>Ga0335074_10007696_pt1 | contig 14945 bp, 15 predicted proteins | sample Lox_Sample_23_FD_206715 | JGI IMG/M metagenome (GOLD analysis project Ga0335074, IMG submission 206715) | Soil microbial communities from Loxahatchee National Wildlife Refuge, Florida, United States - Lox_Sample_2.3 | ecosystem: Environmental > Terrestrial > Soil > Wetlands | place: USA...
GCGTGACCGGTGTGGCTTGCCCGATAGCCACGAGGACAAGGGGTGGGAGGCCGTGGTGGCCGCGCTGGAGGTCGCGCTCCTGCTCCGCTCCATCCGCCGCACCCACCAAGAGGCTCTCCCCGTAAAGGCTTAGAACGCCCATGCTGTCAGTGGTACTGCCGAAGGGCTCGCTCGAGCGCGCCACCCTCGACCTGTTCGACGCCGCCGACCTGACCGTCCGGCGGTCCTCGGACCGGGACTACCACGCGTCGATCGACGATCCGCGGATCGACAAGGTCCGGTTCCTGCGCCCGCAGGAGATCCCGTCCTACCTCGAGCGCGGGCTGTTCGACCTCGGCATCACCGGCCGCGACTGGATCGAGGAGACCGAGGCCGAGGTGACCTCGCTCGGTGAGCTGCAATACTCCAAGGCCACCTCCCAGCCGGTCCGGGTGGTGCTCGCCGTGCCGGACTCCGCGCCCTGGCGATCCGCCGCGGACCTGCCGGAGGGCGTCCGGATCTCGACCGAGTTCCCGTCCCTGACCAGGCGGTTCCTCGACTCACACGGGGTCAAGGCCATGGTCATCCCGTCCTACGGCGCGACCGAGGCCAAGGTGCCCGACATCGTGGACGCGATCGTGGACCTCACCGAGACCGGCTCGTCGCTGCGCAAGAACGGCCTGCGCATCCTGGAGACGCTGCTCACCAGCTACACCGAGCTGATCGCGTCCGGCCCGGCGTTCGCGGACCCGGCTAAGCGGGCGGCCATGGAGGACATCGCCCTGCTGCTGCGCGGGGCCATCCAGGCTCGCGGCAACGTCCTGCTGAAGCTCAACGTGGCCGCCGACCGGCTCGCCGCGGTCACCGAGATGCTGCCCGCTCTGTCCTCGCCGACCATCACCACCCTGGCCCGGGGAAACATGAACGCGGTGGAGACCGTCGTGCCCAAGCGCGGCGTCAACACCTTGATCCCGGCCCTGAAGGCGGCGGGCGCGCAGGACATCCTGGAGATCCCCATCTCCAAGATCGTGGAGTAGCGATGGCGCCCTGGCGCAGGCAGACCGCCCGCGTGCTGCCGGTCAACTCCGACGGCCGCGTGCTGCTGCTGCACGGCTGGGACCCGCACCATCCCGATTCACCGTTCTGGTTCACCATCGGTGGCGGCGCCGAGCAGGGGGAGTCGCTGCGCGACGCGGGCGTCCGCGAGCTGCGGGAGGAGACCGGCATCGTGGTCGACCCCGACGCTCTCGGCGAGCCGATCGCCCACAATACGGTCGAGTTCTCCTGGAACGGGTACGACATCGTGCAAGGCCAGACGTTTTATGCCGTTCTGGTCGAGTCCGCCGACGTGACCCTCGACGGCCTGGACGACTGGGAGCGCGCCACGACCGACACCTGGGACTGGCTGTCAGCCGACGACCTGGGACCTGACCGGCCCCCGGCGGATCCCAGCCTGCCCGACCTGATCCGCGCCGCCGCGGCCAGCGTCCTCAGCAGGGAATAGTCTCGGGAATAGGCAGGTTAGCGGAACAGTGCGTGACATCCTGAACAAGGTCACCAAGTGGTGGGAGGCCGGCGAGACGTTCGGCCTGGCCACCGTAGTGCGCACGTACCGCAGCGCGCCCCGTGACCCGGGCGCGGCGCTCGCCGTCTCGCCCGACGGCGAGGTCATTGGCAGCGTGTCCGGCGGGTGCGTGGAGGGCGCCGTCTACGAACTGTCTACGGACGTGTTGCAGACCGGAAGCCCGGTCCTGCAGACCTATGGCGTGAGCGATGACGACGCGTTCGCGGTTGGCCTGACCTGCGGCGGGATCATCGACATCTTCGTGGAGCCGGTCGATAAGGTGCGTTTCCCGGAGCTGGGCGATATCGCCGCCGCGGTCGAGCGCGGCGAGCCGGTCGCGGTCGCCACGGTGATCGGCGGGCCGGGTCAGATCGGTGCCAGGCGGGTGATCTGGGGCCGGGAGGCGGCCAGCGGTTCCGAGGAGGACGACGGCTGGCACATCGGCGCGTCCGGCACGCTCGGTTCGGGTGACCGCCTGGACGCGGCGGTCGACGACGACGTCCGGGGCATGCTGGCCCAGGGACTTACCGGCATCCGCAGGTACGGCGAGCACGGCGAGCGGCGCGGCGACGAGCTCAGCGTGTTCGTGAACTCCTTCGCTCCACCGCCGCGGATGCTGGTCTTCGGCGCGATCGACTTCGCGGCGGCCGTCGCGCGGGTCGGCAAGTTCCTCGGTTATCACGTCACCGTGTGCGACGCCCGGCAGGTGTTCGCGACCAAGTCGAGGTTCCCCGACGCCGACGAGGTGATCGTCGAGTGGCCGCACCGCTTCCTGGCCGGGACCAGTGTGGACGGCCGGACGGTCATCTGCGTGCTCACCCACGACCCGAAGTTCGACGTGCCCCTGCTCGAGGTGGCCCTGCGCACCCCGGCCGGGTACATCGGGGCGATGGGCAGCCGGCGGACCCACGAGGACCGGCTGGAGCGGCTCCGCGAGGTTGGGCTGACCGACGGCGAACTGGCCCGGCTCCGCTCGCCCATCGGCCTCGACCTGGGGGCCAGGACGCCGGAGGAGACGGCGGTCTCGATCGCCGCGGAGCTGATCCAGCTCCGCTGGGGCGGCAGCGGCCAGCCCCTCACCGCCACCGACGGCCGCATCCACCATCAGCTCGCCGGTTTAGCCGGATCGGGGTGGGCTTGCGGGAGGAAATTCAGTCGCGCGCGCTGACCCAGACCGACAGGTGTGCCGGTTCCAGGGTCTGCTGCACGACCCCGGCCAGGTCAGCTTGCACCGAGTCAATGTCCACCGCGTCCTTCAGCCGGGCGGCGAACGCGGCCACGGCCTCGTCGGCGTCGTAGCGGGCGCGATTGAACCGGCGGTCCACGGCGCGCTGCACCCGCCGCCGCAGCGGGCTGAACAGCGCCGCCGCGACCAGGGTGGAGACCGCGACGGCCACCGTGCTGTGGAACCGCAGCACGCCGGTGGCCAGCAGCACCAGCCCGGCGTAGACCCCGACCAGCAGCCCGGTCACGATCGCGTAGGCCAGCGTCCGGCTGATGATCCGGTCGATGTCGTACAGGCGGTACTTCAGGATCCCCACCCCGATGCCCACTGGCATGGCCGCCAGCCCGACGCCCAGCACCTCGCCCGCGGCGCTCGTCGAGCTGATCCCGAACGACCCGACGATCACCGCCACCGAGACTCCCGCCCCGCTGGCCAGCCATTTCAGCTGCTGGCGCCGCTCACCTGAGGCGCGCCGCCAGCTCAGGACCTGGTGGGTCACGAATGACAGCCAGAGCACCAGGATCAGCAGCAGCCCTAGCAGCTGCGCCGCGCCGAGCAGTCCGCCTCCGTGTGACTTCCCGGAGCTGACCACGTCCCCGAAGGCGTCCAGGCGGACGTCATGGTGCATGACGGCGGCGACCGCCGGGAAATAGATGGCCGCCGACGCCAGCGCTCCGGCCAGCGCGTAGACCTGCAGCACCCGCCGCCAGCGCCGCGACGCCAGCCTGCCGTCCGGGAACAGCAAGATCACCAGTGGGAACGTCAGCAGCGCGGGCGCCCACGACGGCTGCAGCAGCACCGCGACCGGGGCCAGCGGAAGATCGTGGTGGCCGAACCGGTAGTAGAGCACGGCGTACCAGCCGGCGATGGAGCTGAACACGAACACGAGGATGAAGCCGATCAGGATCCAGCCGATCGGATTCCGCGGCTGGCGCCGGGCCACGATGAAGCCCACCCCGGCATAGATCACCACAACGGGAATGACCCCGCCCGTGCTCAGGACCGACCCCTGATGGACCAGGATGCTCAGCACAATCCCGAGGGCCAGCAGCACCAGCGCCGCCACGCCCAGCACCATCGCGGTCGCGGGCGTCGCCAACCGGAAACGGCCCGTCGCAGCCGGTTCTGGCCCACGTGCCTGCAGCGTCGTCACGGACGTCACGTTACGTCCGTACCGTTCCGAGAACGTTACCGCGGCTAATGCCCGACCCGACGCGTACGCTAGGACCTCGTGCGCACCACGGTCGCGGGGGTCCTGCTCGCCGCGGGGGAGGGCTCCAGGTTCGGCCAGCCCAAGGCGCTGGTCGAACTGAACGGCCAGACCCTCGCCGAGCGCGGCGTCGGCCTGCTCCGGGCCGGCGGCGCCGACCCGATCCTGGTCGTCACCGGCGCCGCTCCCGTCGAGCTCGGCGGGACCTTGACCGTCGACAATCCGCAGTGGCGCACCGGCATGGGCTCCTCGCTGCGCGCCGCCCTGCACGCTCTGGCCGGAACCACGATCGGAACCGCAACCGGATTCGCCATCGGCCCGGAAGTCGGCGCCGTGGTCGTGGCCCTGGCCGACCAGCCGCTGGTCGGCGCCGAGGCGGTCGCGCGCCTGATCGCCGCCTACCGCGACGGCGCCAGCGTGGCGGTGGCCGCCTACGACGGGCGGCCGCGCAACCCCGTGCTGCTGGCCCGGGAGCACTGGCCCGAGGTGATCGCGACGGCCACCGGCGATCAGGGCGCCCGGACGTTCCTGCGCACCCGTTCCGACCTGGTCACCCTCGTGGAATGCGGCGACACCGGACGCCCCGACGACATCGACACGCCCGCGGACCTGGCCCGGATCACGGCGGAGGGCACGTGAGGCTGGGCGTCATCGCCGATGTCCACGGCAACGACGAGGCGCTGCGCGCGGTGCTCGATGACGCGGCCCGCTATCAGGTGGACCGGTGGTGGGTGCTGGGCGACCTGGTCCTGTTCGGCCCCCGGCCGGCCGAGGTGCTGGACCGGCTGCGCACCCTGCCCGGGGTCGCCATGTTGCGCGGGAACACCGACCGTTACGTCCTGACCGGCGAGCAGCCCGCGCCCCACGCCACCGCGGCCGACGCCGTCGGCCACCTCGACCTGGTCGAACGCTACGCAAAGATGGCGGCGGGCATCGGCTGGACCCGCGGTGTGCTGGACCAGGCCGGGATGCTCGACGACCTGGCCGCGCTGCCCGCGCAACTGCACCAGCGGTTCCCCGGCGGGGCCACCATCTTGGGCGTGCACGCCTCACCGCGCGCCGACGACGGCCCCGGCATCGACCCCGGCCTGCCCGACGAGCAGCTCCTCGGCCTGCTGGCCGGGTGCGGCGCCGACGTGGTGGTGGGTGGTCACACCCACTATCAGACCGACCGCCCGGCTGGCAGCATCCGCGCCCTCAACCCCGGCAGCGCCGGGATGCCCCGCCCGCCCGGCCGGGCCAACTGGCTCCTGCTGCGGGACGGTGGGCGCGGCGACGTGATCGCCGAGCACCGTACCGTGCCCTTCGACGTCGATGCCGTGGTCCGCGACCTGCACCGTCGGCGTCACCCCAATGCGCCCTTCGTGGCGGGCGTCCTCACCGGTCAGCGCGAGCAGCTCAGGACGCCGTCACCATAACCAGGCCTGGATGCCCCAGGTGTGCGTGACCGTCTCGCCGGGCTGCAGGACCAGCAGGTCGTCGCCGGTCACGAAGGCGTTCGGCGGGCAGGTCATCGGCTCGACGGCCAGTGCCTTGCGGCGCCGGTCGGGACCCAGTGGGTCGCCGGTGAACACCTGCAGCCAGCGGTACCCCTCCCCGGCCCACAGGCCGACCCGGGCTCCCGAGCCATTGCCTGCGGACAGGTGCGCCCAGGCGCGGCCGCGGTCGTCCCGGTCCAGCCCGGTCAGCGCGTGATCGAGCGAGGTGGTGCCGATCGTGCGCGGCTGCCGGAAGTCGTACGGCGTGCCTTCGACGCTGGCCGGCGGCCCGGACGGGATGCCGCGGTCGTCGACGGGCAGCCAGTGCGCCGCGGGCAGCGACAGCTCGCACTCGTCGACCGATGGGGTCCGGGCGGTCAGGTAGGGGTGCGAGCCGGTACCGTAGGGCGCCGCGTGGCTGCCGCGATTGCGCGCGGTGATCGTCACGCTCAGCCCCGTGTCCGGGTGCAGCCGGAATCCCGCCTCGATCTCCAGGCCGAACGGATATCCCTGCCAGCCGTGCGGCGCGTTGCGGAGCAGCACCGAACCGGCGTCATGGCTGACCGCCGTCCACGCCGTCCAGCGCGTCAGGCCGTGGATCGCGTTGCCGAGGGCCGGCTCGGTGAGGGCCAGCTGGTACTCGGCGCCGCCGAAGGCGTACCGCCCCCCGTCGATCCGGTTGGGCCACGGCGCGAGGAGCTGGCCCGCCGCGGCCGGGGGCAGCTCGTCGGCTTCGTGGCCCGCGAGCACCGGCTCGCCGCGGAACAGCAGTTCGCGCAGGCCTGCGCCCAGCTCGGTCACGGTGGCCAGGTACGGGCCGGCCTCGATGCGGTACTGCTGCCCGGTAAGCGGAACGGTCACCCCGTCAGGATACGGACAGCAGCAGTGCCGCGTGGCATCCCGCCACCAATCCCCAAGCCAGGTCAGCGCCCTGGCCCGCGGCGAGCAGCTTGGCCGCGGCCGGCTCGAGCGGCTCTTGCCCCGCCATTCCGAGCAGCACCGCGGACACTTCCGCCGCGGCCTGGCCGCTGGCCGCGCACGACAGCAGCGAGGCGGCCAGCGTCGTGGTCCGCTGGGCCGCGTAGCAGGTCGCCGAGGCGCTGAGCCAGTTCGCCAGCCACACCGCCCGCGTTCCGCCGGAAATGGCCCCGCCCAGTAGGCGCAGCGCGAGCAGGACGCCGCTGACCACGCTGTCGCCGCTCGGGACCAGGCCCGGGCCGAGGCCGACCAGCTGCTCGACCGCCTCGACCGCGCCCGCCAGGTCGCCGCTGGCACAGCAGGCGGCCAGCTGGACCGGGCCGTCGTGGCCGGCCAGGCCCGGCGCGCGGTCGGCCGTCGCGCACAGCTTGGCCAGGACGCTGCAGCCATGATCGAGCCGGGCCCGCGACAGTGGCCCGAACACGGGGGAGGGGTCCCACCAGCGCATGATCCTGATATCCAGCCCGCAGGCCAGGATCCGGCCCTCACCGGCCCAGCACTCCTGCGACGTGCGCGTTTTCCACGGGCCGGTGACGATCGCGTTTGGCAGCCGGAGGGCGCCAGGCGGCGAGATGGCGATGACGCGCGGTTCGGGGATCACATCGGCGAATTCCAGGTAGATCGCGTCCGGCAAGGACGCCAGGACCTGACCGGCCCGCCGCGGGCCGCGCAGCACGTCGCGGACGGCCAGGCTGGCTACGCCCGCGCTCACCAGCGCCGGACCGGGGTCCTCGTCGCCGCGGACCAGCGGGGCTCGGCTGCCGCGTGACCCGGTCACGCCCGCCACAGTACCTGGGCGGCGGCTCTGCCCGGGCCAGGGAGAAATAGCGATATGTCTACTAGAGGTAAATAAACCAATTTGTGATACGCAAGATAAATTTGTCAACTTAAGCTTCGGGGGCCGACGGGGCTGCTTGGGGAGCGGGGGACCGTCAGCCCCGCCGGCTAAATAAACCCTAGCCGCATGAGGTGCGGATTTGGGTAACTTTCTACTTCGTAAGGTCCTTGAAACGTCCTCGCGGACCGAGCCGTTGACGTGCCCGTTGGCCTGCGCGGACCCGTTGGGCCCGAGGCGGCCGCTGCGGATCGCCTCGGCCGCCAGCACGCCGAACAAGTAAAAGTAAGCGGCTTCCTCGTCCTCGAAGAACCGGACTTCCAGCCGCGCGTGGTCGGTCCGGCTGAACACTTCGAAGCCACCATCCGCCTCGACCAGACACATCGCGCCTGGTATTTCCTCGTCGACCGCGTACGCGTCCTCCGGGATGGCGGCCAGGGACAGCAACTCGGCGAAGACCGACTCGGGCGAGATGCGGTCCTTGCGTCCGGTGGGCCGGCCTGAGGCCGGGGCGGTCCCGGGCCGGGACCGGAGTTCCTGCTCGGTCAGGGGGTCTGACCAGGGTTCGTCCTCGGTCCACGGCTCGGGACCGGGCGGACGCTCGGTCCGGGGCCCGGCCGGGGCGTCGCCGTGTGGTCCGGGCCACGGCTCCGGCGACCCGTGCCAGGCGGCCATCCGGTCCGGCCTGCGCGGCGCGTAATCCGGGTCGCCATATCCAGTCTGCTGGCCATTTCCGGCCACCTCGCCATTTGCGCTTGCGCCGTGATATTCGGCAAATCCGGCGGATTCGGATAGCGGTGCATATCCGTTGTCCGCGACGGACGCGGCGGCCGCCTGGGCCTCGGGGGCCGGCTGCGCGCCGGACGGCGGGAACATGGCCGCGCTCAGCGGGAATTCCACCCGCTCCTCGGTCAGGCCGGTGACGTCGTCGCGCGCGACGACTACCTCGAAGACCTCGCGGTCGATCTCCCAGTAGCCCAGCTGCCCGGCCCGTGCGGCGTCCCGGCCCAGGTAAGCGATGTGCAGCCGGTCGCCCTGGTCATCGAGCACCAGGCACGGCTCGCCCCGGTAATCACCCACCGGCCGGGACTGCCAGAGCGCGTCCAGGTCGGTGAGGCTGATCTGCTTACGCCAGTGCCCGGCCGCCGCCGTGAAGCCGAGTTCCTCCGGTGGCGGCCCAGGCGAGAACAGCGTCGCCTCGGTGCCGTCCGGCCCCAGCCCTGCCTGGTAGGGGACACCGCGGTACGTTGCCATCAGCCGGAGGCGCATGGTTTACGGCTCCGCCGGGTGCCAGGCCAGGCCGTCGTACCGGGCCACCAGTTCGTCGCCGTCGGCGCCTAGTCGGCACATGCCCGCGCCGACCGGTATCGGGATCGGCTCGAGGTAGAACTCGCCTGCCCCCGGGCTCGCGGGCTGCTGGTAGCCGTCAACCGCCCGGGCCAGCCAGCACAGCAGGTACAGCTCGTTCATGTCCCGCGTGAATTCGGAATCCTCCCAGCCGAGGCTGAGCGCGAGGTAGGCCTCGGCCGGGTTGTGGAACCGGACATCCTGGGCGCGGTAGACATAGCCGGCCAGCACCGTCCGCTGCCCGCCCAGGTACGGACCTACCAGGCGCGGCGGGACGGCCTTCCACATCGGCGTGCCCGCGGCGATCGCGGGCAGCCGTTCGGGCTGGGTCACCACGCTCCCTTCCGCTCGCGCCGAACTCCCCCGCACCACTGATTGTGCCTAGTTAATGACTGTCATTAGCGGGAAAGCGCCGCATTCAGAGGATTATTACTCTTAGTAGCAGCCCGGCGCGTGCCGTAGGGTCGGTGACGTGTCCGGACACCTGAATCCCGGCGGCCAGCAGTTCCGCGGCGACCGCGGCGCGGCCGATCCCCGGGTGACCGCCGTGCTCGCCGCGTACCAGGCCGGGCAGGCCAGCGAACAGGCGGCGCTGGCTGCCCTGGCCGCCGCCCGGCTGCTCGTGCCGGTGGTCGCTGTCCTGGCCGATGGGACCGGAGCCCCGGGCCACGGTGACAAGGACAGCGAGATGGTGCTGCCCACGCTGATCGGCCGGGACGGAAGGGCCGCCGTTATCGCCTTCACCGGCCTGGACGCGCTGGCCCGGTGGCGGCCCGAAGCCCGCCCGATGCCGGCCGAGGCGGACCGGGTGTGGCGCGCGGCCGTGGCCGACGGCTGCGCCGTCGTCATCGACGTGGCCGGGCCGGTGCCGCTGGCGGTGGAAGGCGCCCGGCTGGCCGCGCTGGCCGCCGGGCAGCCGGTGCCGTCGCCGCACGAGGATCCTGACGTGCACGCCGGCGTCCAGGCCGCGGTAGCCGCCGAGTCCGCCATCGCCGGGTTCAGCCTGGCGCCCGGCCACGCGGAGGGCACGGATCTCGCCGTCACCCTGCACCTGTCCGCCCCGGCGCAGGCCAGCGCGGACTGGGGACCGGCGGTGAACCGGACCGCGGCTGGCATCGCCGCCCGGCTGGCGGCCCGGCTGCGCCGCGGCATCGAGGTCGTCATCGCGGAGTGACCGCGTCCGACCCAATAGGATCGGGTGCATGTTTCGCTGGCTGACCGCGGGTGAATCGCACGGGCGCGCGCTCGTCGCGATCTGTGAGGGCGTACCCGCGGGCGTACAGGTCACGACCGAGGACCTCGCGGTCGCGCTGGGCCGGCGCCGGGCCGGTTACGGCCGCGGCGCCCGGATGACCTTCGAGCAGGACGAGGTCGAGCTCACCGCGGGGATCCGGCATGGCCGCACGCTCGGCGGCCCGGTGGCGATCAGGATCGCCAACACCGAATGGCCCAAGTGGGAAACGGTCATGGCCGCCGATCCCGTGGACCAGGCCAGCCTGGACGGAATGGCCCGGAACGCCCCGCTGACCCGGCCGCGGCCCGGGCACGCCGACCTGGCCGGCATGCAGAAGTACGGCCACACCGACGCCCGGCCGGTCCTGGAGCGGGCCAGCGCGCGGGAGACGGCCGCCCGGGTCGCCCTGGGCGAAGTGGCCCGCCGCGTGCTCGCCCAGGTGCTCGGCATCGAGATCCTCAGCCACGTGGTGGCGATCGGCTCGGTCCAGGCCCCGCCCACCACGATGCCGGGACCGCGAGACACCGCCGCCATCGACGCCGACCCGGTGCGCTGCGCCGACCCTGCGACCAGCCAGGCCATGGTGGCCGAGATCGACGCGGCCAAGAAGGAGGGCGACACCCTGGGTGGCGTCGTCGAGGTGCTGGCTTTCGGCCTGCCGCCCGGGTTGGGCAGCTTCACGCACTGGGATCGCCGGCTCGACGCGCGGCTGGCCGGCGCGCTGATGTCGATCCAGGCCATCAAGGGTGTCGAGGTCGGGGACGGCTTCACCACGGCGGCGCGCCGGGGCTCGCAAGCGCACGACGAGATCGAAGCCGGGCTGGATGGCATACGGCGGCGCACCAACCGGGCGGGCGGTATCGAGGGCGGCATGAGCACCGGCGAGGTCATCCGGGTCCGGGCCGCGATGAAACCCATCTCCACTGTGCCCCGCGCCCTGGACACCATCGACACCAGCACCGGCGAGCCGGCCAAGGCCATCAACCAGCGCAGCGACGTGACCGCGGTGCCCGCGGCCGGCGTGGTGGCCGAGGCCATGGTGGCGCTTGTGCTGGCCGAGGCCGCGATCGAGAAGTTCGGCGGCGACTCGGCCGAGGAGATGCGCCGTAACGCGGAGAGCTACCTCAAGGCCCTGGTGATCTCATGACCGAGCTGACCGCGCCGGGACCCGTGGCGGTGCTGATCGGCCCGCCCGGGGTCGGCAAGACCGCCGTCGGCCCGCTGCTGGCCGAACGCCTCGGCACCAGCTTCCGCGAGACCGACGCGGACATCTCCGCGGCCACCGGCCAGCTGGTCGGCGACATCTTCGTCGAGCAGGGCGAGCCGGCCTTCCGCCAGCTCGAACGCGAAGCCGCGGCCCGTGCGCTGCGCGAGCACGAAGGCGTGCTCGCCATCGGCAGCGGCGCGGTCCTCGACCCGGACATCCAGCATCGGCTCGAGGGCCTGCCCGTGGTCTACCTGGCCGCCGACTTCGCCACCATCGCGCGCCGCGTGGGCCTGGACCGGCCCCGCATGGTCATCCCGGGCAATCCGCGCGGGCGGTTCCGCGCCATGCTCGAGGAGCGCCGCCCGCTCTACGAGCAGCTGGCCACGGTCACGGTCAAGACCGACGACCTGGACCCCGACGAGGTGGCCGACCAGATCGCCGCGATCCTGGGCGGCGAGCCGGCACGATGACCGCGACCAGGATCGACGTCCAGCCCTCGGACGGCGGCCCGCCCTACCAGGTGGTGGTCGGGGTCGGGGTGCTCGGGGAGCTGCCCGGCCTGATCCCCGCGCAAGCCAGGACCGTCGTCGTCATCCACCCCGAAGGCCTGGGCGAGATCGCCCGCCCGGCCTGCGGGGCGCTGACCGCGGCCGGGTTCACCGTCAGGACCGAGCCGGTGCCCGACGGCGAGGCTGGCAAGACCGTGGACGTCGCCGCGCGCCTGTGGTCGAGCCTGGCCGCGCACAAGGTCACCCGCTCCGACTGCGTCGTCGGCCTCGGCGGGGGAGCCACCACCGACCTGGCCGGGTTCGTGGCCGCCACCTGGCTGCGCGGCGTCCAGGTCGTCCTGGTTCCCACCACCCTGCTGGGCATGGCCGACGCCGCGGTGGGCGGCAAGACCGCGATCGACATCCCGGCGGGCAAGAACCTGGTCGGAGCGTTCCACTCGCCGGCCGGCGTGCTCGCCGATCTGGCCACGCTCGAGACGCTGCCCCGGGCCGACTACGTGGCCGGGCTGGCCGAGGTGATCAAGGCCGGGTTCATCGCCGACCCGGTCATCTTGGACCTGGTCGCCAGCGACCCCGACGGCGCCACCGTGCCGCACGGGCGGCACGCCCGTGAGCTGCTCGAGCGCGCCATCCGGGTCAAGGCCGGGGTGGTGTCGGACGACCTGACCGAGAAGGGCCCACGGGAGATCCTGAACTACGGGCACACCCTCGGCCACGCCATCGAGCGGGTGGAGCGGTACCGGTTCCGGCACGGTGACGCGGTGGCCATCGGCATGGTGTACGTCGCCGAACTGGCGCGCCTGGCCGGTCGGCTCGACGACCGGACCACCGCGATGCACCGCGCGGTCCTGTCCAGCGTGGGCCTGCCGACTAGCTACCGGCCGGGCGCCTGGCCGGACCTGCGCGAGGCGATGAGCGTGGACAAGAAGGCCCGCGGCGCGCGGCTGCGCCTGGTGGTCCTCGATGGCCTGGCCCGTCCCGGTATCCTCGACCATCCCTCCGAACAGCTCCTGCAGCAGGCTTACCAGGAGGTATCCGCGTGATTACCCAGGTACTGGTGCTCAACGGCCCGAACCTCGGCCGGCTCGGCATCCGGGAACCGGAGATTTACGGCTCGGTCTCGTTCGACGAGCTGGCCGAGCTGTGCCGCTCCACCGGCCGGACCCTCGGCCTGCACGTGGACGTCCGGCAGACCGACGACGAACGCGAAATGATCAGCTGGGTGCACGAGGCTGCTGACGCACGGATGCCGGTGGTGATCAATCCCGCCGCGTTCACGCACTACTCCTACGCGTTGCGGGACGCCCTGGCCATGCGCACCGCCCCACTGGTCGAAGTGCACATCTCCAACCCGGCGGCCCGCGAGTCGTTCCGGCACACCTCGGTGGTGGCCGCGGTGGCCGACGGCACGGTGGCCGGATTCGGCCTGGCCTCCTACCAGCTGGCCCTGCAGGCGATCGCCGAACTGGTCGCCGAGCAGGCCAAGCGGGCCGATTCCGGGACCGAACCGTGATCGTCCTGGTCGGCTTCATGGGAGCCGGGAAGACCACCGTCGGGCACCTGCTGTCCGAACGCCTCGGACTGCCGTTCGTCGACAGCGACCTGGTCATCGAGCAGCGGTCCGGACGCTCGGTCCGGCAGATCTTCGCCGAGGACGGCGAGCCCGCCTTCCGCGAGCTGGAGCACCGGGTCGTCGCGGACCTGATCGACGGACCCGAGGCCGTCCTGGCCCTGGGCGGTGGCGCCGCCGAGCATCCCGGCACCGCCACCCAGCTGAAGTCCGAGCAGGTCATCTACCTGCAGGTCGGCTACGACGAGGCCATGCTGCGGGTCGCCGGCGACGAATACCGGCCCCTGCTCCGCCGCCCCGACCTGGAAACGCTCTACCAGCGCCGGCTCGGCATCTACAGCGACGTGGCCACGCTGACCGTGGCCACCGACGGCCGCCGCCCCGAGGCGGTCAGTCAGGACGTCCTGGCCCAGCTCCTCCGGGCGCCCGCGGTCCCCGCCGGGACCTCGACGGTCCTGGTGTCGTGCACGGGTGGCACATACAACGTTTATGTGGGCGCCGGGCTGCTGTCCGAGGTCGACCGGCTGCTGCCGGCGCTTCCCTACGCCCGGACCGCCGTGCTGCTGGCCCCGTCCGCCGACGACCCGGTCGCGGCCACGGTGACCGGTGCGCTGCGCCGCCGGGACCTGGAGGTGTACCTGATCGAGGTACCCGACACCCAGGGCGCCAAGGACCTGGCCACGGTGGGGCGGGTGGCGGCCGAACTCGCCGAGTTCGCCGTGCACAAGGACGACCTGATCGTAGGCGTCGGCGGCGAGGTGATCTGCGACATCGCTGGCTTCGTGGCCAGCACCTACAACCGGGGCATGCCGCTGGCCTTGGTGCCGACCACCTTGGCGGCCCAGGCCGACTCCGCCGTCGGCGGGAAGGCCTCACTCAACCTGCCGCAGGGCCGCAACCTGCTCGGCACCGTGCACCAGCCGGTCGCCGTGGTCACCGACGTGGCCGCCGCCGCGGCCCAGCCCGACCGCGAATATCGGGCCGGCCTGGCCGAGGCGGTCAAGCACGCGCTGATCAGCGGCGGCGACCTGGTGAACTTGCTCACCGATCACGCCGCCGAACTGGTCCGCGGCGACGTGGACACCCTCGCCGAGATGGTCGCCCGCAGCGTCCAGGTCAAGGCGGGCATCGTGGGCCGGGACGAACGCGAGCGAGGCGATCGCCTGTACCTCAACTACGGGCACACCTTCGGCCACGCCATTGAGCAGGTCAGCGGCCCCGACGCGGCGGACGACGGCCAGGCCACCGCGGTGGGCATGATGGCCGCCGCCCATCTGGCCCGCCGCCAGGGCAGGATCCCAGCCGACCTGGTGGACCTGCACCGTCAGCTGCTCGGGGGCCTAGGCCTGCCCGTCACGGGCCGCTTCGACCTGCCCGGAATGCGCCAGGCCTGGCTGCGCGACAAGAAGTTCCGCGACGGCACCCGTTTCGTCCTGCTCAACGGCCTGGGCCGCCCCGAAGCCGGCGTCCCCGCCGACGACGACAGCCTGGCCGCCGTCCTGGCCGACCTTAACGCCTGAAATCGAAATTCGGCCTAACGAACGGTGGTTCTCGCTCGTAGTCCCCATTCTCCGTCTCCGGTCCGAACCTCCGGCTAACGGCTTGTGAAACGATGCACAAGCCGCTTCCGCGGAAACGCGCCCTGGGGTGCTCAGCGACTGGCCCGCCGATCGTGCCGGTCCGGATGATCTCGCTGGCGGACCCGTCCCGTCGAGGACGCGATAATCCCACAGGTTGTGCGAGTGCAGGTCCGGCTATGAAATGGGCGCTGCGACCGCTCCCTAGACCGCGGACCAGAAGTCCCGCCTG
>Ga0335074_10007697_pt1 | contig 14945 bp, 13 predicted proteins | sample Lox_Sample_23_FD_206715 | JGI IMG/M metagenome (GOLD analysis project Ga0335074, IMG submission 206715) | Soil microbial communities from Loxahatchee National Wildlife Refuge, Florida, United States - Lox_Sample_2.3 | ecosystem: Environmental > Terrestrial > Soil > Wetlands | place: USA...
CCGCACGCTGGGCAGCTTCACGTTGACGGAACCGCTGGATGCCGCGCTGGTGGATGACCGGCGGGTCATGCATGGTGTGACGCCGGTGGAACCGGTCGATCCGGGTATGCCCGGGTTCCGCGATGTGCTGGTGGTGACCTTCCGGCGCGACTAATACCAGCCAACGTTGAGCCTGACTCATCCGTGTCATGGCCGGCGAACGCCGGCCACCCACGTCTTTATCAGGTGCGGCTTGGAAAGACGTTCATGGCCGCGACAAGCGCGGCCACGACACGTGGGGCACATCGGTCAATCTTTTCGCTGCCTGGTATATACCTCTCCCGCGAAGCGGGAGAGGTCGAGACGCGAAGCGTCGAGGGTGAGGGTGATCGGGGCGGTACCCGGCCAAGAAACCCAGCGCGCCGGCCCGACCGCCCTGATGGACCTACTTCAGTCCATCCAGCGCCAGGTTCAGCTTCAGCACGTTCACATGCGGCTCGCCGATCAGCCCGAACAGCCGCCCGGTGACATGGTCGGTGACGAGCTGGCGCACTTGCTCTTCTGGCAGGCCACGGGACTTGGCAACGCGCGGCACCTGGAAATAGGCGCCAGCCGGCGTGATGTCGGGATCCAGGCCGCTGGCCGATGTCGTCACCAGGTCAACCGGGATCGGCGTACCGGGGTTGGTCTTTGCCAGCGCCGCCGCCTGATCCTTCACGCGGTCCACCAGCGCCTTCGACGTCGGCCCAAGATTCGAACCACCCGAGTTATCCGCGGCGTAGGGCACGGAGATGGTCTTACTCGGGTCTTTCGGATCAGGCTCGGTGGTGGCCGACGGCCGGCCCCAGAAGTATTTGTCGGAGGTAAAATTCTGGCCGATCAGTGCGGAGCCGATCACCTTGCCGTCCTTGGTGATAAGGCTGCCATTCGCCTGATTCGGGAACAGTACTTGCGCTATGCCGGTCATGGCCAGTGGATAGGCAAGGCCAGTGATGATCGTCATGACGACGATCATCATGATGGCGGGGCGGATGTGGTTCATGGGTCCAGTGTTCCTCAGGCCAGGCCGATGGCGGTCACGATCATGTCGATCAGCTTGATGCCGACGAACGGAGCGATGATGCCACCCAGGCCATAGATAAGCAGGTTACGCCGCAGGATCGCCGCGGCACCGATCGGCTTGTAGGCGACGCCTTTCAGCGCCAGCGGGATCAGCACCACGATGATCAGTGCATTGAAGATGATTGCCGACAGGATGGCGCTTTGTGGATTGTTCAGGCGCATCACGTTCAGCGCTTGCAGCTGCGGATAGAACACCACGAACATCGCCGGAATCATGGCAAAGTACTTCGCCACGTCGTTGGCGATGCTGAACGTGGTCAGCGCGCCGCGGGTCATCAGCAACTGCTTGCCGATCTCCACGATCTCGATCAGCTTGGTCGGATCGCTGTCGAGATCGACCATGTTGCCGGCCTCGCGCGCGGCCATGGTGCCGGTGTTCATCGCGACGCCGACATCCGCCTGCGCCAGCGCCGGCGCGTCGTTGGTGCCGTCGCCGCACATCGCCACCAGTTTGCCGCCGGCTTGCTCGTCGCGGATCAGCTTGAGCTTGGTCTCTGGCGTCGCCTGAGCAAGAAAGTCGTCCACGCCGGCTTCTGCGGCGATGGCTGCGGCGGTCAGCGGGTTGTCGCCGGTGATCATCACCGTGCGGATGCCCATGCGGCGCAGTTCGTTGAAGCGCTCGCGGATGCCGCCCTTGACGATGTCCTTCAGGTAGATGACGCCGAGCAAGCGGCCGTTTCTGGCCACGGCGAGCGGCGTGCCTCCCGCCTTGGCGATCTCGTCGGACTTCGCCTGCAGTTCGCGTACGGCGGCATCGGTGACGGTCGGACGCACAGCGGTCGCGACGCCGCCGTTGTCACCAGAGATGCCGCCACCGCCGCGCACCCAGTTCAGCACCGCATCCACTGCGCCTTTGCGGATGGACGCCCCCTCAGTGTCGATGCCGGACAGCCGCGTCTGCGCCGAGAATGGAATGAAGTGCGCGCCCATCGGTGCCATATCGCGGCCGCGGATGTTGTATTTCTCCTTGGCCAGCACGACGATGGAGCGGCCTTCCGGGGTCTCGTCCGGCAGCGAGGCAAGCTGCGCCGCGTCGGCCAGTTCGCTTTCGCTGACGCCGGTTAGTGGCACGAACTCGGTCGCCTGGCGGTTGCCGAGCGTGATGGTGCCGGTCTTGTCCAGCAGCAGTGTATCGACGTCGCCGGCCGCCTCCACGGCGCGGCCGGACATCGCCAATACGTTGAAGCGTACCAGGCGATCCATGCCGGCAATGCCGATGGCGGAGAGCAACGCGCCGATCGTGGTGGGGATCAGTGCCACGAACAGTGCCACCAGAATCACAACGGGGACGTTACCGCCCGCATAGGCGGCGAAGCTCGGGATCGTCGCCACGGCAATGACGAAGATGATGGTCAGGCCGGCAAGCAGGATGTTGAGCGCGATTTCGTTAGGCGTCTTCTGGCGCTCGGCACCTTCCACCAGCGCGATCATGCGGTCGAGAAAGGTGGAGCCTTGCGCCGCGGTGATACGCACCTTCACCCAGTCCGATAGCACGCGCGTGCCGCCTGTAACGGCAGAGCGGTCGCCGCCGCTTTCGCGGATCACCGGCGCGGACTCGCCGGTGATGGCGGATTCGTCGACCGAGGCGATGCCTTCCACCACGTCGCCGTCGCTGGGGATCAGGTCGCCCGCTTCGACCAGCACGATGTCGCCCGGCTGCAACTGCGGCGCGGCGACTTCCTGGTACTGGCTGGCGTCTAGCGTGGCGAGGCGCTTGGCCAGGGTTTCGGTGCGCGCGCGGCGCAACGTGGCGGCCTGGGCCTTGCCTCGGCCTTCCGCCACGGCTTCGGCGAAGTTGGCGAACACCACCGTCAGCCACAGCCAGACGATGATCTGGAAGGTGACACCCATATGGGTGCCGCCGCCCGCGATCAGCTCGCGCAGGAAGATGATGGTGGTGAGGGCCGCGACGACCTCCACCACGAACATCACCGGGTTCTTCAGCATGATGCGCGGGTTGAGCTTGGCGAAGGCGTCGCCGATGGCTGGGACCAGGATGGCGGTGTCCAGCATCGAGGACCGGCCCGCCCGCTTGTTGTCGTGTTCCATGGGAGTGGGACTGCCTGTGTTAGTAGAGTTTGCCGGCATACATCGCGTAGTGCTCCACGATGGGGCCGAGCGACACTGCCGGGAAGAAGATCAGGCCGCCGGTGATCAGGATCACGCCGATCACCAGGCCGACGAACAACGGACCATCGGTGGGGAAGGTGCCGGCCGAGGCCGGCACGATCTTCTTCTGCACCAGCGATCCGGCCACGGCGAGCGCCGGAATGATCACCAGGAAACGGCCCATGAACATCGCCAGCCCCAGCGTATCATTCCAGAACGGCACGTTGGCGCTGAGGCCGGCGAAGGCGCTGCCGTTGTTGCCGGTGGCGGAGACGTAGGCATACAGCATCTCGCTGAAGCCGTGCGGGCCGGCATTGTTGGTGGCGCCGGTGCCAACCGGCAGCACGACGGCCAGCGCCGTCCAGCCCAGCATGGAGAGCGACAGAACCAGGATGGCGAGCATTGCCATCTTGACCTCCTTCGCCTCCAGCTTCTTGCCGAGATACTCGGGCGTTCGCCCGACCATCAGGCCGGCCACGAACATCGCGACGATGACGAACAACAGCATGCCGTAGAGGCCGGAGCCGACGCCGCCGAAGATGATCTCGCCCAGCATGATGTTGACCATCGGCACCGCGCCGGCGAGCGGCAGCAGGCTGTCATGCATGTTGTTGACGGCGCCGCACGATGCGTCGGTGGTGATGGTGGTGAACAAGGCGGAGTTGGCGATGCCGAAGCGGACTTCCTTGCCTTCCATATTGCCGCCCGGCTGCAACGCGCTGGCGGTCTGATCGACATGGAACGGGGTGAAGTTGGGGTTGCCCTTCGCCTCGACAGAATAGGTGACGACCACGCCGGCCAGGAACAAGACGAACATGACGCCGAAGATCGCCCAGCCCTGGCGCTCGCTGCCGACCATGCGGCCGAACATGTTGGTCAGGCCTGCGCCCAGCGAGAAGATCAGCAGGATCTGGATGAGATTGGTGAGCGCGGTCGGGTTCTCAAACGGATGCGCCGAGTTGGCATTGAAGAAGCCGCCGCCGTTGGTGCCCAGCATCTTGATGACTTCCTGGGACGCCACCGGCCCCTGGGCGATCACCTGCTTGACGCCTTCCAGCGTCGCCACGTCGGTATAGGCGTTCAGGTTCTGCGGCATGCCCTGCCAGACGAATACCAGGCCAACGACGATTGAGATCGGCAGCAGGATGTACAGCGTGCAGCGGGTCAGATCGACCCAGAAATTGCCGATGGTCTGCCGCGAACGCCGCGCGAAGCCGCGCACCAGCGCGACCGCCAGCGCAATTCCGGTGGCAGCGGAGACGAAATTGTGCACCGTCAGCCCGGCCATCTGCGTCAGGTAGCTCATCGTCGTCTCTGGCGTGTACGACTGCCAGTTGGTGTTGGTGACGAAGCTGACCGATGTGTTGAAGGCGAGATCCGGCCCCACCGCGCTCTGTCCGGCCGGGTTGAACGGCAACATGGCCTGCAGCCGCTGCAATCCGTACAGCACGACGAAACCGGCGAAGCTGAACGCCAGCATGGCGATCGCGTAACTGACCCAATGTTGCTCCTGGGCCTCCTCGACACCGCAAAGCGCGTAGGTTGCGCGCTCCACGGGCCGCAGCACCGGAGAGAGCCATGTGCGCTCGCCGCTGAACACGCGAGCCATGTAGCCGCCGATCGGGCGGGTGATCAGCAGCAGCAGCACGCAGTACAGCGCGATCTGCAGCCATCCGTTGAGAGTCATGACAACCAGCCTTCCGGCTCATGATGTTTCAGAACGATCCGCAGCGTGTCAGCGGCGACGGCCCAGGGACCGCAGCAACAAGCTGGCCTTATCTCCAGGTTTCGCATGGTGGCTCAGAAGCGCTCTGGGCGGACCAGCGCGAATACCAGGTAGGTGAGCAATCCGACGGTGACGATGCCGCCCAGCACATAGTCGAAGATCATGGCGCCAACCTCACAGATGGTCGCAGGCGTAGGCGTAGAGCACGCAGGCACCGAGAAAGACGGCGCCGATCAGCAGGTAGATGACATCCAACATTGAAGCGGTCCCTTTCAGCGTCGGCCCACCTCGTCCGGCGGCCAAGACACAGGCGCGCTTCTCCATTCGAGCGCGGCTACTGCTCGGAGCGACCAGCTAAGCGGTTCGGCGTATATTTTCGATATGGTGCGGCGCAACAACGCATATAGGCGCCATATAAATCCCCTTATTCCCCGTCCTGTTTTCGGTCTGCGCCGCGGATGCGCGGGAATCACGGCGTCGTGAGCAGCGCGCAAAATCCGGCAAGGGCGACCGGAGCGGGCAGCACGAAGACGGCAGGCATGTTGAATTCAGGCCGGCGGACGGCATTGATCCAGGTCAGTTACTAATAGATTCCGACAACCGCTACCAGAACACGTGCCAGCAATCCCAGCCCCAGGCAGACAGCAATCACCAGGCCGATCTGCGACACGATTTCGCCCGGCGTGGGGAAGGACTGGAGATCGTCCACTTGCAGCAGGGCATCCGCATCCTCGCCCCCTGGCGAGCCAAACGCAGTGTCGCGATGCCGCTCCACGACGCACTCCATCTGTGGGTGGGAAGCGCGAACATGGGCGACGGGTCGGTATAAATGCCATATTGTGCCGGGCTTGCCGGCATAGCCGCAGCGTATAGAGGCGCAGATCAGGTCTCGCCGGACACCGGCACGATCGCGCCTGTCGTGGTCTTGTTGTCAGGCGAAGCGAGGAAGGCGATGGTCGGCGCAATCTCCTCCGGCTTCGGCCAGACGGCATGGTCGGCCTTTGGCATGGCCGCACGGTTGGCAGGTGTGTCAATGATCGACGGCGCGATGGCGTTGACCAGGATGTTGCGGCCCGCCAGCTCGGCCGCCAATGCCTGGGTGAACGCGGCCACCGCGGCCTTGCTCGCGGTATAGGCGGTCGTGCCGGCGCCAAGCCGCGGTTCCAGCGCCGGGCGCGACGCGACATTGACGATGCGCCCGCCCTCTGTGCCGAACCGCGCCAGCGCGGCACGGCTGCACAGATGGCAGGTGACCAGGTTCATGTTCAGCATGTGCATCAGGCCGGCTTTGCTGGTATCGGCCAGATTGCTCATGTCGAACCCGCCGGCGATGTGGATCGAGGCCCAGAGCTCGCCCGCCTGCCCGTAAAGCTGCGCGACCTGGTCTTCGTCGGTCAGTTCGCAGGGACCGATCAGCGTGGTGTTGTTCTTGAACGGGAAAGTTTCGACCTCGTGCGCCAGGATATACGGCACGACGCAACGGGCACCGTCCGAAAGCAGGAGACTGACGACAGCGCGGCCCAGCGCGCCGGTGCCGCCGGTGACAACCACGGTGCGGTTATTGAACGTCATGCCCGGCCTCCTTCCTGCATCCGCTGACCTGCATCCTGTGACCTGCATCCTGTGACCTGCATCCCCTGGGGGCCAATGATCCCCCGGTTGCGTTCATCCGCTGACCAGGGGCAAGCCCTCTTGCTCCCGCACCTCGTTGATAATTTGCAGCACGCGCTCACGATAAGGGCGGTACTGCACGCCGAACTCCTGCACCAGGCGGGTGTTGTCAATGAGATAGTTGCCGGAAATCTCCTTGCCTCCGCTGTACTTTTCGAAGCTGATACGCGCGTCGGGCAGGAAGCCGCGGACGATGCCGGCAAGGTCCCCCAGGCTGATCGCCGTGCCGCCGGTGCTGTACACGGCATGCTTCGGCTTGTCGGCGAGCAACACGCGGGCGAACACCTCCGCTATGTCGTCCACATGGATTGGGCAACGCATCGCATCAGCGAATGGAAAACTGATCGGCTTGCCGCGCGCCGGCTGGGTGATGCAGTTCACATGGTCCACTGACCCGCGCACCTTGTCTGGCCCCGTAACGTTCGCCGGCCGCACGCCGGTGATCGTCATGCCGAATTTCTCGCGGTAATCCTGCGCCTGGAATTCATTGAAGATCTTGTGCATCGCGTATTGCACATGGCCGTGGCGGAAATCGTCTTCGGTAATGGCACGGTCGCCGTAGTGGAATTGCTCGCCGTTCACCGCGAGCGAGCTGGCATACACGACGTGCTTAGCGCCAACCAGGCGGGCGGCTTCGAAGCAATTGTCCATGCCCAGAATGTTCAGCTTTAGCGCGACATGCGGCGCATGCTCGCTGCCGAGCATGTAGGAGAGATTGATCACACGCTGTGGCCGCGCTGCGGTCATTGCCGCCATCACGTCGTCGAACTGCGTCACGTCGCCGCGCAGCAGCTTCACCTTGTCCCCGAGCGCGGTCAGCACGGGCGCGTTGGGGTTGATGTCCATGCAGGTGACTTGCTCGCCGCGTGCAATCAGCAGCGGGATCAGGCGAATGCCGATGAAGCCGGCGCCACCGACGACGAATACGGACATGGCGTTCCCTCCATTCTTTCTGTCATTGCGAGGAGCGGAGCGACGAAGCAAGCCCGATCGCCTGGCGCACGAACTTTCATGCGCGGCTACGAACGAGGTTGCTTCGTCGCTTCGCTCCTCGCAATGACATTGATAGAGGGACGCTTCGTAGTGACTCGCCTCACGACGACGCAGAAGATCGCGCGGGGTAGCTGGCCGGGAGGCTGCACACCTCCCGGCGATCGCTCTTTACGCTGCGTGCAGCAGTTCCAGCACTTCCTCGAACACTTCCATGTTCTTGCCGAAGGAAATCGCCGCCGCCTGGCAGCCGCACACCAGATGCATCCAGCGCCACGGCTCACGCGTGTTGCGGTACTCCTCGACCACCGCCTGGTGATGCTTGAAGGCGTGCATCTCGGTGAAGCTGTCGTGGCAGACGATGTCGGCCAGGCGCTTGATCAGCACTTCCGGATCGTAGCGCAGGTTTACGTATTGCTGCGCCAGATTCACCGTCATCTTCACCTCCGGCACCGCGCGCATGCGGCCCAGGTTGGTCACGGTGGACCAATCCGTCGGCGGCTGCGTGTAGATGCTTTGGGTGATCGCTTCCAGCAGCTCTTCCTGGGACCGGTGCGGCAACGCGGCCACCGCTTCCGGATCCGGCTGCGGTGAAGCCTCCATACGATGCTGGGTCGACTTCACTTCCGGCCCGGTATGCCACGTCAACAACACCAGCAGCTTGTTCTTGATGCTGAGTCCGTCCAGCTTCAGCAGCCAGCGGCGGACATTGGCTGACGTGTGCAGATGCACATCCATCGGGTTGCCGGTCAGCGAGCGCAGGAACAACCCCGCGGCCCCGATCGACAATGCTTCGCCCGCGCCTTCCAGCGACAGTCCGTTGGCAATCGCCTCGGCCGTCAACACCGGGATTTCGCTGTAGGTGGAGACGTCGCGGATGCCCTCGCCCAGCTTGCCGACCGCATCGGTTTCGTCGTCGCCGGTGCGCTGGCGCAGGATGCGGCCCAGCAAGTTGTGCTTCTCGATCAGCGCCTCGGCTTCCGGCACCATGCGCTGCTGCGGGAAGCGTGCGACATACCGCACCGCCGGGCGCATCAGCACCGAGAGATGTTCCCAGCCCAGGTATTGATCCATCCCGCGCCACAGATAGGCGGGGAACAGGAAATAGTGGTCGTCGAGGGCGTTCTTCGGAATGGCAACGGTCATCAGCAAGTCGTACGCCTCGATCGGCGGGACGTGCTGCCAGAGCCACTGGTAGAGGTGGTCGGCCTTGTTGCTCTCGCCGCGCTCGCAGGCCCGGAAGAAGGCAGCCTTGGCCGCTTCGACGCCCTCGGCGGTGACCACGTCACCGGAGCCGTCATAGGCCATGTCCTGCAGCCGGTTCATGCCTGACGTGGCATCCAGCGGCGCGAATTCCAGCAACTGGAACGGCGACGTGACCGGGTCATGGATATGCTTGTTGGACAGCGCCACATGCTGCAGCACGGGCAGGAACTTGTCCTCGCCTTCCAGGCGATCGACCAGCTTCGAAATCGCATAGAGCCCGGCCAGCGGATGCAGCGGACCGCCGTGATGGCCGGGGGGCAAATCGGCCGAGCGGGTCACCGCCAGTGCCGAGGCGGTCAGCATGGTCTTGATCGGCACCCCGTCGCGCAACTTCTCCAGCGTGCGATCAAGGATCTGATCGCGTGGCGTTTCCTCGACAAATTGCACCAATGGCTCGATGTTTTCGTCGTATCGTACCCGTTCCAGCATCTCAGGACTCTCCCTTAACCTAAGGTCATCTCACTCTCGCTAAGTCGATTTTGCAGGGATCGTCTCGCTTGAGACGGGGCGTGTCAATATTGGACGCATTGTCCGGAATTCCCTGACACGGCGCCGCCTGCCGGGAGGGCTGCACTTGGCGCGGCCGCACGGGCGGGCCGACGGCTTGACTTGCCCGGACCACCGGGGCTTGTGTCGCCGCCCCGCCCGCGCGGGACCGACATTTCGGCACCGGGACCCTGACCATGCATGCCTATCGCACCCACACTTGTGGCGCCCTGCGCGCCGCCGACGCGGGCCATGAAGCCCGCCTCTCCGGCTGGGTGCACGCCAAACGCGACCACGGCGGTTTGCTCTTTATCGACCTGCGCGATCATTACGGCATCACGCAATGCGTGTTTGCCGCTGGCTCGCCCGCCTTCGCCGCGGCCGACAGCGTGCGGCCGGAGAGCGTCATCACTGTCACCGGCCACGTCGTGCCCCGCGAGACCGGCACGGTGAACCCCAGACTTCCCACCGGCGAAATCGAGTTGCGCGTCAGCAACCTTGTGGTGCAGTCCGCCGCCGAGGTGCTGCCGATCCAGGTCGCCGGCGACGAGAAGTTCCCGGAGGAAATGCGGCTGAAATACCGCTTCCTCGACCTGCGCCGCGACAAGCTGCATCGCAACATCATGCTGCGCGCCGGCGTGATCGCCTCGATCCGCCGCCGCATGATCGACGCCGGATTTACCGAGTTCCAGACCCCGATCCTGACCGCGGATTCGCCCGAAGGCGCGCGTGCCTTTCTGGTGCCGGCGCGGCTGCACCCCGGAAAATTCTACGCGCTGCCGCAGGCGCCGCAGCAGTTCAAGCAGCTCGCCATGGTCGCCGGCTTCGACCGCTATTTCCAGATCGCCCCCTGCTTCCGCGACGAAGCTTCCAGGGCCGACCGCTCACCCGGCGAATTCTATCAGCTCGATTTTGAAATGAGCTACGTGACGCAGGAAGACGTGTTCCAGACCATCGAACCGGTGATCGCCGGGGTGTTCGAGGAATTCGCCGAAGGCCGCGGCGTGACGCCCGCGCCCTGGCCGCGCATTCCCTATGACACCGCGATGCTGGCCTACGGCAGCGACAAGCCGGACCTGCGCAATCCTCTGGTGATTCGCGACGTGACGCAGCATTTCGCCGGGTCAGGCTTCGGCTTGTTTGCACGCATCGCCGCGAGCGGTGGCGTCGTGCGGGCGATTCCTGCGCCAGGGGCCGCATCGCAACCGCGCAGCTTCTTCGACAAGTTGAACGACTGGGCGAAGGCGGAAGGCGCCGGCGGGCTGGGCTATATCGTGTTCGATGCCGACGGACCCAAGGGCCCGATCGCGCGCAACCTGGAACCCGAACGCGCCGAAGCAATCCGCGTCGCGTGCGGTTTGAACGCGGGCGATGCGGTGTTCTTCGCAGCCGGCAAGCGCGATGTAGCGCCGAAATTTGCCGGCGCGGTGCGCACGCGGCTGGGCGAGGAACTCGGGCTGATCGAGAAGGGCGCGTTCCGCTTCTGCTGGATCACCGATTTCCCGATGTACGAACTGAACGAGGAAACCGGTCAGGTCGATTTCAGCCACAACCCGTTCAGCATGCCGCAAGGCGGGCTGGAGGCGCTGAACTCGCACGATCCGCTGACCATCAAGGCGTTCCAGTACGACATCGTGTGCAACGGTGCCGAGCTTTGCTCCGGCGCGATCCGCAACCACCGGCCGGACATCATGGTGCGCGCATTCGAAATCGCCGGCCATCCGCCGGAGGAGGTGGAGAAGCGCTTCGGCGGCATGCTGAACGCGTTCCGCTACGGCGCCCCGCCGCACGGCGGCGCCGCCCCGGGGATCGACCGCATCGTCATGTTGCTCGCAGAAGAGCCGAACATCCGCGAGGTGATCCTGTTCCCGTTGAACCAGCAGGGCGAGGATCTGATGATGGGTGCACCGGCGGAAGTGCCGCCGGCCCGGATGAAAGAGCTGTCGCTGCGGCTGGATCTGCCGCCGAAGGTGCGGGGTGGGTGAGTGTGACCGGGTTGGTGGCGTGCAACGGTATTAGCAATTTATAAAGGCTTTCAGTGGTGTGCTCATGGCCGCTTCAGCAGCCAGGTCACTCCGCAGCATGCCGACAATTGGGTACATCGGTTCGATCCAGATCAGGATCTACTATGATGACCATGGCGTCCCGCATTTCCACGCCGTCAGCCCGGATTTCGACTTCAAGATCGCGATGGCCGACTGCACAATCATCTCGGGCAACGGCCGCCTTCGCGGGCGTGACCTTGCCGCGATCCGCTCTTGGGGCCAAAAGCATCGTGACGAGCTATTCTTGAACTGGCGACTTGCCCGCGAGGGCCGGCCCCTGCACGATATCGAGGACTGACCATGCTGTATCGTATCGTCAACGCCGTGGCACATCCGAATCACACCGTGACCGTAACATGGTCCGACGGTGTTACGGCTGACGTAGATCTCTCGCCGGTCATCGCAAAGGGAAATGCGTTCGCCCCCATGGCTGACGCCACTTATTTTGTGGCGAACATGCGTGTCGCTGTGGACCGGCTCGGGCTGGAATGGCCGAACCGCGTGGACTTCTCGGCTGATGGGTTGCGCTTTCGTGCGTTTCCCGAGGAAGCCCAGGCAGAGTTCGGCGCGCTAGCGCCCGAGGCTGAGCTTGAGCCCGCATGTCCTAACCACAATTCGTGAGCCTGCAGCGAGATGACCAAAGCCGCGTCGACCCTCTCTGCCACCCCAGGGACCTCTGAATAACCCCCCCTCGCGGTGGATTGTGCCGTTGAAAAGACTCACGAATTTTCGGTCGATTGGGACTTATTCAGAGGTTCCCCAAAGAAGTTTGTTGCAATATCCGCTCGTTCCGCTCTATGACAATCTGTCAGAGATGGAGAACGTCCGGAATGCCAGAACGCACCGCCCTGCCGCCCCACGGTCCGATCAGATGCCGGCGGTGTTTTACGAGCGACCGCGAAATAGAGGAAATTGCGCTGTGGCAAGTAGTGAATGACCCGGGAGCCTGGGGTGCACAGCAGCCCGACATTTTGATCCTCGGTTTCTCCAAGGGCTTCACTCAGGCCAATGCGTATCGGACGGCACCCTTCGAAGCCGTGCCATTCAAGGGCAAGGTGATGCGTGCTCGCCTGACAGAGGTGCTGCGACGAATAGGTGTGCTAAACGATAGTGAAACCATTGATCCGCGGTTTTCGGCTGGGGAACGAGAGTTTGGATTCGGATCGCTCGTCCGTTGCAGCCTGTCCCGGCTGAACGCGAGAGGCGAACGGGAATGCACGGGCGAGGTGATGCCAAAGGCATTTACCGAACCTGTTCAGGTGGTCGTCCGCAGATGCACCCAGACCTACCTGGCCAATCTGCCTGCTACGATTCGGCTTGTAGTCATGCTTGGCAGCGGCAGTCCATACAGCAAAGGCTGCAAAAACCTGATCCGGTCCCTTTATGGAGCCGAGTTCAGAGACATCAATGAAGTGGCCTACGAAACCCCTGGCGCCCTCTGGGTCCATGTCGCCCATCCGTCGCCAGGAAACGGGTTCTTCAGCCGCTGGATGGAAGGAGCGTCGTCCGATGCCTCGGGTATCAAGCTCCAAAGGGCCTTGGAGGCAATAGCCAAGCTTGATCCGCCCCCAAGGAGAAAAGCGGCCTAATAGGTAACAAAGCTTCTCTCGGCCGATACGATGCCGGCAATCAGAGCGAGGTGACGTGGCTGCCATCCTCTGATTTCTCACAAAACAATCGGCGGGATGGTGAACTGATGTCACGAATCCCGCGCCCCGATCGTCCGCGACCGGTACTCCTCCGGCACCGCATGGCCGAAATCGGTGAACGCCCGCTTCACCGCCTCCGGCGTCGCCCCGAACACCTGCTTGCGGTTCTCCCGCGCCCAACTGTTCGACCCCACGATCGCATCCAACGAACCCTGGAACACCGGCATCACGTAGCGGGCGAACAATTCATAACTCCGCAGCGTTTGCTCGCGGTTCGCCCATTCATGCGCGCGGAACAGGATGCCGCCGAAGCCGCCCTGACTGTATTCCAGCAGGCGGTTGATGCCCTTGATGACGGTCTCCGGCGACCCCACCAACGTGGTCCCCATCTTCACCCCGTCCCGCAGCGGATCGTCCGCGCGGCCCGGCGGACGGCCGAGCGTGTCCTCGAAATACGTCTGCGTCTCCACCCGCTCGCCCTTTTTCACTTCGGCCAGCGCTTGCTCGTCATCCTCGGCGATATGCGCGTTCACCACCACGCGCCAGTTCTTCCGGTCCACCGTCTTGCCGTGCTTGGCCGCCGCGTCTTCCGCGATCTTCCACTGCGACGCCAAAGCCTCCGGCCCGCCCGGCAGCCCGGCACCGATCGACAGCACGCCCACGCCATGCGTCCCCGCCGCGATCATGCCGAACGGCGTGATCGTGCTCGCCACCGCGATCTCGAAATGCGGATCGGTATAGGGCCGCAGATGCAGCCGCGCCTCGCGCATCTCGAACCAGTCGGTCTTCATGGTCACCGGCTCTTCGCATTTCAGCAGCCGCATGATGGCGTCCATCGCCTCCAGCATGCGCGGCCGCTGTGTGCTGGGCTCGATCCCCAGCATATACGCGTCAGATGTCAGAGCGCCCGGTCCACAGCCCATCATCGCGCGCCCGCGCGTCATGTGGTCCAACTGCACGAAACGCTGCGCCACCATCAGCGGATGATGATACGGCAGGCTGGTCACGCCGGTGCCCAGGCGGATGTGCTTCGTGCGTTCCGCCGCCGCCGCGATCACCAGCTCCGGCAGGGCAATCAATTCCCAGCCGGCGGAATGATGCTCGCCGATCCACGCCTCGTCGTAGCCGAGCCAGTCCAGCCACTCCAGCAGCTCCACATCGCGCGCGATGGCCAGCGTGGGGTTTTCGCCGACACGATGGAACGGGGCGAGGAATATGCCGAACTTCATGCCGCGATGGGCCATGGGAACCGTCTCCGCTACAAGATCGCCGCATCGTGCCCCGAAGCCTGCCGATAGCCAAGCCGCGCTGCCCCATGGCAGTCTCCCGCAGCGACAAGCAACAGGAGGAAATGATGCGGCTCCAGGACAAAGTGGCTATCGTCAGCGGCGCGGCCTCGGGCATGGGAGCAGCGACGGCCCGGCGCTTCGCCAAGGAAGGCGCGAAAGTCGTCATCGCCGACATGCTGGACGAAGAAGGCCGCGCGGTCGCCGCCGACATCACCCGCGCCAACGGCGCCGCCGAGTTCATGCACCTGGACGTGACCCACGAGGCGAACTGGCAGCAGGTCGTCTCCGCCACCACGGCGAAATACGGCAGGCTGGACATCCTGGTGAACAACGCCGGCATCAGCGGCAGCGCCGTCACCGACATGCTGGACACCGATGCCTGGGACAAGCTGATGGCGGTGAATTCGCGCGGCGTGTTCTTGGGTACCAAATACGCGGTGCTGGAAATGAAAAAGACCGGCGGCGGCGCGATCGTCAATCTGTCGTCGATCTCCGGCAATACCGGCCAGACCATGACGCATATGGGCTACAACGCCTCGAAAGGCGCGGTGCGCACGCTGACGAAATCCACCGCCGTGCAGTTCGGCAAGGACGGCATCCGCGCCAATTCCGT
>Ga0335074_10007699_pt1 | contig 14943 bp, 12 predicted proteins | sample Lox_Sample_23_FD_206715 | JGI IMG/M metagenome (GOLD analysis project Ga0335074, IMG submission 206715) | Soil microbial communities from Loxahatchee National Wildlife Refuge, Florida, United States - Lox_Sample_2.3 | ecosystem: Environmental > Terrestrial > Soil > Wetlands | place: USA...
TAATGACCAGCCGGGCCTTTGACATTCCCGCAGCGTCCAGGCCGCCGGCCGCTAACTCAGGAAGGCGCGCCGCTGTCCTGGATGTCTTGAGACACCCGTCCTCGATGTCCTGAAACTAAAGACTTCCCCGGGATCACTTCCCCGGGAGCAAAGGCGGGTTCGATGTATAGCTGCGTGTCGAGTCAGGCCGCAGACATGGCGGCTGATGCCCAGGCTTCGATCTTCCGATAGAGGGTGCCGCTCTGTCTGACTTCCACTCGCAAGCATCCGAAGTATGTGTCCCCAACGTTCTGGCGGACGGTCTTCGTGATATGGCGCTTCAGCGTTGGGCTGCGGAACTGGCTGGGGTCCGCGCCCGTTATCGCTAGCCAGTACCGCTGTGCGGCTTCGACGTCCGCTGTCTCATGGATGCATACGCGGAAGACCATATCCTCGGGCGCGACACCAGCTGTGGTCAGGAACTTCAGGAAGAATCTGATAAGACCGGAATCGCTGTTCATGAAGATCACCCTGTCGCTGCTGCGACGGTAGGTCTTGGTCTTCGATCCTTCACACCAGTAGGCGAGCGCGCCCGCAATGAGGATCTCGCGGTCTGTGAGGTCACCAATCTCAGCTGTGGCTGAGGCACGCTCAGCGGCGCGTTGTTCACTGCGAATCGCGCGCTCAGCTTCCCAATAACGCTGAACGCCTTCGGCTGCGCGTTTCCGGCATTGCTCATAGGTGAGCCGTTCCGGCACGGGCAGGTCGCGGACCCACAGGGAAACCGAGCTCTTCGAGACGCCCAGGCGGGCGGCGATCTCGTGATAGGCGAGACCTCGTGCGCGCAGCTCGCGGGCCTGGGCTCGCACGTCGTCTTTCGCGTTCGGGCGTCGGGTCCAGTCCGGCGGGGGCGTTCCCTTGAGAGCGTCGTGAAGGGTGGTGTTGCTCATCGGGCCGAGGATCTCCTTGATCTCGCGGAGGGATCTGCCGGCGAGACGCAATTCGATAGCTTGTTCGCGTAGTACTTTAGTTTCTTCTTTGGTTCGCATACTTAAATATGGTAATGCGCGGGTACGACATTCCAGCGTTTCGCTGAATGTGCGGACCAATGCTCTCCAGAGCGCACCTTGTAGACGCCGTGACCACATTTAACCGGAAAGTGGGTCGTCTGGTGCGCAAAGTGAGCGGAGGTGACTGTTGTTACTGATGTGATTCGCAGGTGCTTTGGGGCCGCGTCAGGGGGTGTGGCGGCGGGGGTCGCGGCGCTGGTTTCTCGTCATCGAGACCATGAGCTGGCCGTAGCCCACGTCTTCGTCGTCCTCATCCAGGAGCCTTGCCACCTGTTCGATGTTGACGTCGCTGACCACGTTCGTGTGGCGGCCACGCGAGTCCCTGGACAGCGCCGCCACCCGGGCGGCCTCCCGCTCGGCGAACGCCCGGTCCGCGGCGGCCTGCCGCTCGGCCTCCTGCTGCGCGGTGGCGTACTGCGCGGCGGCCTGCTGCGCTCCGGCCAGCAAGTGCGGCTTGATCCACATGAAGTAGCCGATCCACACCGAGCCCGTCGAGGCGGACCAGTCGCTTCCGCTGAGGTAGTGCACGGTCTGGACCAGCGCGTGGGCGATGGTCGGGTACTGCGTGTCAGGGAAGCCGTCAGCCCAGTTCTGCCCGCCGACCCGGCGCAGCGCGTCGGCGACCACGCCCAGCGGCTGGTCGGTGAGCGCGACCCACAGGAGCGACTGGGCCATCCGTTCGCAGAACGCCCACATGTCAGGAACCTGGGCGTCGGCCAGCTCCGGAATCAGGCTGGTGATGTCGTAGTGCAGCTGCCGGACGAACGCGTCCCGGTTCCTGGACAGCCGGGCCGCTGACTGCCGGATCGCGGGCCAGGATCCAACGTCGAATGCCTGCTGCGCCTGCGGGCGCTCTTGTGCCTCTGCCATGTCAGATCCCCTCCCTGTGTCTAAGCGTCAGCGGCATGTCCAAGCGTTAACGCCGCGCGCCGCGGAGCCCTGTGTCAGGCGCGACCACCTCTTTCCGCGCCAACCCCGGTAAGTGCCCGCACTTGCATGCGGGCGAACCTGGCCGAGTCGGCGGGCCGCCGGTCGGTCACGGTGCCGAGCCAGCCGAGGAAGAATGCCACCGGGATGGCGACGATCCCGGGGTTGTTCAGCGGGAAGAACGCGAAGTTGACGTGCCGGTCCGTGATCAGCGACGAACTGGCGCCGGAGACCACGGGAGAGAAGACGATCAGGCCGACCGCGGTGATCAGCCCGCCGTAGATACTCCACAGCGCGCCCCGCTCGGTGAACCGCGGCCAGAAGAGCGAGTAGAGGATCGACGGCAGGTTGGCTGATGCCGCGATCGCGAACGCCAGCCCCACCAGGAACGCGACATCGATGCCCTTCGCGTAGATCCCGCCGATCACCGCGACGGTCCCGATCACCACCGCGGTGATCCGCGCCACGCGGATCTCATCTTCGGGCTCGGCTTCGCCGTGGCGGGCGAGGCCGGCGTACACGTCGTGCGCGAAGCTGGCGCTCGCGGTGATCGTCAGGCCCGCCACGACTGCCAGGATCGTGGCGAATGCCACGGCCGCCACGATGCCGAAGAGCAGTGTCCCGCCCAGCTTGTCGGCGAGCAGCGGAACGGCGGAGTCCCCGCCGCCGGGAGCGGCCAGGATGCGCTTGCCTCCTACCAGCCACATAGCGCCGAAACCAAGCAGCAGCGTGCACAGGTAGAACAGTCCCACCAGCCAGATGGTCCAGACGACGCTCCGGCGTGCCTCTCGCGCGTTCGGCACTGTGTACAGCCGCATCAGCACGTGCGGCAAGCCGGCGGTGCCGAGCACGAGCGCCAGCGCCAGCGAGACGAAGTCGAGTTTGGTGATCGTGCTCACTCCGTACTCGAGGCCCGGGCCGAGCACGCGGGTGCCTGCAGGGCTGGACGCCGCGGCGTGCTGCAGCAGGCTGGGCAGGCTGAACCCGGCCCTGGACAACACCCATACGGTAGTCACCGCCGCGCCGGCCGCGAGGATCGTGGCCTTGACGATCTGCACCCAGGTCGTGCCCTTCATCCCGCCGACGAGCACGTAGAAGATCATGAGGATGCCGACGACGGCGACGACGAGATCCTGGCCCACAGCGCCCTTCACGCCGAGCAGGAGGCTCACCAGGGCGCCGGCGCCGGCCATCTGGGCGAGCAGGTAGAACAGGCTGACCGTGAGGGTGGAGGCCGCTGCGGCGGCGCGCACCGGGGGCGCCTTCAGCCTGAGGTCGAGAACGTCCGCCATCGTGTACCGGCCGGTGTTCCTGAACGGCTCCGAGATGAGCATCAGGACGAGCAGCCAGCCGACCAGGAAGCCGATCGAGTAGAGGAAGCCGTCATACCCGTAGATGGCGATGATGCCCGCGATGCCGAGGAACGAGGCGGCCGACAAGTAATCGCCGCCGATCGCGATGCCGTTCTGCCAGCCGGTAAAGGCCCGCCCGCCCGCGTAGTAGTCGTTGGTTGACCTGTTCCTTCCCGCCGCGCTCACGGCGATGACGAGGGTCACCACGACGAAGAAGGCGAAGATGCCGAAGTTAAGCACGGGCGTGCCGACCGTGAAAGGCGTACTCGTGGCTGCCAGGCCAGTCACGGGCGCTGTCCTCCTTCGAGGCGGTCTCGCAGCCGGTCGGACAGCGGGTCGAGCCTGCGCCGCGCCCAGCGGCGGTAGGTCACGGCGATCGCGAATGTCGAAACGAACTGCAAGACGCCGAAGCAGAGCCCCACGTTAACGTCGCCGAACACGCTAATCCGCATGAAGCCGGGTGCGAACACGGCGATCATCACGAAGAGGAAATACCAGATGATGAACAGGGTGCACACCGGCCTTACGAAAGACCCGTATCGCCGCTGAATAGTCCAGAAATCCCGGCTAGCCCTGACGGCCTCGTAGCCAATGGCACTGGTGCGGCCGGGCTGGGCCACCGCCGTGCCGCCGACGTTCCAAGGAGGTGCGTCGCCCCAGGGGGGAGATTGGTATGAGTCCGCCGTGCTGCCGGCATTCCCCCGACTAGGTTGGAATAGGGACATGCCGCGTTCCTTCCGCCGCATCTCACGCTATACCGGGGTCTTGGCGACATAGGGAACTTTTACGGAAATTACGTGTTGTCCCGGGGGATCGCGGCAACCCCAGGAGCTCGCCCGGGGTAGCTGCCCCGGTGCGGGTGCCGGGCCCGGTGGGTTATGGTTAGTTGAGGTCAAGCAAGTAGTCGGCAGACATCGAGGAGCAAGGGGATCCGCCCATGACGGTTAGTTCCGAGGCGGCGGGTAAGCCCGCGGGGACTAGCTGGACGCCAGGACCGCACTACAAGTGGATCGCGCTGTCCAACACCACGCTCGGCGTGCTGATGGTGACGATCAACCAGTCGATCGTGCTGATCGCGCTGCCCGACATCTTCCGCGGGATCGGGCTGAACCCGCTGAGCCCGGGAAACACCAGCTATCTGCTGTGGATGTTCATGGGCTTCATGGTCGTGTCCGCGGTGCTCGTAGTGTCGTTCGGGCGGCTTGGCGACATGTTCGGCCGGGTTCGGATGTACAACATCGGCTTCGCGGTTTTCACCTTCGCCTCGATCGCGCTGACCGTCACCTGGATGCACGGGGTCCCCGCGGCGCTGTGGCTGATCATCTGGCGCATCGTGCAGGGCATCGGCGGAGCGTTCCTGTTCGCCAACTCGACCGCGATCCTCACCGACGCATTCCCGAGCAACCAGCGCGGCACGGCCCTCGGCCTTAACTCGATCGCGGCCATCGGCGGCTCGTTCATCGGCCTGATCCTCGGCGGCGTGCTCGGCCCGGTGAACTGGCACCTGATCTTCCTGGTCTCGGCGCCGGTCGGCGTATTCGGCACCATCTGGGCTTACTTCATGCTGCACGACATCGGAGTGCGCAAGCACGCGCGGATGGACTGGTGGGGCAACGTCCTGTTCGGCGGCGGCCTGATCGCGGTGCTGGTCGGGATCACTTACGGCCTGACGCCGTACGGCGGGCACGCGATGGGCTGGACCAACCCCTGGGTGCTCACCGCGATCATCGGCGGCGTGGTGCTGCTGGTCATCTTCGTCTTCGTGGAGACGAAGGTCGCCGAACCGCTGTTCCGCATGTCGCTGTTCAAGATCCGGGCGTTCGCGGCGGGCAACATCGCGAGCCTGGCGATGGCGCTCAGCCGCGGCGGCATGCAGTTCATGCTGATCATCTGGCTGCAAGGCATCTGGCTGCCGCTACACGGCTACAGCTTCAGCCAGACCCCGCTGTGGGCCGGCATCTACTTGATCCCGCTGACGATCGCCTTCCTGTTGTCCGCGCCGCTGTCCGGCATCCTGTCGGACCACTTCGGCGCCAAGGCGTTCACCGTCGGCGGGGCGCTGCTGTCGGCGGTGACCTTCCTGCTCCTCGCCTTCTTGCCGGTGGACTTCAACTACTGGCAGTTCGCGCTGCTCGTCGCCATCAATGGGGCGGGGACCGGCCTGTTCATCTCGCCGAACCGCGCCGAGATGATGAACTCCGTGCCGGCCAACCAGCGCGGCGCCGCAGCCGGGATGATCGCCACGTTCATGAACTCGGCGTCTGTGTTGTCGATCGGCATCTTCTTCTCGCTGATGGTCGTCGGGCTGTCGAGCAAGCTGCCGGCGACCCTGTTCAGCGGGCTGACGGCGCAGGGTGTCCCGGCGTCGGCGGCCGCCCCGCTCTCGCACCTGCCGCCGATCGGCGTGCTGTTCGCCTCCTTCCTCGGCTACAACCCGATGCAGCAGCTGCTCGGCCCGATCCTGCACCAGCTCAACCCCGCGCACGTTGCGTACCTGATCGGCCGGGAGTTCTTCCCGCACCTGATCACCGGTCCGTTCCACGACGGACTTGGCGTTGCCTTCGGGTTCGCGATCGCGGCCTGCGTGATCGGCGCCATCGCGTCGGCGCTCACCGGTAATCCGAAGAAGAGCCAAGGCGCGAAAGAGTCGGTGGGCTCCGAGCTGGCCGCGGTGGCCGCGGAAGCCAACGGCCTCGAGCCGAGCGAGCTGGTCGTCCCCAACATGGTCAGCGACACGACAGAGCCAGCAGAGAAGCCAGGCCGGCCCCGCTAGCCGGGGCTGGCTGTCCGCGGGCTATGACGCGGGGTTGGGTCCCCTATTTGGCTACGGGACGGTATCCTGCGGATGAGGAGCGGGTTAACAGATCTGGCGTCGCTCCGCTTAGTGGGGTTCCCGGGGATGATGGCCCTGGTAAGTTTTCGGCGCGATACCCGAGGAGACCGTTGCGCGTGAGCGAAAGTCGCCCGGCCGCAGTACTGGTCCTCGCCGCGGGCGAGGGCAAGCGCATGAAGTCCCGCCTTCCCAAGGTCCTGCATTCGCTATGCGGGCGCAGCATGGTCGGCCACGCCCTGGCGGTGGCCGGTGAGCTCGACCCGGACCGGCTTGTGGTCGTCGTCGGGCACGGCAGAGACCAGGTGAGCGCGGAGGTGGCTGGCCAGTCGCCAGCAGCGCTGGTCGTCGTCCAGGATCAGCAGCTCGGCACCGGGCACGCGGTGCGGATGGTCACCGAGGCGCTTGGTGAGTTCCGTGGGACCGTCGTCGTCACGTACGGGGACATGCCGCTGCTGCGCGGCGAGACGCTGCACGAGCTCGTGGACGTTCACCACGCCGGCGGCAACGCCGTTACGGTGCTGACCGCCACGGGTGATCCGGCGGGCTACGGACGGATCGTACGGGACGCCGACGGGGCGTTCCTCCGCATCGTGGAGGAACGCGACGCCACCCCGGCCGAGCTCGGCATCGACGAGTACAACTCGGGCTGCTACGCCTTCGACGGCGCGCTGCTCGCGGACGCGATCAAGCGGGTGACAACCGACAACAACCAGCAGCAGGAGTACCTGACCGACGTGGTGGGGATCCTGCGCGGCGACGGGCACCCGATCGGGACGGTACTGGCCGCCGACGTTACCGAGATCCAGGGCGTCAACGACCGCGTTCAGCTCGCCGCGGCGCGGCGGGCGCTCAACGACCGGATTCTCGAGCACTGGATGCGGGCCGGCGTCACCATCGTCGACCCGGCGACAACCTGGGTCGATGTCACCGTCACGATCGGGCAGGACGCGGAGATCGGCCCGCAGGTCCAGCTGACCGGCGCCACCGCCATCGCGGACGGCGCGCAGGTCGGCCCTGGCTGCCTGCTCGAGGACACCATCGTCGGCGAGGACGCTGTGCTGCTCCACGTGGTCGGCCGCCAAGCGGAGGTCGGGTCCGGCGCGATCGTGGGTCCCTACGCCTTCCTGCGGCCGGGCACCCGCATCAGCGAGAACGCGCACATCGGCTGCCACGTGGAGCTCAAGAACGCGGAGGTCGGACCGGGCGCTAAGGTCCCGCACCTGACGTACGTGGGCGACGCGCACATCGGAGCCGGCGCCAACATCGGCGCGGGCACGATCTTCGCCAACTACGACGGGGTCGGCAAGCACCACACCGACGTCGGCGAGCACGCCTTCATCGGCAGCAACAGCGTCCTCGTGGCGCCGGTCGCCATTGGCGACGGCGCGTACACCGCGGCGGGCTCGGTGATCACCGGAGAGGTGGCGCCCGGTGAGCTCGGCGTGGCACGAGGGCGGCAGCACAACTCCCGCGGGTGGGTCGAACGCAACCGGCAGGGAACGCGGTCCGCCGAGGCAGCGAAACGGGCCCGTTCGGAATAACTGAAGGAGACTAATTCCAGGTGAGCGGCATGACGGCGCCCAGCCAGAAGAAACTGATGTTGTTTGGCGGGCGAGCCTACCCTGAGCTTGCCGCAGAGGTCGCCGACTGTATGGGAATCGAGCCGGGGCCAGCCAGGCTTTATGACTTCGCCAACGGCGAGATCATGGTCAGGTACCTCGAGTCCGTCCGCGGCTGCGACGCGTTCGTGCTGCAGAGCCACACGGCGCCGATCAACCAGTGGATCATGGAGCAGCTGATCATGGTCGACGCGCTCAAACGGGCATCGGCCAAGCGGATCACGGTGGTGACGCCGTTCTTCGGCTACGCGCGGCAGGACAAGAAGAGCCGCGGCAGGGAACCGATTTCCGCGCGCCTTGTCGCCGACCTATTCGCGACCGCGGGCGCCGACCGGCTGATGGCCGTGGACCTGCACACGTCCCAGATCCAGGGCTTCTTCGACGGACCGGTGGACCACCTGTTCGCACTGCCGATCCTGGCGGGCTACCTGGAAGGCAAGCTGAACGTCAGCAACGTGACCGTGGTCGCGCCGGACGCTGGCCGGGTCCGGGTCTGCGAGCGGTGGACCGACCGGCTTGGCTGCCCGCTGGCCATCATCCACAAGCGGCGCGACCCGGACGTCGCCAATCAGGTCAAGGTCTTCGAGGTGGTCGGCCAGGTAGCCGGCCGGACCTGCATCCTGGTGGACGACATGATCGACACCGGCGGGACGATCGCCAAGGCGGCGGACGCGCTGTTTGACCAGGGCGCGGAGCGAGTCATCGTGGCGGCCACGCACGGGGTCCTGTCCGGGCCCGCGGTCGACATCCTGAAGAACTCCCGGATCAGCGAGGCGGTCATCACCAACACGCTGCCGGTCCCGCAGGAGAAGAGGTTCGACAAGCTGACCGTGCTGTCTATCGCGCCGCTGCTGGCGCGGGCCATCAACGAGGTGTTCAGCGACGGTTCGGTGACGAGCCTCTTCGACGGACAGAGCTAGTGTCACGGAGCTAATTACATGGTCGCGGCCCCTGGCCTGAGGCTTGTCTCTGCCTCCGGCCAAGGGCCGCGGCCCCGTCCCGCCATTCCCCGGTTTGGCGGGACGGGGGTCAATGCGACGAGCCGGGACCGCCCACTCCACGGTCCCCGCCGCCAGAGGCCGGGCTGAGGCCGCGCCCCGTCCCGTGGCGAACGGTGCCCCTGTTACCGTCCGCCACGGCACGGGGCGCGAGCCCCGAGCCCCCGCTTGCTCTGCAGCCCATACTCGCGGCATCGATTTACGTCGCGCTTTAGTCGTGATTAAGTGGGTCTACACAGCCCGGTCATTAGTCCGCGGCCCAGAAACCCGGCGGGGAGGTTTCTGCCTTCCCGAACACTGCCGCTACCCCTGGAAGCGGAGGAGATCGTGCGTTCGGACGGGCTGGCCTGATGCGTTTCCGCATCCTGGGTCCGCTAGAGGTCTGGTCTGAAGAAGAAGGCTGGGCAGCCATTGGCGCCCCTAAGTGGCGCTCTCTTCTCGCTTGCCTGCTGGTGCGGCCCGGGCAGCTCATCTCCACCGAGAGCCTGATCCTCGAGCTGTGGGGCGACAACCCGCCCGCGAAGGCGAACAACCTGGTCAGCATCTACGTGCACCGGCTGCGGCGGCTAATCGGCGATGGCGAGGGCCGGCTGCTGGTGTACCGGGCGCCCGGGTACCTGCTCCGCATCGCCCCCGGCGACCTGGACCTGCAGGAGTTCGAGCGGCTAGTCGCGGAAGGAAGGAACGCGCTCGCCGCGGCCGAACCGCAGCGCGCCGCCGTCCTGCTCGCAGAGGCGCTCGCGCTGTGGCGGGGCCGGCTGCTCGCCGACGTCGCGCCGTCCACGCTCATCAGCACCGAGGCCGAACGGGGAAACGAACTCCGGCTTGACGCCGCCGAACTGCGCGCCGAGGCGGACCTGGAGTGCGGCCGGGCCGCTCAGCTGGTCCCCGAGCTGCGCAGGCTGGTGGGGGAGAACCCGATCCGCGAGGGACTGTGGCTGCTGCTCATCAGGGCCCTTGACGAGGCCGGCCGGCATGCCGAAGCGCTCGAGACGTACACCCAGGCCAGGCAGGTAATCGCCGACGAGCTTGGCGTCGATCCGGGTGCCGAGCTGCAGCAGCTGTACGCGCAACTGCTCGCGGCCGACGCGTCGTCGGCGCGGTCGCGGAAGCGGCCGGTTAAGGGAGACCTTCCAGTAGTTCAGGCGCCAGGCGCCGCGCCCGGGGTACCGGCGGGTTCCGCGCGGCCGGCCGACGCCGGGACCGCTGCAGCCGCTCCTGGCGCAAGTGACGACCGCATCGTCGAGGTCGAGGCACTCATCGGCGCGGAAGACACCAGCGGACCGCACGGGGAAGGCTCGGGGACGATCGCTGTCGGCGCGGTCGCCGCTGCCACCGGGATTGTCGAGGAACCGGCCACCTCGCCACCACCGCGCCCGACGCAGCTCCCCGCCGATATCGGGGACTTTACGGGCCGCGAGGCGCAGGTCAGGCACCTGTGCGAGATGCTGGTCCAGGACGAGGCGGCGCGCGGGCCTGGCGCGGTGCGGATCGCCGTGGTGGCCGGGGCCGCGGGCCTCGGCAAGACGGCGCTGGCCGTGCACGCCGCGCACCAGGTCAGCTCTGCGTTTCCTGACGGCCAGCTCTACGTCGACCTGTTCGGGGCCAGCGCACGACCAGCGGTGCCCGGCGAGGTGCTCGCCAGATTCCTGCGGGACGTCGGGGTGGAAGGAGACAAGGTCCCGGTCGGTGACGACGAGCGCGCGGCGCTGTACCGGACCAGGCTGACCGGCCGCCGCATGCTCATCTTGCTCGACAACGCCAAGGACGCCGCCCAGGTCCGGCCGCTGCTGCCGGGCAGCGCGTCTTGTGCCGTCCTGGTGACCACGAGAAACCGGACACCCGACCTGGCCAGCACCCGGTTCGTGGACCTGCACGTCCTGGACGACACCGAGGCGCTGACGCTGTTCTCCCGGATCGTGGATGACGATCGGCCTGCGGCCGAGCCGGATGCCACGGCGGAAGTGCTGCTCGCCTGTGCCGGGCTGCCGCTCGCCATCCGGATCTGCGCGGCCCGGCTGGCAGCGCGCAAGCAGTGGCGGATCGCCACATTGGCGAACAGGCTGCGCAACGAGCAGCGGCGGCTCGACGAGCTGGAGACGGGAGACCTCGCGGTCCGGTCCAGCTTCCAGGTGAGCTACGACAGCCTGCACGCCGGACGGCACGGCATCAATCCCGCGCGGGTGTTCCGGCTGCTCGGCCTCTGGCACGGCGCGTCGATCAGCCTGCCGGCCGCCGCCGCCCTGTTCGGCGAGTCTGACGACGATGTGGCGGACGCCCTGGAAACCCTCGTCGACGCCAACCTGCTCGAGTCGCCGGCCGCGGACTGGTACCAGTTCCATGACCTGCTCCGGGTCTACGCGACCGAGCGTGCCCAGGAAGAAGAATCGGAGGCGGACCGCACCGAGGCCGTCGGGCGGCTGCTGCGGTGGTACCTGGAGACCGGGGAGGCCGCCGCCGACGCGGTCGCGCCGCGCCGTTACCGGGTGGCCCGCGAGCCCGCGGCGCCCGGCTATCCGCCGCTGTCATTTGCCTCCGTGGATGAGGCCCTGGCCTGGTACGGCGACGAGCGGGCCAACGTCGTGACCGCGACCCTGCAGGCGGCGGCGGCGGGACTGCACGACATCGCCTGGCGGCTGCCGCCGAACCTTTTCCCGCTGTTCAACAGGCGAGGCAACTGGACGGACTGCGTGACCAGTCACCGGGTGGCCGTGGAAAGCGTGCGCAAGGCCGCCAACAGGCTCGGCGAGGCGTGGGTCCTCGACCGGCTCGGCTGGTCGCTGGCCCGGCTGCGGGACGAGGAAGCGTTCGGCTACCTCGAGCAGGCCCTGGCCATCCGGCGCGAACTCGGTGACACGAGGGGAGAGGCACAGAGCGCGATCGGGCTCAGCGAGGGGTACCTCAAGGTGCGCGGCCCTGGCGAGGAAGCCGTGAAGTACCTGCGGCTCGCCGCGGACCTGCTGCGGCCGACGGACATGCTGTCCTTGCGGGCGGTCGCGCTGAACAACCTCGGCGAGGTGTATCTCGATCTCGGCGACCTGGATGCGGCCGCGGAGTGCTGCGCGGAGGCCAGGGACATCTGGCGGGAGATCGGCGGATACGGCGAAGGATGGGCGCTGCACAACCTTGGCCGGGTCTACCTGGCTCTCGGCCGCGTCGGTGACGCGGCCACCAGCTTGACGGACGCGATAGGCGCGCACCGCGCGTCCGGCGAACTCGCCGGCCAGGCGACGGCCCTCAAGTACCTCGGGCATGCGCGCCTGGCGGCCAGTGACCCCGGCGAGGCGCGGAACTCGTGGGCGCAGGCGCTGTCGATATTCGAGCAGATCGACGAGCGCGCGGAGGCGGCGGAGGTGGCCGCGTCACTCGCTTCGCTGCCGCGTTCGTAATTCAAGATTCCCTTTCATCAGGGAAAACGTGGCGCGAACATCCCGGTGATCTATATAAATCGGGGTGATTTCCCGCGAGCCTCGTTACTAGAATTGCCTTGACGGGGCATTCATTTATGCCGAGCATCCCCTGGCAACCGGGACAGCCAGGGTTTCCTTGGCCGCGGGGGCCAGGGGCTAGAGAAGGAGCGGGGAAAGCAATGAGCCAAGAGCGTCCAGAGACAGTGACTCCTGAGACCGTGACTCCTGAGACGGTCACGCCAGAAACCGTCACCCCGGAAACGGTCACGCCGGAGACCGTCACCCCGGAAACGGTGACTCCCGAGACGGTCACCCCGGAAACGGTGACCCCCGAGACGGTCACCCCGGAAACGGTCACCCCGGAAACGGTCACCCCGGAGGACGAGGACTAAGGCTGGAAGCGGCCAGCGCACCGTCTGCCCGCCGCCGTGCGTGCGGATGCGGAACGCTCGCATCCGCACGCACGTTGTTTGTCGGCTAGACTTCACTGGCGCATCGCAGATATCCGTATGAGGAGTGACTGACCGTGCCTGAGGTCCGTATCGAAGCCGAGCTGCGTAACGAGTTCGGCAAAGGGGCAGCCCGCCGTACCCGCCGGGCGGGTCGCGTGCCCGCTGTCATCTACGGCCACGGTGCGGAGGTCCGCCACCTGTCGCTGCCCGAGCACGAGCTGATGCTCGCGCTGAAGACGCCGAACGTCCTCATCCGGCTCGAGGGCCTCCCCGGCCGCGCCGGCCTGGCGCTGCCGAAGGCGGTGCAGCGGAACGCGATCAGGGGCGATATCGAGCACGTCGACCTGATCGAGGTCCGCCGCGGCGAGAAGGTCACCGTCGAGATCCCGGTCCGGGTGACCGGCGAGGTCTACCCCGGTGGCATGCTCGACCAGCAGCTGGTGCAGATCCCCGTCGAGGCCGAGGCCACGAACATTCCCAACGGCGTTGACGTGGACGTCACGGACATGGAGGTCGGCGCGGCGGTGCACGCCAAGGACCTCGTGCTGCCGGAGGGCAGCACGCTCCAGATGGACCCAGAGGCGCTCGTCCTGCACGTGCTCGCCGAGCGGACCCAGGAGCAGGTCGAGGCCGAGCTCGGCGAGGGCGCGCCAGAGACCGCCGAAGAGGCCGAGGTTCCGGAGCCGGTCGCTCCGGCCGAGGCTCCCGAAGGGGAGTAGCAAGACCGGCGCTCCATGGCCGACGAACGCTGGATCATCGCTGGCCTCGGCAATCCGGGGCCAGAGTACGCGGGCAACAGGCACAACGCTGGGCAGATGGTGCTCGCCGAGCTGGCCGCGCGGATGGGCGCGCGGTTCAAGGCGCACCGCACCCGCAACGACGTCGCCGAGGGCCGTCTCGCCGGCCAGCTGGTGACCCTGGCCAGGCCGCACGCGTACATGAACCTGTCCGGCGGCCCGGTGGCTGCGCTGGCGGCCTTCTACAAGCTTTCCCCCGAACGGATCGTGGTGCTCCACGACGAACTGGACATTCCGTTCGGCGCGGTAAGGCTCAAGCTGGGCGGCGGTGACAACGGCCACAACGGCCTCAGGTCGGTCACCGCCTCGCTCGGCACCCATGACTACTACCGTGTCCGCTTCGGCATCGGCCGGCCGCCCGGCCGGATGGAGGCGGCCACGTACGTGCTGCGCGATTTCACGGCGGCCGAGCGCAAGGAGCTCCCGTTCGCCATCGACCGCTGCGCCGACGCCACGGAGACGCTGATCAGCAAGGGCCTCACCGAGGCCCAGAACCTGTACCACACCGACCCGGCGTCCGGCTGAGCTGCTGCGGCCGGCGGCGGTCAGAGGTGGCGGGCGAAGAAGCGCTCGGAGCTGTCGATCTCGAACCCGGGCACGTCCATGTGGCCGCCGGGGTTGGCGTGCAGCGTCTTTTCCGCCGAGCCGATGGCGTCGAACAGCGCCAGCGCCGACTCGCGCGGCACGATCTCGTCGTCCCACTGGAGGATGAACTCGACGGGGACGGTGATCCGGGCGGCGGGCTCGGCTAGGGTCTCGTAACCCATCAGGCCGAGGACGGCCGCCTTGATCCGGGGCTCCGCCGCGACCAGCGGCACGCCGATCGCGCTGCCCAGGGACACGCCCCAGTACCCGATGGGCGCACCGGCGCCGATCCAGTCCAGTCCGGTCAGGGCGTCGATAGTGGCCTGCCACTCGGGTATCGCGAGCGCGGCGGCGACGACGCCACGGCGGGCGAACGCGTCGCCGAGCGGCTTGCCTGCCGCGCTCAGTTCCTCGATCTCCGCGTTGAACGGCTCGTACTCTGCCGGGACCGGCCTGCCGCCCCAGCCTGGCGCGTCGATGGCGGCGACCGCGTATCCGCTGCCCGTCACGTAGCGGCGGGCACGGCCGGTCATCGGCGGCGCCGTCCGGTGCCCGCCGCCGCCATGGCCGAGCAGCACCAGCGGGCGCGGTCCGGTGGCCCCGGCCGGCGCCCATACGGCGCCGGTCACATCGCCAACCGTGAACAAGCGCTCCGTCACGCCGTCCGCTGTCGTCTCCGCGCTGAACCGCATACCCGCCTTCCAGGCCGCCCGATTACGCCGCCTACCACCGTCCCCTAACTTCCCGCGCCCCGCAAGCCACAGCCCAGGAGCACACGCCCGAACTGGTTTTCAAAGATAGTGGGTCGTTAGGCACACCCGGCGGGCTGTTGCAGAATCGGCGTGTCTGGGTGCGGTGGGGGGCTGGTTCTGACAGGGTCGGGTTGTGGCGAAGGGTTACCGGCCGGTGGACCGGGATCAG
>Ga0335074_10007700_pt1 | contig 14942 bp, 12 predicted proteins | sample Lox_Sample_23_FD_206715 | JGI IMG/M metagenome (GOLD analysis project Ga0335074, IMG submission 206715) | Soil microbial communities from Loxahatchee National Wildlife Refuge, Florida, United States - Lox_Sample_2.3 | ecosystem: Environmental > Terrestrial > Soil > Wetlands | place: USA...
CGAGGCCCGGCAGACGGCCGGGTAGACGGTCGGAGGAGGCGTTACCGGCGGCACGGTGCACGTGCCTGCGCTCATCGTCTCCCCGGCCGGGCAGCTCGTCGGCGGCACGCACTGGCCACCCGACAGCATCTCCCCGGTCGGGCAGTTCGTCGGCGGTACGCACACGCCACCGGACAGGGTCTCGCCGCTCGGGCACGTCGTGGGCGGAACGCACTGCCCGTTCAGCAGCCTCTCGCCGTTCGAGCAATTGGTCGGCGGCACGCACTGCCCGCCCGACAGCATCTCCCCGGTCGGGCAGTTCGTCGGCGGTACGCACACGCCACCGGACAGGGTCTGGCCGGCCGGGCAGCTCGTCGGTGGCACGCACACCCCACCGGTCAGCGTGTAGCCGGTCGGGCAGGCGGGAGCACAACCGCCCGACGGAGCCGTAATCGTCGCCGAGGACGGCGTGCCCATGTAGCTGTTGCCCAGCACATAGGTCTCCGGAACCGACGTCGTGACCGTGAACTGCTGGGTGGCCGCACCCCCGCTGGCGGGCGACGTGAACACCGTCGGCTGCCCGGGGAAGCTGATTTGGCCGGTCTGGGTCCCAACCTTGCCCGTCGTGAAGTAGTTCTGGTTGAGGCCCTTGTTGCCCTTGTCGGTGCTCGAGCTCAGCTCGTACACGTTCTGGCCCACCGGGATGTCCTCCGTGGTGCCCCCGAAGTACGTCTCGGTGACCGTGATGGTGGCGGTGTACTCACCGTTAAGCGACGCGACGCAATGCGAAGGACCGGCGGACACCGACAGGATGTGCGCCGAGGACAGCGCCGGGAACGCCAGGAAGAACGCGAAGGCGGCGACCATGCCGCCCATCGAACGTTTGTTGACCATTAGCACTCATTCCTTGAGGTCGTTGGACGTGCGCATACAACGCACTTGCCTCCGGAAAACTCGCGCTAATGCGCGAGTTTGTGATCGAGCCCTGATCGGCCGGCTATGCGTCGGCCAGCCGGCGCAGCAATTCGACCGCTTCCCGGAGCACCTCGCGCTCTGCCGGCGAGAGCTGCTCGGCGATCGCGCCCGCCAACCATCCCTGGCGCCGGCCTCGGTCTTCTTCAAGGGCGGTGCGTCCGCTGGCGGTCAGCATGACGAGGGCGCGCCGGCGATCATCGGGGTCGGGCCGGCGCTCGACGAGGCCATCGGCCTCGAGATCGGCCACCGTCTGGGCCATCGACTGCGGGCGCATCCGCTCCGCGCACGCCAGGTCGCTGACGCTCTGCGGGCCGTCGCGGTCCACACGCCCGAGCACGGTCGCGTGGGAGAGCGGGAGGCGATGCTCGGCTCGAAGCCGGCGCATCAGCTGTCCGAGCACAACGCGGAGTTCGCTCGCGATTGCGGCGGGATCCACCTGAGAGCTCTTGGTCGCCGCGGACATGACCCGATTCTACAGGCAAACTGCGCAGGCAAACTGCGCAGGTAACCTGTATAATTGTTAGGACGTGAACTCTGACCGGTACAAGTGGATCGCGCTTTCCAACGCGACCCTTGCCGTGCTCTTCACGACGCTCGACGCGTCGATCACGATCATCGCGATGCCGGCCATCTTCCGCGGCATCAAGCTCGATCCGCTGGTCGCGTCGAACAGCTTCTATCTACTCTGGATGATCCTCGGGTACCTGGTCGTGGCCAGCGTGCTCGTGGTCAGCCTCGGCCGCCTGGGCGACATGTACGGCCGGGTGCGGATCTACAACCTGGGCTTCGTCATCTACACGGTGGCGTCGCTCCTGCTGGCGATCGATTGGATGACCGGCAAGGCCGGCGCCACCTACCTGATCGTGTTCCGGATCATGCAGGGACTCGGCGGAGCCTGCCTGCTCGCCAACTCGGCCGCGATCATCACCGACGCGTTCCCGGCCAATCAGCGCGGGATGGCGCTCGGCATCAACAACATCGTCGGCGTCAGCGGGATGTTCGTAGGCCTCGTGCTCGGCGGCATCCTGGCCCCGATCAACTGGCGGCTCGTGTTCCTGATCAGCGTGCCCGTCGGCGTGTTCGGCACGGTATGGGCGTACATGAAGCTGCGCGAGGTGCCGCGCAGCGGGCAGCGCAAGGTCGATTGGCCGGGCAACATCACTTTCGCGCTCGGGCTCATCCTGATCATGATCGCCGTCACCTACGGGATCCGGCCGGCGGGCGGAGCCAGCACCGGGTGGGGGAGCGCCAAGGTGCTCACGTTGATGGGCTGCGGGCTGGCCTCGTTGATCGCCTTCCTGTTCATCGAAAGTCACGTCGAGCAGCCGATGTTCCGGCTGCCCCTGTTCAAGATCCGCGCCTTCACGTTCGGGTCGCTCTCGACCTTCCTGTCGGCGGTCGCGCGCGGCGGGCTGATGTTCATGCTGATCATCTGGCTCCAGGGCATCTGGTTGCCCGAACACGGCTTCAACTTCAACGACACTCCGCTGTGGGCCGGCATCTACATCCTGCCGCTGACCATCGGCATGCTCGTGGCCGGACCGGCCTCTGGGTATCTCTCCGACCGCTACGGGGCGCGGCCCTTCGCGACCGCCGGGATGCTCGCCACCGCCGGCGGCTTCGCGCTGCTTCTGCTGCTGCCCACCGACTTCTCCTATCCGCTGTTCGCGGTCGTGCTGGCGGAGATCGGCATCGCGATGGGGATGTTCGCGTCACCGAACCGCGCGGCGGTCATGAACAGCCTCCCGCCCGGCGACCGCGGCGCCGGCGGCGGCATGAACCAGACCTTCCAGAACTCCGCTCAGGTCCTATCGATCGGGATCTTCTTCACGCTGATGATCATCGGGTTGGCTTCCTCGTTGCCGTCGGCAATGACGAGCGGCCTGGAGGCGCACGGGGTGTCGGCCGCGGTGGCGCAGAAGGCGGCGCATCTGCCGCCGGTGTCGATCCTGTTCGCCGCCTTCCTCGGCTACAACCCGATCCAGCACCTGCTCGGCTCGACCGCGCTTGCCCACATCAGTGCGAGCAGCCAAGCCATCCTCACCGGACGCTCCTTCTTCCCGCACCTGATCTCGGCCCCGTTCCGGAGCGGCCTGCACGAGGCGTTCTACTTCGCGATCATGGCCTGCATCGTGGCGGCGCTGGCCTCGCTGATGCGCGGCGCGCCCTACTCCGCGGATCAGGAACAGACGGAGCGAGCCGTCCCGCGGCACGCCCATGCCGGCGCGAGCAACGGACGGGCCGCCGACGTGGCGGTCGGGCGTCGCGCCTAACGCCTCGGCGCCACGACGAACCGGGGCCCGCGCCCGCGGTAGCACCCATCCATATCCGCCCGCCCCGGCCCGTTCACCGTCTCTTGACAACTTCGGGCCGAAACGGGGAAGCCTTACCGGCGCCCGGGACGGGCGATGCCCAATTCTGGGCGCTCGTCGCTGACGACCGTGTCGTGCGCGGCGCGACCGGGTGCAAACGAGACCCGACGAAAACGAGGTGGACAGGTGGACGAGCGGATGCATCCGCGGTGGCGACTGACTCGACGCGGCCTACTGAAGCGAGGCGGCGCCCTGGGCGCGGCTCTGACCGTCCCCGGCGTGCGCAGCGCGGTCATGAGCGCGAGCGCCATGGCGGCCACGCGGGTCCCCGACAGCCTGCCCGACCCCAGCCGCCCCGCCGGCACCGCCACCGCGGCCATGCCGTTCGACCACGTCGTATGCGTGATGATGGAGAACCATTCGTTCGACAACCTGCTCGGCGCCCTGCCTCTGCTGGGCCAGCCCAAGGCGGACGGCCTGACCTTCGACAGCGCCGGCCAGGCGACCAACTCAAACCCCAGCTCGAGCGGCACCGTCACCTCGTACGAGCTCACCAACACCGAGCAGCCGGGGAGCGTCACTCAGACTTGGGACGCCACCCATCAGCAGATCGACGGCGGCAAGATGGACGGCTTCGTCGAATCGGTCAACTCGACCGAGCCGATGGGCTACTGGACCGACCAGGTACTGCCCTTCGCCTATTCGCTGGCACGGACGTTCTGCCTCGCCAACCGCTGGTTCTGCTCGGCGCCGTGCCAGACCTACCCCAACCGGCGCTTCCTCATGGCCGGCACGGCGTACGGCGACATCGCGACCGACAACCAGAGCCTGTTGGACGCGCCGCCTCCTAACGGCACGATCTTCGACCGGCTGCACGCGTACGGAATCAGCTGGGCCAACTACTTCACCGACCTGCCGCAGACGGGAATCATCCCGACGATCATCGAGAAGTACCCGGCCAACCTGGCGCCGATCGGGCAGTTCCTGGCCGACTGCGCCGCGGGTTCGCTCGCCTCCGTCAGCTTCGTCGATCCCGAGTTCGGCGTGCTCTCCGACATCGGCTTGCCGCTCGCCTCGCTCCCCCAGGTGGCGGACCAGCCGACCGTGGCCGAGGTCCTCCAGAACGCGAACGGGATCGGCGGCGACCAGGAGAGCCCGCAGGACATGTACTACGGCGAAGCGTGGGCCTACCAGATCCTCCAGGCGGTTCTCGACTCACCCGCCTGGTCGCGGACGCTGTTGATCTACACCTACGACGAGCACGGCGGCTACTACGACCACGTTCCCCCGCCGGCGGCGATCGCGCCCGATTCGATTCCGCCGGATCTGGCCCTCGGCGACGCCCCGGGTGGCTACAACCTGTACGGCCCACGCGTCCCGGGGATCGTCGTCTCGCCCTACTCGAAGCCCAACGGGGTCACCAACGTGCTTCACGACCACACCTCGGTGCTGGCGACGATCGAGGCGAAGTGGAATCTGCCGGCGCTGACCTACCGCGACGCGAACGCGACGAGCGTGATGGACTTTCTCGACGTGAGCCGAGCCGCCTTCCTCGACCCGCCAACGACGTTGGTGGCGCCATCGCCGGCCGGCCCTTCGGGCCCCGTCGGAACGTCGGAGTGATGAGGATGCCCCGCCGTAATTTCATCGCCGCTCTGTGCGCCGCCGCGGCGGCCGTCACCACCCTGGTCATGGCTCTGATGCCCGCCGGGGCTCCGGCCGCTGCCGCCGGTTTCAAGTCGCCGCCGGTCCGGCACGTGTTCGTGATCATGCTCGAGAACGAGAACTACGCCACGTCGTTCGGAGATCCCTCGGCCGACCCCTACCTGGCGAGCACGTTGCCCAAGGAGGGAGCGCTGCTCAGCGATTACTACGCCACCGGCCACGAGAGCAACGACAACTACATCTCGATCGTGTCCGGCCAGCCGCCTAATCCACAGAACCAGGCGGATTGCCAGATCTTCGACGACTTCGTCGGTGCGCTCATGCTGCCCAACGGGGTCGAGTCCGGCACCGGCTGCGTGTACCCGGCCGATGTCCCGAACATCGGAACGCAGCTGTCGGCCACGGGGCTGAACTGGAAGGCGTACGAGGAGGACATGGGCAACGACCCCAACCGCGAGACGGCCGCGTGCGGACATCCCGCCCTGAACTCGCAGGATCAGACGCAGGACGCGGAAGCCGGCGACGGCTACGCGACGCGCCACGATCCGTTCGTGTACTTCCACTCGGTGATCGATAACCAGACCTACTGCGATGACCACGTCGTCGCCCTCGGGTCGCCCACGGGCGCGATGCCGGCAGCCGCGCTCGCCGGCGAGACCGGCCTGGCCACCGACCTGAAGAGGATCTCGACCACGCCGGCGTTCTCATTCATCACCCCGAACCTGTGCGACGACGGCCACGACTACCCGTGCACGAACCAGCCGAGCGGGGCATCGGCGCTCGCGGACATCGACACGTTCCTCGAGACGTGGGTTCCGCTGATCACGAACTCGCCGGCGTTCAAGAAGAACGGGCTGCTCGAGATCACCTTCGACGAGTCCGACGGGCCGCAGTCGGACGCCTCGTCGTGCTGCGGCGAGCAGCCCGGACCGGCATCGCCGCTGCCGGGCATCACCGGACCGGGCGGTGGGCTCATCGGCGCCGTCCTCCTCTCGCCGTTCATCGCGCCCGGCACGGTCAGCGCGACGCCGTATAACCACTACTCGTCGCTGGCCAGCTGGGAGACGCTATTCGGCCTGCCGCGCCTGGCCGACGCCGCCACCGTTCCGGCGACGTTCGGATCGGACGTGTTCACCGCGCCGGGCGGCTCCTGAGCGAGTCCGCGCCCGGGTCGTTCAAGCGAGCGCGTCTCAGCTCGCCTGCAACGTCTCGGCCCAGAACTCCCGTGTTGCCAGTTTGCGGACGCTGCCGCCGACCTTGCCGGCGACGGCGACTCGCGTTCCCGTTCCGCCGTCCCCGGCGCTGAAGTTGAGCTTCACCGTTTCTCCGCCGATCGTTCGTGAGGCGGCGAGGAGCAGCGGAAAGCTCCACCTCGGACGGAACGTGAGCGAGTTCGCGTCCTCGCCTGCCAGGCGCATCCTGCCCGCCACCCGCAGGCGCTCAGTCACGGTTCCCTTCAATCGCGCCAGAGCCTCGGCGGGAGTCCCGGGCACGGACAGGTCATACGAGAATGACTCGGGCATCGCGACCTCCTCCTTTTCGGGGCAGAGAATTGAAGGTCCACCTCGCCGATGCTACGGCTACCGGCTACACGGCTGGAGCAGGCTTGTGGTCAGCATGAGGCGTCCCAGGGCCACCCACGCCGAGCCGTAGTACGTCGGGTGCTGAGCGTTGAGCTGCTGGGCTTCGGCCAGCAGAGGTAGCAGGGCAGCGGTGTCATCGGCCGCCTTTGCCGCGCCGGCGGCGGCCACCAGCGTGACCGCGTCGTGGCTCGTCCCGACAGCGGTGCCGCTGAGCTCGTGTTCGGTCACGATGTCCCGCGGCTGGGTGTACTTGAATACTCCCCACGCCCTGGCCACGGCGGCGCGCCCAACGGGAGTCGGGTCCACGGCGAAGCGGACGAGCGTCCGCGGCGCGTCGTAGGTGAACATGCCGGGTCCTGCGGTGGAGGAGGCGGCGGAGACCGGCGTGACCTGACCGGTGGCGGCGTTGACGATGCTCCAGTCGGGCGGCAGCGGCCGCGTCAGCTCGTTCACCAACTGCGTGCTCCCTGCAACGACCGCGCGGAAGCGCACGTCGCCGGTCGCAGCGGCGAGCGCATCGAGGGTCGTGGGGTCGACGTAGCTCGGATTGAAGACGAGGTGAGAGCCCATGTTCGCCCACGGCCCCGCCAGCAAGACCTCGATCGATCCGGCCCTCGCCGTCTCCCGCGCGAGGACCGAATCCCCGATCCGGACGCCGGCGCGGCGCAGATCGGGCCGGTGGAATCGGCACGCGGCCAGGAGCAGGGCGCGCGCCGCGTCGAGGTCGGCGTCGGCGGCGGGATGGGGGTCCACGACGCGCCCGCCGACCCAGTGAAACGCGAGCAACCCGTCGCTGTCCTGCATGTTCTTCTTGGTCCAGGACCAGATGCTGTTAAACCGCTGCTGATCGCCGACCGCCGCGGCGGCGAGCATCCCGTAGGCCTGTCCCTCGCCGACGGTGTCGCCGCCCTGGTCGGTGCGCTGAATCCGCCCGCCGTCGGTCGTGTACCCGTCGAGGAACGCGTAAGCGGCATCCGTCGCCAGCTTCGCCGGGGTTGCGTTGGACGGGCCACCGGGCGTCGGCGGCCTTGCGGTGGTAACCGTGCTCGTCGGCGTGTGGCTGCTCCCGCACGCCGCAGCGAATAGGGCCAGCACGCATGCGGCCTTCCTCGCGAGGCGCCGCGACGGGCGCGGCGGGCTGTATGCCGAAACAATCCTGAGCATGCGACGGTGCCGCCCGTGCTGGGATCGACTGGCGAGCGGCCGCAACTCCGCGGCTACCCACCGACCCGGGGATTAATCGCCATGCCGTCAACCCGCGTGGACGCAGCGGATTACGCGCCGAAACCTCGCGAAGACTCCCCGAGGAGCCTTATTATCGAGGCCGAGCATGGCGGTGAAGGCGTGCCTGAACGGCAGCCGTACGCGGGGCGAGCATCCGGCGGTTCCGCTGACCCCTGCCGAGCTCGCCGCCGACGCCCTCGCGGTCCGGCAGGCGGGCGCGTTCGCGGTGCACGTTCACCCGCGCGACGCGCGCGGTGAGGAGACCCTGAGCGCGGCGGCCTGCGATGCCGCCGTGGCCGCGATCCGCCGGGCCGCTCCCCGACTGCCGGTCGGGCTCTCGACGGCGGAGGCCATCGAGCCCGATCCGTTCGCTCGGGCCGCTGCTGTACGCGCGTGGCGCCAGCCGCCCGACTTCATCTCGGTGAACCTGTCCGAGCTCGGTTGGGCGGGCATCATCCGCGCGGCCGTCCGCGCCGGGATCGGCGTCGAGGCGGGCCTGTCGACGCCAGAGGACGCCGAGGAGTTTGCGCGCAGTCCGTTCGTCCATCAGGTGGTGCGGGCCCTGGTCGAGGTCGACGGTGGCGCCGGCGAGGCGCGCGAGATCGCGGCGCTGATCCCCGCCGGCGTGCCGCAGCTGTGGCACGGCTACGGCGAGCGAACCTGGGAGGTGCTCGCCGCAGCTGCGGCCGACGGCGTCGACGGACGCGTCGGCCTCGAAGACGTCCTCGTGTTGCCGGACGGCCGCGTCGCCGCCGGCAACGAGGAGCTCGTGGCCGCCGCGGTGTCGCTGGCTTCGGCCGGCGGCTAGTTCCGGTTGCCGAACAGCCGCAGGAACAACAGGAAGATATTGAAGATGTCGAGGAAGATGCCGGCGGCGATCGGGACCGCGCTCGCCATGTTGGCGCGGCGCAGACGGTTGAAGTCGACGATCGTGAAGCCGCCGAAGATCACCAGCCCGAGTACGCAGTAGATGATGTTGGCCTGCGGGATCGAAACGAAGATCGCGACGATCCCGAAGACGATCAGCGCCAGCAGCGCCCAGAAGAGCGCGCGGTAGAAGACCGATAGGTCGCGGCGGGTGGCGTACCCGCCCGCCCCGAGCGCGGCGACGAACCCGCCTGTGGCGCCGGCGGCCTGCCACAGCGCGGCGGGGTCGGTGTGGGCGTAGTAGGCGATCACCGGCGCGACGGCGAGGCCGAGGCACAGCCCGAGCCCGAACAGCAACCCGATCGCGAGCTGCTCGCGTCCCCGCGCGGTCGCGATGTTCAGGCCGAAGATGCACGCGAACGCGCCGATGAAGAACAGCAGCCCGGCCCCGCCGCTGAGATTGCGCCCGACGTACGCGCCCAGCGCGGCGCAGCCGACGGTCAGGGCGACGAGACCCATGACCTGGCCGAACACTGTGCGCGTATCCTCACGGCCGATCGCCCCACTGGGGGCGTACCCAAGGTCGTCGTACGTCGGCATCGGTTGCTACTTCCTTCCCGGTTGGTTTCGAATAGAAGCCTAGGCCGGCAGACGTTAGACCACCGGCCCGATCGTCACGGCATTTTCGCCTACTGGCTGGCCGCCTCGACTCCAGGATCTTCACGGCACGACGTCGAGACGCTCAAGCAGTCCTGAGCTCGAGTATCAGGCGAGGCTCCACGTTACCCGCGACGGCGAAAAGACCGTCGACCGACTGCGCCGAGATGTCGAGCGCGGTGCTAGGCGCACCTGGGCGGTGGATCGGCCTCTCCAATGAAGCTCGGAATTGTGGAGAGGCCGCGATATCGCATCGGACGCGTCGCCGCCAGCCCGGTCGCCCATCAACCCGGGTTTCTCGCCACTCGCCGTCCCGCCGGCGGTGAACGGCGATCCACCTGGCTGTGGCGCGAGTTTGTCGTCATTCGCCCGGCGCCGACGCGCGAGTGGCGAGTTGGCCGCCCTCGGAAAGGCTGGGTGCGGGTCGCCGGGCCCGATAGGCTGCTCGTGTGGAGGCCTCATCTCAGTCGGTCCAAGGGGGCTCCGACTCGCCGGCACCGCCGTCGGGCAATCGGCTGACCGGCCCCCAGCTTTCGGCGCTTTCGAACGCGATGGTCGGGCTTCACCGCCGTTACTACGGACGTGGCGCGACCAAGGCTCGGGCGTATCAGGTCAGCGACGACCTCGTGATCGTGGAGCTGCGCGACGTTTATCTCACGGTCGAGCGGACGCTGATCGATCGGGGACAGGCGGACATGGTCCGCCAGACGCGTCTCACGTTCCAGCAGGCGATGTTCGGTGAGTTCCTGGCCCTCGTCGAGGAGGTGACCGGCCGCAAGGTGTCCTCGTACGTCACCGAGTCGATCACTTCTCCGGAGGCCGTCCTCGAGATCTTCTATCTCGAGCCGGCCGGCGAGGTCGCCGACCGTCTGCAGCGCGAGGCCCGCGAGGATGCCGGAAAAGTCGAGCGACCGTACGGCGGCCTTCGCGAGGAAGACCAGTAGCGGCTCGTCCCCCGATCCTTGCGCAGCAGCGATCGGCAGGGGTCAGCGGGGTGGGCCCGCCCAGGCTTCCCACCCCGCCGAGCGACCCCTGGAGGTTGCTCAGAGCGAGCCGCGGTCGGGCTCGTCGGCGAGGTCGTGCCGGGGGTGGTGCCGGTTGCCGGCCCGGAGCTCGGCCGCACCCCGCCGCGGTCCTTGTGGAGGTCGCCTCGTCCTGTGCGATGCCGTCGCGGATGGCGTCGGTGTCCAACCTACCCCGGGGGAAAGTGGATTGGCAAGTTAGTTGATTCTGCAGAGCCCGCATCCCGTCCACCATCACCGCGCCACAGAACCGTTCGTCGGCGAGATGCTTATCGCTTGCAGAAACCCGTCCGGGTGGCGTTCGCGCACAGGAGGCCGCGCAGCGTGACGCCATCCTCATCGAGCACTACGAGCCGGGGCTCGCCGCGAGCGTCGAGGAGCTTGATGGCATCGATCATGGCCGTTGCCGGTGTCGCAATCGTCGGGGAACGTTCGATGTAGTCGATTGCCGGCGCGTCGTCGCGGGCATCGCTGCCCAAGCCGTCGCGCTCGATCAGCCCGGCGAAGCGATCGCCGTCGGCCAGCAGCACGGTGCGGACATTGGGTTTCCCAAACGCCTGCCGTACCTCGGCGATGGTAACGTCAGAAGAAAGTGTCTTCGGACCCCTGATCATCACTTCGCCAACCGTCCGCCCACTCGCTTCCTCGCGCGTGACAGTGCGGCTGTCGGACGCTTCGGCGGTCATGGCACGATGCTACCGGACGCTTTGCCATGTCCAGCCTGGATTCTGCTTCGAGGCGATCAGCCACGGACAGTTCGGTGAACTCCCCGAGGCGCTCAGCGAACGAAGCGGGCGGGTTCGACCAGCCTCTCCTCAAATGGCGACTTGAGACCGCAACGGCCGCTCCCGAGCGCTCTTAGGACTCGAGCGCCTCCGACGCCAGTGAGTGGCGAGGTGGATCAGGGATCGCCAAACACGCGAGCCCAGTCGTTCTTGATGCTGACCACGGTCCAGCCTTCGTCGGCCGCGCACTCGAGCGACTTCTCGGACCCCGCGGTGTAGTCGAACTCGCGCTCGGGATCGTCGTGGAGCACAATCAGGCGGAGAGCGGGGTGAGCAGCCCCGCCGGCGTAGCGCAGCATCGGGATGTCTCCGTTGGAATTGCCCGCGGCCACGATGGGCCGCCGCCCGATACGGCTCCAGATTCTCACCGGCTTGACCGGGCCATCGTCGAACACGTCGGGCTCGGCCAGATACACCACCGTGCCGCCGTCTTCGTCCTCCCGATAGGTCAGGGCGTTGGAGCTGCCGATCACGCGCTCTGCAGGAATCGCGTAGATCTCCTCGGTAACCGGGCGCATGAAGTCGCGGTCGCCACCGGATGCGATGTACGCGGTGAATCCGTTCGCCTCGAGATAGTGCAGCAGCTCGATCATCGGTAGGTATCCGCACTCGCGGAATTTGCGGTTGATCGTCGGGTGGCGACCGTGCAGAAACTCGTCGGCGGCAGTCGCATACTCCTCGACCGACATGCCGGCAAACGCCCGCAGGATGCCGGCCATCAGCACCTTCACGTCGCTGTCATCCCCGTGGTAGTGCTTGGTGATTGTGTTCCCCAGCCAGGCGTAGTCGTGTTCGTGCGCGGCCTTCCAGGGTTGCCGGTCCCGTAGCGACGCGTCGGCATCGACCATCTCCGCGAACCGCTTCAGGATGAACGCGATCTCGATCTGGATCGGTTTCTCGCACCACAGGGTGCCGTCGTTATCGAACACCGCGATCCGTTCGGACGGTCGGACGTAATCGGCGTGACCCTCGCGCGTGACGCGCTCGACGAATTTGACGATCTGCTGGGTAGCGGCTGTGTCGTTCCACGACGCGAGCATGGAGCCCGTACCGCTGGTGGCAGGCATCGCCGCTCAGTCCCGGGCGAAGGCCATGCGAGCTTCTTCAGCGAGGTCCACGAACGGCTGACCGCTGACGTCAATGACGGCCTTATGGATCCTCCCGCCCACGAACGCCCATGGACGGTCGCCGGGGTAGTCGTCGGTCACGGGCTCGGCGCCCTCTCTGCCGATATTTAGGCCCTCGCCAGCGAGTGAGAATTTTCCGGGCTGCGTCTTGATCTTCGCCTCGCCGACCGCCTTTTCTCGCATGTGCAGGGTGAGGGTTCCCTCGGTCGGCATCGTCTCGCCCTCTTTCTCAAACGACACTGACAGCACCACGTGGCCGGTGGGGACGTCCTCACTCGACTCGACGATCTGCTCGAACAGTCCGACCCAGTTGTAGACGTACTTCAGTTTTCGGTCCTTGATGTAAAGCGCGTGGCCGCCGAACCGTGATCCCTGTGCGAACAGGACACCTTCCGCCTCTCCCGTGTCGATCGTGACCTCGACCGCGATCGTATACGAGCGGTTGCGGATGTTCGGTGCCACCGACTCCGGTACCTCGGAGCCGCCGGCGTAGTAGACGTAGCGGTCACGGGGCTTGGAAAGCTGCGGGCGCTCGGTGGTCAGAATCTCCACAACGCCGCGATTCTCGAGCGGCAGCGCTTGGTAGCGACCCGCCTCCTCCCACCACAGTCCAATCAGCTCCTGCAGCCTCTCAGGATGCTCGGCGGCCAGGTCATGGCACTCGCATGGGTCGCGGTCGGTGTCGAACAGCTCCCAGCGTTGGCTGGCGTAATGCGCCCACATGTCGGGCGCGGACGGTGACACGGCGGCTGCCTTCCAGCCCCGGTGCCAGATCGCGCGGGTCCCACCCATCGAGTAGAACTGGGTCTGCTTGTCCGTCTTGGCATTGGGATCGTCAAATGTGGCCGCGAAGCTGACCCCCTCGATGGGGTGTTGGGTGTAACCCTTGACGATTTCAGGAGGGTCGATGCCGAGACATTCGTAAATGGTCGGCACGATGTCGACGGCGTGCGTGTACTGTCGGCGCACGCCCGTTTGCTGGATCCGTTTGGGCCAGGCGATGATCATAGGGTCGGCAGTGCCGCCCTCCCAGTTGGAATAGCGCTTCCAGAGCTTGAACGGGGTGTTGAACGCGCAGGCCCAGCCGGTGGGGTAGTGGTTGTAGGTTCTGGGGCTACCGAGGTCGTCCAGGAACGGCAGGGCCTCCTCGATCTTGTCGGGCAGGCCGTTGAAGATTTTGTTTTCGTTCACCGAGCCGTTCGGGCCGCCCTCGCCCGACGCACCGTTGTCGGACACGAGCACGATCAGCGTGTTATCCAACTCGCCGCTCTCCTCCAGGTGGTCGAGCAGTCGCCCGATCTCGTGGTCGGCGTGACTCAGAAACCCGGCGTACACCTCGGCCATGCGCTTGAACAGTCGCTTCTCGTCATCGTGCAGCGAGTCCCACGGTCGCACCGTGTCAAGCTCCGGCCAGGGCTTGCCGTCGGGGCCGGTGTCATCGATGTAGGGATTGATTGGGGAGAGCTCGGCCTGTTCGGGGACGATCCCCCGCTGCTTCTGCCGCTCGAACACGAGCTCGCGGTAGGCCTCGTAGCCCATGTCGAACTTGCCCTTGTAGCGGTCGGCCCACTCCTTCGGAGCGTGGTGGGGGGCGTGGCACGCTCCGGGGCAGAAGTACAGAAGGAACGGCTTGTCCGGCGCGATCGCCTTCGAGTCCTGTATGAACGAAAGCGCCTTGTCGGTCAGGTCCGTGGTCAGGTGGTACCCCTCCTCCGGCGCGTACGGCTGCTCGATCGGGTGGTTGTCGTACACCAGGTCGGGATACCACTGATTGGTCTCCGCTCCGAGGAAGCCGTAGAAGCGCTCGAACCCGCGCCCGACCGGCCATTGATTCTTGGTCGAGGCGAGGTTCATCTCGTCCTCGGGCGTCAGATGCCACTTGCCGGTCATGTAGGTGTTCCAGCCGCGCCCGCCGAGCACTTCGGCGATCGTCCCGCACTCGAACGGGATGTGACCGTTCGAGCTCGGGAATCCCGACGCCGCCTCGGTGATTGTCGCCATCCCGTTCGTGGTGTGGTTGCGGCCGGTCATCAGGCACGACCGAGTGGGTGAGCAGAGCGCCGTCGTGTGGAAGTTCGTATACACCAGGCCCCGCTTGGCGATCCGGTTGATGTTTGGGGTCTCGATCAGCCCGCCGAAGGGTTCCATCGCCGAGAAGCCGACGTCGTCGAGCACGATGTAGAGCACGTTCGGCGTCCCCTCGGGTGCGATCGGCTGGGTGTACGGCTCCCAGTCGGGGACCGACTCGGTCACATCCACGTTGACGACGCCGTTGAACGGCTTTGCCATCGGATCACCTACCCCTGGTTAGACGGTTCCTTACCGGACGATGATCATCGCCTGCCGGCGACGGCTGCATCACCCGAATCAGGTGATGTGGCTCGCTCATCGCCGAGAGAGAACCCGGCTCATTCCGAGCGCGACCGCCACGAGCGTCAACCCTCTTGTCGATCCCCGCCGTTGGGCGGCGCCGCCGCCGTCCGGTATCTCGCGCTTTGTTCCGATCCTGCGATGGCTGCCGGCGTACGATCCTCGGTTTCTGCGGTTCGATGCGATCGCCGGCGCGACCGTGTGGGGGCTGCTGGTGCCGGAGTCGATCGCCTACGCGGGATTGGCGGGTCTGTCTCCCCAGGCCGGTCTGTACACGCTGCTGGTGACGCTCGCTGCGTACGCTGTGCTCGGCACCAGCCGCCATCTCGTCGCCGCCGCGACGTCGGCCGCGGCGGTGCTGCTTGCCTCCTCAGTG
>Ga0335074_10007701_pt1 | contig 14941 bp, 10 predicted proteins | sample Lox_Sample_23_FD_206715 | JGI IMG/M metagenome (GOLD analysis project Ga0335074, IMG submission 206715) | Soil microbial communities from Loxahatchee National Wildlife Refuge, Florida, United States - Lox_Sample_2.3 | ecosystem: Environmental > Terrestrial > Soil > Wetlands | place: USA...
CACGGTGTTGTGCACGTAGGCCGACCCCCACAGGAGCAGGCCGCCCGCGGCCAGCAGCAGCACCGCGAGGGCGGCGCTGGCGAGCGAGACGTAGAAACGAGGAGTGCGGCGCATCTTAATGCCTCCTGGTAGCGCCGGGCCTTTTTTGGCCCGGAATCTGTTGTCCTTGGTGCTCACCAGGTTCTCGCTTCAGCCCCGGTCCGATTCACTGCTGAATGCCCCTTATCTGGCGGGACCAAGGTCATCCGAGTCCGGGCCTATGAGCACCAGCGCGGCTTGCGGGCCCGTTGAACACCGGGCTCGCCGCGGCCGCGGCCCCGTCTGTGTGCGGGCGCTGTGCGGGCGCTGTGCGGGCGCTGTGCGGGCGCCGTGCGGGCCGACGGGGCATACGGGCGGCAGACGGGCGGTGTGCGGGCAACGTGCAGGCGGTGACAACCGATGACGGTTTATTGCCAGACCGTTACTTCCAGGGTCAAAGCGGTCGGCGTGACGCTCTGCACCACGAGCAGAACGTAGTGTCCGCCATCGGTCTTGCCCGGATTATTGACCGGATCGTTTCTGGTGTGGACACAAATTCCTTGCCCAGGCTTTAGATTGGATATGCCGATGTTGTTCGGATTGCTCTGGTCGTCGGCTGGGTTATAGTCTGCCTTGACGCAGTCCTGGTACGTCCAGTTCCTGTGATCGCCCATGAGCACGTCTGTCGTCGGCTCATCAGAGATGCCAAGGCCCTGGCCAGGGTAATATTCGATGTTCTGGAAAGTCCACGGCACTCCGATGGAGGTATTCCAGCCCGGGGGCGGGGCATCCAGATCATAGGCCGTCCCCTGATCATCGAGTACCAGCACGCCTTGCCTGCGTATGGCGGGAGCGGCCGAAACGGGCGCGGGCGCCGACGTGATCGTTGGCGCGGGAGTAGTTGGCGGGAGAGTAGGAGTGGGGCTTGGCGTCCGCGATATGGACGGCGAAGCGGATGCCGTTCTGGGTGACACCGCCGGCCCGGCGGTGATGTGCTGCCGTGGATGCGAAACATACGCGTAGATACCCCAGCAGCCCAGGCCTATGACGACCGCGGCGGCTGCCATGAGCACGCGCTGCAGCTTCACTTCGATGTTTATTTTCAGCGTGCGTCCGCCGGCCAGCTGGACGAGCAGAAATGCCCCTAGGGCAGCCGCGTCCACGCCCGCCGACCACAGCAGGATGGCGATGTTTCCGTGGACGAAAAGCGCGGCGATGGTAATGATCCCGGAAATGCTGCCGATAGCTCCGGAGACCGTGTTGAAAATCTTCCGGGTATCGGGCTCGAGCTTCCACCAGGCTCTCGGTTCGGCCAGTACCTTGGTCTTCTCGTCCTGACCGTCCTGACCGTCCCGCATCTTTTTGTCTTCGTTGCTCATCAGCTTGGCCCTCCCTATGACGCTCCGCCCGCCGCTACTGCCAGACGGTGACCCGCAATGTGAGCGTGTTGCTCGTACGGGCCTTGACCACCAGCAGGGCGAAATGGCCGCCGTCGGACTTCAGCGGCTTCTTGGTGCCGGGCTCGAATGTGTTCTGAGTGACGACACAGATACCGTGACCCACGTTGAGCGCGGATCCCTTGGCAGTATTCGGATTGCTGGCCGTGTAGGACGAGTCGTAGTTCGCATCGGCGCAATCTTGGTAGGTCCAATGTCCCCGAGTGCCCATGAGGACATCGGTAGCCGGCTCACCTGCTATGGCCAGCAGCGGGACGCGCCCAGGGAAATACTCGATGTTCTGGTCCGTCCACGCCTTCCCGATGGTCTGACCCCAGCTCGCGGCACGAGAGTCCAGATCGTAGGCGGCTCCGTTGCCCGAGAGCGCGAGGATTCCTTCCCTTCGCACCTTCGGTGTGACTCCCGCTGCCGACCGGGCGTGTCCAGCATTCCCGCTGGCCGAGGCGGCCGGCATGGTGGCGGTACCGGTGACGACTGCCACCAGGCCGGTTATGAGAACGATCCGGGATCCCGTGCACCGCACGGCGCGCCAGCTTGTCATACGCATGCTTTCCCCCTGGGTATGTGATTACGGAAGCGGCGTGATTGCCACTATCCGCGACGCGATCGCCGAAGACCACACATTTCACCCACAGGAAAGGCACAGGAGCGCGAGGCCACCTTCACATCGGCGAGGGACGTGCTCCCGGGAGAGCCTCCAACTCGGCAACGACTCGTTTGGCGTCGGTAACGCCGATGCGCTGGTAGATGTCCAGAGCCTGGCGCAGGCTTTCCTCCGCCTCACCGAAGTGACCTCTCGCGAGGGCGCAACGTCCCAGTCCGGCCAGAGAATTCGCGAGATTATGCCGGCTGGCCAGACCGCGGGACAAGTCAAGGGCCTGGCGGTGGCAATCCTCGGCCCGGCCGGCATCGCCGCGGGCAAGATGAAGTTCTCCGAGTTCGTTAAGCGTATCGGCCTCACCGTTCTCCTGGCCGAGTTCACGGTAGAAACCGAGCGCCGCGGTCAGATCGCTGTCCGCGCCGACGTGATCGCCCGTGACTCGCCGCAAGAAGCCGAGGTCGAGGAGGCTGTCGGCCTGACCATGACGGTTGCCGAGATCGCGGTAAATGCGCAGCGATTTCCGCGCGGCCTCGAACGCTTCGGGCACTTCTCCCATCAGGTAGCGCACGACCCCGATCTGATGCAGTGCGCTAGCCTCGCCTTGGCGATCACCAGACCTGGTGCTGACGTTGACCGTCGCCTCCAGCGCTGCCAGCGCGCCGTCGAGATCACCTGTCTGCCGGAGGGCGAAACCAAGAAAGTTGTTGGCGTTCGCCTGTGCGAGCCGGTCACCGGCAGCGGTCGCTATGGCCAGCGCCGATTCCAGCGCATCGATCGCCTTCGCGTAGTCGGCTGTCATCAGCCACAGCGCTCCCAGATTGCTGAGGGCACTCGCCTGGCCCGAGCGGTCGCCGAGGTCGCGATAGATAGCCAGCGCAGACTGCAGCGCGTCGGCCGCGTCGGTGAAGCGCCCGCTCCGCCAGTAAGTCGAACCAAGGCCGCTGAGCGCGCTCGCTTGCCCCTGAGGGTCGCCGAGATCGACGTAGATATGCTGCGACTCCTTGAGGGCGTCTATGGCATCTGAATACTCGCCGGTCTGATAGCGGACGATGCCCAGGTCATTCCAGGCCCCGGCTTCCCCTCGCTGGTCGCCGAGGTCCCGGTAGGCGTCAAGCGCGTCCGTCAGCATCTGGGCGGCAGCGGAGTAGTCCACCATCCTGCGTAGCGTCCGGCCAAGTCCGTATACACAGTTGGCCTGCCCGAGCCGGTCGCCGAGTTCCCGGTAGATCGCCAGCGCTGTCTCCAGCGTGGAGAGCGCGAGCGGATAATCGCCAGCCAGGTTGTGCAGCATGCCGAGCTCGTTGAGCGCATCGGCTTCGCCGTGGCGGTCGCCGACGCGTCGCGCGGCGGCGGCTGCCGCGGCCTGCCGGTCCATGCCGTCGGCCCAGGGGCCGTCATGCCTGAGCAGCGGCGCCAGGCTGGCGGTAAGCGCGATGAGCCATCTATCATCCGCGATGCGGCCCGTCTGGTCACGGTTTAGCTGATCGAGACAGGCAAGCAGGTTGGCCCGTTCGGCTCTGGCCCAGGACAGCGCGTGCGCCATGTCGGACAGGTCGGGGAGGTCCGGCACCGAAGGCACGGGGCACCCGGCCGGCGTCGATCTGGTGTGCCGTCTGATGTGGCGAGCAGCGGTCTCCGCGGTCTGCTGGTAATAGCCGAACAACCTGCTCATCGCGCTCTCGATCTCGGCTGCCGGGTCGGCGGCGGCGAGGGCGCTCGCATGCTCGCGGATCAGGTCGTGCAGCAGGTAGCGGCCCCGTACCGGCTCGGTCAGCAGGTGGTGATCGTAGAGGCCTGCCAGGCATCGCCGGGCGGCAGCGAGATCGGTGCCTGCCAGGGCCGCGGCGGCGTAGGCGTCTATGTCGGTGCCCGGATGCAGCCCAAGGCGCCGGAACATCAGGCGCTGCCCTGGTGTGAGATCGTCGTATGACAGGTTGAAAGCGAGAGTGACAGAGGAACTCTCCGTCACCATGAGTTCCAGCCTGCCGCGGGCGGCAGCCAGGTCGTCGGCCACGTCCGTCGGAGTCCAGGCCGGGTGATGACGTAGCTGGCGAGCTATCATCCCCAGGGCGAGCGGGAGGTAGCCGCACAGCCGGGCGATTTCTGCCAGCGCTGAGTCTTCCGGGTTCAGCCCGGCCCGGTCGGCTAGGCGGATCAGCAGCATGACGGCCTCGTCTGGCGGCAGCGTCCGCAGGCCGAGAGCCATGGCGTCCTCGAGCGCGATCAGGTGCCGGCGGCTGGTCACAAGCACAACGCATCCCGCGGTGCCTGGCAGCAATGGCCGGACCTGATCGGTTCCGACAGCGTCATCGAGCACCAGGAGCAGGCGCATGCCCGCGGTCTGGTTCCGCCACATGGACGCCCGTTCTTCCACGTCGGCAGGGATCTGGCTCGGCGGCACGCCGACCATCCGGAGCAGGCTGGCCAGGGCCTCCGCCGAGGACACTGGCCGTCGGCCGGGTGCGTGCCCGTGCAGAGGAAGGAAGATCTGCCCGTCAGGAAAATGTGGAGCTAGTTCATGGGCAGCGTGCACCGTGAGAGATGTCTTGCCGATTCCCGCCATACCGCCGATTGCCACCACGGTCCCGGACAGGGAACCACCGGTGGCGGCTTCGACCAGCGCTCGCAGCTCTGCGACGCGCCCGGTGAAATGTGAGACATCGCGCGGCAACGTCCGCATAACGGCCCTGTCATGCCCTGGGTCAGCATCTCCCGGTCCGGCGTCGGTACGGCCTTGAGCCGCGGCCTCGAACTCCGCTCGCACCGCCCCCGACAGGCCGAGCGCATCGGCTAGCAGCCGGGCCGTCGCTCGGCGCGCGGTCAGGTTGATCCCGCGCTCAAGATCGCTTACCGACCGAGGACTCAGGCCTGCCGCCCGGGCGAGTTCCTCCTGGGTGAGGTTGGCGCCGGTCCGCAACGCCCGCAGTAAAGTGGCGAACTTTCCCGGTAGTTCGGCCACGTCGCCTCCTCCGCGTCCGTGACGCAAGCAGCTGAAACTAATAATACGACGGACCGTTCGCAGCCCGAGTATCCGCATATTCACGCTCTGTCGCTCGCGTCGTCGCGGGCGGAGTGACGCGACTGGTTACAATCACTCCGGAACCCGCACAGAAGGCACGGAGGCACCGCCGGATGACCGAGGTCTTCGACACCAGCAATCCGAACATCGCCCGCGTCTACGACTACTGGCTCGGCGGCAAGAACAACTTCAAGGCCGACCGCGAGCAGGCGGAACGGCTCCTGCGGATCTACCCGGGCATCGCGGACGCCGTGCGGGAGAACCGGCAGTTCATCGGCCGTGCCGTCACCTGGGCGGCGGGGGAGGGAATCGATCAGTTCATCGACCTCGGCGCGGGGCTGCCGACATCGCCGTCCGTGCATGAGAGCGCCCGCGCGGTGCTGCCGGGCTCCCGCGTCGTGTACATCGACAACGACCCTGTGGTGGTCTCCCACGCCCGTGCGCTGCTCGCCACGGGCGACGGCCTGGTCGCCTTCCCTGGTGACCTGCGTGACCCCGCCGCCGTCCTGGCCAGCGAGGCGCTGACCGAGGTCATCGACTTCCGTCGGCCCGTCTGCGTGATCCTGGCACTGGTGCTGCATTTCTCTGACGCGGCGACGGCCCGCGATATCACCGTCGGCTACAGCTCAGCGCTCGCCCCCGGCAGCTGCATCGTCGTGTCCGTGGGAGGCAACGACGATCCCGGCGGGCGGGTCTCCGCCACGTACACGGCCGGAGACCTGCACATGCACAGCTGTGAGCAGGTCGCGGGCTTCCTCGCAGGCCTGGATCTCGTGGAGCCCGGGCTGTGCGACGCGCGGGCATGGCGGCCCGGATGGAGGGAGAACCCGAAGCCGAAGCCGCAAGCCGGGTATGTGCTCGCCGCGGTCGGCCGCAAACCCTAGCGTCAAGCTGGTCCGGCGAGGGCCTTGGCCGGGCCTTGGCCTAGAGACATTCCTCGAATCCCGGCACGTTCATCTCCCGCACGCTTAACCGCCATGCGCGTCACCAGCCAGGAAACACAGCCAGTGTCCGGGCCCGCGGTGTCCGCGTCATCGGAGACGACGTCCCGTAAAGTATGCCAGGGCCGTTAACGGGTTCTGATGCACTTCGTGGAAAGCTGCTGACCAGCTGTGCGCTCTCGGCGGGTGGCGCACTGGCAAGGAAGTCGCTTGCGTGCCGCAAGGTGTCCTCACGAGTCACGGGATGGCTCGGTTCTCCATTTAACGTGGAGTTCTGCCGCAACGTGGAAGTTTACCCGTCGTATACGTATGACAGACTTCCACGAAGCGGTAAACCTCCACGTTATTTCACGCCGTGCCGCCCTGGGCCAGCACGAGCCGCACCGGGTCGCGCCACCGAACGCAAACTGTCCCCATAAAGCGCACCAGAGCCGTTTTAACGTGGGGTTTACCGTATCTCGTGGCAACGACCCGGTCCCATGATCCTGGCAAATGACATTGGAAGGCCGAATGTTCTGGCCAGGACGGACGGAAATTCGTTCTTTATACCGCCGGGATGCACCGGACATAGTTATTTGACAAAACAACACAATATATCATCCTCGGCGGGCTCTAGTCCATCCGTTCCTGGTTTTGTCGCATCGTGACGGTGCGTGCCGCAGGGACGCGGGAGTGGCATCATGAGTAAGTTGGCGGCAGGAAGAACTGGACTTCGCCCGAGATGCGGGTAGTACGGGAGGGCTAATGGTTGAGCGGAGCATGCCATCAGGGCTCAGCGATGAACGCGGGCTGCTGGATGGCTGGCTGGACTACTACCGGGCGTCACTGCTGGCCAAATGTGACGGTTTGTCCGGCGAGCAACTCGTTACCCGGTCCTGCGAACCGTCACCGATGTCGCTGCTCGGTCTGGTCCGGCACATGACCGAGATGGAGCGTGTCTACGGGCACCGGCTCGCGGACTGGGATATCGGCTGGCTGTACTGCACGGACGAGAACGAGGAGGGTGATCTTGAGGGGGCGACGGCGGGCGGGGCCGGTGCCGACCTCGACACGTTCCGCGAGCACTGTGCCCGGACCCGCGAGATCATGGCCGCTTGCCAACTCAGCGACACATTCGGCAGGACGAACTTGTATACGTTGCGCTGGTTCTACCTCTACCTGATTAAGGAGTACGCGCGGCACCTCGGCCACGCTGACTTGCTTCGCGAGCGGATCGACGGCGCCGTTGGCGAATAGCTGACCGAGCCCCGCTTCCCTTGGCCGTCGGCGACCGCAAGGAGCTTCGTGCCCCGGACCCCCACCGCAGGGGTTCGTGCGCCGCAAACCTCCTTCCCGCATGGGGCGGGGCGCCACAAACCCCCGCGACCGCACGGCCACGCGAGCCCGCTGCGGTGGCACGCCACACGGTGACAACGACGTGCCCGGACCCCGCGGCCGCTTCTGCGTTGCCGCTTTTACATTGCCGCGACGGGCGGGGTGCCGTAGTTCGCGGATAGGTCCTGGGTGGTCCAGGGGTCGCCGATGGCGGGCAGGTATGTCTCCTGGAGGTGGCTGTCCGAGGCGTCGATCGTGTACACGCTGGTCCAGGTGAGATTGCCGTTCGTATCCGGGTGGAGCAACGGGATGGGGGATGTCCCGGCCAGGACCGCAGGGGTGCGGTAGTTGGCGGATAGGTCCTGGGTGGTCCAGGGGTCGCCGATGGCGGGCAGGTATGTCTCTTGCAGGTGGCTGTCCGAGGCGTCGACGGTGTACACGCTGGTGTACCCCGAGTGGTACAGCGCCGCGGGACGCGTGCCCGTTGCTACCGCCGGGGTGCCGTAGTTCGCGGATAGGTCCTGGGTGGTCCAGGGGTCGCCGATGGCGGGCAGGTATGTCTCTTGCAGGTGATTGTCCGCGGCATCGACGGTGTACACGCTGGTGTAGCCGCCATGCACCACGGCGGTCGGCGTCACGGTCGTGAGCGGGGTGCCGTAGTTCGCGGACAGGCTCTGAGTGTGCCATGGGCCGCCCATGACCGGCAGGTACGTCTCCTGGAGATTGTCGTTGCTGTCGACTGTATAGACGCTGGTGTACCCGGAGTGGACGATAGCGACGGGGGATGTGCCGGCCAGGACCGCCGGGGTGCCGTAGTTGGCGGATAGGTCCTGGGTGGTCCACGGACCGCCCATGAGCGGCAGGTATGTCTCCTGGAGGTGGTCGTTCGAGGCGTCGACCGTATACACGCTGGTGTAACCCGTGTGATAAACGGCCGTCGGTGTCACGGTGGTGGGCGGGGTGCCGTAGTTCGCCGACAGGTTCTGGGTGTACCACGGGCCACCCATCGCGGGCAGGTAGGTCTCCTGTAGGTCCCCGTTCGAGGCATCGATCGTATACACGCTGGTATACCCGTCGTGGGTCAGAGCCACTGGTTCCGTGCCCGCCTTCACCGGCGGGGTGCCGTAGTTCGCCGACAGGTCCTGGGTTGACCATGGGTCACCCATCTTCGGCAGGTAGGTCTCCTGCAGGTGCCCGTTCGAGGCATCGACCGTGTACACGCTGGAGTAACCGTCATGGACCACCGCTGGCCCGGCCGGCTCGGTCGGCAGCTCGGCATAGCCGGCGGAGACGATGTCAGCCTGTACCGCGTCATCGGCCGCATCGGACGGGAAGCCCTGCGTCATCACGCCCTCGTAGAACGTGCCGATATCCCCGTTGCTGTTGTCCCCGCCGGTGCCGAGCACGATCGCGCCCTCTTGATGCATCGGCGAGTAGCCGTTGGGCAGGGACCCGTCCCAGTAGGTCGTCAGACCGCCGGATTGCGCGTTGCCGCCCTCGAGCTCGAAGGTCGTCTGCCCGTTGTTCTTCAGCATCGCGGTGACGAAGTCGCTGTTGTTTCCCGTATCGGCCGGGTTGCTGCCGTCTCCCATCCATTGGCCGTTCTCCATGTCGGCCTCGACCCACGGACCGTTTCCGGTGCACGGCGCGGAGTTGGAGCCGCACCACGTAGTGAGGTTGACGGCATCCATATGCCCGGCACCGTTGTCGTCGTTGTTGGTCTCGGCATTGCCGAAGTCGAAACAGCAGCCGGAATTGACATGGGCGCCGCTGGCCACCATATACATGCCCTCGGCCTCGCCGTTGACCGCGATCCCGTGGGTGCTGTCGTCCCGGTAGCCGGTGTGTCCCATGACGTCCAGGCCATAGGCCTGGTAGCCGTCCACCGTAATGGGCAGCGCGGTCGCCGGCGCGCCGTGATCCGCTCCGGCGGCGCCGCCGGAGCCCTCAACGGTCAGGTTGTTGCCCTCCGGCGACTGGTCAAAGAGTTCGGTCACCGTACAGGAGGTGCCGAAGCAGAAGGAATCCTGCTCGGCCGCGTTGACGTAACCGCCGGCCGAGAGCAGGCCGATATTTGCGGTCGCGCCGTCCGAGGCGCGCTGCACCTGGTATAGCGGCCCGTCATAGGAGGAGTACAGGGCCCGGTCCATGCTGTACGCGGCAACGCACGGTGTCCCGTATTGCGAATAGATGTCGCATGGCAAGCTAGCTGAGGCCGCCCGCGCGGAGGACGGCGCGGAGGCAGCCAGTGCTGCGGCTACCACGGCCAAGGCCGCCATTACCAGCACGCGATAGCACAGCCGAATGAACCGCCGGATCCTGGGGTTTCTTGCCACGGGCTTCTCCATATCAGGATGTTGCCGCGCCCCAGCGACTTGGTCCTGCTCGTGAGCCATCGGCTAACGGAAGGCGAATTGCCGCTGTCCCTGGTATTATCCGCACCATTTTTACACCATTACCAACATGATTAAACGGGGCGGCGGGACATATGTCAACAGACCTTCCGGCCGTCATTTGCCTTCCCCTGGGTTTCTGGTGCTGGAGTGACTGTGCCCGGCGTTTACGACAGTGCATGCGGGTAGCCCTGGGGCGCTAGCAATGCCGCCTAGCGTAAGCAGGCCGATCCTGCGGATCCGCGGCTTAGCGGGTGCCCGGACCCGCAGGCCGGACGACCGCGTGTACTCTTACCCCGCCCAGGGGGTGCAGGTACACGCGATCACCGCTACGACCGGTCCGGCGCCTGCTCGCTGCGTCCCAGGGTGCCGGGGCGGGCGGCAGCCGGTGTTCGCGCTGGGGCCGGTGCGGCGAGGTCAAGGTGGCTGCTACGTCCGGGCCTGGCGGGCACGGGTTGCGTTCTGGAGGTGGGGCCTGGTACCTGTCCGGCGCTTGGCCGTCCTGCGCCGGGGGACAGCGGTCGTCAACCATCAGATCATCGATGGAGGACACACCTGGCCGGGGCTACCCTGCCCAGCGGCCCCCTGGAGCACGACACACGGTGCCGACCTGTCAAGCGGTACCCCCATAGTGCCAAGGAGTACCCCCATAGTGCCAAGGAGTACCCCATAGTGCCAAGGAGTACCCCCATAGTGCCAAGGAGTACCCCCAAAGTGCCAAGGAGTACCCCATAAGTGTCAACGGGTGTCCCATAAAAGCGCACCAGTGCCATGAATCGCGAAGATATCTCTCGCCTCGGCGGATCCCGCTATCCTTTTCTGGCGCCTGTGCATCCGCAAGCCTCAGATGCACGTGTATCCGCACTGGGCGCATGCACGTGCGGTCGAACCAGACATGAGGGGAGCCTTTCGGCTGATGACCAGGGTCTACAACGGCATGCTGACGTCGGAGCTGCCGGGCGTGAAGTGGCATAAGAGCAGCTACAGCAACCCGAACGGGAGCTGTGTGGAGCTCGCCACGTTGCCTGGCGGACAGACCGCTATCCGGAACTCGCGTGATCCTGGCGGTCCCGCGCTGGTCTGCACCCGGGAACAAATGGTCGCGCTGCTCGACGGGGCCAAGGCGGGACAGTTCGACTACCTGGCCCAGCGATTCTTAAGACGAGCCGTCGGCCCGCCAGGCGCTGTCGGGTAGCCGCTGCGGCGGGAGCGCCGTACGGGACGCGAGCGCATCCTCCGGACGGATTAGCGTGCGTGCGGAACTGCCCCTTCGTGCAGTGGTACCCCTCATTTTTGAGGGTCCGCGCTACGAAGGGGCAGACCCGCACGTTATCGGGCTCTGGCGCACTTACGCGGAGACCGGTTGCCGACCATGGCCGCCCGAAGGCTGCGTCTGGCCATGTGCATCTGTGCCATCTCGCTGGCTGAGGCAAGTTACTCGAATTATCGTGTGTAGTTACACCCTCCATGCGGGGTGTAACTACACACGATAGCCAGAATCGCTGACTGTGCAGGTGTTATGCCCCGTTATGGCCGATCATCGGGCTCGCGGTGTCCGGGCTCGCGCTCATCGGGCCTGCGGGTGCCCGGTCTTCGGAGACGAAGGCCCGGAAAGGTGCCATAGCCGCACGTTATCGAGGTGCTTCCAGCGCCGGGCCATGGAACCGGGCCGCCATGGGCGGCATATGCCCTATACGTCCGCTCCGTATGGTGGGCCGCATGGTGGGCCGTATGGTGGGCCGCGCGGCCTGCCCGCGATCACGAAGCGTCAGATGCTAACGGGCGCGTCCACGGCGCGGTAAAATATTGATGCGTGACAGGACCGGACGATACCTTTACGCTAAGCTAGGCGCGGCGGACCGGGAGCGACGGGTCCGCCGCAGCGTCGCGCCGCGTTGGGAGCATTTGATGATCTCCGGCCAGGAGCGGAACACCGACGCTTCACGAGTATCCGCTAACCGTGTCTTGGCGGGTGCGCATAGGGGACCGACCGCGCCGAGGATCGCGCTAGGTTCCCAGCTGCGTCGGCTGCGGGAGGCCGGTAACTACACCACCGTGCAGGCTGCGGAAGCGATCCGGGCAACGCCGTCCAAGATCAGCCGTTTGGAGCGGGGACGCAGCTCTGCCCGCCAGCGGGATGTAGCCGACCTGCTCACCCTGTACGGGGTTACCGGCGAGGCCGAGCGCGAGGAACTGCTGGCTCTGGCCCGCGGGACGAGCACCCGCGGCTGGTGGCAGCAGTACAGCGATGTTATGCCCCGGTGGCTTGAGCTCTATGTCGGCTTGGAGAAGGCCGCGTCGGTCATACGCGGCTACGAGGTGCAGTTCGTGCACGGGCTGCTGCAGACCGAGGACTATGCCCGCGCCGTCATCCTGATCTCCAATGCGCACGGGTCCGCGGATGAAATCGACCGCAGGGTGAGTTTGCGCATGCGCCGTCAGCTGTTGCTCACCCAACCTGCCTCACCCCAGCTGTGGGCCGTACTGGACGAGGCGGCACTGTGCCGTCCCCCCGGAGATCCCGCGGTCATGCGCGGACAGCTGGAACACCTGCTGCACGTTACGGACCTGCCTAATGTCACGGTGCAGATCCTGCCGTTCCGCGCTGGTCCGCACGCCGCATCCGGGGGCCCGTTCACCATCTTGCGGTTCCCCGAACCCGATCTGCCCGACGTGATCTATCTCGAGCAGCTCAACAGCGCGCTCTACCTTGACCAAGGCGACGAGGTGACGGACTACCTGACCGTCATGGATAACCTGTGTGTCCAGGCCAGCGACCCGACAGCTAGTAAAGACATTCTCCGCGCGCTCCTGAAGGAGATCTAGCCAGCACCGCAAGCGGCCGTGGTCAGGGTTTGCGGGCGACTCCAGCCCACAGCGCTCCTGGACCAGCGGCCTGGAGTTCGGAGTCCGGACGCCACTCCGAGACACGTACCAGCCCTGGTGACACGAGGTCAAGGCCGTCGAACAGCGCGGCCACCGTCGCGTTATCCCGCAGGGTCATCCGCTCAGCCGGGGGCGCTGCCTCGTTGAACCGACGGGTTGCCTCACCGAACTGTTCGGTGTCGATATCGCTGGCCGGATGCGAGATCGCCAGGAAACTGCCCGGTACGCACGCCGCCATCAGCTGACCGACGATCTGGCGAGCCTGGGCGTCGTCGCCGGCGAACTGCAGAACCCCGACCAGCATCACCGCGACAGGCTGAGTGAAATCCAGCGTTCGCGCGGCGGCCGTCAGGATCTTGTCCGGCTCGCGCATGTCGGCGTCGAGGTAATCGCAGGCCCCCTCGGGAGTGCTCTTCAGCAGCGCATGGGCATGAGCGAGCACGACGGGATCGTTGTCCACGTATACGATCCGGCTGGCGGGGGCAGCGTCCTGGACGACCGCGTGCAGGTTGCCGGCAGCCGGGATTCCGGTGCCGATGTCGAGAAACTGCCGCATCTCCGCATCGGTGACCAGGTAACGTGCGGCCCGAGCCAGGAACGCCCGGTTAGCCCGCAGCGTGAATGCCAGATTCGGGTATGCCTTGAGCAGAAGCTCCCCGGCCGCTTTGTCGGCGGCGTAGTTATCCTTTCCGCCGAGCAGATAGTCATAGACCCGGGCGTTGCGCGGAACTCCGGGATCAAAATGTGACATATACGGCTCCTCCCCGTGACGAGTCGTAGCATATAGGGCATTACGGGCAGAACAGGGTCAGACGCGCTAAGATCGCTCAATTAACAAGGATGGGTGACAGGGGTGAGCGGAAGCGGCCCGGGGCCAGTCGGCATCGATACATCGGTGCCAAACGTGGCCAGGATCTATGACTACATTCTTGGAGGTAAGGACAACTTCGCCGCCGACCGGCAGGCTGCGCAGCAACTGCTCGCCGCCGTCCCGGACATCGCGGGGGTCGTCTGTGATAACAGGTCGTTCATCGGCCGCGTGGTGCGCTTCCTGGCCAGTGAGGTGGGCATCCGCCAGTTTCTCGACCTCGGCGCTGGCCTGCCCACGCAGAACTGCGTGCACGAGATGGCGCACGCGGTCGCGCCGGACGCGCGCGTGGTTTACGTCGACAACGACCCGGTGGTCTGCTCGCATGGCCAAGCGCTGCTCGGCCCGCGTGGCAAAGTCGGCTTCGTGCTCGCCGACCTGCGTCGGCCAGCCGGGATCTTCGGGCATCCGGAGGTGCTCGCCAGGCTCGATTTTTCCCAGCCAGTGGGCGTGCTGTGCGCATGTGCCCTGCACTTCGTGGCGGACGAGGAGAAACCTCATCAGATCATCGCCGAGTATCGTGACCACCTCGCGGCTGGCAGCTACCTGGCCATCACGCATGGCATTACCCCGCCAACCCCGGAGCATGACCCGGACGGGATGGTCGAGAGCGTAACGAACGTGTACCGGAACGCGTCGGCGCAAATGCATGTACGGCCGGTGAAGGAGATCGAGCGGTTCTTTGAGGGCCTTGAGATGATCGAGCCGGGAGTCGTCTGGATGGCCGACTGGCGGCCCGATCCAGGTACCTGGCCCGCCGGCCGACCCGATTCCCTGTACGGCGGTGTCGGCAGCAAACCGGCACGCTAGCCGAGAGCGGCAATCAGGGCGAGGCCGCGGGGCAACCCACTGATCCCGCGCTCACATCAGCGATCCTGGCGACTGGCGGGGTCGGACGGCCCGGAACGGCGGTGAGGTAGCCATCGAGCACCCCCGTTGACGTGGTAACCCGCCAGCTGCCGCCCTGGGACCGCAGGACGGTGAAGGCGTTGCCGTAGATGCGTCGTGCCTGCGCGACATCGTCGCCAATCCGCAGGCCCGCGGCCGTTGTCGCGTTCGGGATCACATTCGGCGCACCGGAGCCCCGAGCCCGCAGCAGACTGGCCGAGTTGTAACCGACGAAGCGGCCGCGAAAGAAGTACGCGGTCATCGTCGACCAGGTGAGGTATGCGTCGACTGTGCAGTTTCCGGCGTAGCGGGTGGGCCGCGGCGTCATCGGCAAGCCGAGAACCTTGTCCAGTTCTGTGATTGCCGCGCCCTCCGCCTGGCCGAACCTAGCGCCGCCGATGCCGTTGCCCCGGAACGTGAAGTGGCCGGCGGCGGTCCGGGATACGTCCGTCATCTCCGCGGGGCTGAGGCCGGTACCGGGTCGGCTAGGCGATGATCCGCCGACGGCAAAGAAGAGTCCGGCCGCCAGCCCGCCAACCGCGAGGAGCGCGCCAAG
>Ga0335074_10007703_pt1 | contig 14940 bp, 13 predicted proteins | sample Lox_Sample_23_FD_206715 | JGI IMG/M metagenome (GOLD analysis project Ga0335074, IMG submission 206715) | Soil microbial communities from Loxahatchee National Wildlife Refuge, Florida, United States - Lox_Sample_2.3 | ecosystem: Environmental > Terrestrial > Soil > Wetlands | place: USA...
GTGACGGGTTGATCCGGGATGCCAACAACTACGAGCAGCAAGAGCAGGCCTCCCAGCAGATCCTGTCCAGCTAACCCAAACCGTCACACGACTTTTAGGAGCACACCCTCATGTCGATCAGTTACCAATTCGGCGACGTGGACGCCCACGGCGCGCTCATCCGCGCCCAGGCCGCCTCGTTGGAGGCCGAGCACCAGTCCATCGTGCGCGATGTGCTGGCCGCCGGTGACTTCTGGGGCGGCGCGGGTTCGGTGGCCTGCCAGGAGTTCATCACCCAGCTGGGTCGCAACTTCCAGGTCATCTACGAACAGGCCAACTCCCACGGCCAAAAAGTCCAGACGGCCGGCAACAACATGAACTCCACCGACAGCGCCGTCGGCGGCAGCTGGGCCTAACCCCAAGTGCGGCAGTCGTATTGCCGCATCCCTAACGATGCCAATCAACCACCTTATGCGCTAGGAAGGGATATCCATGTCGCTAATCCAGCTATCTCAGTTGTTGCGCGCTCCCGTTGTCACGCCATCCGGTAAAGCTGTGGGCCGCGTTGACGACATCATTGTGCGACTACGCAGTGCGGACACCTACCCACTGGTGACCGGCATCGTGGCCGGGGTCGGCGGCCGGCGTGTATTCGTCGGGAGTCGATCCATTCAGCGATTCGATCCAGACCGGGTAATCCTGATGTACAACGAGATTGACCTGCGGCGGTTCGAGCGCCGGCACGGCGAAGTGCTACTGCGATCCGATGTGCTCGGGTATCGGCTGATCGACGTCGGTGCGGGCGAGTTGGTACGCGCCTACGACGTTGAACTCGAAGACAGCGCAGAAGGTTTGGTGCTGGCCCGCTTGGATACCCGGCGGCCGGCCCGACTGTTCGGGCTGCTGACAACACCTGGCGGCCACGCGGCCCGCGACTGGAAGGCGTTTGAACCGCTGATCGGAGATAGTCGGTCGATAGCCGTCCGTCGCGTTTCCGGGCGAGTTGCGGCGCTCAAGCCCGCGCAAATTGCCGACCTGCTGGAAGAGGCCGATAAAGCGGAGGGCGGCGAAATCCTGGACCGGGTCCGCAACATCCCCGAACTGGAAGCAGACGTTTTCGAGGAGCTTGACCCGGACAAGGCCAGTCGGCTGCTCGACGACATGCCAGACAGCGAGGTCGTGACCCTGCTCAGCCGGATGCGCGCCGACGACGCCGCCGACGCGATCATGGACCTCCGGCAGTCCCGCCGCCGGCGGGTTTTAGAGTCCATGCCTGCGCCGCAACGCACCAAAGTGATCACCCTTCTGGGGTTCAACCCCGACAGCGCAGGCGGATTGATGAATCTTGACGTCATCGTTTGCGGGACAGAAGCCACAGCAGGAGAGGCGCTCGCCCTTATCGGTGTCACCCAGGCAGTTCAGCCGGAGGCGCTCCTGCAGATGCACGTGCTCAACGAGCACGGGCAGCTCGCCGGCGTGGTTTCAGCAATCGCGCTCCTACAGGCACATCCAGCAGATGTGGTTGCAACACTGATGGATTCGGACCCAGTCCGGGTAAATCCCGATGCCGACCTGGCCGACATCGCGGTGCTGATGGCCGACTACAACCTACTGATCGTCCCGGTTGTCGATGATGCGGATCAGGTGTTGGGCGTCGTCACTGTCGATGACGTGCTCAAGGCCACCATTCCTGAAGATTGGCGTCGACGAGAGCCCGGGCCACGTCCTGTGCGGGAATCGATTTCAGTAAGCGATGACTCGACATCGATCGGCGGCAACGGAGGTGACTGGCAATGACCACTCTGGACCGCGACGTCTTCGAAACGGCAGCACCGGCGTCGCCGCGCGCCGCGGTGCTGGACACCGCCCACGTCGGTGACATCGAGGGTGCCCTCGGTCGGATCAGCATCAGCGACACCGACCGTCCGCGCACCCTGAAAGTTCGCCTGGCAACACTGCTGGCAATCGTCGGTCCCGGCCTGATCGTGATGGTCGGCGACAACGATGCCGGCGGCGTGGCGACCTACGTGCAGGCAGGGCAAAACTACGGTTACAGCCTGCTGTGGGTGCTACTGCTGTTGGTTCCGGTGCTCATTGTCAACCAGGAAATGGTGGTCCGGCTTGGCGCAGTCACTGGCGTCGGGCACGCCCGATTGATCCATGAACGATTCGGCCGCGGCTGGGGCTGGTTCTCGGTTGGTGATCTTTTCCTGCTGAACTTCCTCACTCTCATCACCGAATTCATCGGCATCACGCTGGCCGCCGACTACATCGGCATCCCCAGGTATCTGGTCGTTCCGTTCGTCGCGATCGCGCTGATCGCGATCATGGCCACCGGCAGCTTCCGACGCTGGGAACGGGCGATGTTCGCTTTCATCACGATTACGCTGCTGCAAATTCCGATGCTGTTGATGTCCCATCCGCACTGGGGGCAAGCGGCAAAATCCTTTGTGGTTCCACATATTTCCGGTGGAGCTACCTCCGATGCGGTGCTGCTGATCATCGCCATGGTCGGCACCACGGTGGCCCCGTGGCAACTGTTTTTCCAGCAGTCCAATGTCGTCGACAAGCGCATCACGCCACGCTTCATCGGCTACGAGCGAGCCGACACCACACTGGGTGCGTTCGTTGTGGTGATCGGCGCGTCCGCGTTGGTGATGACCGGCGATTGGGCCGCACGCGCCACCCACAGCCGCGGAGATTTCGTCGACGCCGGCGTGCTGGCACACCTCCTCGGCCAATACAGTGACGTGCTCGGGTCGATATTCGCGATTGTGTTGCTCGACGCCTCGATTATCGGGGCGGCGGCGGTGACCCTGGCCAGTAGCTATGCCTTCGGGGATGTGTTCGGGCTCAAACACTCGCTGCACCGCGGATTCGCCGACGCGAAGCCGTTCTATCTGTCCTACACCGGGATGGTCGTGGTCGCCGCCGTGATCGTGCTTATCCCAGGAGCGCCGTTGGGGTTGATCACCACCGGCGTACAAGCGCTGGCCGGATTGCTCTTGCCGAGTGCCACCGTATTCTTGTTGCTGCTGTGCAACGACCGGGAAGTATTGGGCCCGTGGGTGAATCGCCCGTGGCTCAACGTCGCGGCCGGCGTCATTGTCAGCGTGCTGTTGCTGCTGTCGGGAATATTGATGACGACGACGGTTTTTCCCGCTGTCAACATCGTCTCGATCGCGGCTGGCCTCGGCGTCGGCTTCGTCTTTTGCGCCGTCGCCACTATCGGCGTGCTGTGGTGGACCGGCCGTTGGCAGCCGAAAACACCGCTGCTCGAACAGCTCTCGCGGGCTTTGGCCACAGCCGACCGCGACACCTGGCGGATGCCGCCGTTAGCCTTGCTGGAGCCCGTCAAATGGTCGGTCGGTACCCGGCTGGGCATGCTGGCCCTGCGCGGCTACCTGGTAGCCGGGGCCATCCTGTTGGTGGTCAAAGGGATTCAACTCGCTTAGCGCCTGACCCAATCAGAAAGGAGAAACCGCACTCTTCGTAATCCGGCTCGCTAACGGACGCGAAGTCCACGAAACCGCGGGTGAGCAGCTGTCGATCACCCACGACACGGGCGTGATCACGGTTTGGTGACGCATCGAGTCAAGGACGTCGCGGTAAGGCCATCGATGCTGTCGGTGGCGCGCTGAGCGAAGCCGCCAGTCCAACATGTCCGCCGAAAGTTGCCCCCGTGGCGATCGCAGCGATCTCGCCGCCGTCAGCCAAACTGGTACTAAGCCTTGCGCAAATGAAAGGAGAGCGGCCTCATGCAGACGCTGAGTATCGCCGAGTTCGCGCTGCGTTTGGCCATGGGTGTCGGTTGCGGCGCGCTCATCGGAATTGAGCGGCAGTGGCAGGCGCGAAGGGCCGGGCTGCGTACCAACGCGCTGGTCGCCACGGGTGCGACCTTGTTCGTGCTCTATTCGGTCATCACCTACGACACCAGTCCCACCAGGGTGGCCTCGTATGTGGTGTCCGGAGTCGGCTTCCTCGGCGGTGGGGTGATCCTGCGCGAGGGGTTCAACGTGCACGGACTCAACACCGCGGCAACTCTGTGGTGCTCGGCTGCGGTGGGCGTGCTTGCGGCGAGTGGGCATTACCTGTTCACCCTGATCGCCACCGGCACCATCGTGGTGATCCACCTGCTGGGTCGGCCGCTGGGCCATCTGATCGACCGCGACAACGTCGTGGAGGAGGACGAGGACGACCAGCCTTATCAAGTGCAGGTGATCTGTCGGCCGAAGTCGGAAAAGCTTGCGCGCGCGCAGATTGTCCAGCACACGGCCGGAGGCAACTTTGTGCTGCGCGGCATTCACACCGGACGCACGGGTGACGACGGCGTCGTCTTGACGGCCTACCTGCTCAGCGACCGCCATGCACCGGTCCTGCTGGAACAGCTCGTCGCAGATCTGTCTCTGCACGAAGGCGTTCAGGCGGTGCATTGGTATGCGGGCGACCAGGACGAGCCGATGCCCCGCGCGCCGCACGCGAACTAGCCGTCAAGCACAGGTCAGTGCCGTCGTAGGCTGTGGGGTGTGAACGCGATCGCGGGTTTCCTATCCGTGCTTCCCGACCAAATGCGGGACCCGGTGTTGTTCGCGATTCCGTTTTTCCTGTTGCTGCTGATCCTGGAGTGGACGGCCGCCAGCAAGCTGGAACAGATTGAGCGGGAAGCCAACGCGGAAGCCGCAAGCTCCGCCCGTCCCGGCGCGGGCACCTACCTGACGGCCGATTCGTGGACGAGCATCTCGATGGGACTGGTGTCGGTCGCGACCACCGCGGGCTGGAAGTTCATTGCGCTGCTCGGCTATGCCGCGATCTATGCGTATCTGGCTCCGTGGCATTTGTCTCCGACGCGTTGGTACACATGGGTGATCGCGATCCTCGGCGTGGATCTGCTGTATTACTGTTATCACCGCATCGCGCACCGGGTCCGGCTGATCTGGGCGACCCACCAAGCCCACCACTCCAGTCAATACTTCAATTTCGCCACCGCACTGCGCCAGAAATGGAATAACAGTGGCGAGATCCTGATGTGGATTCCGTTGCCGTTGTTGGGAATTCCGCCTTGGCTGGTCTTCGTCAGTTTCTCGATCAACTTGATCTACCAGTTCTGGGTGCACACCGAGCGGATCGGCAGGATGTGGGCGCCGTTCGAGTTCGTCTTCAACACGCCGTCACACCACCGGGTGCACCACGGCATGGATCCCGAGTATCTCGATAAGAACTACGGCGGGATTTTCATCCTCTGGGATCGGGTGTTCGGCAGCTTCCAGCAGGAGACCTTCCGGCCGCACTACGGGTTGACCAAACAGGTTGACACCTTCAACATCTGGAAGCTGCAGACCCATGAATACTTGGCTATCGCGCGGGATTTCCGCTCAGCGGCACGCCTGCGCGACCGGTTAGGTTACATATTCGGCCCGCCGGGCTGGCAGCCTTCCACGGCCCACCAGCCCGAGGTAGCCGCCATGGTCGCCGGGCCGGCGGTTAGAAGTCGTTCATCAAGCGTTTTTGTTACCGGGAGCCGAAAGGCCCCACTGCAGAGCCAAGATCAGTAAGCTCCGCCTCATCGTACAGTTGTGGTGACGCCCGGCCGGTACCCGCCCGGGGCGCGAGGATGAGGAGGGATTGCAGTGTCAGACACACTCACCGGAGGACAAAAACTTGTCAAGGGTGAATCGCTTACCTCAAGCAACGGGGCCTACACGCTGACGTTGCAGGACGACGGGAACCTGGTGCTGGCTTCGCGCGGCCACGCGATCTGGGCCTCGGGGACCGACGGCCAAGACGTGGTCCGAGCCGAGGTGCAAAGCGACGGCAACTTTGTCCTCTACACCGCCGACAAGCCGGTGTGGCACACCGACACCAAAGGCAAGAAGAATGTCCGCCTCGTCCTGCAGGACGACCGCAACCTAGTGCTGTACGGCGCCGACGGACCGGCATGGTCGACGAAGACCGAGACCGACGCTCCGCCGCCCCCGGAGCCGGAAGCCGAAGCCGCCCCGGCAGCCGAGGAGGCGCACGTCGAAGAGGCCGCCGCGCATCCCGAGCCCGAGCCGGAACCCGCCGCGCGGACCTACACCGTCGAATCCGGCGACACCTTGTGGGCCATCTCCGAGCGGTTCTACGGTGACGGCAGCAAATACCAGGTCATCGCCGACGCCAGCGGCATCTCCAACCCGGACCTGATCCAGCCGGGACAGGTGCTGACGATTCCCTGATCGCTGAGGGGAGCGCGCCGGCCCGGAGCCGAACCCGGACCGGTCCGGCGTGCTCCCACCATTCGGCCGGTAACCTCATAGCCGGCCGGCGTCGCGCCGGCCTCCGACGGATCGGAGTCGAGGGTGGGGCGTCCGGCAATCCGCGCATTCGGCGCGGCGCTTATCTCTGCGCTGTTAGCTGCGTGTTTTCCCACGATGGCCAGTGCCGAGCCGGTGCTGGTCTACCCCGGGATGGAAATACACCAGGGCCCGCATTTGTGCACCCTCGGCTATGTCGACCCAGGACTTCGAGTGGCTTTCACCGCAGGACACTGTCGGGGCGACGGGCCCGTCGCTGACAGGGACAACCACGTCATCGGCAATATGGCCACGTTCCGGGACAACACCCCCAGCGGGTCGATCGTCAACACCAACCAGCAGATCGCCGATTACGAGTCGATCGTGCTGGTTCCCGAAGTCGCGGTGAACAACATCCTTCCCGGTGGACGCGTACTGCTGTCGGACCCCGGCCTGGTCGTGACGCCCGGCGAACCCGTCTGCCATTTCGGTGTGATCACCGGCGAAAGCTGCGGGACCGTCGAGAACGTCTACAACGGTTGGTTCACGATGGGCCACGGTGTCGTCAGCCACGAGGGCGACTCCGGCGGGCCGATCTATATCACCAACGGCCCGGGACCCGCCCGGATCGTCGGGATATTCAACAGCGTTTGGGGCGGGTTCCCCGCGGCGGTGTCATGGCAGTCCACCACCCAGCAGATCCGCCAGGATGTGGGTATCGGCGGACCGTCGATTTAGCCATCAGCTGGGATTCGCGAGCGCGAAGACGGGGATCGACGGCGCCGCGGCGTGTATCTCGTCGTCGCCGGAATCCGGTGTCAGCCCGGCGATGTGGCCTTTGACCTCCCAGTACCACCTGTCCAGGTAGCGCTTCAGCAGGTCTGCCTTCGCCGGATCAGCCACCTCGGTGGTGCGAAGCCGGCGGCGCCGCCAGCGCGGCCCCACGTCGACTACGCCGGCGGCTCGCACGTTGCGGACCCACTGTGTGTTGCCGCGCGGAGACACCACATAGTCGACACCGTCCACCCGCAGCACATTGACAACGACGCCGCGCGATTTGCCGGTCTTGCGGCCGCGCACGCGAAGCGCCCGCGTGCCGGCGATGCTGATGCCCAACTCGGCCAGCCAGCCGATCAGCGCGTTGGCGGCGCGGGCCGCTCGGTTCGGTTCGTCGTATCGCACAGACATGACACATCTCCCTTGGTTCGGTCGTTAGAGAGCGGTGCTCTCGGTCGATATGACCGTGCCACACTGTCGACCGAAATACAAGAGCACTGATCTCTCTTGTGCGAGAATGTGCCGATGGGCAAGCGGCGCGACTCGCGCGAACGCATCGAGGCGCAGATCATCGAGCTCGGCCGGCGCCACCTGGTCGAACACGGCGCGGCCGGGCTGTCGATGCGTGCCATCGCCCGCGACCTCGGCATGGTGTCGTCTGCGGTGTATCGGTATGTGTCCAGCCGTGACGAGTTGCTCACGCTGTTGCTCGTCGATGCCTATACCGACCTTGCCGATACGGTCGACCGCGCCCGCGACACAGTACCCGATGTGTGGAGCGACGACGTCATCGCGATCGCGCATGCCGCCCGCAATTGGGCCACCGCCAACCCGGCCAGCTGGGCGCTGTTGTACGGCAGCCCAGTGCCCGGCTACCACGCGCCGGCCGAGCGGACCGTCGGGCCCGGAACACGGGTGGTCAGCGCCTTGTTCGACGCCGTCGCCGCCGGCATCGCGACCGGAGACATCATGCTGACCAATTCGCCTGTGCCACAACCGATGTCGTCAGACTTCGAACGGCTTCGTCAGGAGTTCGGCTTTCCCGGCGACGATCACGTCATCGTCAAATGTTTCGCGATGTGGGCCGGCGTCGTCGGCGCGATCAGCCTGGAGGTGTTCGGGCAATACGGAAGCGACACGCTCACCGACCCCGAGGCTGTGTTCGACACGCAGGTTCGACTGCTGGTCGGCGTGCTGACCCAGCCTGACGTCGACGCCGTGCCGTATCGGACATCGGCACAGAATTAGAACACGTTCAACCGCGGCTGCGACGACGGAAGTAGCTGGTGGTGGCAACATCTTTTCTGCGGGGGAGACACTGGGATATCCTGCGAGGCGATGAGCCTCTCCTTCGGATCGCCGGTCCAGATCGCCTGGGTGACGCACGACCTTGATGCCACCGAAACGGCCCTCACCGGCTTGTTAGGTGTCAAAAAGTGGGTGAGGCTGCCCGAGGTGCACTTCGCGCCGGACAGCTGCAGCTACCTCGGTCGACCGGCCGACTTCCTGGCGAGTATCTCGCTGAGCTATCTCGGCGACATGCAGTTGGAGCTGATCGCACCAGTCCGCGGCGCTAATATCTATAGTGACTTTCTGCGAGACAACGGCCCGGGGCTGCACCACATCTGCGTCGAAGCCGAAAGCCTCGACCAATTCGAGGAAACACTGTCCGCGGCCGCCGAGCACGGAGCTTCGGTGGTTCAGCAAGGTGTGATGCCGGGCGGTTTGAGCTTCGCCTATCTGGCAGCCCCGCAGGCTGGGGTGCCGTTCGTGGAGCTCGCGCATTTCTCGGCCGAGATGCGGCAGTTCTTCGACTACATCAAGCAGGAGCAGCGCCAATGAGCACCGAAATACCAGCACCTTTCAGCGCTGACGACGTGGCGTCGTGGTCGGACGATGTCGACGTCGCGGTGATCGGGTTCGGTATCGCGGGTGGCTGCGCAGCGGTGAGCGCGGCCGCCGCCGGGGCACGGGTCCTGGTGTTGGAGCGCGCAGCCGCGGCCGGTGGCACCACGTCGATGGCCGGAGGACACTTCTATCTCGGCGGCGGCACCGCGGTCCAGCAGGCGACCGGGCATCCCGATTCGCCCGAGGAGATGTACAAGTATCTGGTCGCGGTGTCGCGCCAACCCGACCACGCGAAGATCCGCGCCTATTGCGACGGCAGCGTCGAGCACTTCAACTGGTTGGAGGACTTGGGTTTTCAGTTCGAACGCAGTTTCGTCGCGGGCAAGGTAGTGGTTCCGGCGGGCACCGAAGGCTTGAGCTACACCGGCAACGAAAAGGTCTGGCCGTTCTGCGAAGAGGCCACACCGGCACCGCGCGGCCACTCCGTGCCGGTGCCCGGCGAACTGGGTGGTGCGGCCATGGTGATCGACCTACTGGTCAAACGCGCCGACGACCTAGGAGTGCAGATCCGATACGAGACGGGGGCGACCAACCTGATCCTGGACGCCGACGGCGCCGTGGTCGGCGTTGCCTGGAAGCACTTCACCGAAACCGGTGCGGTCAAAGCCAAATCAGTGATCATTGCCGCGGGCGGTTTCGCGATGAACCCGGAAATGGTCGCCGAATACACTCCCGCGCTGGGCCAGCCGCGGCGCACCAAACACCATGGGCTGGTCGCGCCCTACATCCTGGGCAACCCCAACGACGACGGACTGGGTCTGCGGATGGGCGTCTCTGCTGGAGGCGTCGCTGAGAACATGAACGAAAAGTTCATCACCGCGGCGGCCTATCCGCCCGAGATCCTGCTGACCGGCGTGATCGTGAACAAGGAGGGCAAGCGTTTCGTTGCCGAAGACTCCTACCACTCGCGCACATCGGCTTTCGTGTTGGAGCAGCCGGAACAGACCGCATACCTGATCGTTGACGAAGCCCACACCGAGATGCCCGCGATGCCGTTGATCCGGTTCCTCGACGGCTACGAGACAATCGCCGAATTGGAGACCGCGCTCGACATACCTGCCGGCAATGTCGCGGCGACGTTGAAGCGCTACAACGAGTTTGCCGTCAAGGGTGAGGATCCGGACTTTCACAAGCAGCCGGAATATCTTGCGCCGCAGGACAATGGACCCTGGGCAGTGTTCGACTTGTCGCTCGGGCGAGCGATGTACTCCGGATTCACGATGGGCGGTCTGGCGGTCACGGTCGACGGTCAGGTGTTGCGCGAAGACGGCACGACCATCGCCGGCCTGTACGCGGTGGGGGCCTGCGCGTCCAACATCGCCCAGGACGGCAAGGGATATGCCAGCGGCACCCAGCTCGGCGAGGGGTCGTTCTTCGGCCGGCGCGCCGGCGCGCACGCCGCGGGCTAGACCCGGGCGGGCTCGCCTTCAAGCGGGCCTAGCCGCCATTGGCCTTCGCCTAGTAGCTCGAGCCGCTGGGTGTGATGATGTTCGACCGTGCTGCGGTGGCTGACGCTCACCAGAATCGTCTCCGGTAGCTCGGTGCGCAGCAACTGATACATCGTCAACTCCAGTCCCTCATCCATCGCCGATGTGGCCTCGTCGACGAAGACCGCTTTGGGTTTGGTCAACAACACCCGGGCGAATGCGACCCGCTGCTGTTCTCCGGGCGAGAGCACTTTGACCCAATCCCGCTCCTCGTCAAGCAGGTCAACCAGATGCGGCAGCATCACTTTGATCAACATCTCGCGGAGAGTTTCGTCGGGAATGTCGCCTTCCGGCGACGGATAGCACACCACCGCCCGCAGATCGCCGAGCGGCACATAGGGCAACTGGGACAAGAACATGGTCTGGTTCGGCCCATCGGGACACCGCAACGTCCCCGATCCGTACGGCCACAGTTGGGCAAGGCTCCGCAGCAGCGTCGTTTTACCGCTACCCGAGGGACCGGTGATCACCAACGCGTCGCCTTCGGATAGGTGTACGTCGAGTGAGTCGATGAGCTGGTCGCCGTCCGGGGTGCGTACCTCGACGCCCTCGATGTCGATGGCGCCGTCGGCGCTGGGCCTGACCAGTAGCTCGGGCAGCTCGCGGGCCCGCTCGTCGGCGACCACCAGGCCGTGCAGCCGAATGATCGCCGCGCGATAACTGGCGAATTGGTCGTAGGAATTTCGGAAGAAGGACAGGCCGTCGAAGATATTGCTGAACGCTCTTTCGGTCTGCGTGACGGCACCGAACTTGATTTGACCGGCGAACAGCCGTGGCGCCTGGAGCACCCAGGGCAGCGGGACAATCACCTGAGTCATCGAGATGTTGAATCCGAACCAGCCGACGGTGCGGTTCACGTATCGCAGATAGTTGTCGATGATCGGACGGAACCGCCTGCCCAGCTGCGCACGTTCGGCCTGCTCGCCCCGATAGAAGCCGACCGCCTCGGCGGCATCACGCACCCGCACCAGCGCATAGCGGAATGCGGCGTTGGTGAGCTCGTTGCGGAAGCTGAGTCCGATCAACGGCCGTCCGAGCCAAAAACCGACGATCGTCGCCACCAACACATAGACGATCAGAATCCAGAACATTGCCTTGGGGATGCCTACTCCGAACAGCGTCAGCGTGCCCGACAGATTCCACAAAATGGCCGTGAACGAAACCACCGACAGCACCGCTTGGACAGCACCGAATACCAGCACGCTCCCAGTGCCGTTGGAAGGCAGATTGGGCGTGGATCCCACCCCGGCGGTTAGGACGTCGATGTCCTGCTGGATGCGCTGGTCAGGGTTGTCGATGGTGCTGTCGATGAATCGGCCGCGATAGTAAGCACGGCCTTCGAGCCAGTCGCCGGTGAGGCGATCGGTGAGCCAGACCCGCCAGGACACAATGAAGCGCTGGGTCAGGTAGATGTCCAGCATGTAGCGGGCGATGAACAGCGCCGCCATGACGCTGAAGATCACAATCGACATCCAAAAGCCATGTACGCCAGACTGTTTCACTGCTTGATTGCCAGTGGCGAGGCCCTGCACAGCGGTCTGGACGGCCGAGCTCAGGTCATTGGCTTGATAGCTGAACAGCACAGTGAGGCGCACCGTGACGACGACCGACAACAGCAGCACCCCAAGCATCAGCCAGACCCTTGCGCTGTGCGGACCGGTGAAATAGCCGCCGGTGATCCGCCAAAACTGGCGGCCCCACGGGGTGAACAATCGCAACAACGCCAGCACGCCGACCAAGCACACGGCGCTGACCACCCACGTCAGGGCAATCCAGGACAGGGAATCAGCCAGCGCGTGACCCCAGTTGATGGACGGTTCGAACAAGTCCACGGTGCGCCTACCTCCTTGGCTCTAATGTCCACGGCGTCGGTCGAACGCCCACCTACGTGAGACGCCGCCATGACGCGCGTTTGCGCGCCGATAAGCCCATTGGATACGGACGGCAGGCGCGTAAAAGTTCGAGGAACCGTCTCCCTAACGCAGATCTCGGCGCAGTTTAGACGGTCGCCGACTCCCGCTCGATCCGGCGCAGTTCCCACCTACCTTCGCCGAGCAGCTCAAGCAAATGATCATGGTGCTGTTCGACGGTGGGCCGATGACTGACGCTGACCACGACACAATTCGGCAGTTCGGTGCGCAGCAGCTGGTAAAGCGCGAATTCCAACCCCTCATCAAGCGCCGAGGTCGCCTCATCCAGGAATACCGCCTGCGGCTTGGCGAGCAGGACCCGGGCAAAAGCGACGCGCTGCTGCTCCCCAGGGGACAGCACCTTGGCCCAATCGCGCTCTTCATCGAGCCGAGTGGTTAACGGAGCTAGCGCCACCTTGGTCAACGCGTCGCGCACGGCGGCGTCGGAAATGTCGGTCGGAGAATTCGGGTAGCAGACCACACCACGCAGGTCACCGAGCGGTACATACGGCAGCTGCGACAAGAACATCGTGGCGTGCTCGCCCGCGGGCCGGCGCAGTGTGCCGGACGCGTACGGCCACAGCTGCGCAAGACTGCGCAAAAGCGTGGTCTTGCCGGCTCCCGACCGTCCGGTGACTACCAGCGCGTCACCGCTGATGAGCTGCAACTCGAGCGGGTCGATCAACTGGGCACCGCTAGGCGCACGCACCTCGACCGCCGCGATTTCGACCGATCCGAGCTCGCTCGGCTCCACCGTCACCTCGGGCAGTTCCCGACTGCGGGCGTTGGCGTCAACCAAGCCGTACAACCGAATGATCGAAGCGCGAAATGACGCGAACTGGTTGTAGTTGTTGCGAAAGAACGACAGTGACTCCTGGATCGTGCCGAACGCGGTCGCGGTTTGTACCACGCCGCCCAGGCCGATCTTCCCGGCGAACAGCCGCGGCGCTTGGATGAGCCACGGCAACGGCACCATCGTCTGGGTGATCGACACGTTCCAGCCGAAGTACCCGATCGTGCGGGTGACGTAGCGCCGGTAGTTGTCGATGATCGGCATGAAGCGCTCCCGCAGTCGCGATCGCTCGGCTTCCTCACCGCGATAGAAACCGACAGCTTCGGCGGCATCACGCAAGCGCACTAATGCATACCGAAAAGCAGCGTTGAGCCGCTCGTTGGCGAAACTCAGCCTGATCAGCGGATGCCCGATCCAGAACGTGACGCTGGTTGCCATCAGCACGAAAACGATGACGATCCAGAACATCGCGCGCGGAATGTCAATGTGGAGCAGCGGGACGGTCAGCGTGCCCGAGAGGTTCCACAAGATCGCTGCGAACGAAATCACTGACACCACCGATTGCACCGCGCCGAACAGCAGGGTTTGACTGGTGCCGATGTTCGGAACATTGGTAGTGGCGCCGGCGCCGGCGGTGAAAACATCGATGTCCTGCTGGATGCGCTGGTCGGGGTTGTCAATCGTTTCGTCGATGAACCGGGCCCGGTAGTAGGCATGTCCGGTAAGCCAGTCGGCGGTGAGGTGGTCGGTGAGCCACACCCGCCACGCGATGATGAACCGCTGCATCAGGTAGAGGTCGACCATGGCAAGCGCGATGAATATCGCGGCGAGAATACAAAAGATCGCCAGCGCCACCCAAAAGCCATGCACGCCTGACTGTTTGACGGATTCGTTCTGCGCGCCAGAGCCCGTGAACGCTGTCTCCAACGCGTTGTACAAGTCCTTACTGAAGTAGCTGAACAAGACGTTCAGGCGTACCACCGTCACGACCAACAGCAGCAACACACCCAGCATCAGCCACACCCTGACCGACCGTGAACCGGTGAAGTAACCGCCGGTGATGCGCCAGTATTGGCGCGCCCAATGGGTGGTAAACCTGAGCGCCACCAAGACGACGAGGACGCACACCGCGCTGATCGCCCATGCCCGGGCGATCCACCACATCGAGTCGGGCACTGCGTGCGCCCAGTCGATGGCTGGTTCGAACAGCTGCAGATCAGTCACGAAGTCCTTACCCTTCTTGCGGGGTGCGACATCCCGCACGACGCCCATCGGAAAGCTTGTCCGGCAAGCTACCGGAGGCTTGCCGATAGGCTTTCGAAATGAGCTCCAACGGCGCAGCGAACGAAGCCTTCCACGCCGGCCGGCTGATCGCCCGCCGGCTGAAGGCCAGCGGGATCGACACCGTCTTCACCCTGTCGGGCGGTCATCTGTTCTCCATCTACGACGGATGTCGCAGCGAGGGCATCCGGCTGATCGACACCCGCCACGAGCAGACCGCCGCGTTCGCAGCCGAAGGTTGGTCGAAAGTGACGCGCCAGCCGGGGGTCGCCGCTCTGACCGCCGGCCCCGGCGTGACCAACGGAATGAGCGCGATGGCCGCTGCGCAGCAGAACTCTTCGCCGCTGCTGGTTCTCGGTGGGCGCGCGCCGGCGGGGCGCTGGGGGATGGGGTCGCTGCAGGAGATCGACCACGTCCCGTTCGTCGCTCCGCTGACCCGCTTCGCCGCCACCGCGCCATCGGCCGAGGCCGTCTGCGGGCTGGTCGACCAAGCGCTGCAGGCCACCGTCGGTGCCCCTTCGGGTGTGGCATTC
>Ga0335074_10007706_pt1 | contig 14939 bp, 13 predicted proteins | sample Lox_Sample_23_FD_206715 | JGI IMG/M metagenome (GOLD analysis project Ga0335074, IMG submission 206715) | Soil microbial communities from Loxahatchee National Wildlife Refuge, Florida, United States - Lox_Sample_2.3 | ecosystem: Environmental > Terrestrial > Soil > Wetlands | place: USA...
CCAAACCAAAATCTCGTCGGCATTAAAACCTTTGCCGGTTCAGGAGGAAACCTGTCTCCGCAGCACGCGGTGCTTTTGGGGATGAGCGGCGCGGGCAAGTCCGTGACGATTTGCGATTTATTGTCACAAACGGAAAACTATTTCGCCTACACCGTCATCATTGAGGAAGGATTGTCCTACGGCATTTATACGCAAACCGTTGAACCGGGGGCCAAGCCGATTATCGTCCAGCCGGACGGGGACATTACCATCAACTATCTGGATACCAAAGGTCTGCCGTTGACCCCTGATCATCTGGCATCGGCGACGGCCCTGGTTGCACGCATGGTGGGTTTGAGCCAGAGCGAGGACAAGCAGATGTTGCGGCAGGCGCAGATCGCCAAATTCATCAACCTGCTTTACGAGGATGTTTTCCAGGACTGGTCACGCAAAAATGAAAATCAAATGTTGCAGGTTGCGCGGCGGGCGTGCGCTCTGGCTCATTATCGCAGGGAAAAGATGCCGCCGGGCGCGACGATGCTGGAGGCATTTGCCGACTTCCGCGATTGGCTCAAATCAAATGAAGACGAGGCGCACACATTCGAGCAGCAGTTCGCGGAAGGGGAAGTGCTGAAATTCCTGAAAGACCCCAACACGGTTAAGGACGTTCGCAACATCGCTTTCGCGTATTTTAAAACCAATGAATATCCCACGCATCGGATGTTGCAGGAGTTAATGTCGCTGGACGCCAGCGGGGCGGAGCGCGACCAAATCATTGAAATTTCCACGCTGCTCCTGCCCTGGTGTCGGGACGGCAATTACGGGGCGTTGTTTGATGGGGAGAGCAACTTAACCCTGACAGGCAAAATTGCCCATTTTGAGCTTGGCTACATACCTGACAGCGCAAAGGAATTGCGGGCCGCAGCCGGTTTTCTCATCACCAACCATGCCCGCAAACATATCATCACGCTGCCACGGGCCTTGAGGAAACGAAACATCTATGAGGAAGTGGCGCGTTTTCTCGATATTCCTGGCGGCGAAGAAATCGTCAAGGAGAGCTACGCGCAACTGCGAAAATTTAATTGCTGGAACATTTCCATCGTTCAGCAGTATGCCCGCTTCAAACAATCACGCATACGCAGCGCCGTTTTCGGCAACAGCCGCCAATTCTTTTTGATGCGCCAGAACGACCGCAGTGATCTGGACGACATGGCACGGGATATTGCCATTCCCGAAATCACCAAGCACACGATAATGAATTATACGTTGCCCGACCATCAGAGCGGGCGAAAGTATTCGGCCTTCACCTATCTGCACCTGGATTCAAACCGTCCAATATGCGGGACAGCCTACAATTTCAGCTCGCCGGAAATGCTCTATTGTTCCAGTTCCAGCGGCGAACATTTTGAAAAGCGCGCCAAGGAATTGCGCGGGGCCAGCAACATCATTGAAGGCATTCTAACTTTTTCACAGCAACCACAACCTTTGGAGGCCGCATGAAAGCTTATTGTCTCATTCTTATTCTTCCCCTGTTTGCCGCTGGATGCTCGCTGGTCGAGCCTCTCACAGATGCGGCCGCTGGCGCGGGCGGCGGTTATATCGCCGACCGCCTCTCCAATGGCAATCCCGCCATCACCGCTGCCGGGGCTGCGGGCGGGGTATTGCTCAGCGAAGGCGGCTTCTATTTGGCAAACCGGGAGGCGACCAATGCCTATACGGCTGGATATAACCAGGGCCGAAGCGATGCGGTAAAACAGCAATATTGGATTTTGGTCGAGCAGCAACAACAACAAGGCAAGCCAACCGAAAATATCAGCTTATACGCGATTCCCGTTCCCGAACAAACCGTGGACGGGGTGATTTTGGAACCAACCACCAAATACCTGCGAATCGAAAATTGACGCGGGTTTTAAGAAAGGACAAGAACATGAAAAAGCTAATCGCAACTCTCCTCGCCGTGCCCGTGCTTTATTCCGCGCACGCTCAATTGGTCGTTTATGACCCGTTGTCCAACGTCACGCAAATCCTGAACGAAGTGGAGAACCTGGCTGAATACGCCGAAATGATTGACAATGAAGTCCAGCAAATTGACTCGCTCTCGTCGCAGCTTCAGCAATTGGAGCAATATAATCAGGCGTTCGGCAATCCGGCGCAAAATCTGAATATTACCGGCACGTCAGCGGTGACGGCGGATTTAACCCAAACCCCGCTGGGCCTGACTTTCTCTGTCGTTGCCGGCAGTTCAACCGGCACCGCCGCGCTCACTTATGATGATAACGGGGTTTATCATCAGATTGGCGCGAGCTTCACCACGCCGTCAGGAAATCAAATCCAGCGGGAAACGTCGGACTACAAGCCAAACGATGCCGTCAATAAGGCGACAGAGAATTATACCAATGTCACGGCGGATGTATTGCAGCGCAGGCAGGCGTTGAAAAATGCCATCGCGGCCACCACGCAAGCCCTGCAATCGGCAACCACCGCGTCTGAAGTTCAAAAACTTACGGGCATTTTAATTGGTGAGGATGCGGCGCTGGCGGCAACGGATCGGGAAATTGACCAGGCGCTTGCCGTCAGCGTCGAGCAGGACATCGAGAATCGGAACGACCAACAGAAGCAACAGACGGCGGACCAGGAGGAACAAAAGGCTGAGGCAGTCGAAGCACTTGGCAACTATCGAACGACGTTCCAACTCAATACACAACCGCCGCAATTTCCAACCGACAGCCAATGAAGCTGAAAATTTTCATTATAATCGCTGTAATGCTGATGGCTGGCATCACCGCCGTGACTTTGGGGGTCCGTCCGCGAGTGCCTCGCCTAAAATTCGCACCGGAACAGCAATGGCAGGAAGCCATCAGTAATTACAGTAAAGCTTTCACCCTTAATACCAATCCGCCCCTGTGGCCGGCAGCAAAAGGAGTGACCAATGCAACCCACTGAGTTGCCCGAAACACCCATTGAAGGGCCGGCCACGGCTGCCAAAGCAAGACCGCGTTTTGATCCAACGCGAATCTTTGTCGAAAAAGACCGGCTGGTCTGGTTCTGGTTCGGCTTTGCCATGCTCATATTTGTAGGGGCGGCCATTGACCGTTTCGCCTTGATTCATAGTCTCAAGCAAAGCGAACGAGTCATCGTTATTGACCCGTCCAACACTTTCTATGTTGCGCCTCTTTTGAAATTTGAAGAAGCCAAAGGACTGCATGTCGAACAAAGCACACTGGCCACTATTGCTTTCCTGGAGCGCAACCCGAATGGATTCGACAATGAAGATTTGTTAAAACAGATGTTTTTGAAACAGGCGTATCAAAAGGCGTTGGCCTATCAAACCGCCGAAGCGCCGGAATTTAAATCCAAAGAACTGCACCAAAAGGTGGAGATCAGCGCGATTGACATTCTGAATACGCGCCAGGATGTCGTCTTGACGCAAGTCACCGGCCAGCTCGTTCGCGTCGGCGTTTTTCAGGACAAAACCTTTGCGGAATCCGTTCCATTCAAGTTGTTGCTCAGGCTCCAGCGCAATCCCGACATGGTTCTGAACGGCAGACTTCCAATGGCAGTGAACGACTTTAAATATGAAACGGCTCATAATTAGTATTCTCCTGTGCGGCTGCCTGATAGCGGGCGCAAAGGATAAAGCCATTCAAAGCTATATTTTGGACGAGCAGACGGTCTATGCCATCCCCGTGGCGACCAATCGCGTCACCACGATTAGCTTTCCCGGCCCGATTACGGCCATTGAAGCGGCGCAAGTGAGTATTGACCCCCAAAAACCAGCGCCATTTCTCATCGCTTACACAAAAGGCGAATCATTCCTGTCGGTCCGGGCCGAAGTGAGAAAGGCGGTGACCAACGTCAATATCCGTTGGAACAACCAGACCTACGTTCTCGAATTTTTTGAAAGTCCAGAGCCGCTTTTGTCGGTGACTTTTGAGCCGCCACCTGATAATTCCGGCCCGCCACAGGCCGAGCCGGTGACGCCCACTCACTTGTTGGCCCTCCTGGATATGGCCAAAGCCTATCCGCTCCTGAAAGTCTATCATCCTGACGCCGTGGCGCAGGTGCAATATCGTGATTACGGGCGCACACCGCGCATCGTGGATTGCCCCGATTATGCGGTGAAAATCCTGGAAGCGTTCCGGTTCGATACAGATGACACTCTCATCTTTCGCGTTGGCATCACTAACAAAACCGACCGGGAACTTCAGTATGCGCCCAACGGCTTTTCGCTGCGCGTGGGCGAGCGCACCTATCCGCAGTCCATTAGCGACGCCAGTGGCATTGTGCCGCCACATATCGAAGCACCTGCATACTTTGCCGTGACCGGCACACCCAACGGCGGACGGGCTGACATCTCCATCAAAAACGATTTCTACATCATTCTTGACGCGCACCCGGTCGGGCCTGTTCCGCCTGTCACACCCCCGCCTCCAAAACCAACCGTCGTGGCTCCCCAACCCAATCACGTTGGAGGATCAAAATGAACCCCCGTAACATTATCAACTTTTTCAAGAAGCCCACCGGCGCGTTCATTCTGTTTTGTCTCGTACTGGCGGTTGCTTTCTTTGCCGTCAAACGCTTCTTGCCGGGCGCAACCAGGCCCAAACCGTTGACCTTTTCCACGAAAGCCGTGGCAGCCGAAGCCCGCTCCGAGACGTTGCAAAGTTATCAGAACACCAATTATTCACCGATGGCAAATCCCGCTCCGTCAGAGGACGCGGGGGATGATTTCCCGCCGGATGCAGGGGAAAGGCCGGACAATCACGGCGAACCTAAACCGGAAGTCTTGCCCATCAGCCTCTTTAACGAAACACCGGGACCGGAACAAACACCATTGAGCAAGGATTACGCGCCCTACGGGCGGTTGATTCCCTGTGAACTCATTGTCACCGTGGATTCGTCCAGCATTCAAACTCCCATTATCGGACTGGTCACGGAGAATGTCTATTATGCTGGTCGGCTGATTATTCCGGCGGGAACGGAAGTCCACAGTAAGGCCCAGACCGACCGCAGCCGCGAGCGCATTGCCAGCGGCGATAACTGGACCTTGGTTTGGCAGGATGGAAGGGAGTTACGGCTTTCGGGCATTGCCCTTGATCGGGAAGCCAATCCCGATGGCGGCAGTTGGGGCATCACCGACGGAAGCGCAGGATTGCGCGGCCAGGTGCTCAAAACCGATGACATGGCTGAAATAAAATTGTTCGCGGCGTCGTTTTTAAGCGCAGCGGCGAGCGCGCTCACTGAAAATCAACAGACTGTGCTCGGCACCGAAGTATTGCCAACTACGCAAAACGCCGCGCTCGCCGGGGCGCAGAATGTTATGCAAGCCTACGCGCAGCAGATTTTGGATTCCATCGAGCAGAACGGTTTTTATGTCCGCGTTCCCGCCGGGAAGCAATTTTATCTTTATGTCACACAAACGATTGACGTGTCCGCCGCAACCGTTGGCGGCACCCGCTTTACTCCCAATGATTTTGCCAGCCAAACCAATTCATCAACCGCCCCCGCCCGGAACTATTTACCACCTGACGCGGCGGCGTTGTATCGAACCGGAGTCATGCCATGAAACGAATCCTTCTTTTTCTTGTCCCCCTGGTGCTGCTGTCGGCCTGCGCCAGCCGAAAACCCGTGATTGTTCAAATGCCGCCGCTCATGCCTGAAACGATGCTCGACGACAGCGACCGGGAGTCCGTGCGGTATGACGAAAACGTCAAAGCCTATTATATAGGCCGTTATGTTGATCCTAACGACGGTCTGGTTATGCACGAAGCGCATACCGTTTATCGCGTGGAGACGACCGCCAAATGGAATTTGCACCCCAATGCGCCGGTCATCCTACCGGGTGGCCCGGTAGTTGGCATCGTTGACACCGCATACAAAGCCGGTCCATTGACCCCCGAAGTGGCCGCAGAAGTTGAAAAACAAAGAGCAGCAACCCAGGCTTTGATCACGCAAAGCCAGCGGATGAGCTTCATTATCAATCAGCTTGCCAATGTCATTCCCGCAACCACGCAAGTGGCGCAGGAGAATGACCAATTGAAAGCAGAAATGGCTGCCACCCAAACGCGGCTGGAAATTCTTGAAGACCAATTTCGGCAAGCGCAGGCCCAGGCCACCTTCTCTCCGCCAACCATCCCTTCTGGAAAGGGAACCAATGATTGGTGAACTTAAAAACCACAACAACCAAATCGTATGGCAAAAGAAAAACCAAAACTGAATGATACAAACGCCGCTCAAACGGCGGATGGTGCGGTTCAATACCGCGAGAATCCCAAGACCAATGAAAAAATTGACGCCTGGATTAAGGCCAATCCAGACCGTTTCAAGTTTTTCAACGAACTGCCGCATGAACGCGCCGTCCGCAAGCTCGTTCTGAATGAAGTCGAAAGATATGAGCGGCTCCAAAAAATGAATGCCGGCATCATGCAAAAACTTGAGAATGACCCGGAAGCCAAGCAGGCGTATGAAACGCTCTTGAGCCGCGTCCCGGAGGCGGATCGCGAGCGTGCCACGGCTTCCGTTGCCCGGCACGTGTTCAAGCTGGGGGCAAATCGCCGGGAACAGACTCAAAGCACTGGCGCAGGGATGAAGGTAGGTGCATAGTGGCAGGCTGGACAAAGACTTACGGTTTTCGCTTTGGCTTGAAGCGCTTTCCCGTTCGGCCCGTCATCCCCCCGAACGCCGCGCCGCGCCCCGCGAAATTCCGTAAGACTTTGCCGCCAACAGTGAAACCAATGAAACATGCGGATGTCGTTGCTTCGAGTTGCCACCTCGCGCAACCACATCCCTAAAGGAAAAAGGCTATGGCCTATCAAAAGAATTTGAATCTGATTGGGCCGCAGTTGCAAAAATTGCGGAACACCCGGCAATGGAGCCAAAATCAGTTGTCAAAGAGACTGCGTTCAATGGGCTGGCATATCACCCGCGATATTTTGGCGCAGATGGAAACCACCGCCCACCGGATTACCGACTGTGATTTGGTATTTCTGGCAAAAGCCCTTGAGGTCAATGTCATCTATTTTTTTCCGTCCACATTCACGCCTGAAACCGTTCACGCAAAAATCCACTCGCGCCGTTTGAAGCCGGTCGAAGGGAATCATTTTACGCGCGTGAGGCATTTGAATGCCGATTGACATAATAGCTTTTTTTCTAAAAGTCGTTACCTTCTTATGGCAGTAAAACAATCGAACACAAAGGCAAGTGAAGTGGAGCAGCTTGATTTGTTGTTCAACGCAAACGGATATGACAACAACAGCACCAATACAACTGACGCAATACGGCAGAATGGCCGAGAAACACTGGCGCGAGTTTCTACCGAACCGGGTGAGCGAACTGGAAGCGCGGGGAAGGCTTCAAGAAGCACTTCTGGACGCGGAAGAACAGACAGCCAGCGACCTTTACGACCTGACGATGCAGTATCAAAAAGAGGGATTGACGGCGCAGCAGGCGCACGACCGGGCGTGGGAGATCGTGCGGACACGATACATCTTTTTGCCTCCCGAGCAGAACGAGAGCCAGTAGTCCGTAATCAAAACAACTACCGCATCTCGCCCGCCGATAAAGTCGGCGAAGGTTCGCAGAAGGAGAAGTGCCGCCTTAACCTTGCGGCCATCAAAGTTCTTCGCAAAGTTCAGGCCGAAAATCGGCCAGCCACCAGCGAAGAAAAATCCATGCTCGTCCGTTACGTTGGTTGGGGCGGAATCCCGCAAATTTTTAATCCCGGAACGGAATGGAAAAAGGAAAACGAGGAACTTACCAAACTGCTGTCCCAGGAGGAATTTCGCCTTGCCCGCGCCTCCACGCTCAATGCCCATTACACTTCGGGTGAAGTCATTGAGGCCATGTATGCGGCACTGGCGCGCCTGGGCTTCAGACAAGGGCGCATTTTAGAGCCTGCGTGCGGCATCGGCCATTTCATCGGCTACATGCCCGATTCAATTCAGTCGCGTTCGGCCATTACCGGAATTGAAATTGATCCGGTGACGGCGCAAATCGCCAAAGCCTTGTATCCCGACGCAGACATCCAAAACAAACCCTTTGAAAACGCGCCGTTGGCCAATGAATTTTTCGATTTAGCCATTTCCAACATTCCCTTCGGGGATTACAAACCCTATGACCCCAAGCTCAACAAGCAGGGTTTTTTGATTCACGATTATTTCTTTGCGGCGGGCCTCGAAAAAGTCCGGCCTGGCGGATTGCTCATGTTTGTCACCTCTCGCGGGACAATGGACAAGAACGATAACACGCTTCGCGCGTTTCTCACTGAACGAGCTGATTTAATCGGAGCCATTCGCCTGCCCAACAATGCCTTCAAGCGCAACGCCAATACCGAAGTTACTACCGACATCGTAATTTTAAAAAAGCGCCGGGCGCGGGAGGCCAGAAGTGGCCCGGCATGGAAGAAGGTAGTGCCCTTTACGACGACAAAGGGAGAAGTGATTCCCATCAACGAGTATTATTTCAAAAATCCGCACATGATGCTTGGGGAAATGACGCTCGCAGGCCGCATGTATAAACGCAACGAGCCGACCTTGGAGAGCGATGGCCAGGAACTCAAAAGCGCGTTGGCCCTTGCCGTCAAATATCTGCCCGAAAATGTTTATGAGGCGGTTAAGCATTCCATTCATTCCACGCAGCCGCAAACCATACCAGCGCCGGGCCACGTCAAGCCAAACGCTTATACGATTCACAATGATGAGATTGCCCTGCGCGAAGATGACAAGCTGGTTCCCCTGACACATTTGCCGGTGCAGACAAAATTGCGGATTCGCGGGCTGATACGGGTGCGCGATGCAGTGCGGCAGTGTTTGCGGACCCAATTGAATGACGAGGATGAAGATGAAATCAAACTGGCCCGTTCGTTGCTGAATCAGGCTTACGACCGTTTTGTTTCACGGTTCGGCCCGGTATCGGATCGCGTGAACGCTCTTGCGCTGCGCGGCGACCCGGATTTGCCGCTTTTGTTCTCGCTCGAAAACTACGATACCGAAACGCGCAAGGCCACCAAAACGGCAATTTTCCATGAGCGGACCATCCAGCGGCATAAGCCCGTGACCGCCGTCGAATCGCCCAAAGAGGCGCTCATTGTCACCCTGAACGAAAAAGGCCGCGTGGATTTAGACCACATGGGCGGGTTGTTGTCGCGCTCACCGGAAGAATTTTTGCCTGAACTGAAAGGCACGGTATTTTTTAATCCACAGACAAAACAATGGGAAACGGAAGACTTTTACCTTTCAGGCGATGTCCGCGAAAAACTGAAAATCGCGGAAACGGCCAGCCAGACCGAGCCGCGCTTTCGGGAAAACGTCGAGGCGCTCAAAGCGGTTCAGCCGGAAGATTTAACGGCCACGCAAATTGACGCCCGCTTGGGGGCATGTTGGGTTCCTCCAAAGGACTTTGAAAAGTTCGCCCAGGAATTGCTGGGCGCAGGCGAAGTAAATGTCCATTATGTTGTCCAGGTTGGCTCATGGATGGTCAGCGCAGATCACGTTGCCAAAGGCACGGTTGCCAACACGACAGAATGGGGAACAGACCGTGCTTCCGCTTTGGAATTGATTGAGGACGCTCTAAATCTCAGGACGCCGACCATTTACGACAAAATCAGGGAAGGCGGCAAAGACAGGCTTGTGGTCAACGCCACCGCAACCGAAGGGGCCAGGGAAAAGCAGCAGAAAATCAAAGACCGTTTCCGCGAATGGATTTGGCAGGATGACACGCGGCGCGAACGCCTCGTTAGGAAATACAACGACGAATTTAACGCGGTCCGGCTCCGTTCTTTCAGCGGCGACCATTTAACGCTGCCGGGCGCCAGCCAGATTGTCCAGTTGCATCGCCATCAAAAGGCCGGCGTCTGGCGAATTTTACAAACGCCAAATACGTTGCTGGGCCACGTCGTGGGCGCGGGCAAAACCTACACGATGGTTGCGGCGGCGATGGAATTGAAACGGCTGGGCCTGGCGCGAAAGCCCATGACGGTTGTTCCCAACCACATGCTCGGACAATTTTCGTCGGAACTGCTCACGCTCTACCCCAATGCCAATATCCTTGCCGCCACCAAGGAGGATTTTGAAATGGACAAACGGCGCGAACTGATGAGCCGCATCGCCACCGGAAATTGGGATACCATCATCGTCACACATTCCGGCTTTGAGAAAATTCCAATGTCCGAGCAGGCCAAACACGAGTTCTTTCAGACGCAATTAGATGAGTTGGAGCGGGCCATCCGGGAACATACCGAAGCAAAAAACGAACGGCGCATCGTCAAACGTCTTGAGTCGGCCAAAAAGAAACTGGAAGCCAAATTAAAAGACCTGTCCGGCCAGGAAAAGAAGGACACAACTCTTACTTTTGAGGAATTGGGCGTGGACCGGCTCTTTGTGGATGAAGCGCATTATTTCAAAAACCTCTTTTATATCTCGAAGATGACGCGCATCGCCGGGATGCCACAAACAGCCTCCGAACGCGCGTTCGATATGTTCCTGAAAACCCAATATATTCAGAAAATCAATAATGGCGGCGGAGTGGTTTTCGCCACCGGGACGCCAATTGCCAACAGCGTCGCCGAGATGTTCACCATGCAACGTTATTTGCAAATGGGAATGTTACGGAAACAAGGGCTGCATCATTTCGATTCCTGGGCGGCGACATTTGGCGAGCCGGTCACGGCGATGGAACTTTCGCCCGACGGCAGCGGTTATCGCTTAAATACCCGTTTTGCCCGCTTTATCAATGTGCCAGAGTTGATGCAAATCTTCTGCCAGGCTGCCGACATCCAGACCGCCGACATGATCAAATTGAAAGTGCCGGACATTCAGAATGGCAAACCGGCGGTTATTCGTGCGCCCTCCACTCCTGATTTGAAAAAAATCGTGGAAGGGCTTGTCAAACGAGCCGATGCCATTCGCAGCGGGCGGGTTCCTCCCGAAGAAGATAACATGCTCAAAATCACCACCGAAGGCCGCAAAGCGGCCCTGGATTTGCGCGTGCTCAATCCCAAGGCCAAAGATCATCCCGATAGTAAAATTAATCTGGCAGCGGATAAAATTTTCCAAATCTGGAAAGAGACAGAGAAAGAACAAAGCACCCAATTGGTATTTAGCGACCTCTCAACGCCAGGACCGTTGAAACGCCAATTTTGCGTTTATGATGATTTAAAAGCCAAATTGATTGAGCGTGGCATTCCTGAAGCACAAATCGCCTTCATCCAAGATGCTGAAAGCGATGTTGAAAAGACTGTGTTGTTCAAGGAGGTCAAAGCTGGAAAAGTCCGAATCCTTTTGGGCAGCACTCAAAAAATGGGAGCGGGAACGAATGTCCAGGACCGGCTGGTTGCGTTGCATCATCTGGATGCTCCGTGGCGGCCCGCTGACGTGGAGCAGCGTGAAGGCAGAATTTTGCGGCAGGGGAATCAAAACAAAACCGTTCAGATTTATCGTTACGTCACAGAAGGCAGTTTTGACGCCTATATGTGGCAAACCCTTGAAACCAAAGCAAAATTTATCCATCAGGTAATGACCGGCGATAGCAGCGTCCGGCACATTGAGGACATTGATTCAAGGGCGTTGACGTATGCCGAGGTAAAAGCGATTGCGTCCGGTAATCCGCTGGTCATGGAAAAGGCGACCGTTGACGCCGAAATCACTCGCCTGACCCGGCTCCGTTCGCAACACGCTGAAGCTCAATTCCGCATCCGCTCAAATTTCCGCCGCGCCCAGGAAGCCATTCCGGTCATCAAAGAGCGAATCGAAAACATCAGCCAGGATGTTGCCCAGCGCAAAGACACAACAGGGGACGCTTTTCGCATCGAATTGGAAAAGCAGACGATTAAAGACCGTGGCATCGCCGGTGAACTGCTCAATCGCATCGCCCGGCGTTTTGCCAGTTCAAATCAGTCTCATATTGTTGGCTCATTTGCCGGTTTTGAACTCGTTGCCCGTCCCGGCGTTCTGCAACCCACAGACTTCCTCTTAAAAGGCCATTACCATTACACCATCAATGTCGGTGAAACGGCATTAGGAACGGTTCGTTCCCTGGAATATGCCGCGCAAAGCCTTGGGGAACGGTTGGAGCGCGAAAAACGCGAATTGGCCGACACAGAAAAGAACTGCAAGGAACTTGAAGCCAAGATCGGCGAGCCGTTCGAGCATGAGGCGAAACTTCAATCGCTCGTCAAACGTGAGAAGGAATTGGAAGAAGCATTGGACATCACCAAAAATCAGGCTGCAGCTTCTCTAGCCGCCGAGGAAACGGAAATTCAAACCGAACAAGAATCGGAATCCGAATTCGTTCAAAACGACATGCAACAATTACCCGCTCATAATCCGGCTATAAAAGTGTCCGCAAAAGTGCGCGTGGCAGTGCGTTGAATTCCATGTCCGACAGCCCGCTGCACCTTCGAGTGATGGTTCGCAGGTTCTGGAAGCGTGCGTCGTTACATTTATCACGGCAACAATAAAGCGCGATAATTTGTCGCTCCCGAATCTGTAAAAAAATAATAAAAGGGCGCATTTGAACTGGAATAATATCCAATCGGTTGCCAGTTAGTAGAACTGGATATTGCACGTTGCTGATTGTGATCGGTTTAAATCACGCTGGAAAAACGTGTTGAAGACATCCGGTTCTGAAAAGAACCCGTAAGAATTGCGCCAAAGACTTGCGAGCTTTTGTTCGCCTGCGCTCCCGTCTCACCCCGACACCCTTTCGCCGGGGACGCTTCCGCTCGCAAAACATCGCAAGACTTTGGCTTGGACGGGCGGGCGAGGCGAAAGGGCTTTCCTCCAAGTATTCAGAACCCCCTCTCCCCTCGCTGTTCCGCCCTGAATAATTCAGTCCTGTTGCCCATGCTTTAGGCTATCCGCGCATTAGGCATGTCGTTGAAGGCTTCGTGATTGCCGCTGTCCATTATACCGCTTCGCTGCGCTTGTAAAGGTATTGCTCACTTCGTTCCGCTCCACCACTCCGCTGCGCTCCGTTCCTTGACAATGCTCGCTCGCAGTTCAGCGGCCTCTAGGAATTCACGAAGCGCACCATTAAAGCCTTCGGCTTTCGGGTGAAAGCATGAAAGCAAAAACAAAAACGCGCTTCAAAAGAGAAAGTAAAAAATATGTTAAATCATCATTCATCGCAAAACCTCCGTCCGTTGGACGACGAACAGCTTCGCGCCGTTGCGCCGAGCGTTTTCGCTTCGCAGGCATGGAACGGAGTCAGTGAAAAATACTCATTCCTTCCGACTTCCGCCGTTGTGTCGCGGATGCGGGAAAACAACTGGTTGCCGGTCTGGGCCGATGAGCAGTTAGTGCGTTTGGACTCACGGCGGGGTTTCCAAAAGCATATCATTCGGTTTCAACGCGCGGACCAGATAGGGCAGGCCACCGAATACCGCCCCGAAGTCTGCCTCGTTAATTCACATGACCGTTCCAGTGCCTACCAGCTTCATGCGGGTATTTTCCGACTCATTTGCGGTAACGGCCTGATTATCGCCGACACGACCTTTGAGCATATCAGTCTCCGTCACGTTGGTTTTAATCCCGACCAAGTGATTGGAGCAGGTTTTTGTGTGCTGGAAAATGTTCCGCAATTGACCGAAAACGTGGAAAGTTTTCGCGCCCGTCGCTTGACGCCATCCGAACAGAAAGCCTTCGCGGAATCCGCGCTGCTTCTGAAATACGACGAGCTTGAAAAAGCCCCCATTGGCGCGGAAAAACTTCTGGAATCCCGCCGTTATGATGATGAGGGAAACGACCTTTGGAAAACCTTCAATCGCGTCCAGGAAAATCTCATCCGCGGCGGATTGAAAGAATGGAGCCGCCGCAAGGAGAACGGCAAACGTCATCCGCGCACCCGTGCTGTCGCGGGGATTGATGAAAACGTCAGGCTCAATAAGGCGCTTTGGCACTTGGCCGAGGCGCTCAAAAACGGCGTTTCCACCACCACCAATTAACCATTAACAAGCGCTTCCGGCGCAAGTCGGAAGCGCGCTCCATTTTATGAAAATTCATACCACCTTAATCGCTCAAGAGCGTTCCAACGTCTTTGACCTTCGTTTTCATCCGTGTCCTTTCGAGCCAACACAAATTGAGATGATAGGATTTGTGAAGGTTGCCGGAGGCGTCAAATACCTTGTCGGGCAATACAAATTCCGCAGTTCCGACGATGCGCTTAACGAGATACACCGCAGCGGAATTTTTTCACCTCGCCCGTATCAACTCGGACAGGCTTGTGATGGCTCAATAACCGTGTGCGTCCTTGCGCTGTTTTATCGGTTCTGTCAGGAGCAGGGACACTTGCCCAATGCCCTCATAAGGGCGGCGTTTCCAAAACAAGACATGCTGCCCGACTGGACGGACATTATCGCTTCCGCCCAATGGCAGGGCGTCGCTTACCCAAAGAAATGGGATAACGAGGCTAAAGCCGGACTTTTGAAATCACTTCACGAAATCAATTACCACGCACTCGCGGCCCTGGTTTCTGACCTCATGGCAGGAGGCTCAATATGAAATTGCAGGTTAAAGCCGATTTGTGCGACCGCTGTATTGCGTTCGTTCTGGGAAAACTGTGCCAGTTTAATACTGGCAACCTGGAATACTTCCGGCTCTACGACCGAACCACCCAAGCGGACAGGGGCGGAGTATGGGGCCGATGCACTTACCCCAGCCCCAAAAAGAAACTTGGTTATCGCGTCCGTTGCTGCGTCTCTATCATGGCGGCAGAAATTCCCTATCCCATTAAATATGCCATCGGGACAAAACACATTGATGGAACGCAATGGGATTGGATTTGGCGAGAGGACACGTTTGACTCAAAAGAGGAAGCGTTCATCTGGCTTGCCGGACACGAGGCATTTCATTGGCTTCGACACAGCCGCCAAATCCCCGGAGCAAATTACGAGACACAGGCCAACCGTTATGGTTTCGCCTGGCTGGACGAATGGCGAACCACCCAACGCTGATCATTATGCAAAA
>Ga0335074_10007707_pt1 | contig 14939 bp, 12 predicted proteins | sample Lox_Sample_23_FD_206715 | JGI IMG/M metagenome (GOLD analysis project Ga0335074, IMG submission 206715) | Soil microbial communities from Loxahatchee National Wildlife Refuge, Florida, United States - Lox_Sample_2.3 | ecosystem: Environmental > Terrestrial > Soil > Wetlands | place: USA...
GCCCTGGTCACCTCGACGGCGGACGTCTCGCCGCTCGCGACGGCGGCGGCAATCTGCGCGGCGGTAAGCCGCGTCAGCTCCGCGGCTGCGTCGGCGGTCATGTCAGTCCTCCGCCAGGATCCGCGGGACCCGGAACCTGGCCTGCTCGGACGCGGGCGCGCCAGACAGCGCCTGCTCGGGCGTCAGGCACCGCACCTCGACATCGTCACGGAAGACGTTCACGACGGGCACCGCGTGCGTCATCGGCGGGATCTGCTCAGCCGCGACTTCCTGGACCCGCGCGACGGCGCCGATGATCTGGTCCAGCTGACCGGCGAAATGGTCGAGTTCTGCGTCTGTCAGGGCCAGCCTGGACAGCCTGGCCAGGTGCGCTACCTCGTCCCTGGTAATAGCCATAACGGCCATCCTAGGGTGCCGCTAATCCCGGCGCCGACGGCATTAACGCCTGGCCGGGCGCTGCCGTTCCGGCTCAGGACGAGAGGTCGTCAGCGCAGCCACCCGGACGGTGGCACTACGGCTCTGGTGCGCAGTCTGCCGAGCTCCTCGGGGACGCCGCGGCCACGCTCTGCTTCCCGTGCCGGTAAGAGCGAGTGATCCTGCAGCATCGCCGCGCCGGACTCCGCCGCGCTCTCGTCCAGCACGGTGTCGTCCAGCCTGGTGTCGTCCAGCCCGGTGTCGTCCAGCCCGGTCTCGTCCAGCACGGGCGCGATCGCATCCCAGCGCTTTGCTGCCTGGGCGGCCCGGCCGGCTAGCACCCCGTGCTCGGTGAGCCATGCGGTCGCTGCAACCGCGGGCATCGGCCTGGCGAAGTACCAGCCCTGACCCGCGACGCAGCCCATGGCCGCCAGCGCCTGGGCCACGTCGCGTGACTCCACGCCCTCTGCCACCGACCGGATGCCAAGGGCGGCGGCAAGATCGAGAATCGACTTGACGACCACCTCGTCATCCGGGGACTCGAGGAGGCGGCTCACAAACGAGGAGTCAACCTTGACCTCGCAGATCGGCAGGCGTTTCAGGCGCACCAGGTTGGAGTAGCCAGTACCGAAGTCGTCAAGGCTGAGACCGACGCCGATCGCGGCCAGCGCTTCGGCAGTCGCCAGAGCATGCGCTGGCTCACTCGTCAGCACCCGCTCGTCCAGCTCAAGCAGCAGTGCATCGGAGGCGAGCTGGTGCCGGCTGAGACCACGGCTGACCAGGTCGGCGAGACCGGTGTCGAGCAGGTCGCGGCCGGAGACGTTGACCGAGACCTGCACGGCCAGTCCCGCCTGCCGCCAGAGCGCCACCTGGGCCAGCGCACTCTCAATGACGTATGCCGTGACCTCGCGCATCAGGTACGACTGCTGCACCACCGGGATGAAGTCATCCGGGGTGAGCATGCCGCGGACCGGGTGACGCCAGCGGACCAGTGCCTCCACGCCTGCTGCCCGCTTGTCGGCCAGGTACATCTTCGGCTGGTAGTACAGCTCAAGCTCGCCGCGGTCCAGCCCGCGCCGAAGCTCTCCGAACAAGGCCAGCCTGGCCGGTGAGTTGCGGTCAAGGTCAGGCACGTACCGCTCAACCCCGCTGCGCCGCTGCTTGGCCAGGTACATCGCCACGTCGGCCCGCTGCATCAGCGTCTCGTCAGCGGTGGCGTCCTCGGGGAAGATGGCGATCCCGATGCTGACCTCGATGACGAAGGACATGCCCTCGAGCCGGATCGGTTCCGCCACAGCGGCTCGCAGCCGGGCGGCTACTTCCCGGGCGGCTGACGGCTCCTTCACCGACGGCAGCAGCACGGCGAACTCGTCGCCGCCGATCCGCGCCACCAGATCGCCCGGCCGCACGCTATGCGTCAGCCGGTGCGCCACCAGGCGCAGGAGCCGGTCGCCGACCGCATGACCGAGCGTGTCGTTGACTTCCTTGAGGCCGCGATCCAGGTCGAGCAGCAGGAACCCGACCATGCTGCCAGAGGTGGCGGCCTGCACCAGCAGGCTGTCGAGCCGTGCCATCAGCATCTTCCGGTTCGGCAGCCCGGTCAGCTCGTCGTGGTGCGCCTGGTGCTCGCGCTGCACCGAGACAGCGGCATTGATGTAGATGGCCCCGAGCGGGAAGGCGAACAGCAGCAGCAGCGGCGCCGAGTCGATGCGAATGACCGCGGCGACGAGCGGGGCGGTGGCGTAGAGGACGAGCCCGACGAGCGCCTCGTACGGCAGGTTCTTCCGCAGCGCCTTCAGCACCGGCTCGCGGGAGTGCAGTGCGACGGCGGTGCCGATCAGCACGTAGCTCACCAGGAAGCAAGCTGCAGCGGCCGGGACGACGTTCCAGAGCTGGTCGGCGCCCTGCGGGTACCAGGGACGCTCGGGAGACATGCGAAAGCCCAGCTGATACAGCACCACCGCGGCGGCGGCCATGCCCAGCGTGGAGGCGGCAGCGTTGAAGACCGCGCGATGGAACGCCCGGCGCTGCGCGAGGAAGGTGATGACAGTGGACGTGGCCCAGAGCAGGGCGGCGACCGGCAGGCCCCAGGCGATCAGCGCGGCGAAGCTGAAGGTGATCGACGCGATGGGAGCCTCGGTGCTCGTCCGGCCAGGGATCGTGATCGGCCAGATCTCGCCCAGCACGATCATGACGGCCAGAACCCAGAAGAGCGCGTGGCCGGTCAGGTGCGACAGGCCGCTGCCGCTGAGGTAACTGAGCGCATACGCGAACACCGCCGCGCCAAGGGCAGTGACAACGGTGATGTGGATCCACAGCGGCGAGCCGACCCGGGGGCCAATGTCCCTGGTGTCGGTCGGGTCCTTCATGGGCTCCTCATCGGCCTGCAGTCGCAGAGTGTGCGGCACTCGGCGCGTTGCGTGAATCCTACGGCAGAAAACGTACTTCCCGAAGCCAATCGCATACTATCCGTGACAACCTGCGATCATCACCGCTCTGGAAACAGAGCGCCTGGCCCGCTCCGGGAAAGCGGGCCGGCCGCCTCTGGCCCCGACGCTCAGGCGCCTGGCGATGAGCCTGCCAGTCTCGCCCGCACCGCGTCAGGGCCTTTCGATAGCAGCATGCCGAGACCGTCCTCGTCCAGCACCGGCACGCCGAGCGACTCGGCCTTGTCGAGTTTGGATCCCGCGTTGTCGCCGGCCACGACGAAGCTCGTCTTCTTCGACACCGAACCGGACACCTTGGCCCCCTGCGCCTGAACGGCCTCGGCCGCCTCGTCCCTGGTGTAGCCGGACAGCGCGCCGGTGAGCACGATCGTCAGGCCCGCGAGCGGACCGCCGCCACCGGCGGACCCGGCCGCGCCGGCACTGGCGTCGCCGGGCTCGACCCGCGCGGGCGGCACAAAGCCTGGAGTCTCCAGTTGCACCCCGGCCTCGCGCCATTTCGACACGATGGCCGCGTGCCAGTCCACCTCGAACCACTCGTGCACCGACTTCGCGATCGTCGGCCCGATGTCCTCGACGGCGACCAGCCCGTCCTCGGGCGCCGCCGCGATGGCGTCCACCGACCCGAACGCGGCTGCCAGCGCTCGTGCCGCGGTCGGCCCGATGTGGCGGATGGACAGCGCGACCAGGATCCGCCACAGCGGACGGCGCCTGGCATCCTCCAGGTTGGCGAGCAGCCTGGTCGCGTTGGCCGTCAGCGCGCCGCCCTTGGTCACGAAGAACGGGACGCTGGCCAGCTTCTCTGCCGTCAGCCCGAACAGGTCGCCCTCATCGGTCACCAGCCCGGAGTCCAGCAGAGCAGTCGCCGCCTCATAGCCCAGCACCTCGATGTCCAGCGCGCCGCGGCCGGCCAGGTGGAACAGCCGCTCCCGCAACTGCGCCGGGCAGGACCTGGCGTTCGGGCAGCGCCAGTCGACGCCGCCGTCCTCCCGGGCAAGCGCCGTCCCGCAGGCCGGGCAGTGGGTAGGGAACTCGAATGCGCGTTCCTCCCCCGTCCGCAGGTCGGCGACCGGGCCGACGACCTCGGGAATAACGTCGCCCGCCTTGCGCAGCACGACCATGTCGCCGATCAGGACACCCTTGCGCTTGATCTCGTCGGCGTTGTGCAAGGTCGCGTTCTCCACCGTGGAGCCGCTGACCTTGACCGGCTCCATCACCGCGAACGGCGTCACCCGGCCGGTCCGGCCGACGTTCACCCGGATCTCTACCAGCCGGGTGTTGACCTCCTCAGGCGGGTACTTGTAGGCGATCGCCCAGCGTGGTGCCCGGCTGGTTGAGCCGAGACGGCGCTGCACCTCCAGGGTGTCGATCTTGACGACGACCCCGTCGATCTCGTAGGGCGGGTCATGCCGGTGCTCGGCATAGTGCGCGATGTACTTCCGCACGCCGTCGATATCGGGCACGACCTGGTACAGGTCGCTCACCGGCAGTCCCCACGACCGCAGCCGCTCGTACCAGGCCGACTGGCTCTGCGGCGGGTCACCGAGCCCCTCGACCAGGCCGATGCCATGGACGATCATGTTCAGCGCACGCGACGCGGTGATCCGCGGGTCCTTCTGGCGGAGTGACCCGGCCGCCGAGTTGCGCGGGTTGGCGAACGGCGGCTTGCCTGCCTCGGTCAGCCTGACGTTCAGATCCTCGAACGCCTTGACGGGCAGGAAGACCTCGCCGCGTACCTCGATCACGTCCGGCCAGCCGCTGCCGGACAGCTTATTCGGCACGGCCGCAATGGTCTTGACGTTCGGCGTGACGTCCTCGCCGGTCACGCCATCGCCCCTGGTCGCTGCTCGTTGCAGCCGCCCCTTGCGGTAGACCAGGGCGATCGCCAGCCCGTCGATCTTCAGCTCGCACAGGTACGGTCCGCTGCCGCCGAGCCGCTCGGCCCTGGCCACCCAGCCATCGAGGCCCTCAGCCGAGAACACATTGTCCAGGCTCTGCAGCGGCCGCAGGTGCTCGACCGGGCTGAACTCGGTGGAGATCATGCCGCCGACTCGCTGGCTGGGCGAGTCAGGCGTCCGCAGCTCCGGGATCTGATCCTCGATGGCCTGAAGCTCACGCAGCTTCTCGTCGTACTCGATGTCGGAGATCAGCGGCGAGTCGAGCACGTGGTAGCGGTACTGAGCCTCGAGTAGCTCCACGGCCAGCTCGGCGTGCCGCTCCCGCGGGTCCTGCTGCCCCGCTTCCGGCGGCGCTTGCTCTGATGGGGCCAACCGCTCCTCCTCAGCTCGGCTCGATCATCTCGGGGGCGATCCTGGCCGCCTCCCGGCAGTGCTCGAGCGCCGCCCGCGCCGCGGCAGGTGACACCCCGGCCAGGCCGCAGGCGGGCGTGATGACGACCTGCTCGGCCAGCTTGCCCGGTGCCAGCCCGGTCCGCCGCCACAACGTCACGACCTGCTCAGCGGTCCGCCGTGGCGACAGCGGGGGTCCGCTCACCAGCCGCTCGGCGCTGCTCGTCGGCAGCGCACCGGCCAGCAGGCCGAGCCCGTCCTCGGCCAGCTCGGCAATGACGTCGGTATCCCTGGCCGGCAGCAAGGCGAGATCGAAGCTCACGGCTGACACACCTGATGCTTTTAGTACCGGGAACGGGGTCCGTTCGCCACAGCAGTGCACGACGGTCACGGCCGACGGCGCCTCGAGCACCGTCCGCAGGCGCTGGCTCGCGACGGCGCTGTCCACGGCGGCAACGACGTTGAGCCCGCTGGCGGTCGGCACTCGCCCGGCTAGCGCGGCAGGCAGGGACGGCTCGTCGAGCTGGACAATCAGCGTCGCGCCCGGCACCCGCTTCCGTACGTCAGCCGCACGAGCCGCAAGCCCCTCGGCTAGCGACGCGGTCAGGTCGGCGACGGCGCCCGGATCGGCGAGCGCCGGATTCGCCGAGTGGCTCAGCTCTAGTGCCGCTGCCAGCGTCCACGGTCCGCAGACGCTGATCTTGAGCGGGCCTGAGTAGCCGCTGGCGACCTCCTCCAGCGTGTCCAGGTCCTGCGACCAGTAGCCGGCTGCCCTGGTCAGGTCCCGGCCGGGCCGGTCAGCCAGCTGCCAGCCACGCGTCGTGACCTGGACCGGCAGGTCGACCAGCAGGGCAGCCGTCCGGCCGATCATGTCCGCGCCCGGTCCGCGCTGCGGCAACTCGGGCAGGAACGGCAGGTCGGGCAGCTCGCCGAAGACAACCCGGCACGTCTGGACCACGTCGTCGCCGGGCATCGACCCGATGGCGGTCGCGCTCGCCCGCGGCCACGGGAAGGCCTGGCTCTCCTCGCTCACGCTCTGAGCCTAGGCGGTGCCTCGTGGATTTAGGTGCATGCGGGCGGTCGCCTGGGTGCCGATCCGCGCCGCCAGAGATCCGCGAGGCACCGCCTGGTGGTGTGGACTGACAGCCGTCACGCTGCAGGGCCTGATCATGCCGGTCAGCGCGGACGGGCCGGCCCGGTTGTCAGCGCGTTGATGCCGCGCAGGGCGGCTCGGCTAGATCGTCCCCGCGAACTGGCTCGGGGTCCGTCTTCCTGACGTACAGGCCGATCACCAGCCGCGCCAGCCGGGCGTCGAGCCCCGGCGCGACCCGCCTGGTCATGGACAGGACGCGCTCTTCGTGCCGGATGCCGAGGATCACGATGATGATGATTCCGACCAGTGACACCGATGCTGCGGCGACTACCGCTACTGCGAATGCCTCGATCAGCGGCATGGCTGGCTCCCCTCCTACCAGTCAGGCTCTAGGCGAACGGCATGACCTTTCTGCGGACGATCTGCGGCCTCGTGTCACCGTTGAACTCGGTCGAACGCGACCCTGCGTGGCGGGATTCTCAGGCTCACGGTGGCGGCTCAACCTGAGCTCAGACCAGCCATACTGGCTGCCCCTATGGTCCTAGCCATCCCTACCTTTGGGTTCTCCTTGATGGTGGCACGCCGCGACATGCGGCGCAAGACCGAGATACCTACCTTTGGGATTGCTAGGCTCAGAGGCCTAAGCTGGATGAGACTGGTTGGGCTAGGTGGGGCAGTGATTCAGCTGGGACCAAGAGGGGACCGTGCCTGATCCGCGATACCGCCAGATCGCCGACGAGCTCGAGCGGCAGATCACCTCGGGCGCGCTCGCGCCGGGCGAGCGGCTGCCCACCGAGGCTGAGCTGCAGGAGCATTACGGGGCGTCGCGCAACACCGTGCGCGACGCCGTGCGCTGGCTGACGATCCGGCGGTTGGTGGAGACACGTCCGGGACAGGGCACATTCGTCGTCGAGCACGCCGACCCCTATGTGACGACACTGTCGGCCGACCCGGAGACGGGCTTTGGCGGCGGCGAAGGTGAGGCGTTCACCCGCGAGGTAAGCGGCCAGGGCAGGCGCGCCTTCACCCCGGACCTTCTGGTCGAGGTCTCGCGGGCTAGCGGGGTGGTCGCCGCGGAGTTGCAGATCCCCGAAGGCTCGTCGGTCGTCGCCAGAAGCCAGAGCCGCTTCATCGACGGAGTGCCATCGTCGCTGCAGACCTCCTACTACCCGATGTCGCTGGTCACGGCCGGCGCCGGGGAGCTCCTCACTGCCGCGGAGATGGTGCCGGGCACCGTCAGCTACCTGCGGACAGCGCTGGGCATCGAGCAGGCCCGGTACCGAGACCGCATCACCGTGCGAGTTCCCGATGACACGGAGATGGCATTCTTCAGGCTGCGCGAAGATGGCCGGGTCTCAGTCTTCGAGACCTTCAGGACCGCATTTGACGCGCTGGACAAGCCGTTCCGGCTAACGGTGAGCGTCTTCGCAACGGACCGCAACCAGTTCGCGGTGTTCGCCGGCCAGGTACCCGACGCCGCCCGGCGGGTGACGCCGCTGCCCGCCGACAGGATGACCCGCGATGGCTGACCCCGCCTACCGGCGCATCGCGGACAGCCTGCGACAGGACATCGAGACCGGCAAGCTGGCCGGCGGCGATCAGCTGCCCACCGAGCAGGAGCTGGCCGAGGCCTGGGGGGCGTCCCGGAGCACCGTCAGGGAGGCCATCAGGGTGCTCGCCACCCGTGGCCTGGTGGAGGCCAGGCCGGGTCAGGGCACCTTCGTCCGACGGAAGATCACGCCCGTTGTGACCGACCTCTCGGCAACGCACGACCTGGGGACCGGCGAGACCGCGAAGTACTACATCGACGTGCGCCGGCAAAACCGCACGCCGCGGAGCACCGTCGCGCGAGTCGTCATCGAGCCCGCGGGGCCGGAGGTGGCGGCTGACCTCCGCGTGCCGGAAGGCAGCATGGTGGTGCTGCGGCATCAGCAGCGATACGTCGACGACGAACCGTACTCGCTGCAGACCTCGTACTACCCGATGACCCTGGTCACTGAGCGCGGTGCCCAGCGGCTGATCGCGGCCGTGGATATCGCCGAGGGCACGATCCAGTACCTGCGCAACGAGTTTGGCATCGAACAGGTCGGCTACCGCGATGTCATCACGGTCCGGACGCCCAACCGGACCGAGACCGACTTCTTCCGGCTGCCTGAGGACGGCAGGGTGGCCGTGTTCGAGAATTTCCGCACGTCCTACGACCAGCACGGCCAGCCGATCCGGGTCACCGTCACCATCTATCCCGCCGACCGCAACGAGTTTGTCATCGATGCGCCCGCGCCATCCGCGCAGGGTTAGCCCGCAGCCACCCCGGCGCGCGAAGCTAGCTTGCTCGCGAGATCGTCGCGCTGCCGAGCACGGCATCGCCGTCGTAGAACACCGCTGCCTGGCCGGGCGCGATGCCGCGGGCGGGCTCGCGCAGAGTGATCCGCACACCGCCGTCGCCGTCCGGCTCGCATACGGCCGGGTGCACGTCACTGTGCGCACGAAGCTGAACCTCGCAGGGCAGCGGCCCGGCCGGCGGAGCGCAGCCCGACCACACCGGCCGGCTTGCCTCAATCTCGAAAACGTCCAGCGCCTCGGCCGGGCCGACCGTCACCGTGCGCGACACCGGCTCGATGCTGAGCACGAACCGCGGTCTGCCGTCGCCGGCCGGCCGGTCGATGTGCAGGCCCTTCCGCTGACCGATGGTGAAGCCATAGCTGCCGTCGTGGGTGCCGATCACGGTCCCGTCGGCTTCGACGATGTCACCGGGCGCGCTGCCGAGATGGCGCCGCAGGAATCCGCTGGTGTCGCCGTCGGCGATAAAGCAGACGTCGTGGCTGTCCGGCTTATCGGCTACCCCGAGGCCGCGCTCGGCAGCCTCCTTGCGTACCTGGTCCTTGGTGGTGTCGCCGAGCGGGAACATAGCCCTGCTCAGCTGGTCAGCGGTGAGGACACCGAGCACGTACGACTGGTCCTTGGCCGGGTCGACACTGCGTACCAGCCTGGTGCTGCCGGGGGCTCCGGGCACCGGCTCCAGCCGCGCGTGATGGCCGGTGCAGACGGCATCGAAGCCAAGCGCCACGGCCCGGTCGAGGACGGCCGCGAACTTGATCTTCTCGTTGCACCGCAGGCACGGGTTCGGTGTATGGCCGCGTGCGTACTCGGCGACGAAGTCGGCCACGACGTCCGCATGAAAGCGGTCGGCCATGTCCCAGACATAGAACGGGATGCCGATCACGTCGGCTGCCCGGCGGGCGTCCCTGGCGTCCTCCAGGGTGCAGCAGCCCCGTGCACCGGTCCGGTAGGAGCTCGGGTTGCGCGACAGTGCCAGGTGCACCCCGGTAACGTCGTGGCCGGCTTCCGCCGCCCGGGCGGCCGCCACCGCCGAGTCGACGCCGCCGGACATGGCCGCGAGAACGCGCAGAGTAGTCATCCTGTTCAGGATACGGCCGGGTGCTGGCCGGCTATCCGCACCCGGAAGGCGCGCTGAGCGCCAGCTACGCCACTAGCGTGCGGCCCGGCGAGCCCGCTCCACGGCCTCGCCGATCGCCGCGCCGAGCGCATCCACGTCGGACTGCTCCGAGCAGTGGCCGAGCGAGAACCGCAGCGAGCCGCGAGCGCGCGCTTCGTCGGCGCCCATCGCCAGCAGCACGTGGCTGGGCTGTGCGACGCCGGCCGTGCAGGCAGATCCCGTCGAGCAGGCGATGCCACGGGCATCCAGCAGCATGAGCAGGGCGTCGCCCTCGCAGCCGGGGAAGGAGAAGTGGGCATTCCCGGCAAGCCGGCCAGGTCCTGGCGCTGCTCCGTTCAGGATCGCATCCGGTACCGCTGCCTTGACCTGGGCAATCAGGTCGTCGCGCAGGGCGGCCTGCCGCTTAGCTTCGTCCTCCCGGCGCCCGGTGGCGACCTGCACCGCCACCGCGAAGGCGCGGATCGCCGGAACGTCAAGGGTCCCCGACCTCACGTCGCGCTCCTGGCCGCCACCATGCAACACCGGAACCGGATGCGCGCCTTTGGCGAGAAGCAGCGCGCCCACGCCGACCGGACCGCCGATCTTGTGCGCCGTGATGGTGAGCGCGGTCGCGCCGGTGGTGGCGAGGCTGACCGGCAGCTGGCCCGCCGCCTGGACTGCGTCCGAGTGGAACGGGATCTGGTACTCGGCGGCCAGCGCGGCCAACTCGGCGATCGGCTGCACCGTGCCGACCTCGTTGTTTGCCCACATGACGCTGATGACGCCGACGCTGGCCGGATCCGTCTCGATCGCGTCGGCGAGTGCAGCCGGGCTGACGTCTCCGGCCGGCCCGACCTCGAGGCAGTCGGCCTCCGCGCCCTCGTGCTCGGCCAGCCATCGCACGCAGTCAAGCACAGCGTGATGCTCGGTGGCGCTGGCCAGCACGCGCCGCTGTCGTGGATCGGCCGCCACCCTGGCCCAGTAGAGTCCCTTGAGCGCCAGGTTGTCGGCCTCGGTGCCACCGCTGGTGAAGACGACCTCACTCGGCCTGGCCCCGTACGCCTCGGCAATGATCTCCCTGGACTCCTCGACCACCCGGCGGGCGCGACGACCAGCGCTGTGCAGAGAGGACGCGTTTCCGGCCTGCGCCAGCTCCTCCGTCATCGCCGCCAGGGCAGCCGGGAGCATCGGAGTCGTGGCGGCATGATCGAGATACACCAGCGCCGGGAGCGTCCTGGCCTCCGCTCGCTGTGCTGTCCTGACCTCTGGCCGCTGTGCTGTCATGACCTCTGGCCGCTGTGTTGTCCTGGCCTCCGGCCCGAGAGGCCGACCGGGTCCGCCTGCGCTTGGGTTCGACATGATGCAACCAGCCTATCGGCGTTCCGGCCGAACCGGCCGCCAGCAGGCGCCTGGTCCGGCCGAGCCGCCTGGTCGCGCACGGCCTGCTGGCGGACGGGACCAGCGCCGGGCTGCGCCCGTTCCCGGTGTTGGAAGCAGTGGCTGTGTTAGCCGGCCGTACGCTTGCCGATTTCCTCGACGAGCTGGGGCACCACCTTGAACAGGTCGCCTACGACGCCGAAGTCGGCCAGCTCGAAGATCGGGGCCTCGGGGTCCTTGTTGACCACCATGATCGTCTTCGAGGTCTGCATGCCCGCCCGGTGCTGGATGGCGCCGGAGATGCCGATGGCCATGTACAGCTGCGGGGAGACCGTCTTGCCGGTCTGACCGACCTGGAACTGGTGCGGGTACCAGCCAGCGTCGGTGGCGGCGCGGGAGGCGCCGACGGCCGCGCCGAGCGAGTCAGCAAGCTGCTCGATCAGCGCGAAGTGCTCACCGGAGCCGAGCCCGCGGCCGCCGGAGACCACGATCGAGGCCTCGGTGAGCTCCGGCCGCTCGCCGCGCGCGGCGACGACCGTACCGGTGACCCTGGCCGTCTTGGCCGCGTCGCTGACGGTGAAGCTGACCGGCTCGATCTCGGCCGCGCCGGATTCCGGCACCGGAGTGACGGCGTTCGGCCGGACCGCGATGATCGGCGTCCCGGTGCGCACCCTGGACTGGACGGTGATCGCACCGCCGAACACCGGCTGCTCGCCGACCAGCCCCCCGGACTCGCCGGCAGTCAGGCCCGTGACGTCGGTCAGAATCCCGGATCCGGTCTTGACCGCGAGCCGGCCGGCCACCTCACGGCCTTCCGACGTCGCCGCGACCAGCACGCCCGCAGGTGCCTTGCCCGCGATCAGGCTGGCCAGCAGCTCCGCCTTGGGAGCCACCACGTACTCGGCGTAGTCGCTGCTGTCAGCGACGTATACCTTCGCCGCGCCGAACTCCGCCAGCCTGGCCCGGCCGGCCTCGGCACCCGGGCCGGTCCACACCACCGACGGCTCGCCGTGCGCGCGGGCAAGCGTCAGCAGCTCAGTCGTGACCTTCTTGACGGTCTCGCCGTCGTGCTCAGCGAGGACTAGGATCTCAGCCATTCAGGCAGCCTTTCCGCAGGACTTCAGATGACGCAGCACTCAGATGAAGCAGCACTCAGATGAACTTGCGCGCGGCGAGGAACTCGGCGGCCTGAGCGCCGCCGTCGCCTTCGTCGGTGACAATCACGCCGGCTGCGCGCGGCGGGCGGGCCGCGAAGCTGACCACCTCGGTCGCGCTGGCTGCCAGCCCGGCCTGGCTGGCGTCGATCCCCAGGTCGGCCAGGCTGAGGACCTCCACCGGCTTCTTCTTCGCCGCCATGATGCCCTTAAACGACGGGTAACGCGGCTCGTTGATCTTCTCCACCACGCTCACCACGGCCGGCAGCACACCTTCGACGGTGTCGTAGCCGTAGTCAGCCTGCCGGTGAATGCTGATCTTCGAGCCGTCGGTCTCGACCTTGCTCGCGAACGACAGCTGCGGAACTCCGAGGCGCTCGGACAGCATCGCGGCCAGCGTGCCCATCCGCGCATCGGTGGACTCAGAGCCGAGGATCACCAGGTCGAATCCGATCCGCCCGAGCACAGTCGCCAGCACTGCTGAGGTCACCAGGCCGTCAGAGCCGCGCAGCGCCTCGTCGGTGACGTGAACAGCCTTGTCAGCCCCCATCGACAGCGCCTTGCGGATCGCGTCGGCAGCCTTCTCGGGCCCCATCGACACGATGGTGACCTCGCCGCCGTGGGCCTCCGCCAGCCGCAGTCCTTCCTCGATCGCGTAGTCGTCAAGCTCGTTGATGACGGCATCGGCCGCCTCACGGTCGAGAGTCGAGTCTTCCGCCCGCAGCTTGCGCTCCGAATAGGTGTCCGGTACCTGCTTGACCAAGACCACGATGTTCATGACCCGCTGCCGACCTTCCGTTCTTGTCTCTGACTGAGAGCATATGTTACTGGCGAGTAGCTCGAGGTGGCGGGCCGGCTGAGCTTTCCCGGCGCCCGCCGCCAGCCTGCCGCTCGGCTGCCTCCACCACGTTGACCAGCAGCATCGCCCTGGTCATCGGCCCGACCCCGCCTGGCATCGGGGCGAGGAAGCCGGCCACCGCAGCGACCTCCGGAGCGACGTCCCCAACCAGCCCTTCGTCGGTCCTGGTGATGCCGACGTCGAGGACGGCCGCGCCGGGCCGAACCATGTCAGCGGTCAGCAGCCCGGGCCGGCCCGCTGCCACGACCACGATGTCCGCGTTCCTGGTATGACCAGCCAGGTCCTTGGTGCCGGTGTGGCACTGCGTCACCGTGGCATTCTCGCTGCGGCGGGTCAGCAGCAGCCCGAGTGCGCGTCCGACAGTGATGCCGCGGCCGATGATCGTGACATCCGCGCCAGCGATCGGCACGTCGTACCGGCGCAGGAGCTCCACGATGCCCTTCGGCGTGCAGGGCAGCGGGCCCGGCTCGCCCAGCACGAGGCGACCGAGGTTGACCGGCTGCAGACCGTCCGCGTCCTTGGCCGGATCGATACGGGCGAGCACGCGCTGGGCATCCAGGCCGGCTGGCAACGGCAGCTGCACGATATAACCGGTGCAGGCGGGGTCAGCGTTGAGCTCGGCGACCGCGTCCTCGACCTGTTGCTGGCTGGCGTCGGCCGGCAGGTCCCGGCGGATGCTGACGATGCCCACCTGCGCACAGTCCCGGTGCTTGCCCGCGACATACGACTGGCTGCCCGGATCGGCACCGACTAGCACAGTGCCGAGGCCTGGCGTGTGTCCGGCCGCGGTCAGCGCGGCTACCCGCTCGGTGAGATCCTCGCGGATGGTCCTGGCTACCGCCTTGCCATCCAGAATGGTGGCTGTCATCCCGCGCCATTCTGCCTGATGGCCCTGGCAATCGCGGACACCGGCTAGTGATAGAAGTGGCGGACGCCGGTGAAGTAGAGCGTCGCCCCGGCAGCGTGCGCCGCTGCGATTACCTCGTCGTCGCGGACCGAGCCGCCAGGCTCCGCGATCGCCCGCACGCCGGCCCGGGTGAGAATCTCGAGGCCGTCGGCGAACGGGAAGAAAGCGTCGCTGGCAGCGACGGCACCTGCGGCCCGGTCACCAGCTCGCGTCACGGCGAGCCGGCAGGAGTCGACCCGGTTGACCTGCCCCATGCCGATGCCGACGCTGGCCAAGTCGGCCGCGAGCAGGATGGCGTTGGACTTTACGGCCCGGCAGGCGCGCCAGGCGAACTCCAGGTCGGCCAGCGTGCCAGCATCTGCCGCCTCGCCAGCAGCCAGTCGCCAGTTTTCCGCGCTGTCGCCCGGCTCGGTGGCCGTGTCGGCCGTTTGCATGAGCAAGCCACCGCTGACCTGGCGCCAGTCCGGTCCGGTCACCGCGGCAGGCGGCGGCGGGGCACAGCGCAGCAGCCGCTGGTTCTTCTTCGCGGTGAGGATCTTCAGCGCGGCCGGCTCGAAGTCCGGGGCGATGATCACCTCGGTGAAGATCTCGGCGATCTGCACCGCCATCGCCTCGGTCACCGTGCCATTGGCTGCGATCACTCCTCCGAACGCGGAGACCGGGTCGCAGGCATGTGCCTTCCGGTGCGCCTCGGCCATGTCAGCACCGAGGGCAATCCCGCACGGATTCGCGTGCTTCATGATCGCGACGCACGGCTCACTGAAGCCGAATGCGGCGCGGCGGGCGGCATCGGCATCGACGTAGTTGTTGTAGGACATCGCCTTGCCGTGCAGGACCTCGGCACCCGCGATTCCGGCGCCGCCCGTGCCTGCTGGACCGCCCTGTCCGGCAGCCGCCGACCGAACGTAGAGGGCCGCCTGCTGGTGCGGGTTCTCGCCATATCTGAGCACGTCGGTGCGCTGCCAGA
>Ga0335074_10007708_pt1 | contig 14939 bp, 12 predicted proteins | sample Lox_Sample_23_FD_206715 | JGI IMG/M metagenome (GOLD analysis project Ga0335074, IMG submission 206715) | Soil microbial communities from Loxahatchee National Wildlife Refuge, Florida, United States - Lox_Sample_2.3 | ecosystem: Environmental > Terrestrial > Soil > Wetlands | place: USA...
TATGCAGGACGCGGCTACGGCTATGGCGGCTACGGACGTGGCTACGGCTATGGCGGCTACGGACGTGGCTACGGTTGGGGTGGTTACGGCGGCTGGGGTTGGGGTGGTTGGGGCTTCGGGTTCGGATGGCCATATTATGGTTACTACGGCTACGGCTATCCGTATTACCCTTACTATTCTTATCCTGATCCGTATGATTATCCCTATGGTTATGGAAACGGTTATGGTTACCCATACGGTGGATATGCTTACCCGAACTCTTACGTTTATCCCTCAGTCGGCGTAGGCGTAGTGGTCGGCGGCGGCGGTTGGCGGCATTTTTAAGGACTAACCTTTGAAGTTAGGTTTCAGCCGCGTCCCGCCAGGGCACGGTTTGTAAGGCCTTCAGAAACCCCGCCCTCAGGGGCGGGGCTGAAGGAAGAGGACGCGGTTACTCAGTAGCCAGCTTCCACGTGGTGTCAGGATCGTATTCCGTCAGCGCCGCGGCTAACTTCGCGGTATTCGGCCCCAGATTTTTCTCATACACACGGCCTTGCTGGTTGACCATAAATGTCATAATACCCGAGCTTCCCCACTTATCGGGATAAGCTACCAGAGCGTATCCCGCGATCATGTTTCCATTGATCACGTAACTGAATTTGCCGCCCGGTGCGTGCGCGCCTTGGCGCTTGAGAATCTTGAAATAATATCCATGATACGGGCGCTTGGGCGCGCGGCTTGGATGTGGCTGGCCGGCCGTGTAACCCTCCGCGCGCGCTTGCGCGACCAGTGTGCCCAAGGGACTTGGCTTCGCGCCGGGTGGCGTCTCCCAATACAATCCATCGTGCTTGCCTGGAGTGCTGGTGAATTTCTGCGCATATACCGCCAGGCCATCCTGCGACGTGCCGTTCGGCTGCGTGTAATACTCCCACTGCGCCACCACATAAGCGCGGCATATCATGATGGCGGATAGTTCATCGTCGCCTATGTGCCGGTTCAGGATTTCCTCTAATCCGGCGGCTGTATCGAACCTCCACCGGCCGCCATCTTGCACGATCGGAATGGGCGCCGGCCAATTGTCCGGACCCACCAACAGCGTATACTTCGAATCGCTCACCTTCTGCAGCTTATGAGCTTTCTCCAGGTTGGCGGCAAATTTTTCGAGTGCGTTGTTGTCCTCGACGGGATCGCCAGTTAATAGCTTGTTTCGATCAGGGCCGAAGATCGCGGTTAAAGCGGTCTGATCTTTTGTTTGCGCCGCGTGCGCCAGGGCTTCGACGGCCTGGTCGGGAGTCGCGAAAGTGGTCTGGGTGGGTGCGGCATTCTTCGGTGCGGACAACGCCGCCGAAGCCAGAATCAACGCAACCGCCGCCGCGGAATATAGTGGGTTCATCATCAGTGCCGCCCTCCACCTCCACCGTGCGATCCACCGCCTCCGCCGCCACCTCCGCCGCCATGGAATCCGCCGCCACCACCACTATGGGCCGGAGCGGACCGGGCTTGCGAACGGCTGCTTTGCCCACGCTGGCTCGATTTCTTGGCATCGAAACTGCCCCGATTGGCGCCAAACGCGGAGTTGCCGGGAGGCTCAGCGGCGCGCGCAGACTGCCTCGCGCCGCCGGAATCTGCCGAAGCCCGTCCGCGAAACTGATCGAGGCTCGGACCAGTGGCCGGCACATTCCGCTCGATGACTTTATTTTCCGTTCCGCCGCCGGCAGTAACCGCCGTGCGGGCAACGCCGAATTTCACATCGCGATGCACGCTGTCATACCGGGTTAGATTGTTATAATTCACTGCTTGCGCAGTTACGCCGCGGTTTACCACCACGTTCTTCAAATTATTATTCACATAGACATTGTTGATGTGCACGAAAGGCCGGGAGCGCGCGATCCAACCACCGCCGGTCCACGCATGATAGTAAATGCGATGGCGATGCCAGTCGATACCGTTATTCAGCCAGACACCAATCGGATAACCGGCGCCGAAGGTAATCACCGGACCGCCGAAGATACCGCCTGACCCGAAGAACACCAAGCCGGGATCGTATATCGGCACGTAGCAGAACTGCGGCTGCGCTGGCCAGATATCAATATCGCCGTTATCCACCTCCACATCCTGTTGCGGAGTGCTGTCCAGATTCCCGGCGTCGCGCGCCTCCTGCCGCAGGCGTTGCACGGAGTCCATCACATCGTTGTTTTGGTTGACATAGGCTTGGCCGAGCGCGGTCGTCCAATCCAGATTGTCCGCCATCATATATAGGATTGTGGGGTAATGCGCCACCGCCTTAACGCTCACGTCCCAAGGCTGTACATCAATATCGTCCGGATTGGCGTCTCCGCGCACAAAGCGGGCGGCTGCATCGATCTGATCCGGGAACGTGGCCGCGGGCAGTATCTGCGCGAGTAAAGGGTCGGGATAGAGCGCGATGGGCGCCAGGAGATTATCGAGTTGGTCGGGTGAGAAAGGCTGGTAGGAATCGTCTTGCGCCCGGAGCGGCGTCCAGGCCAGACTTACGAACAACAGCGCGACAGCCGCAAACTTGGACATCGGGAGTCCTCCTCAGAGCCTCAGAGGCCGCCACTTATATGTCACAGCCGTCTGTGAGATCTTAGTCGAATGAGTAGACGCCGGGTATTTATATAAAGTTACTCAATAAGTTACAGTCAGTCAGTCCAACAAGGTAGGTTCGGGGGATTACGCCGGCTGCCGCGAGAGTCAGAAACGGGAGCCGTTCGTGATGAGCGCGCGCGTCCGCGGCGGCTTTAACTTGCTCTTGACACGGCCTTAATAACCAAGGGATACTGGTTCACTCCCCCGTCGGCAGAATTTGTGTCACGGGAGAGGACTATACAGCCGCTCGCGGGAGTGGCGGCGAAAGGAAACACGGATGCCATCGAGAAGCATACTGCTTGCGACGTTCGTTTGTTTGCTTGTATTTGGAGCCGGTTCGTTGATGTATGGCCAAGCTAACGGAAGCATTTCAGGCACGGTGACGGACGCATCGGGGTCAGCCATCGCCGGAGCCAAAGTAGTGGTTTCCTCGCCGGCGCTGGGCCTTTCGCGCGACGCCACCACCGACGCATCGGGCCACTACCTGTTGCCGCTGCTGCCGGTAGCCAGTTTCACGGTGCACGTGGAGTTCACCGGTTTCCAACCGGCCGAGGAGAAGGACGTCCAACTACAAGTCAACGAACACCGCGAGGTGGATTTCAAGCTGGTTCCTGCTTCCGTAAAGGAAGCTGTGGAAGTCACTGCTACCGCCGTAGCGGTGGAGACGGCCAATCCGACGCTGGGCCAAGTGATCACTTCGCAGCAAGTTGCCGAACTGCCGCTGAACGGCCGCGATTTCGTGCAGTTGGCGACCCTGGCCCCCGGCACCATCACCGAGACGAATCCGCAGAGCTTCTTCAACGGCGGTCCCAGCAGCGAGGTCTCCGCGCGGGGTTCCTATTCGCTTTCCGTGGGCGGTTCGCGCGCCAATTCCACCGATTGGCTGTATGACGGCAACGACAACAACGAACTCACCGCGGGCGGCATCGCCGTGCTGCCTTCTATCGATGCCATTCAGGAATTCAAGGTACTCACTTATAACTACTCGGCGGAATATGGCGAGCGCGCCGGACCAACCGTATTAGTCACCAGTAAGTCGGGAACCAACGATTTTCACGGCTCGTTATTCGAATTCTTCCGTAATACGGACTTGGATGCGCGCAGTTTTTTTGCCACTTACACCGAGCAATTCAACTTGAATCAGTTCGGCGGCTCTTTGGGCGGGCCGATCCGGAAAGATAAGACGTTCTTTTTCGCGGATTATCAGGCTAAGATGCAGCGCCACGGGATTCCGTACGTCGGCCTAGTTCCGAGCGCGGCCATGCGCGCAGGCGATTTCACGAATAACGCTTTCGGCCAGCCCAATACGACCATGCTGACGAACCCGAACCTGGGGGGGGCGCCTAGTAACATCGACCAGCATTTCCAGTGTGACAGCGCCGGAAATCCCATGCCTGTGGCCGCCAACGGCACTCAGGCGCCGGGCGTCGATTGCAATAAGATCCCGTCGGCGCTGTTTAACCCGATCGGGCAGGCGATGATCAACTTATATCCGCTGCCGAATGCGGATAACCCGGCGCTCGGCTATAACTATGTGAACGAACCGGTGCGCAAACTGAACGAAGGCGAATTCGATATCCGGCTGGATCATAACTTCTCCACAAAGGACGCTTTGTTTGCCCGCTTCAGTTACGATCAAGCCGTCTCGTTCGTGCCCGGCGGATCGCCCGGATTTGCCGAAGAGAGCGCCTTCGCCAGCACCGAGAACATCGACAATCACGGGCGCAATGCCGTGCTTTCGGAAACGCATATTTTTAGCGAGCGCACGGTGAATCAATTCAGCGTGGGCTTTAACCGGATTCTCGATTACTTCACGTCATACGGCAGCGGCACTTGCGAGGCCAGCGCGTTGGGCATTCCGGGAGCCAACTCGAGCCCCGGCAACCCGCTCGAGGGCAGCAATAGCTGCGGCTTGACTTCGACGGAACTGAGCGGTTATTGGTCGCTCGGAGATCGCGGATACTCGCCTTTCGAGGGCACCACCAATGTCTTCTCTGTCACTGATTCGTTCGATATGGTGCGCGGTAACCACGACATCCATATCGGAGGCGTCTTCCGCGCGAACCAACTGAACACGCTGGCGGTCGGCTTTCAGGATGGTTACTGGGACATAGTGGGCGATTGGGTTGGCGATCCCGCGGCGTCCTTGTTGATGGGTTTTACCGACTTAGCTATCCACGATCAGACTTTCGACGGCGATGTTACCGGCCGGCGCTGGAAAATGTTCCGGCCTTATATCCAGGATGATTGGCGCGTAAACAAGGATCTTACTTTAAATCTGGGTTTAGCGTGGGCCATAGTTACTCCCGAGAGCGAAGTTTTTAATCGCCAGGCGAACTTCGACTTAGCCACGCAGACTTTTCTGGTTGCGGGGCAAAACGCCGGTGAGTGGGCCGGCGTGAAGATGGATTGGACCGCCCTCGAGCCGCGCCTCGGATTGGCCTGGAAACCCTGGGGCAGCCAGAATACTGTTTTGCGCGGCGGCTATGCCATCTTTCACGATTCCGCGTGGAATATGGGCGCGCAGGGCTTGTGGCAGAATCCGCCCTATTATTATGAATCGGATGCGTTCGCGTTTGGCGGCGGATGTGCATTCGCCACCTCTGCCTGCGCCACCATGTACGGGCAGACTCCCACCGGCATATCGCTATCGCAAGGTTTTCCGATTGTCAGCGCCGCTCCCCCCCCAGCGGATTTCACGGGCACCATCAACGTGATGAACGCGAATTTCAAACAGGGCGAGGTGCAGCAGTTTAACGTGAATGTGGAGCACCAGTTGCCCGGCCAGGTGCTGCTGACCGCGGGATATGCCGGGTCGCGCGCATCGCATATTCTGGTTTATGGCAATAACTTGAACGTGGGATCGCCCACCGCTTGTGGGACGGCGGGTTACACGCTAGGCTGCGGTCCGGGTGGAACGTCTTTCCTTCCGCCCGAAACAAACTTCGCTTATTCGACTATCGATAACATGACCGACGACGGGCGGGCGCATTACAACTCTCTGCAAATCAAAGCTGAGACCAAGAGCGCCCGGCATGGTCTTTACGCGTTGATCGCCTACACTTACGCGCGCAATTACGATACAGGTTATACCGACGGCTTAGGCAGCAACATAGGGGCGCCTTACTATCCGCTTCCGGGATGGCAACAGTTGGATTGGGGCTTGTCTCAAATCAACCTCAATCAGGATTTCACGGCCAGCGTGATTTACGAATTGCCGTTCGGAAAAGGTAAGGCTTTCGGCGGCGATTGGAGCGGGCCGGTAAACGCGATACTGGGCAATTGGGAAGTCACAGCGATCGAAAAGGCGACCACCGGTTTTCCCGTTTTCGTAGTGGCGAACAATACCTCAGGCGTTAATTTCGAGAATGACGGCAACAGCCTGATCCGCCCGAACCAGGTATGCAATCCGGTATTGAGCAATCCGTCGATCAGCGAGTGGTTCAACGTCAACTGCTTCCAACAGCCGCCCGGCGGCGAGTTAGGCAACGCTTCCCGTACTCCGCTGTCCGGTCCCGACTTTGTGAATACCGATTTCTCGGCGATCAAGCATTTCATGCTGCCATGGCGGGAAGGCATGCGGCTGGATTTCCGCGCCGAGATTTTCAATCTGTTCAATCATCCGCAGTTCGGCACGCCGGGCAGCAGCATTTGCGCGGCTTGCCCGCTGCTAGGCGCGCCGGGTTTTGGCTCGATCGATTCGACCGTAAATAATCCGCGGTTGGTGCAACTCGCGCTGAAGCTGCTGTTTTAGCTTTGGGGCATGGGCTTGAAAGTCTGGCCCTCCCAGCGCGACACCACCGCGCTTGCCAGGCAGTTGCCCACCACGTTCACCGACGTGCGGGCCATATCCAGCAGGGCATCGATGCCTAGCAGCACGGCCACGCCTTCCATGGGGAGGTGGAAGGTCGAAAGCGTGGCCGAGAGGATCACAATTGCCGCGCGCGGCACACCCGCCACGCCTTTGCTCGTAAGCATCAGCGTCAGCATCATGAGTAGCTGCTGGCCGAACGAGAGATGCATGCCCGCTGCTTGCGCCACGAAAACGGAAGCCAGCGATAAATACAGCGTGCTGCCATCCAGGTTAAAGCTATATCCGGTGGGAATCACGAACGCCACGATATGTTTCGGCACACCGAAGCGTTCCATGTTTTCGAGCGCCAGCGGCAAGGCGGCTTCGCTCGATGCCGTGGAAAAAGCGATCAGGAACGGCTCCCGTACCGCACCATAAAATGCGCCGAACGGAATGCGCGCCAGCACGATCACCGCGCCCAGCACCAGGAAAAGGAACAGCGCCTGCGCCACATACATGGTGAGAATCAGCTTGCCGAGTCCGAATAAAACGCCGAAGCCCTGGCTGCCGATGGTCACCGCCAGCGCCGCACCGACTCCCAGCGGCGCCAGATACATCACGTACTTCGTATAACGGAACATCACTTCCGCCAACGATTCGCAGAATGCCACCACCGGCCGCGCCTTCGCGCCCACCGCCGCGCACGCCGCGCCGAACAGGAAAGCGAAAACGACGATTTCCAGCACGTCCCCGCGCGCCATCGCGTCGATGATGCTCGATGGAAACACATGCTCGATGGTGGAACTTGCGGATGGTTGCGCATGCGGCAGCGTGGCCTCCGCGGATATCTGGGTCAAATGCATGCCCGCGCCGGGGCGGACCAGATTCACCACCGCGAGTCCCAGGAAAAGCGCAAAAGTGGTGACGATTTCGAAGTAGACAATGGCCTTCACGCCGATGCGGCCCATGCGTTTCAGATTGCCGCCGCCCGCGATGCCGTAGACCAGCGTGCCGAAAATCAACGGCGCGATGATAGAGCGGATCAGCCGAAGAAAGATGGTGCTGAGTACGCCAAGCTGCCGCGCCACGCCGGGCGCCAGTCCGCCCAGGGCCACGCCCGCGGCCATGCCGATGAAGATCCAGGCCGTCAGAGAAAGGCGCTTCAACGCTCGCCCCACTTCAGCTTCTGCCGCAAGACGTCGAAGAACATCATGCGCGGCGGCCGGATCAGGTGCAGCGCATATTCGGAAGTCCGGCAGATCACACGATCGTCTTTCTTGAGCGGCTCGCCGATCTGGCCGTCAATGGTGAGGAACACTGACTCGTCTTCGCCGCGGCAGAGGATTTCCACTTCACTGGTTTCCGCCACCAGCACGGGCCGGTAGGTCAGCATATGCGGGCAGATCGGCGTCAGACAAATCGTCGGCACAGACGGGAAAATAATCGGTCCGCCGGCCGAAAGCGAATACGCCGTCGAGCCGGTGGGCGTCGATACAATCAGCCCGTCAGCCTTATAAGCGCACACCAACTGTGAGTCGACATAAGTATCCAAATCGATGATGCGCGCGATGGCGGCCTTCGTCAGTACCACGTCATTGAGAGCTTCGTAGCGCGAGATCACAGTGTCCCCGCGATGCACCTCGGCATGCAGCAGCTTGCGCCGGCCGATGCGATGTTCGCCGCGCAGGGCACGCTCCAGCTCCGGATACAATTCGTCAATCGTAATCGCGGTGAGAAATCCCAGACCGCCCAGGTTGACCGCAAATAGCGGGATCTGCCGTCCGCCGATGGCGCGCGCGGCCGAAAGCAACGTGCCATCGCCGCCCAGCACGATCACCAGATCGCAGCCCTCCGGCACTTCCTCGCGCGGCAGCCCATCGCGGCGCCCGGCGTAGAGGGCGGTGCGCTCGTCATATCGTACGCGAATGGCGCGATTCGCCAGCCAGGCGAGCAGTTCGGGAATCACATCCGCCGCAGCCGGCACAGCAGGCTTCGAGATGATGCCCACGGTGCTTATCGAGCGCTTCTCGTGCGCCACAGCGGGCGCTGACTGGCTGGCAGCCGGTTCCAAATCAACGGTGGCCATACAGCAGGAACTCCCGGTTCCCTTTGGCGCCCAGAATAGGGCTTTCCATCAGCGACGTTTCGAATCCAAACTGCCGCACCGCGTCGTCCACGCGTCGGCAAGCGGCCTGCTGTATTTCCGGTTCGCGCACAATTCCCCCCTTGCCCACTTGTCCTTTACCGGCTTCGAACTGTGGTTTGACAAGTATAACTATTTCGCCGTCCGATTGTAACAGCGGGACAATGGCGGGCACGATCAGGGTCACGGAAATGAAGCTGACGTCGCACACCGCCAGGCTCACCGGCTCGCCGATATCTTCGGCGCGCAGATGGCGGGCATTGAGTTTTTCGTGCACTACCACGCGCGAGTCGTTGCGCAATTTCCAATCGAGCTGGCCGGCCCCGACATCCACCGCGTGCACGCGCGCGGCCCCATTTTGCAGCAGGCAATCTGTGAATCCGCCGTTGGATGCGCCGATATCCAGGCACACGCGCCCAGCCACCCGGATGGCAAAATGCTGAATGGCGGCCGCCACCTTAATGCCTCCGCGGCTCACGAACGGCGGCTGCTCCAGCACTTCGATGCGGCACTCGGAATCGATGGATTGGCCGGATTTCACGGCCTTCTGCCCCTCCACCAGCACTGCGCCGGCCATGATCACCGCCTGCGCTTTTTCGCGGGTCGCGACCAGGCCGCGCTCCACCAGCAGACGGTCGAGGCGCACCTTCATGATTTGCGATGCACGATCAGGTCGGCCAACTCGTGAAGCTGGCCGGCGCTGTCGCCGAATGGCGCAAGGGCGCGGTGTGCGCGCTGGCATTCCGCAGCGGCCATGCGGCGCGATTCCTCCACGCCGTAGACTGCCGGAAACGTGATCTTGTGCTGCTGCGCGTCCTTACCCGCGGTCTTGCCCAGCTCTGCGGAGGATTCCTCTACGTCGAGGATATCGTCCACTATTTGAAACGCCAGCCCGATGTGTTCGCCGTAACCGGATAGCGCATCGTATTGTGTATCACTCGCGCCGGAGCAAATCGCGCCCAGACGCAGGCTGGCACGCAGCAGAGCGCCGGTCTTAGCGCGATGGATAGAATCCAGCAGCGGCGCAGTGGGCGGCTGGCCTTCGCCCTCGAGATCGGCCACCTGCCCGGCGATCATGCCGCCGACCGTGCCGGCAGCCGATGCCAGCTCGGCGATCATGCGCGTTTTGCGATCGGCATGCACGCTGTTCATCGCCGCCAGCACTTCGAACGCCAGAGTAAGCAGCGAGTCGCCCGCCAGGATCGCCATGGCTTCGCCGAAAACTTTGTGCGAGGTGAGCTTGCCGCGGCGGTAATCGTCATTATCGAGCGCCGGAAGATCGTCGTGAATCAACGAGTAAGTATGGATGAATTCGAGCGCACAGGCCGCCGTGAAATGCGCGTCGCCCGGCTCCTGCCCGCAGGCCCGCGCGGCTTCCAGACACAGAATCGGGCGGATGCGTTTGCCGCCCGCGAACAGGCTGTAGCGCATGGCGCGATGAATCGTTTCGGGAGCCTGCGTTTCGGGCGGAGTCAGGCGATGAAGATGCGCATCGACCAACTCCTGCTGCCGCGCGAGGTAGTCGCGAAAGCTCATGCTTTTTCGGGACGGAACGGCTCGGGCTGGATTTTGCCTTCCTTGCGGATCAGCATTTCCACGCGAGTTTCCGCCTCTTCGAGCTGCTTGCGGCAGGTCTCGCTCAGGCTCATGCCTTTTTCAAACAGCTCGAGCGAACGCTCCAGGGGAAGATCGCCGGACTCCAGTTCCTTGACGACCTTTTCCAGTTCGTCCAGGCAGGCTTCGAAAGGCAGCACGGAATTGGGCGGCGCGGTGGTATCGGCCACGCAATCATTGTAACGGGTGGATGGCGGACGCGTGTGCTCCAGGTGGACGCGGCCCCAGATCATTAGCGCCCCGATTACCCAGGCAGTTACAAAGCCGTGCGAGCTTCCTTGGGCGTCGCCAGCGCCGTTCGCTCGCCGGGATCGGGAGTCAAAGGCGCAAACGAAATCCCGCCATTGTAAACTCATCTCATGGTCTTCACCAAACGGCTGCGCGATGGCGTGCGCCGCGGAGAAATCACTTGTAGCGTCCGCATATGGACGCGTCCGCATGTGAAAGTAGGCGCGCGCTACCGGATGGAGGAGGGCACCGTCGAGATCGATTCCATCGAGCCGATCGGATTCCCGGATATCACGCCGGAGTTAGCGCGCGAATCCGGTTTTCTAGGCTTGCTCGACCTGTTGAAGGTCGCGAAGCACGGCCGGGGGGACAACATCTATTTAATCCGGTTCCACTATATTCCGCCGTCCCGGCATGGGGGCGCCTAGCTTAGGCAGAACCGTTAGGATCGTGCGCGGACTGCCACATCCGCCGTATCCTGCTGGTAAGCTGCCGCGGTTTCACCCCATAAATGCCCCGGCCCGCTGCCATGGCCTCGGTCCGCAATTCGCGCTGATACTTTGCGATCAGCTTACGAAATGCCGAAATCGCCTGGGCCGGGGCATAGTAGTCCGGCTCAGACATGACCTTCTCCTGCAGCACCACTACGTTATGGTCCTCGCCGAGCCACGTCTCCAGATCTTTCAGCCTTCTTTCATAAGCCGGCATGGTGCCGTCCCAACACCGCTCCAACAGCCGCACGTGATACCAGTGATCCTTCACCCGCTTTCGCCATTCGTGGTAATTCAGGGGATTCGGCCGCTTGCGTATCCGCGCCAAGGCATTTTGGCCGCGCCGGAATGTGTCTTCAAGCCCCGGGGCGATAGCGGCGAAGCCATCCGTGGTGACCGGCCAACCGGCCACGCGCCTCCCTGACTGGCGAAGCATGGCGGCCATGCCCTTCAGGACTTTCTGGATCTCGCCATGTTTCTCGGTCTGCTGCTTGCGTGCGATTAGTCCGCGGCGGATGGAAGCCAGACTGACGCCGCCCAGTTCCGTGCGATACTTCTTGCGCAACGCGTCGAAAGTCTCTACCATGGCGCCCGCATCCCGGAACTGCGAAAGCAACTGGCCGATATCGCGATAGTTGGTGTTTTCCGGCGAATAATTTTCGCCCAACTCCGGCCGCACCAGGCGCAGCACGCCGCGGATTTTCTTCATGCTCTTGCGGGCTTCGTGGATGGCTTCGTCGAGATCGGCTTCTCCCTGGCCGCGCAACTCGCGGATCGCCGATTCGATCTCTTCGCGGACGATACGTTTGATCCCCGCAGGTACACGCTCGCCCGGACTTAGCTGGTACGCCACACCTAAGATACAGCGTAGCAAGCGCAAAGGGGCGCGAGTTCCCGTTCGCATTCTGCTATCATCGATATCTTTCGATGCGGCCACTGATGCGATTCGCGGCGTTCTGCGCCGCCTTGCCAATTGCCATGCCACTCCATTGCCAGGAACGTACGCAAGCGCGATCCATGGTGATTTCCAAGGAGGGAATCGCCGCCACCAGCCAGACGCTGGCATCCCAGGCCGCCGCGCAAATCCTGGCGCGGGGCGGATCGGCCATCGACGCGGCGATCGCCGCCAACGCCGTACTCGGACTCGTAGAGCCGATGAGCTGCGGCATTGGCGGCGACCTTTTCGCCATCTACTGGGACGCCAAGACCGGCAAGCTCACCGGTCTGAATGCCAGCGGATGGGCGCCCAGCGGCCTCACCATCGAATTCTTGAAATCGCAAGGGTACTCCGAAATGCCGCAGCGCGGCATACTCTCGGTGACCGTGCCGGGTTGTGTGGATGGCTGGGAGAAGCTGCACAAGCGGTTTGGCCGCTTAAGCTGGCACGCGCTGTTTCAGCCCGCCATCTACTACGCCGAGGATGGCTTCCCGGTGACCGAGATTATTCAGGATACCTGGAAATCCGAGACCTCCAAGTTGTGGAGCGACGAGGCCGCACGCCGCATCTTCCTGCCCGAAGATAAAGCGCCGGATGTGGGGCAGGTCTTTCGCAACCGGCACTTGGCCGCGGCTTACAAGCTCATCGCGGCGCAAGGCGCGGCGGCGTTTTACAAAGGCGATTTGGCCCGCGCGATCCTGAAAACCTCCACGCGCCTGGGCGGCAAGATGACTGCCGCGGACTTGGCTGACTTTCAATCCGAATGGGTCGATCCGGTGTCGACCGAATATCGCGGCTGGAAGGTTTACGAACTGCCGCCTAACAGCCAGGGTGTCGGCGCGCTCGAAATGCTCAATATCCTCGAGACATTTCCGCTCTTCAACTATGCACCCTCGAGCCTGGAGGATCTGCATTACAAAATCGAAGCACAGAAGCTGGCGTACCAGGATCTGCGGCGCTACGTGGCCGATCCGCGGTTCGCGCGCATCCCCACGGCCGGCCTGCTTTCGAAGGATTACGCGCGTTCGCGTGCTGCTCTAATTCAGCGCTACGAAGCCAATTGCGCCGCGGCGGCGGGAAAGCCTCCGGACACCACGGGCGACACCGTGTATTTGTCGGTGGTGGACCGCGAGGGCAATATCGCGTCGCTGATTCAAAGCGTGTATAAGACCTTCGGGTCCGGCGTGGCAGTGGATGAATTCGGCTTTCATTTACAGAATCGCGGCGCACTGTTTGAGATGGATCCGCAGCACCCCAATGCGCTCGCGCCGCGCAAACGGCCATTGCATACCATCATTCCGGCGTTCATGGAAAAGGGAAACGTTCACATCGGATTCGGCATCATGGGCGGCTATAACCAGGCGCAAGCGCACGCGCAATTTGTGTCGAACCTGGTGGACCACGACATGAATATTCAGGCGGCGCTGGAAGCTCCGCGTTTCACCAAGCTGACCTTCGGCGGCTGCGATGTGATGATCGAGAATCGCGTCCCCGCGGATGTGCGCGATCGGCTGAAGGCGCGCGGGCACGATCTGGAAGTTCTGTCGGACTTTTCGAACTGGATGGGCGGCGGACAGGCGGTGTTGCATGATTCCGCCAGCGGAGTGAATTACGGTGCGTCTTCGCCGCGCAAAGATGGCGCGGCGGTGCCCGAGCCGGGCCCGTACTAGCGCGCCTCCCACTATAATGGTCAGTCCTCAAGGAGGCCACACCGATGATCAACCGCCGCCGGGTTCTCAAGACATCCGCCGCGCTAATCGGCGGCGCGATACTGGGCGGCCGCGCGAAAGCCACTCCCGATCCGCCCTTTCAAAACGTCAACACCCATTCCAGCCCATCCACGCTGAAGATTACGGACCTGCGGATCGCCACGGTCCGCAAGCCGGGACCCAGCCCGTGTACCATCGTGCGGCTCGATACCAATCAAGGCGTCTACGGGCTCGGTGAAGTGCGCGATGGCGCCAGCCCCACTTACGCGCTGTTTCTGAAGAGCCGCGTGGTGGGCGAGAATCCGCTGCGTATCACTTATATCTTCGAAAAGATCAAGCAGTTCGGCGGGCATGCCCGGCAGGCGGGCGGAGTCGTCGCCATCGAAGAAGCGCTTTGGGATATCGCCGGTAAGGTGTACGGCGTGCCGATTTATCAAATGCTGGGCGGTAAGTTCCGCGATAAGATCCGTATCTATGCGGATACCGAAGAATCGCAGAATGTAATGGAATATGCCAGGCGGCTGAAGGCGCGCAAAGAGGAAATGGGTCTTACTTGGTTAAAGATGGACCTGGGAATCAACTTAGTAGCCAAGATTCCCGGTACGGTAACTATGCCATCGGGCGAGACTCCCTGGGAACGCACGCAATTACCACATCCGTTCGTGGCGGCCGAGGTCACCGATAAAGGTATCGAAAAGCTGTGCGAGTATGTAGCCGCGGCGCGCGAGGCCGTGGGCATGGAGATTCCTCTATCCATGGATCATCTGGGCCACCTCGGCGTGCATTCCATCATTCGGCTGGGCAAGGCTTACGAAAAGTATAATCTCTCCTGGATGGAAGATGTCATTCCCTGGCAGTATACTGACTTACTACAGCGCATTACAATCGAGAGCCCCACGCCGATTCTAACTGGCGAAGATATTTACCTGAAAGAGCCGTTCATCAACTTATGCGAGAAGCACGCCGTGAGTAAGATTCATCCGGATATCTCGACCGCGGGAGGTATTCTGGAAACTCATAAGATTGGCGACGCCGCCATGGAATACGCGGTCCCCATGGCCATGCATTACGCGGGATTGCCGATTGGTGCGATGGCCAGCGTGCATTGTGCGGCCGCGACCGAGAACTTTCTGGCCTGCGAAAACCACTCGCTGGACGTGCCGTGGTGGCAGGACTTAGTGGAGGGGATTGATAAGCCGATCATCAATAAGGGATTCATCACCGTGCCGGACAAGCCTGGACTCGGTGTCACGCTCAACGAAGATGTGGTGCGGCGGCACCTGGTACCGGATACGGGATTCTTCGAACCGACGCCGATGTGGGACAAAGAGCGCTCCTGGGACCGGCTGTGGAGTATGTCGGCGGTGGGTAGACGTGCGTAGGACGGGAATCAGCCGCGGATGCACGCAGATTACGCAGATACAAGCCTAAACCA
>Ga0335074_10007709_pt1 | contig 14937 bp, 18 predicted proteins | sample Lox_Sample_23_FD_206715 | JGI IMG/M metagenome (GOLD analysis project Ga0335074, IMG submission 206715) | Soil microbial communities from Loxahatchee National Wildlife Refuge, Florida, United States - Lox_Sample_2.3 | ecosystem: Environmental > Terrestrial > Soil > Wetlands | place: USA...
TTAGTCTTGAGAGAGCTGAGCTCTGGAGGCTCAATGTCGTCATCAAGATCTATGAAGACAACCATTGCGACGAAAAGATAAGAAAGGAAAAAAGACTATCAAGAAAGGACCGAGGGGTAATAATGGCTCCCATTGAAGCCGCAGTAGCAGCGGTGATAATGTACAATGTACAAGAGGAGTTGAGTCTATCGTCGAGGTTTCCTGGTCCGCTATCGCCTCACGTTATGTTACGGTTACTGAGTAGCGGGGTCATTTCGTGTGATAACCCCCACCAAATTAAATATAGCGTCGATTGCTTTTCTCAATCATAAATTTGTTTTGCATGGAATTTACAGACCACGCGATTTAAAAATTATATTGTAATGGAGAGTCCTCCAACTAATACCTGAATGTAATTGTCTCATTATGTCGTCACGCAGCTTCTCCCAGCCACATGTCTGCGACAAGTGTCGCGTGTCTATCCAGTCCGTCCATTTGCTTCTAAAGGTATCAAAATCCGTGTCACCCGCTCAACGCCACATATTCATTCAAGGAGATTAACTCGAGGACAGATTCTCAGCTCAACCCATTCTCACCCTAGAAGTCCCCCAAATCCAATGTAAGGCTGATGCTAGGAAGTCAGCCACAGCAAACTATTTACCATGTGAACATCATCAATGCCGGATTTAGGGCGACCGGCAGGAGGAAATGGCTGACAACAACCGTGGAAAGTGGATAGATTGCCACGAAGTCGGTGATCCGCCAGAAAACAGGGACAAACAGAGCGCCAGCAATCATGATTCCAGTACAGAGGATGCAGAAAATGAAAGTACCCTTGAAGCGCTTTAGAAGCCTTGGCATCTCCTCGAAGAAAGTGGTATCCTCAACCTCCTTGGCAGTTGCACCCCAAGTCATATCTATTTCGAAAAAGTGACAGAGTAGTGCCTGGGACACATGCAAGGAGATGCCGCCGAGGAAGAGGCTGAGGAGAAGAAGCCACTTGAAGTTCTCAAGTACTGCACAGAGTAGGTGTCAGCAGTAAACTAGAACCCGGGGGGGGAGAACTTACATGCGCCGACAAGAGACTTTTCAGATAGCCTGTACCGGAGGACGGCTAGAGAAACATTGCCCACAATGCTGAAGATGATGACCAAGGAGAAATAAACCTTGAAGGAGTCGAGGTAATAATGGTCCAGATAGCCATTGTACAAACCGATCAGGAAGTAGTTTGCTAAAGTAAGAATCCAGGCAGCGCCAATAGCGTAGTAAGTCCCAATATATGAGAGAATAGTAATCTTCGACGTGAAGCGTATGTTTGACGAGAGGAATTGGCGAAAGAGCTTGGTGAAAGGGCCACGAGTGATCCAGAAACGGAATGGATGGAAGAGGAGCTCATTACAACCATACGCATACTTTTCCCAGCGAGCTAACTCATCATATACAGTCAGTGACACGCCTTCCTTGAATCCATCACCAGTGTAAGCGCCTAAGCGTATGATGTACCCGGCACATTGAAGGCGTAAAGACATGTCAAAATCTTCGGAGACGTGGGATTCGGACCAAAACTTCTCGTATCCGTCCTCATCTACATATGACACTTTCTGTAAGGCCGACCACCGCAGGATAGCATTATGGCCGACGAAGGGAGACACGTCGCCGTTGGCAACAGTGTATCTAATGGCGGAGTAGATGAGGTTGGTGAAGAAGGTAACCCTGTAATTGAATCGTCAGCAGGGGTAGCAATTTAAGGCAATCACAAGGGTTGATCTACCCGTTTTCAAAGAAACTGTCAGTGACCTGCATAACCCCAGACGAATATTGCAGGATACCAACATTCGGCGATTGTTCCATTTCACTAACTGCATCAAGCAGACAATCCACAGGAACACGTGTATCAGAGTCTATCAGAAGAATATAGTCCCCAATGCGTATATTGCCATCTGCCCACGCACGACCTTCTTCCTCATTTAGAACTTCCGATAGGCACTGATTATACGCGCGGCTCTCGTCGTTCTGAGTCCAGTTTTGATGTCTTTCGATGAGAGCGAGCTTGTCTTCGACTTTATTACTCACCATGAGAGCATAATTCATGTTAGACGCCTTCTTAAACTTCCCTTTGCGGATGAAAGCCTTCTCTCCATTTTCTCGTGTTGATTTATGGCCTGGTCGTGCTACCCACCCGATATTGTGTTCTTCGTAGAATTCACGGCGTGCTCGAGCCTGCTCCTCGGGTATTAATTGCATCCCATCGTCATTGACAAAAATATTGGCTGTTCCTCCTTGAAGTTCGTAAGTGGATATCGCAGCCTTTAATGAGATGATTGTCGGTTGGATGACTGCGACAAGACCCTCTTTATAGACAGGCATCTGAATCGTTATATGGGGAAGTTCCCTGGTATTGCGGTCGAGCCTAGTTGGTGCTATGCCAGAAAAGAACTTCGAGTTTATGTTCAATTGACTGATCGGCCCAAAAATTTGCAATACATTTACAATGCAGATTTGCATGAAGAACTAGAATTATTAGTCAAAAGGGCTTCATACATCCTCTACATAAATAACTTACCAAACTGACAAACACCTGGGCAGGTGTGGCGGCCAACAATGCAAGCCTCGTAAAAGATCCGTCTATTGAGAATTCTTGGGCAAGGCTCCGCCATCCTGCCCCGAGTGCCGCAGTAAGTAATGCCAAAGTTAGACCAACAATAATCGAGTTTATCAATAAAGTAGGCCTGTCCTGGACCATTGTCTGTTCCTCAAGTTCACCCAATGTCACCTCTCCATTACCTACATCGGCAACAGTCACCACTGGGGGGTCCTTGCTGTCGCTCAGTGTCTCATCACCATCATTATCATGCCAAATCACTTTTACCAATGATCTTTCAATGTTATCTGCACGCTCAATGAGGCTTTTTGGCTCATCATCCCAGACTACGAGTAGCGACTGATCTTGTATGAAGGCCGCAAAATGGTGCTTTTGGCATGTAGGGAGGTGTAATATCGATGGTAAGACTTGAAGTCGTAAATTGGCAGCGAGAGGTACATAGTTGGAGTTATGGTGGTCGAGGAAGAGCTTGATAGTGCGGCTGTTGACTGTCATGGCACACTTTGTATCATTAGCAACATTCACAGTGATAGAGTTGGAGTGATGTTATTACTTTGACATTCATCGTAACAACCTGATCGAAAAGCCCACCGATTTCTCTTCGAAGTATATCTGGGCTACATGTGTAATTCCCTCGAGATTTCTTTAATACGACCCCTTCAGTGGGCATATGGGATGTCCACAGTCTTTCCATTTGTTGTTGATGAAGGAAATTCACCATGACATCAGACTTGATATCTAGGACTTCTTCAATAGCTGAGTTGCGAAAGTCGCCTTGAGGGTATTGCGAAGGATGATGTGAGTGAGTAAGGGAATTTCTGCTGGAAATGTTCAGAGAACCTTGTGTAGGAGTAGTCGTCATTTCCACCGGGGCAGGTTGGGTTTCTGAGGCGCGATTCTTCTTTCCATCTTGTTCCTTCTTTCCGGCAGGATAGAAGTAAGACTTTAACCCACCCATTTCCTTTGCTTCCTGTATATTATCAAGCCGAAACTCGTACGATTTCTATAGTAGAAGCGAAAGAATTCAGGCACGCCTTGGCTGGCACCAAACCCAAAGTCACTGGGAAGGAAAATTAAGTAAGAGTTGGAAGCATACAAAGAGAAAAGAGAGAGATAGTAAAAAGAAGCTTGTTCGAACAAGGAAAATATCACGGATTCGTATCTCGTACCCAACTGGTCCATCACCAAAGATGCCAGGGAATAACAGACTAGTAAGTTTCCAAAGAGGCTCCGAGGCCCTGAAGTCAATACATAGCTGCATGGTGGCGTGGCAAGAGGCCTGTTTCAATGCCAGGATAACTGCAATGTGGCGCGTATTGGTATGAATCTAGGAGGTTATCCCCCTTGGCCGTGAGCGATCCTTGATTTTAATTCAGAAAAATCTATTGGTCAAAATCTATCCATACAGACTGTGCACGGTCAATTCTATGCCCTTAGAGTATATAAATGTCCGTGCAGCTAGTTGTAGTCAGACCGGTTGACGCTCACGGCGAAGGGGATAATAACGATGTTAAGCTACAACTCCTGCAGCGAGTATTGCCTTTCAATAGAAAGAAGCTAGCCAAAGAGCTAAAATGAAGTTCTCAATCATGTTTGGTGGAACGACCCAAATGTGCGGCACGTCATGCAGTGGGCATGGCCTGCTGCACAAAACCCACACGTATTGCAGATAGATCGACATGGGAATACAGGGCCCTCGCAAGCTGAAGGACAGGGCTATTTGTCCACTCGGATAAGGCAGGAACAGGGAAGGCAAGGTGCCTAGCTCTTTTCATAATACGATAAGAGATCAACTTTGACAATTTCAAAGCATCCGCCACACTCGCGTGAGGCTTTCAGAGGCTTGTTGACAAAAGAATGGAGGTAATTCGTGGTCGCCGTCGCCGGTCGCCCCGTCGCCCTAGCGGCAAATGTGGAGCTGGATTTTCCACATACAGCCACAGACACGAGTTGACACACGCATATGCATCATAAAACCTGTAACTTCTGGGTGTTCCCTTTTAGTCCGTAGGTAACTGCAGAGTTCAGGCGGTTGACACCCAACACCTTTGGAGGCAATGCAATGAGTGCATTCTCAGTCAACTCAAAGCGGATTGCGTGGATTGAGAGTGGCAGATTAGATGTTGAGAAAAGGCTAGTCCTTCGGCTATCTTTTGCCTCTTACGGGCTTTGGCCCGCTTTTTCCTTGCGCGGATCCGGGTACCTGATTCCTTAGAAGACCCTGGGAAATGACTTGAGTTACAGTAGAAGCGAGGCTTCTTAAAGCGTTTGAATTGCTACAACGCGTGTTCCGGGGGGGAGAGCGCTGGGTGGACATTCTTCGTCAAGCCACTGCATGATTTATTTGCTGAAAGTTAAACCATGATCCATGCATCAGGACACTTGCAACAAACAGTCCTCGAGTCAGCGCCACTAAACCTGTTCTCGTGCTGAGATATATGAGAGGGCTTGACAATTATTATCGTGATTGGCGAAGGGAATTAATAGAATCACCCGAGGGTACGCCATGCCCCGGGTGCAGAATTGGCGAAGGAATAATTAGTAGAATCCCGTATCGCTGATTTCAAGCCAGAAGAAGCCCCAGGAGCAGAATCATGGGGCTGTGTAAACATCGGACCAATAAATTCCATCAAAATCAGCACTAATTCAACGGTCCGGATTTTGTGAGACGCCAATTATCTAAACGTGATTCTCTTAAGGGCTTCTTTCGCGAGTCGTGTTGCCTTGCAACAGTACTCGTAGGTGGTAACGAGGAAATCATGTAATATAATCGTCAGGCATCCACAAAGATTAAACAACGACCCAAATATTTCTACCTGGCCCCTTTACACAACAACGCATTAATAAAACTTGAATATTCTTTGCATTAACTAATCCATATATGCATTTCTGATAATATACGAAAGTGTAACGCCAAAAATCAGTAAGGAAGTGGTACACAGCAAAGGTGATTCAAACTAGCATACCTGATTCAACTTGAATGAACCCACCCAACAGGTGGCGCTAAAACCCCCGAGTACACGAGAGAAGATTTCCGAATAACTACCTGGTAACAGAGGCCAAATTGACGGCCCTGTCGTTCCCTTGGATGCTGTACCAGCTCTTTGTCTTGCATCAACCGAAACTTCACGTGACATTGCATCGAACAGGATTTGGTCTCGTACAGCCGAGTCTAGAGAGGACGGCTAGACGCGGGACAATAGGATCACCGGTACCATACGAAAGATGAACTCGTGTTCTTTATTTCTATGTGTAAAGCTTTTTGGGTTAACTCATTTGAAGCTTGGAAATCTTCTAAGCAATAAATCATCCTTGTTTACATATACTAAAAAACATGAATCTGGCATCCCCTCGTAAGTTATCCCCTGCAATGAGTATATTCAGCTGTCCGTAATCGAGTAATAGATTACTTAAGAAGTACATACAATCCGGTCCTAGATACCTGCACTCAAATTCATAGACAGAATCTCAACTCCTTGTGCAAATTTACGGGTTGCGGACCTTTCCCATCCAGACCATGACAGAGGTAGTACTTGTAAGACAACAGGGGACGTTCCATACATTATTTGAGGTCTCCAGGTCTTCCGAATGAAGTTAAAAGGGAATGTTGAGGCTAGGTGTGACACGGAGAGATCTCATTCCATGTTGGCTATCCATCGTGTGCTCAGAAAGATATTGAAGCGTGGATGTATTGTTTTATCCTAAAAGGCGGGGAAAAAATACTCTAGAGGTTCAAATAAATAGAATTCTCGGATACTATCCCAGTTGTACTCGCATTAAGGCTAATGCGCGGGGAATTATAGTATCATGTCGCAGATCTGAGAGACATAGGCATTCTAAGGCGTGGCTATGAGCTCGCGAGAACACCTTTGATACTCTAACCAGATATTTGAGCCTTGATAACAGTTCCTATTATGTGTTACTTGGACGGAATCTAGCATAGTTGCAACTCTTGGCGGTTCAGTTGCCAGTCTGAAATAGCAAAGTGTGTGTCTTTCACCCTCAACGAGGTACCATTTCAGAACGACTATGATGACTGCAATGCAACCAATTCCTATTATCACATGGGAATCACATGCTCCCAATTTTAGGAAGTTGTTTCAAGGAAGCCGAGAATTCTGAATCAAATGTTCGGAGACAGGTTTGGATTAATAGAGAAGACTTGTTCGGAAGAAATTGGGAGAAATTGACTGGAATGATTCAGTGATCAGGCAGGTAACTTTCAGGTAACCTGCAAGCTACCCTGCCCGCATGTACTGATGAACTGATGAACTGATGGCAACAGAAATCAACTGAAACACCTGGGGTATGTCGGATCTTGCTCGGACGAAAGGCTTTCACGGGCAGCAATGTGAATGGCTATTATCGGAGAGTTGTTCTTTCCTGTTGTGATCGAGGTCGTATAGGAATTGATGACTTTTTAAAGCTATTGGTGAAGCCTACTCCAGAAGTAGCCAATATTATGCGAGAATGCGCAAAGGAAAGGTGTTTTGGGGGGTACGGCGCTTCTGTAGTAACATTATCCACGAACATAAGTTAAGATTGCGAGGCCAGCACGCAGGCGAGCTACGGTTGCATCTTGCTTTTCCTGGAGATCTCGCCGCGGGCGACGGAGCGTGACCGACTTCGATCTCAGATTGCATGAAGGATCTGACGGCTCACGTGTCCGTTGTGTACCCCTCTTCCGGCCTGACAGCATGGGGGTCCTAAGTATCAACTTGGGCTATGTGCAATATGATCCAGGCCGTAAGACTGAAACGGTTATAAGGACTTTGGCTCCCACGCCTTCGTTCTCGCAGCTCCGCAAAGAAAGCCGCCTTTCGGATATACACTCAGCAAATAAGCGGTAGGTTATCGACACATCAGACTACATATCTGATATATCTGTCGATCTACCGGTCTGCCCCGTCATGCCTGTGCGACTATGATGTAAAGGTCCGCTCCGAGTCGAGGCGGAGCAAGAATAGTACGGTGTATACAATTAATCTACTGGAAGAGCATGTAGATATAGAGAGCGGAGTAGATGCCCCGAAGTAATTTACATCTTGTGCCGTAGAGATGTGAAGGCTAAGGGCGCCCTTAACGGGTTTGCGGGTTGTGGCTGGACCCCCAAATAGAACCCATCCCACCCCCCTGGATCCCCTACACCACCACCAGACAAGCGAATACCCCGTGCAACCGATTAGCGTAGCTATCGCGCAACAGTCTTCATATATTAGTTTTATCTGATTGGCAATGGCTCGTATGTGCTAGATTTCCGGGAATGCAGGCTGCAGTGGAGTGGCGTCCGCGGCGGTCAGGATTCAAGGATGACTTTTGCACAACTTTTTGTGAGTAATCCAGGATGACGGCACATGAAACGGAAAACGGTACATGCTTCTATTTTTTTTTTAGCTAGACAAAGTATCCTCTATTACAATCAGTGTCTTCCCCAGTTTTTTTCCTTTTCTTTTCTTTTTCTCTCCACATCAACCACTCAAGCCATTTCTCATCCCGCCGCGTATCGCCCGCAGTCTAAGCCTAATCCCCAATTAAGACTACGGCTTCGACCCCCACTCCACAATACAAGTCATAATTTCTTCCTCTTTGATGGAAAAGCAATCTCAGCCACAATATTGAACCGTGCTCGTGACCTCTCTCTATTCTGTCCAAGCTGAGAGAATCAGCCTTGACTTCAATTCCCTTCTTTTCAGCCCGCCCTTTCTCCTTTCTTTCCTTTGTTCGAGGACTCTCGTCGTATTTACATCCAAGTTCGCCCTGACGTCTGTTACTGCCGCTTACGCCTGATAACAACTTGCTGCCAATCCACTCCACTCACGTAACGAGCATGAACTCAACAGCGCCGAGAAAGCGTGGCTCGAGCGACATAGATCCTTTCTTGCCTGCTTCTGCATACTATGTTGCAACCAACCATGTCTTCAAGCACCATGGCAGAACTCAGACTTACTCCTCTGTTCGTATTATTACCCTTTCCAATCGCTTTCGATCTTAACTAATGCTATTATTTCCTAGAATGACACCTTCGGATCATACAGATTGATAAATCAGGAGATCAGAGAGTTGCCGATACGTCGGGGAAGTCACGGTCAGTCATAGCACACAGTTTCTGTGCAGCATCTTACGGGTTGCTAATCTCACTACCTTGCAGACGAAAGCACTCTGCCAGCACGCCGCTTTCTCATCCAAGTCGACCCAACACTAAAAGCTCTCCAAGAGCAGGAAGATACGGACAATAATGCACAGATTACAATTGAAGATCATGGACCAAAGGTATAATCGAAGCTTGCCACGTATCAATCCTTGCTAATTTTGAAAGGTTCTTTCGCTCCGCACTGCAGCCTCCAATGGCTACAATCGTTTTGATATCCGTGGCACATATATGCTTTCGAACCTTTTACAGGAATTGTACCTAGCAAAGGCATATGGAAGGAAGCAAATAATTCTAGATGAATCCCGACTGAATGAAAATCCGGTCAATCGACTCTCTCGATTGATCAAGGACGCTTTTTGGGAAGGGCTTACCAGGCGCATTGACGGTTCCGTCATCGAGATCGCGGGAAGGGATCCTAAGGACTGGACCGCTGACCCACGACCACGCATCTACATTCCAAGAGGAGCACCTGAGCAATACGAATATTATACGCAAGTTGCGACGGATCGGCCAGAAGTGCGACTAGATGTACAATGGCTACCCGAGAAGATTACGCCAGAAGCGGTTAAAGACATGAACTCTAAGCCAGGATTGCTTGCTTTAGCCATGGAGCAAACAACAGACCCAAACACAGGTAAAAAGGTCCTGAAGGGCATGCCTTTTGTTGTTCCTGGTGGGCGTTTCAATGAATTGTATGGCTGGGATAGCTATATGGAATCTCTGGGCCTGCTCGTGAATGACAGAGTAGATCTGGCTAAGTCTATGGTACAAAACTTTTGCTTCTGCATTGAGCACTACGGAAAAATCCTCAATGCCAATCGATCCTATTATCTCTGCCGGTCTCAGCCACCATTCCTTACCGACATGTCACTTCGAGTTTATGAAAAGATCAAGCATGAGACTGGGGCCGTCGAGTTTCTTCGGATCGCCATCTTAGCAGCAATTAAGGAATACCACAGTGTCTGGGTTGCGGCACCCCGTCTGGACCCCAAAACTGGGCTCTCTAGATACCGGCCTGAGGGATTAGGTGTTCCTCCCGAGACTGAAGCTTCTCACTTCACTCATATTTTGGACCCTTACGCCAAGAAGCATGGAGTCACCTTTGAGGAATTCGTCGAAGGTTATAACAATGGCAAGATCTCCGAGCCCGAACTTGACGAGTACTTCCTCCACGATCGCGCAGTACGAGAGTCAGGCCACGACACGAGTTACAGACTTGAGAAGGTATGTGCAGACTTGGCCACGATCGATCTCAACTCTCTGCTTTACAAATATGAAACCGATATTGCACGTACCATCCGCAGCGTATTTGGTGACAAACTTGTAATACCCGCTGAGTTCTGCGTTGGACCACTCCAACCAAATCAGGTGGAGTCGTCAGCCATCTGGGATCGACGTGCCAAAAGACGTAAGCAGGCAATGGACAAATACTTGTGGAACGCAGAAAAGAGCATGTATTTCGACTACAATACTGTCACAGAGAAGCAATGCACCTACGAGAGTGCAACGACTTTCTGGGCTATGTGGGCCGGTGCTTCAACTCCAAAACAGGCTGCGAGTATGGTAATCAATGCTCTTCCTAAGTTTGAAGCGTACGGCGGCTTGTTATCCGGCACGGAAGAGTCTCGGGGAAGAATTGGAATCGACCGACCGAATAGACAATGGGACTTCCCGTATGGATGGGCACCACAGCAGATGCTTGCCTGGACTGGACTCCAAAGATACGGATATGCAGAAGATGCTGAAAGACTGGCTTACAAGTGGCTTTTCATGATCACGAAAGCCTTCGTAGACTTTAATGGTGTTGTTGTTGAGAAATACGACGTCACGAGACCAGTCGATCCACATCGAGTTGATGCCGAGTATGGAAACCAAGGTCTTGACTTCAAAGGAGTTGCTACTGAAGGGTGAGTTTTGCTCTGATGATCTGCCTGGGAGCTTGCTGATGCGTTTTAGCTTTGGATGGGTTAATGCTAGTTACGTCTATGGGCTTCAGATTACGAATGCCCATATGCGACGTGCCCTTGGAGCACTCATTCCTTACGAGAAATTTATGGCAGCAACAGAGCAGGCAGCAGCCATGGCTTCGCTGCGCATATAAGCATCTGTAAAGAAAGCTAAACGTGCGGGATATTATATTTTCTTTCTCTGTAATGATGAGCAAAAGAAGGGCTTGTGGTTATACCCAATAGAGCTAAGTAGCATCACAAATGGGCGGTTCTAGAGGTTGCATTTGCTCCTAGGCATTTAGCTAATGGATGGGTATCGTTTGTTGCTTGGTGGCTTTTCATCCAATTCTCGAGGCTGTGGAAGGGTCCTCTGAAGGAGTCCGGAGTCACATTATTTGCTAGCAAAAAGCTGAAGCTCTATGATGATACATTTGGAGTGGAGTTCCAAATCAACTTGACCATTAGAAAAACTGATACTAAAGCTGTCACGTGTGCGTGAATCATGTGGGTTACACATCCCTAACAATAAGTGACTTGGCATGATCTTGGGGCCGAACCAGATCGATTTCGGATGCCCATGCCCGACTTATTTGCTGGAGGGTAAGACTAGCACGTGACGAAGAACGTACTCGGGGAAGATTCGGACAAAAGCGGGATGAACCTTGTGGGCTGAGGCTGAGAGAAGCCGAGGTCTAGGAACCGCGGAACCTTGCAGGAAATCTGATGCATGGACCCGATGCCTGCCTTAGCCTCGATATGTCAGATACAGTATTTCACATGTCAGGAAGGACGGCAAAGTGTGAAAGTCAGGTCCTCAGGTATTATTATCACATGCTTTGGACAGTCATCTCTGAGGGGATTGTAGGTCATCAGGAAGAGAAAACAGCGTGCACTAAACGTCAGCCATTCAAGACGTGGGCTGGTCAATGTGGGGAAGGATGTCAGGGTATTGCGGGACCAATCACAGCCGAGATGTCCCACTATTTGGGTTGCCCTTGGACCGAGAGCGCCGACTAGAACCGACCAGACGTTGCCATGACATGACGGTGAGGCCCGAGGTAAGTAGTGCCCGCACTGGCTCTTACTACTAGTATTTCTATTACTTGGTCGAGAGAGCCCGCGAAAGTGCCTACTATGAAGCCGCTGGACCGATTGCTTCCGAGCAACGGACAGAGCTGGCTCTTGCCTACGTTTCATCGGTCTGTTATATATCTCTGCCTCTCCCTCCACTCCCGTGCTCCAATTTTTTTTTTTGGACGCTGACTGTAACTGTCATTTACATTTGTGCTCACATTCCTTATACCTCTCCACTCTTCCAATTTGACTTCCATTTGTAAGGAAGGCCAGGTATAATTCGAGGAATTTTACCAGCCGAGGCTCGCAACTGTGACTCTAAATTTTTTTTTGGTGGTATAACTATTAGCCTCGGAATAGCCTTAACAACATGGCAACAAACAAGATGGCAAGTCCGCCAATTGACGCAGCGAGGGAGGATGAAGCCTTCGCTGCTGAGGTGGAGGCTGTAAACAGGTGGTGGAGCGACTCTCGGTGGAGGTACACAAAGCGGCCATTCACGGCAGAGCAAATTGTAGCTAAGAGAGGCACTTTGAAGATCGAATATGCAAGCAATGCTATGTCGAAGAAGCTGTGGAAGATTTTAGAGGCTCGGTTCAATGTATGTTTTCCTGCAAGTCTGCACGATTAAAAGCTTTGGGCTAACCCGAATTCTCCAGAATGGCGATGCTAGCTACACATATGGATGCTTGGAACCGACTATGTTGACACAGATGGCAAAATATTTGGATACTGTCTATATTTCCGGCTGGCAATCGTCCTCCACTGCTTCATCCAGTGACGAGCCAGGCCCAGACCTTGCTGATTACCCATACGTATGGCTCCAGCCTCCGGATTCTATTTCAGCATGCTGATAATTTATAGACTACCGTCCCAAACAAAGTTGGCCATCTTTTCATGGCACAACTATTCCACGACCGAAAGCAACGAGAGGAACGAATTTCTACCCCGAAATCTGAGCGCAGCAAATGCCCGAGCGTCGACTACTTGCGTCCTATAATCGCGGATGCTGATACTGGGCATGGTGGTTTGACTGCTGTTATGAAATTGACGAAGCTGTTCATTGAGAAGGGAGCTGCTGGTATACATATTGAGGATCAAGCTCCGGGCACAAAAAAGTGTGGACATATGGCTGGAAAGGTATTAGTTCCCATCAGCGAACATATCAATCGTCTTGTGGCAATCAGAGCGCAAGCAGATATTATGGGTATGGTCCATCGCCCCAACTACAAATTTGAGCACACTGACGCAAACAAGGCACTGATCTTCTTGCGGTTGCTCGTACTGACGCTGAGGCCGCTACCTTGATTACAACTACCATCGACCCCCGAGACCATGCCTACATATTAGGCACTACAAACCCCAAGCTCCAGCCTCTTAATGATCTAATGATCGCAGCTTTTAACGCAGGCAAGACCGGTAGTGAGCTCCAAGCCATAGAAGACGCCTGGACCGCTCAAGCTGGTCTCAAGCTCTTTGACGATGCTGTTGTTGATACTATTAATAAAAGCGCCTATGTTAACAAGAAGCAATTGATTGCACAATACTTGAGAGCTGCGAAGGGGAAGAGCAACTCCGAGGCTCGCGCGATCGCGAGAGGTATTACAGGAGTAGACATCTACTGGGACTGGGATCTCCCAAGGACACGGGAGGGTTACTACAGATTGCAGGGCGGATGTCAATGTGCCATCAACCGCGCCGTTGCATATGCGCCTTACGCAGATGCGATCTGGATGGAGAGCAAATTGCCAGATTATGCGCAAGCCGAGGAATTCGCAAAAGGTGTACATGCCGTTTATCCTCAACAAAAGTACGTACCTTTTATTTGTCTTATTTGATTATTTATCATTGGAATTGGAATTGGAATTTTAATTCGTTCGACAGATTGGCATATAATTTATCACCGTCCTTCAACTGGAAGACTGCCATGCCCCGTCATGAGCAAGAAACCTATATTCAACGACTCTCTAAACTTGGTTACTGCTGGCAATTCATCACGCTGGCAGGTCTCCACACCACTGCGCTAATTAGCGACCAATTCGCAAAGGCGTACAGCAAGCAAGGGATGCGTGCTTACGGCGAGCTTGTCCAGGAACCAGAGATGGATGGTGGTGTGGATGTCGTGAAGCATCAGAAATGGTCAGGTGCGAATTATATCGATGAATTGCTGAAGATGGTACAAGGTGGGGTCAGCTCAACTAGTGCAATGGGCAAAGGTGTGACAGAGGATCAATTCCACTGAGTAAGGTCGAGATGAACGTATGGGAGGCTGTATAGTGTACTCTGTACAAAATTCAGAGCATTGTTTAGAACGGGGACGCATTAGTAGTATGAAATCATAAGAAACATTCACCATCTTCCTTCTCTTGGCGCGGTTTTAGCTAGCTCAAAATAAGAGAAGTGAAGACTACATATAATCTTCTCTCTTTCGAGATGATATCATAAGCTCCTCATCTATCATCATCAAGATGCTCCAGAGCTCAATGAGACGAAGATATTAGGTCGTCTGTCTGGGGTAAAGTTTTTCGCCGCGTCGACCGGTGTAAAGGAAACCTATTATGCGAGCTGTTACACTCACCCTAGTTCTTTTTGTCATTGTGTTTCTTGTCGTGGTTGTTGCTTTCCCGTGGTACACGACGTGAATCTTTCTTGTCGTGACGGCGATTCGTTGCTATTGTTTGAGCCGCCGGACAGCAACTTTCCATGTTTCACGATAAACTTAGCCACTTCATATCAATTGCTCCAAGCTATTGTCCATCGGCAAGTTAAAAGCTAAGGGCGTGGGTGAAATGTTCCAACTGAAGTCAAAAGGAATTTCATGCAAGAAAAGTTCTAGGCGGGAAACCCGAAAAAGGTATGGCTTACCCGCATGTCAAATGTCCGCCACGCGAGCTGTAGCCATTTTGTACTCGAGAACTCGAAAAGCTCCCCGTCATCACCATCCCTCTCCACATTTCCACATAGCAAAACCTTCCCTTCATAATCCGCATCTTCCAATGCTCTAACAACTCCATCGGACCTGTCTCCTAAGCATCCCTCGCCTCCCGCTTTCTCCTCCTCCTCCCAATTCCTCCACAATGTCCACGTCCCCGGCCCCGTCCTCGACGCTCTCCCCCTCTCCTACCCCGACTCCCTCAGTCGCATCCTTTGTACTCGCCTACCTCCTGATCGGCCTGGCCTGG
>Ga0335074_10007710_pt1 | contig 14935 bp, 14 predicted proteins | sample Lox_Sample_23_FD_206715 | JGI IMG/M metagenome (GOLD analysis project Ga0335074, IMG submission 206715) | Soil microbial communities from Loxahatchee National Wildlife Refuge, Florida, United States - Lox_Sample_2.3 | ecosystem: Environmental > Terrestrial > Soil > Wetlands | place: USA...
GCCTGGTGCTGTACGTGATGCTGGTCGGGCTGCACCCCTTCGCCCGCAACTCACGCACCGGTGCCGACCTGCTGCGCGCTACCGCGCACGACGAGCGGCCGCGTGCCTCGGTCCTGGCGGCCTCGCGAGCCTCCGATGGGGCGCTCGCGCGCGATGCGGCCGAGCGTGCGGCGCAGCGTGGCACCACTCCGCGCCAGCTGTCGGCGGCCCTCGCGGGTGACCTCGACAACATCCTGGGGCGCGCGCTGGCCGTATCGCCTGCCGAGCGCTATGCCTCCGCGAGCGACTTCGCGGCCGATCTGCGTCGCTTCCTCGCGCACGAGCCCGTGCAGGCGCATGCTCCGAGCTGGCGTTATCGCTTCACGAAGCTGTTGCGCCGGCGCCCGCTCGAATCGGCGCTCGTCGCCGCTGTGGTCGTCGCGGTGGGGGCGGGCCTCGCAGCGACGCTCTGGCAGTGGCGGATCGCCGAGGTGCAGCGCGCCGCCGCCATCGAGCAGCGCGAGCGCGCCGAACGCATGCTGCTGCGCACGGCCGCCGCCAACGACTTCACCACCAGTCTGCTCACCGAGATGGCCCAGGTAAGCCGTCCGGTGCGCTTCAGCGACATCATCGAGCGGGGCGAGAAGCTGGCGCTCGAAAGCGGCGGCGACCCCGTCCAGCGCGCCCACGCGCTTCTTGCCCTCGCGTACTTCTATCTGGCAGCCAACAACAACGCCAAGGGTGAGGAGCTCACACGGCGTGCAGCGGAGTTGGCGCTCGGAGCGGGTGACAGGGCTCTCAGCGCCATCGCCGACTGCATGCAGGGCTTCGCGCTCACGGAGCAGGGGCAGCGCGCAGCGGGCGAAGCTCTGGAGGTGCGCGGCCTCGCCCTCGCGGGCGATGACCCCGAGGCGAGCTACCGCTGCTACGAGGAGCGCGCGCACATCGAGCAGAGCGTGAGCAACGGTCCGCAGACGCTGAAGTTCGCTCGCAAGGCGCTGGAGATCGCGAGTGGCACCCGCTGGGTCACACCCTCCGCGCGCGCGGGCCTCATGGATCTGGTCGGAGCCGGCGAGAGCTTGAGCGGCAATTTCGCGGCAGCAAACCGCTACTTCGACCAGGCACTCGATCTGCTGTCGCGGGCGGGCCTCTCCGGATCGCTCGAGGCGGCCACCGTGCTGGGGAACGTCGCCTTCATTCTCGATCGCCAGGGACAGGCGCGCGCGGCCATGGAGGCGAGGCAGCGCGTGTTCAACATCTGGATCGCAATCGCCGGTGAGGATGGCGTCGCAGTTGCGCTGCTGAACAACTTGGCCCGTGGACTGCTCAAGCTGCACCGGCTCGACGAGGCGGCGGTGTTCGCCCAGCGCGGCCGTGACAAGGCTGCTCAAGCTCACAGTGAGACCTCCTCGTTGACGGCGAATGTCACTCTGGCGAACGTGCGCCGGGAGCAGCATCGCTTCGCGGAGGCGCAGCAGGCGCTCGACGAGGCGCGCCGTCATGCCGGCCCGCAGACACCCGGAACCACAGCCGCCTCGATGGTGCCCTACGCGCAAGCGGAGCTGCTGCTCGATGAGGGCAAACCGCTTGCGGCACTTGCCGCCCTCGATGCGTTGCAGGCCGACATGGACGCCTACGCGCAGCGCAGCGGCTCGCGCGCCGTCATCGGGATTTTCGGGGCCGCCATGGCGCTCACGCGTGCGCAAGCGCTCGCCGACAGCGGGCATCTGCGCGAGGGTATCGCCTGTGCGGAGCAAGCCGTTGCGTTGAGCCGCAAGGCCCAGGGCGCGGCGCCCATCTCGAGTGACACCGGTGGGGCTTTGCTGCTGCTTGCCGAGCTCGGTGCCAAGGCGAACGGCCCGCGGGCCGTCTCGCAGATGGCGCGCGAGGCTGCGCGCAATCTCACCGAGGCGCTCGGTGCCGATGACCCGCAGGCCGTCCGGGCGCGCGAGCTGCTCGCAGAGGCTGCTCAATAGCCATTGCCTGCTCCCGCGCGTCGAAGTGCCGATAGGCATCAGGGGCCTCTGCAGGACTATCGCGAATCGTACGAGTCAGTACGGAAGCTGCCACCACCAGAGAATCGCTGTTCACTGGCGCGCCCGGAGAGATTCGAACTCGCGAACCCCTGCTTCGTAGGCGTAAGCTAAACTGTAATGTGTTGATTTTATTATCTAATCCGCGTGGCGCCCGTTGCATTTGGCACCACCGAGCTACCAGAATCCGCGTATTCGAGTACGGATCAGACGCGGCATTTGGATGGAAGAGCAAGTGAATGTGGAAATCGATCGCGATGGTATTCGTGGGCGCGGGTCTTGGAGCGCTCCTGCGCTGGTGGCTTGGCATCAGGCTCAACGCCCTCTTTCCGAGCGTTCCCCCGGGGACCCTCGCCGCGAACCTGATCGGCGCCTACATCATCGGCGCCGCGATCGCCTTCTTTGCGTCCTCTTCACTGTCTCCCGAGTGGCGGCTGCTCATCGTGACCGGCTTTTGCGGCGGACTGACAACCTTCTCTACGTTTTCCGCGGAGCTCGTCAACCTGCTCCGGGACGGGGAACTCGCCTGGGCTGGCGGTTCGATCGCAATTCACGTCTGCGGCTCGGCAGCCATGACTGCTCTCGGAATCGTATCGGTGTCGCTGCTCAAGAATTGATCTGACAGTCGCCGGGAGGTGCGGTCATGCAAGGCTCGTTCTTCCGCTTCTACGTCCACGAAGATCACCGCCACCGCCACCGCCTCGTGTGGGAGTGGCTCCTCGAGGAAGCTAGCAAGCTCGGTATCCGGGGAGGCTCCGCCTTTCGAGCGATGGCGGGCTTTGGCCGCCACCACCGAGTGCACGAAGCGCGCTTCTTCGAGCTCGCCGGGCAACTCGCCATCGAGGTCGAGTTCATCGTCACGGACGATGAGGCGCAAAAGCTTCTTGAGCTCCTACACCGCGAAAAAGTGCGGCTCTTTTATGCACAGATTCCGGCGCGTTTCGGTGTGGTCAACCCCGATTCTGCCGACTCGCAGGCCATCGCGGGTCCCGAGCCATGGGACAGCGGCATCTGGCCCAAACCCTAGCGATCCGATTTTGCTGCCGATGGACCTTGTAGGGGGCGCAGCATCCCAAGCGCCCGATGGCGGACGGCCGCTTCGGTGTCCGTACGGAGCACGCTCACGAGCAACCGCCCCTCACGCCAGTAGCGCGGCTCACCTCCGAGCTCCACGCATTGCACGATCCAACCTGGACGGCCCCGGGCCGCTCGAAGAAGGGTGCGTTCGACGGTTGGATCGGGCAGGGGTATGCCGAGTTCTCGACAGCGCGCCCGCAGAAGACGCCGTAATCGCGAGGGCGGAGTGAGCGGCATCCGCACGCGCATCGAGCCGTAGCGCCAGGCCTTGAGCTCGCCCCGATCGCGATCATCCTCGATGTCTACTGCGGCAAGCACGCCGGCCACGCCCCCGTGGAGACGGCGGAGCAGTGTCACCATAGCGTTGCTCGCGATCCTGAGCTCATCGAGCAGCAGCACCCCTCGTTGAGCATCGGCTGCTCTCCAGAGCCTCGCGCGGGCGGTCCGCCTCGCGACCGTGCCGGTTGCGACATGGGGATAGGCGCGTTCGAGCGCGCTCGTGATGTCCTCCAGACTCGTCGTGCTCACCGAGAGCGCATACGGAATACCTGACCGATGGAAGCGTGCCCCGAGCGCGCGCAACACAGTCGACTTACCGCTGCCCCGGGGACCGTATAGCGTCAGGTGCTCGCCGTCTCGCAGAGGGGTCTCGAGGTCGCGGAGCAGCGCACTCGAGGCGGCGATGCGCACGCTTCTAGGTGAAACTGGGTCCGATGTGCTCGGCTGATTCACGCGCTTGCCCATTTCCCGGAGGCTCCGTATATTAGGTTTTACGGGAGATGGCATTCCTCCTAATAACCGCCGGCTTAGCCGGCTGATGATGCCTACCGCACTCGACTCTTCCGAATTCGGGAGGATGTGGTGGCATCATTCTTCGGACGGAGCTCCGCCCGGGCGTGCGTGCGCGAAAGCGCAACCGATGCGCTCGATTCCCGACTGCATAACCCCACCGCTTCCCTCCTGGCTATCTGGGGAGCTGGCGGGTGACGCGCGACATCCTCCTTCAAATCGCGCAGGTTCTGACGGTTCTCCTGCTATCGCCGCTTCTGCAGGGCGTCATCCTTCAATGGGAAGAGCGCATCCAGCGCGCTCAGGGACCGGGGATCTTCCAACCATACCGGGATCTCTGGAAATGGTTCCATAAGCAGCTCGTCGTGCCCAACACGGCAAGCTTCATGTACTGGCTCGCACCGATCGTCGCCTTCACCTGCATGCTGACGGTGCCGCTCCTGATTCCGGTGCTGACCGACTTTCCGCTCCCGCTCTCGGACATGGGCGATATCTTGGGTGGTGGGCTGATCCTCACGCTCGGGTCGTTCGTGGTCAGCGTGGCAGGCCTCGATTCCGGGAGCAGCTACGGCGGAATCGGCTCCTCGCGGGCGGTGCTGCTCGGAATACTCGCCGAGCCCACCCTCATCTTGGTCTTCGTCGGGATCACCCTGCTCGCGAAGTCCATGTTGCCCTTCGTAGTCAATCACCTCCTCGTGCAGCAGCCCGCCGTGTACTGGAGTCCTGCGCACCTGTTCCTCGTCGGGGCATTCTTCATCCTGATTCTCGTCGAGACCGACCGGCTGCCGATCCATTCGAGCACGCACATCGAGGTTTACATGATCGATGAAGCGCGCATTCTCGAGTACTCAGGCCCGCTGCTCGCACTGCTCAAATGGGCCTCGATGATGAAGCAATTCATCCTCTACACGATCTTCTGCAATGTGCTGCTTCTGCCCTGGGCGCTTTCCCACCAGGGCACCGCGCCAGGGGCGCTCGCTGCAGCTGCCGCGGTGTTCGGGAAGTTTCTCCTGGTGGCCATCGCAGTCGTGTTCGTCGAGACCGCGCAGTCTCGGCTGCGCTATTACCGTTACCAGGAGCCGCTCGCGGCCTCGTTCCTTCTCGCCCTACTCGCCATCGTCGCCAATCAACTGAGATGACGCATGCTGGCCGCGCACCTCAATCCTCTCGCCGCATCCGTATTCAGCCTCATCGCGATCGCAAGTCTCCTGCTCGCGTTCGTGCTCCTCGGCTCGCGCTGGCTGCGCGATTATCTCGTCGCCTTCGCCATCGAGTCGTGGCTCATCGCGGCGCTATCCGCCGCCGTCGCGTTCTACGGGCACTATCCGGAGCTCTACCTGGTCGCGGCACTGACCCTTTTCTTTCGGGGTCTCGTGCTGCCGTACCTGCTGCTGAGGATTATCCGCCGGTTGGAAGTCGACCGGGAAGTCCATGAGCGTCTTGCACCCTCCTCCAGTCTCGTCGTCGGCGCATTGCTCGTCGTGTTCGCCTTCGTCGTCTCGAACCACTTGGGCGACGCCCTGCACCTCGCCGGCACAGTTGCGGTGCTTGCGCTCACGGTGATGCTCTCCATGAAGCTCATCGGCTTCCTCATGCTGATCGTCCGTAGCGAGGTGATCAGCCAGATTCTGGGCCTGCTCGTCCTTGAGAATGGCATCTTCCTCGGCTCGCAGATCCTCGTGCCCGGCATGCCGCTCCTCATCGAGCTCGTAATCCTGTTCGATCTCCTTGTCGTGGTTGCGTGCTTCGGTGTGCTCGTGCGCTACCTCGTGGTGCATGCCGGCACCTCGAGTACGCTCAACCTACGCAGGCTCGCCGGATGAGCGCGGGCGCCCTCGTCGCGGTGATTCTCGGCGCGCCGCTCCTCGCCGCCTCGGGGTGTCTTGCCGTTCGGCGTGCGCGGTGGGCGCCAGGGCTCAACTTCGGCGCGGCGCTCGTGGTGTTCGCCGCCACCGTCGCCATGATGCCCGTTGCCCTCGGCGGGCCTTACACCTTCTGTGGCGGGTATTTGATCGTCGATCCGCTCGGTGCCTGGGTGCTTTTGAGCGTTGCGGTCGTCTATCTCCTCGCCTCGATGTACGCGATCGGTTACTTGCGAGCCCCCGGCAGCGCACACCGGCTGCCGGGCTTCTATGCCCTCTTCGCAGCCTTTGCCCTGACCATGCTCGCGGCGCCGCTCATGAACAACGTGGGTGTGTACTGGATCGCGATCGAGCTCACGACCCTCGTGAGCACATTCCTCGTGGGGTTCGAACGCAGCCGAGCGAGCGTCGAGGCGGCGTGGAAATACATCATCGTGGTCTCGGCCGGCATCAGCCTCGCGCTCCTTGGAATCATCTTCTTCTACTGGGCCGCGAGTTTCGAGCTCGGGGCCACGTTCGATCTGACTTGGTCGACACTGCGCGGCGTCGCCCCACGACTCAATCCGACAGTGACGTTGATGGCCTTTCTCCTGGTGTTCATCGGCTTCGGCACCAAGGTAGGACTCGCGCCGATGCACACCTGGCTCCCCGATGCGCACAGCGAGGGACCGACGCCGGTCTCGGTCATGCTTTCGGGAGCGCTTCTCAACACGGCGATGGTCGGCATCGTGCGCTTCATCCACATCGCCGATGGCGCACGCCTCGGTCTCACGCCTCGCATCGTCGTGGTCGTCATCGGCGCCCTTTCGCTGTTCTTCGCCGCCCTTTTCATCACCCGCCAGACGGGCATCAAGCGCTTGATGGCCTACTCGAGCGTCGAGCACATGGGGGTGATGACCCTCGGGTTCGGATTCGGCGGCCCCTTAGGGATCGCAGGCGCTCTCTATCACATGCTCAATCACTCGCTCAACAAGTCGCTCATGTTCTTCGGCGCCGGCAATGCCATGCACGCGTTCCGCAGCCGCCGGATCGGACGCATGCACCACGTGTTGAAGCTGATGCCTGTTGCCGGCCTGCTCTGGCTCGCCGGCGCCGTCGGCATCACCGGCGCACCGCCCTTCGGCCTGTTTCTGAGCGAAGTCACCATCATGCGCGCGGGGCTCGCAAGCGCCAACGCCTGGGCGGTGTTCGTGATGCTCGTGGTGCTCATCCTGATATTCGTCGGTTTCCTCAATCACTTCCGGGCGATGTACTTCGGAAGTAGTCCCGAGGCCGAGGCGCACGTGGCCGAGCACGCTAGCGAGACTCATTTGGGCCTGTGGTGTGTGCTGCCCATGTGGCTTGCTTTGCTTCCACTCCTCACCCTTGGGCTCTGGTGGCCGCACGCGTTCTCGAATTACTTTGCCGCCATCGCGACGCAGCTCCTTGGGGGTCCGCGGTGAGCGAGATTGGAGCTCAGGCGACCACCCTCGATCGACCCACGCGCATCGCCTGCACGGACGTGAATTCCGCGGATCTCCGAGCGCACTGCCAGAGCGCGCTCGCCGCGGGTGCACGCATGCAAATGGCCTACGCCTGGTTTCCAGACGAATCATCGCACCCGGAGGTGCGCTATCTGCTTCACTGGGGCGGTGAGCGGCCCTTGCATCTCTGGCGCTGCCGCCCAGCCGGGAGCGCACTTCCGAGTCTCGCGCCTATCTCGCCGCTACTTTCCTGGTACGAGCGCGAGATCACGGACCTCTGCGGCGTGGCTTTCTCCGATCAGCCACAGCCCGAGCCTCTCGTGCTCCTGCCTGGTGCGCACACCGCACGACCCGCGCTCCTGCCGGGTCTGCCCGAGCCTGTCGGCTACACGCCTGCGATGCCCAGCCGGCTCCCACAGATGAGCGGCCCGGCATCCGAAGACGTACAGCGCCTGCCCTTCGGGCCGATCCGCGCGGATGTCCTCGAGTCGGCGCAATTCGATTTCTACTATCTCGGCGAGGCCATCCTCCACTATCAGCCGCAGCTATTCTTCAAGCACCGGGCCATGGAGAAGCGCTTCGAGGGCGTGACGCCCAGCCTTGGGGTAGTTCTCGCCGAGCGCGTCTCCGCAGTCGGTGGAGTCGCCCACGCCCTCGCCTACTGCCAGGCGATTGAGGCGGCGGCTCTGTGCGAGGTGCCGCTGCGGGCGGCATGGTTGCGGTCGCTCCTCGCCGAGCTCGAACGGCTCTACAACCATATGCATTACCTCGGCCATCTCTGCCATACGACGACGTTGAAGGTGGGCGAAGCGCAGGGCAAGTACCTCGAGGAGCTCGCCAAGCAGATGAACGCGCGCGCGACCGGGAGTCGCCTCTTGAGGAGTCTCCTCGTTCCAGGGGGCCTCCGCCGTGAACTTCGCTTGGAAGGCCTCCTGGAAGCGCTTGAGGAAATCGAGCGCCAATACGTGCCGTATGCGGCGCTGCTCGAGGCGAGCACCTCGCATCTCGATCGGCTGAACACGACCGGGGAGTTGAGCCCGCAGCTCGCCTTCGATCAGGGGGCCACCGGACCCATTGAGCGCGCATCGGGGCTCGATCGCGACCTGCGGCGGGATTACCCGTACGCAGCCTATCGTGAGCTCCCATTCGAGGTGGCTCTCAAGGATGGCTGCGATGCCCACGCCCGCGAGCAAGTGCGCATGGCGGAGATTTTGCAAAGCATCGAGCTGATTCGTCGCATCCTGCGTGGTTTGCCGCCCGGCCCTGTACGCGCGTCCTGTGAGCCACGGGGCGGTGCCGAGGGCATCGGGTGGGTAGAGTCCCCGCGAGGCTCGCTGTACTACGCCGTGCACCTCGATCGAGCCGGGCAGCTCGCACGCGTGAAGATCAAATCGCCGAGCTTTTCCAACTGGCGCGTTTTCCCGTTCACAGTACACGATAGCAACATGATGGACTACGCGATCAACGAAGCGAGCTTCGGTCTGACCGTGGCCGGCTGCGCACGTTAGGAGCTCAGATGCCTCTCTGGACGTGGTACGGACTCAAACAAGGTAAGGTGAGCACGAACTGGCCGAAAGCGGGCGAGGACGGCCAGGCCGGTGTCCTCGGCATGCCGCGCTTTGATCCCACCAAATGCGAGGACGGCTGCCGGCGCTGCGCAGATGCATGCCTGCCCGGGGCGATTAGCATGGCGCAAGCGCGCGAGGCGGGATCATCCGCGGCAGCGCGTCTGGAAGTCGACTACGGCCGGTGCGTCGTCTGTCAGATGTGCGTCGAGTCCTGCCCGAGGGGCGCATTCGCCACGTCCGAGGATTGGGCGTTCGGAACGTCCCGCCGGGAGGATCTCCTCTGGGCTGAGGCGATCGCCTCCTCAGAAGGCACAGCGGTCCGCAACGAGATCCGTCGGACGTTTGGACGGAGCCTTCACATCCGTCATGTAGATTCGGGCTCCTGCAATGGCTGTGAGTCGGAGCTGCAGGCGCTCAACAATCCGTATTACAACCTGCACCGCCTCGGCATCTTCTTCACGGCATCGCCGCGCTTCGCCGATCTGCTGCTCGTCACGGGTGCGGTCACCTACGCGCTGCGCGGCCCGCTACTCGAGGCCTATGGCGCGATGGCCGAACCCCGCTTCGTGATGGCAGTCGGAACGTGCGCAGTCTCGGGCGGTGTGGCCGCTGGCGGCTATAGCTGCGGCCGAGGGCTCGAAGGCGTCTTGCCGATCAATATGTATCTCCCCGGTTGCCCGCCCAATCCGGCGGCGATCATCCATGGGCTCCTGATGCTCCTGCAGCGCATGCCGCAGCGCCTGAAGCATGGTCAGCTCACCGCAGGTGCCGACCGTGCCTGAAGCACTCATCATCTCCTTTGGGCTCTGGTGCGCGGGCCTTCTCCTCGGCCTCGCGCGCGCGGCGCGCCTCGCCCGTGTACTCTTGGCGCTGGGTGCGCTAGCGGGCATCTGGGCCGTCCTCACAACGCTTGCGCACACTAGCAATGCACTGACGCTGACTCTCACGCTGGCCGATCAGCCGGTGACGCTCGACTACAGCCCGCAAGCGCTGTGGCTGCTCGGCTTTGGGCTCGTCCCGGCACTGCTCGCCTCCGCGCTCGGTACGCCCGTTCGAAATGCGGGCCCCGGTTGGACCGTGGGAGCGGCGCTCTCCCTCATCGGCGCGCTCGGCATCTTCGGCCTTCAGGACGGCTATTCGTTCCTCATTGCCTGGGAGCTCATGAGTCTCGGCGGGGCGGTGATGATTCTCTCGGAGCGCCTGACAAACGGAGCAGGTCAGTCCACGCTCTTCATGCTCTCCGTGCTCGAGGCCGGTGCGGTCGCGATTCTCCTCGCTTTGCTGCTGCTCGGCCTACGCGCTCACGGAAGCTTCGGATTTGCGCACTTCGCCGCGGCAGCTCCGGCACTCTCCACCGGCTTGCAAATATTCATCGGGGTGCTGCTTCTCGTGGGATTCGGCGCGAAGCTCGGACTCCTGCCCTTTTATGAGTGGTTTCCCAACGCCTACGGCAATGGGAGCGGCGCAACCGGGGCGCTCATGTCGGGCGTGGTGCTGAACGCCGCCTTCTTTGCGCTCTCGCGCGGGCTCACCGAGTGGGTGCCGAGCGGCAGTGGCACCTTCGCGCTCGGCGTGATCACGGTGGCGGTCGCGGTCGTGAGCGCCGTCCTCGCGGCACTCTACGCATTTCAGCAGGATGATTGGAGACGGCTGCTGTCGTTCTCCTCGGCGGAGAACGCCGCGATCGCGGTCATCGCGCTTGGCGCGAGCCTGCTCTTCTGGAGCAACGGCGAGGCGTCCCTCGCCGGGCTTGCCTGGACAGTCGCCGTTCTGCACATCTCCGGCCATTCACTCGCCAAAGGGACGCTCTTCCTATGTGCCGACGGCATTTTCACAACCGCGGGATCCTACCGCCTGGTCCAGCGCGGCTGGCTCCGCCACGCGGGAATCGGCTTCGGCGTCGGCGCGTTGTTCGCGGCCATGAGCCTGGCCGCCCTGCCGCCGCAAATTGGTTTTGCGAGTGAGTGGTTCAGCTTCCAGACCCTCTTCCAGGGCTTTCACCTCGCAACGCTCGGCGGCCGACTCACGCTCGCGCTTGCCGGAGCGGGCCTCGCACTCACGGCCGCGGTAGCCCTCGCCACCTTCGTCAAGGCGCTCGGCATCGGTCTCCTCGGCACCGGCGCAGCCAGCAGCGCCCGAATCGCACCCCAGTACGCTTGGGCGAGCTTGCTGCTCGGCTTGGCCGTGCTCGCCGCAGGTGTCGCACTGCCCGTGTGGCTCTCGGCGCTGAATCCCGCGGATGTGGCGAAATTTGGCGCCCCCGCAGCACAGGCGATGGTAAAGGGGTTGATCCTGGTGCCGCTCACGGACACCTTCGCCTTCATCTCGCCGTCGCTCCTCGTCATCGTGATGCCGCTGCTCGCCCTCGTGCCGCTCGGACTCCTTCTCACTGGGCGTCGCTACGCGGTGCGACGGAGTCCCGTTTGGTATGGGGGCATGCCTGCCGACCCCGGGCTCGCACAAACGACCTCTCTCTCCTTCTCGAACGCAACGCGCACGTTCTATAGCTTCATCTATCGTCCGACGCTCGATACAGCGCGCGAGCACCGGGCCGTCTCCTACTTCATCCATCGGCTCGAGTTTCGCCACGACATCGCCGATGTCTTCGGGCCGATTCTCTTCCGCCCTCTGCGCAGGCTCGTGTGGGGACTCGCTGGCCGAATGCGTGCCTTCCAATCGGGCGATCTCAATTTTTATCTCGCATTGATCGGAATCCTGTTGATCGTGATTCTGGCGCTCGCTCTCGCGTGATTGCTGCGAACCCCTGGGAAGTGATCGCCCGCCGCATCCTGCGCGGTCAATGTTACCCCGGGCAGCAACGCGGCGGACAAATCGCTGGCAGCTTGCGGTACGGGTGACCGCCATCAGGAGAATCGCAGGCGCGCCGTGGCCGCCTGCTCCTGGCCGAAGGTGAGCCTTCGCCTCCGGATTTATCCGAAGGCCCGGGTAAACAGTTCATCCAAGGCAGCTACGATGGCATCACCTTCCTCGCCGAGCGAGCCGACACGCTCCCCCAGATTCTCGTTGGCAACCGAAACAATCTCCAGCGGATGTAGTACCACCGCGATACCCTTGATCTTGAAGGTCGGATTGAGGCGCGGATTGGGAATCTGACCGAGCGCGGCTTTGCGCACCAGCGGGATCACAACACGGCGGCGATAACTCTCGAATAGACGAGACTGTGCGACGACCACGAACGGGATGCCGTCCTTTTGTCTCCCCACATTGCGATGGACATCAAACTGTGCCATCAGAGTGTCGAATGATCGTCGGCGAACGAGCCGTTGTGTTCTGCAAAATCGTTCCACAACGCAGCCGTCGCGAGCGCCTCCTGGACGACGCCCGACCGTCGGTGCCGCTCTCTGGAAACGAAATCGGCGAGTAGCGACTCCACGACTCCCGAGAGATTGTCCGTAACGCCTTTAGCCTCCTCCACGAGGTCCTCACTCAATGTGAGGTTGACAGGGCGTTTGCGTGCTGTTCCAGGTGTGCTGCGTTTCATTTCCGGGCCTCGGTTACCACTACATGCGCATTATATGCGCATACGAAGGACCGACGTCAACGCGGGCGCTCGATCCGCCGCCGACCCCCACAATTCTTCGCAACCACCTGGCTTCGGCGCTTCGGAGAACGGCGCCATCGAGATCTGGAAACCGACCATGTGGTCGGGTCTGACGATCACCTGGCCGGGGCCATTCGAGCAGGTCCACCGCTGCCGCTAGTCGTATCGGCGTGGCGCCTCATCCGGGTAGACAGCGAAAACTCATAGAGCCGCTGTTGCCCCAGGCAACTCAAAACCAGGATAGTCGAAGGCACGAGCAAGGAGCTCGCATTCGCCGACGGTCACGCCGCTCGCGCGCATTACCGAGCTCCATCGTGTGGAGACCGTGTTCTTGACGCGATCGATCAGTCGATTCGCATCCTCGGTAGCAAGTCTGAAGCGCGCGCACTCCGAAAGCAGGTTCTCGCGGTTTGCATATCGGTTGAAGCGGCCGGCAATCAAGGCAAGATCTCGGCGCTCAAGACTCGTCATGGGGTTCGGCGTCAAATCGTATGCGGGAGCAAGCTCGAAGTCCCGTCCCGGCGCTATGAGGCCATGGTTTCTAGGGTGATCGTCAGTATTGGAGATTAGGGAGTTGAACACTATTCGGCAAAAGAGCTCACGCAGATCTTCTGCGACGCGGTGGGTGCGACGGCGGAGTTCGTCGGCAAGGAGGAGGTAACTCCAGCGCGCGCGGTCGCCCATGGTCTCACCGGCATCAAGTACGGTTAGAGCACTAACGAAGCGGTGGCGGCAGTACCCGCCTTTGACCTTGACGCGATCGAAACGGCGCACCAAGAGAACGTCCGCCCCCGCAACACTCACGACCCGCGCATCGGAGGTGCGAAGCCCACATTCACGCGCGAGATTCAGCATCGCGGACTCCACGCGCGCGTTATTCCACCGGTCGTTCTTTTCTGGGAACTTGGCAATCCACAAGCCTTCGTCATCCTCGACCACGTTCTTCGGCCTGGCACCGCCTAATGAGGTCCCAGGCTGTATGAGCTCCTGCACTTGGGCGGGCAGCTCGACTTTGTCGTCCTCTTCAACGGCCCGGGCAAACTCAAGGAGCTTGTCGAGCTCGAGCACCTTATTGAATCGGGCACCTGGCGGCGGGTATGTCTTGCCACGTCCGAAAGAGAGGGCACCAACTCGATCCTCAGGGGAGTTCAAAAGATAGTCGACTTCGCTCAAATCGAAGCGGTTCAATTTGCGTTCAATGATTCGACGGCCCCAGGCATCTGGGGACGCATCGCGTAACGCACCGAATATCCCGTTGAGTTTGACCGTCTCGAATCGACCTTGGCGTAGCGGGAGCTCAAAGGGATCAAGCGGCACTGCGTCCGATCGAGAGAGGTATGCCGGGTTATAAACGAATACGCCGAGCGGGATCCCGGCTCGATCTTCCTGCTCGAAGAAACCGGCCGTCACGATCTCGAGCGAGCCTGGTAGCTGGAGATAGACGTATGCGCGCTCCTTAGAAATCGGCATCGAGCCTGCCCTTCTTGCTTCGCGCGCGTTCGGGCGTGCGGGCAAGTTCGAGTTGCTTCCCTTCGACGTCGGAATCTGGGTTCAGCAGACCGGCGAGTTCGCGCTCAAGTCCCAGCGCCCAAACGACGGCGAGATAGGCTCCGAGACCCGTTACGAGGCTTCCAGCTTCGACCGCACGGGCGGTGTCGTAGGAAATTCCGGCGCGCGACGCGAGCTCGCGCAGGGCAATCCGTCGGCGGACGCGCGCAAGCCTCACTCGGCGACCGAGCTCGCGCCCGGCCTCAAGCACAGCAGCAGGGGCTGTGGCGGCAAATACGAGTGGCTTCGGCATGCTGAAACAGTTCTTAACAAGTTTAATATTGGTTTCAGCATACCGGATTTGCGACCTCATGTCCATAGTTCGGACCGCTATAACCTACCTTATCGCCGTTTAGAACGGTTTCACCAACCCGACGATCGTGATCAGGCCGATCATCTTGATCATGTTCATGAACTCGCAACGAGTGCGAGCCGACCACACGTTGCGGGCAGCTGCGACAAAGTTCCTGAACGAGAGGCATTCTCCGCCCTCCAGGACCGATGGTTGGCCTCGAGCAGCGACCGGACGTGCTGCCGGAGCGCCTCCGCCACCTTGAGCATCGCGGCGACTTCCGATCGCCCGGGCGCAGCCGTGCGTTCGCCTTGGTTCATCGCCCGTGCGATCTGGTTGAGATTCCGGCCGACGGCGGCGAGCTGCTCGACGGACTGCTTAAGGAGCGTGTACTCGGCGTTTGGCGGCGGGGCTGCGCCTCGAAGGTGGGAGCGGGCAAGGTAGGAGAGGTACGTCGCCGAAGCCATCCCCCTCGCCTTCGCGCGCTCCTTGAGGAGGCGCGAGTCTTCAGGCTCCAAGCGCACGTTAAGACGTGCATCCCTGTTCACCTTGTCGGCCACGGCCATCGCAGGTGGCACGGTCTGCAGTTGGCCGTTCACACCCCAAAGGAGTCATCCGGTCAACGTCTCCGAGGATCTTGGAAGCGGACCCTCACGATCGATTCGCGTACATTCACTCCCGACCCGGAGCGGTCGATCGAATCCTCCGAGAGCAGACATCTGAGTCCGGACTAGCAGCCGTCCGCCCCGTGTGGTAAGCAGG
>Ga0335074_10007711_pt1 | contig 14934 bp, 8 predicted proteins | sample Lox_Sample_23_FD_206715 | JGI IMG/M metagenome (GOLD analysis project Ga0335074, IMG submission 206715) | Soil microbial communities from Loxahatchee National Wildlife Refuge, Florida, United States - Lox_Sample_2.3 | ecosystem: Environmental > Terrestrial > Soil > Wetlands | place: USA: Florida...
CGCAAGGATTCGCTCCCGCCGAGCAGCATGGTATCCGCCTGCAGATCGATGAACACAGCGAACTCGACTTCACTCTCCAGCCCGCCTCGGTGAGTACCAGTGTCGAAGTCAACGCGACCGAGGTCGCGGTTGAGACCGCCAATCCAACGCTGGGTCAAGTCATCACTTCCGAAGAAGTTGCGCAACTCCCATTGAATGGACGCAACTTCGTCCAGCTCGCCACGCTCACCCCCGGAACTACGTCATCGACCAGTCCGGTAAGTTTCTTCACCAGTGCGGCCAGCAGCGAAGCCGCAACCCGCGGATCATTTTCTCTCTCCGTTGGCGGATCGCGCGAGCAGGAAACCGATTGGCTCCTCGACGGCAACGACAACAATCAGCTCGACGAGGGCGGAATCGCAATTTTCTCTGACATCGACGACATCCAGGAATTCAAGGTCCTCACCTACAACTACTCGGCGGAATATGGTGAGCGCGCCGGTCCGACCGTTTTGGTCACCACGAAATCAGGCTCGAACCAGTGGCACGGTTCGCTGTTTGAGTTCTTCCGCAACACGGCGCTCGATGCTGACAACTACGTTACCCATACGCAGCAGAAGTTCAACCTGAATCAGTTTGGTGGATCGTTCGGCGGCCCCATAAAGAAAGACAAGACATTTTTCTTCCTTGACTATCAAGCCAAGATGCAGCGCGAAGGCGTGCCCTTCACGGGCTTCGTTCCAACCACAGCAATGGTCACTCCGTTCGATGCGGCCGGCGATTACGATTTCAGCACAGACCCGTTTAACACCCCTTCGACGCCGCTGCAGTTAACAAACCCGTACTCAGGAAGCCCCTTTCAATGCGTCCCCGGAACATCGACTCCAGAGCCGGTAGCTGCGAACGGAACCCAGACCGCGGGTGCAGCTTGCAACATTATTCCCGCCGCATTAGTGAACCCTGTCGGCGCCAAGGTAATCGCACTCTATCCCGCGCCCAACGCCAATCCATCCCAAGGCTTCAACTACGCCAATCTGCCGGACCGGAAGTTAAACGAAGGCACTTGGGATGTTCGCGTTGATCACAACTTCTCCCAGAAGGACTCGGCCTTCGCACGTTTCAGCTACGATCAGGCAACCAATTTCGTTCCCGGCGGATCGCCGACCTGGTCGGAGGCGAACGCCTTCGGCAGCAATCAGCCCATTAACAATCACGGCCGCAACGCGGTCGTGACTGAGACTCACGTCTTCTCCGCAAATACCATCAATCAGGCGACCGTTGGGTACAATCGCATTTTCAACCACATTCTCTCGTACGGCACTGGCACCTGCGAGGCGGCCAAGTTAGGAATTCCGGGTGCGGACTTAGGCAGCGCTTGCGACAGCATCACCGGATATCCGGCGAGCCTGAATCAGTCAAGCAAAGACTGCATCAGTTGCGGCCTGACATCGTTCGATATGGGCAGCTATTTCTCGGTCGGCGATCGTGGATATGCGCCTTACCAGGGCGGAACGAATGTATATTCGGTTTCGGACACGCTTGATCTGATCCGCGGTAAACACGACATTCGCTTCGGCGCCACTTACCGCGCCGAAGAGATGAATGTCAGAAACAACGCCTTTCAGGATGGCTTCGCCGTGGAAGTGGGTGCGAATACCGGTGACGATGTAGCCGATGTTTTACTCGGCAGCATGGGTGTGTTTGCCGCGCACGATCAGACATTCCTTGGCGGCACGACGGGCCGCCGTTGGAAGCTGGTCCGTCCTTTTGTGAATGACACCTGGCGCGTAACGCCGAATTTGACCGCGACCCTCGGCTTTGCCTGGGCTCTGGCCAATCCTGAAACAGAAGTGGAGAACCGGCAGGCGAACTACAACATCCAGAACCTCATGTGGTATGTGCCCAAGGGCAGTCCCGCGATTGCGGGATGCACAACTTGCATCACATCCAACGGCGCTGTTGGTATCCAGTTCGATAAGACCGCGGTCGAGCCCCGTATCGGTCTCGCTTGGAAACCAATGGGCAGCGACAAAACCGCGGTGCGTGCTGGCTACGGCATCTTCCATGACTCCGCCTGGAATCAAGGCGGCCAGGGACTATGGCAGAATCCTCCGTTCTATGCGGAAGTCGATGAGTTCGGCATGTGTGCTACCCCGGGCTGCACGAACGCCGGCCTCTCCAATGGCTTTCTGGTTCCCATTCCTACTCCGTCGAGCACGCCCGTGTCCGCAACCGGCGCGGTGCTCACCGGGCCCGTGAATCCGCAGGTCTATACAGGCACGATTCAATCCCAGAATCTCAACTTCAAGCAGGGCATGATTCAGCAGTACAACCTGAACATCGAACAGCAGCTTCCCGGAAATGTCGTACTCACAGCCGGCTACGCGGGATCGAGGAGTACGCACATTCTGGTTGGCCAGTTGAACGAGAACATTGAATCTCCAAGCATCTGCTTGCCAACAGTGACGAACTTCTCGGGTGCCACAGCCACAAACCCGTATTACGGACAACCGAATGTGGGCTGTGGTGTGAACAACTGGCCTTACGCGGAGCCTTTCCAGTCCGTCGACAGCAATAACAGCGTCGGGACGGCGCGCTACGATTCGCTCCAGATCAAAGCCGAAACGAAGAGTTCCCGTCACGGCCTCTATGCTCTGCTCGGCTACACTTGGTCGCGCACCTTCGACAACGGCATGCCCGACGGCTTGGGAACGAATCCGGGCGCCCTCTATTATCCTTTGCCTGGAACTGCCAAGCTAGATTGGGGATTGTCGCAGCTCAATCTGGATGACAGTTTCACCGCCAGCGTTCTCTACGATCTCCCGTTCGGCAAGGGAAAGCACTTCGGTAGCACATGGAGCGGTGGCACGAACGCCGTTCTTGGTGGCTGGCAAGTAAACCTGATCGAGAGGGCAACCTCGGGCTTCCCGCTGTTCGTCGTCGACAGCAGTAATCCTGCGGGCGTCGACTTCTCTTACAACGGCAACACCTTTTCGCGCCCGAATGAAGTCGGCAATCCCAACCAGGCCGGGCCTATTGCCGGCAACCCAGGCTGCACTGCCCCGGCTCAAATTCATACCCATGCGAACTGGTTCAACCCGTGCGCGTTTGAGTCCGCCCCGACGACAACTTTTACGGCTGTACCGATCGGGGGCGGGGCTCCTCAGCAATTCACCGTTGGCGCACTCGGCACGGCTCCACGTGCGCCGGTCTATGGCCCGCGTTTCGTGAACACCGACTTCTCGGTGATCAAGGACTTCCCGCTGCGGGAAGCGATGAATCTGCAATTTCGCGCCGAATTCTTCAATCTATTCAATCACCCACAGTTCTATCTCGACGGCTACGCCGACACTGGAGAGCAGGACGTCCACACGCCGTCTACTTTCGGTGTAATCAACAACACGGTGAATAACCCGCGCCTGGTTCAGTTCGCGCTGCGGCTGAACTTCTAAACGACCGTTACTGAAATCCAGGGCAGACTGTCGTCCTTCAGTCTGCCCTTTGCTTTACGAGGGCGAAGTTCGGACAGACACGAATTCATGACCACAAATCGCAGACCTGCTTTCCAAATCTTTATCCTGCTTGCTGTAACTTCTTTAGCCTTCGCTCAACCCCGCCGCAAGATCGTCATCAACGAAGATTGTTCCGGGCCCGGTGGCAGCAACATGCAGACGGTGGCGCTGCTGGTGCAGTCTCCGCAAACTGAAGTCCTCGGCGTGACCGTTGCCTCCGGCGATCAGTGGCGCGATGAGGAAGTCGCGCACACTCTTCGCCTGCTCGAAATCATGGGACGTACCGACATTCCCGTCGTTCCCGGGGCCGAATTTCCGCTGGTCCGCCGCCGCGACGAAGCGCAACTTTGGCAGGAGCGCTACGGCAAAGTCGCCTACGCCGGTGCCTGGGACAACCGCTGGTGGCACGAACCCTCCGTCATCCCTCCGCTTCCGGAAGGTCAGCCCACGACCAAGCCCGCCGCTGAAGACGCCGCACACTTCCTTATTCGCATGGTGCACAAGTATCCCCACGAAGTCACGATTTATGAAGGCGCGCCCATGACCAATCTCGCGCTCGCCCTCTCGCTCGATCCACAATTCCCGGAGTTGGTCAAAGAACTTGTGTTCATGGGCGGCAGCTTGAATCCGGAGAGCATGAATCCCGAGTTCGCCAACAATCCGCGGCACGAATTTAATTTCTGGTTCGATCCTGAAGCCGCTCACATCGTCCTGCGTGCGCCCTGGAAGAAGATCGTCTGCACGCCCACGGACATTTCGATCAAAACCCATATGACCGCGGCCATGGTCAAAGAGATCGCAGCGAGTAACACGCCGCTGGCCCGATACATCTCGAAATTCGCCATGCTTACGCCCGGCGCCGATATCATGTGGGACGAACTTGCCGCTGCCTCGTGGCTCGATCCCAGCATCATCACGAAGTCGGAGACGCGTTACATGAGCGTCGACATCGATCATGGCGCCGGCTACGGCAACACGCTCACCTGGAGCAAGGACGATCTGCCGAAAATTCCAGCGCAGCCGGTTCAAATTCAAATGAATCTCGATCTCGAAAAGTTCTATCGCATGTTCGTCAGCCTGATGACCTCACCCACGGCCAAGCCCTAGGGTCATCCCGAACGCCCGCGTTTTTACGGGCGGGGCGGAGGGATCTCGCGTGCAGAGACTGCAGCCCTGCTCCGTATCTCCGTGCTCCAGTGGTGAAAAGTCCCGCGCTGGCACTGAATTTCTGAACGGCATACAATTAGAAAGCAAGCCCTCTATGTCTCCCATTCCCGACGATCTGGCGACCATCAAAGACGATATGATTGCCTTCATTGAAGGCCACGGCATGCGCCGCTTCCACGGCTATGTCGATTACGACGAGGTGCAATGCATCATGTGGGAGATGGGCGGCAATCCCGACGGATGGAAAGACTTCGTCGAGCTTGCCAAAAGCGCAGGCGCGCCGTTTCTCACTATGCATTCCTGGACCCTCAACCGCGAGGAACTCGAAGAACTCGTGCAGCGCCTCACGAACTCCGAATTCTCCGATGGCGACGACGTGGAAGACGCACGCTGGCTCCGCGCCCACGCCGGAAAAGTCGGCTTTCTTCAACTCGGCTGGGCCTACCAGGGATCGATGTTTCTATGCGAAGTCAGCACCGAATGGTACGAGCGTTATCAGCGTCTGCTCGAAGTCTCCGACGAATTCGGCGGCCTCACTCTCGACGAACCCGATCAGGACGAAGAAAATTAAGCCCTCAGGTGCGGTTCCGTTATCATTCTGAGCAAGCCGGTGTTGCGCGGCGAAGGATCTGGGCGAGCCGCGCGATGTGGCGCGTTCTTGCGCCGCAATAATCGCGCGCTTGGCTCGCTTCCGATTCAAACCGCACGGTACCCAATTCTTGTGACTCTTCCTGCGCTACACTGATTCCTTCCTGCCATGCAGTGGATTGCCAAGCCCGCCGCTCCCGAGTTGGTGCGCGAACTCGCCTCGGACCTGGCTTCTGACCAGAGATTTCGCCACAACGCACTAACGCTCGCGAGTCTGCTCGTGCAGCGCGGCATCACCGATCCGGAGTCCGCGAGACGTTTTCTCGCTCCCTCGCTCGATGATCTTCACGCTCCCGAAAAACTCACCGGATTACAAATTGCCGTCGAACGAATTACCGCCGCGATCGAGCGCAAAGAATCGATTCTGATTTACGGCGACTATGACGTCGATGGCACCATGGCTGTCATCATTCTCAAAACAGCCATTGAGATCTGTGGCGGCTCTGCCGCCTTTCATGTTCCGCACCGCATTCGTGAAGGCTACGACATGCGCGACGACGTCATCGAACGCGCCGCGGCCGCCGGCATTCGCCTGATCATCAGCGTCGATATGGGCATTCGCGCGTTTGCTCCCGCGGAAACCGCCCGGCGCCTCGGAGTTGACCTCATTGTGACCGATCACCACTTGCCCGGTCCCGATGGTGTTCCATCCGCATTCGCCGTAATCAATCCCAATCAGAGCGGATGCGAATATCCCTTCAAACAGCTGTGCGGCGCAGGCGTGGCATTCAAGTTGGCGCAGGCTCTGCTGCAGCGCCGTCTCGATGCCAAAGATCAGAACAGATTCCTGTTGTCGTTCATGAAAGTCGTTGCCATCGCGACCATCGCCGACGCCGTTCCGCTCACGGGCGAAAACCGCGTCTTTGCCGCTCTGGGCCTTGATGCGTTGCGGCGCGCCGTCAATCCCGGCCTCAAAGCATTGCTGGAAATCGCGCAAATCTCCGCCAATCATCCCCCCACTTCGGTGGAAGTTGCCTTCCGCGTCGCACCCCGCATCAACGCTGCCGGTCGCATGGACGTAGCTCGCGACGTAATCGAACTGTTCAGCGTGAAAGATCCCGCGCGCGCCAAAGAGCTGGCCGCCAAACTCGACAAGCTCAACGCTGATCGCCAGGAAGAAGAACGCAGCATTCTCGCCGCCGCCGAAGAACGCTTCGCGAGCGATCGGACTCTGTGCGATGCCTACTGCATCGTCGTCAACGGCGACCGCTGGCATCGCGGCGTCATCGGCATTACCGCGACCCGCATTCTCGAACGCTATAATCGCCCGACGATCGTCATTTCGATCGAAGGTGATGAGGCCTTCGGCTCCGGCCGCTCAATTCCTGCCTTTCATCTTCTCGAAGCCATCGAGTCGTGCCGCGACTTATTTTCGCGCTATGGCGGCCACGCGCACGCCTGCGGATTCGCCATGCCCTCCGCAAATGTGCCTGAACTGCGCGCTCGTCTCGATGTCTTCGCTCGCGCTCGCCTTACCCTTGCCGATTTCGATCCGACCCTCCAACTCGACGGTGAATTGCCTTTGGAAGAGGTGACTCCCGGGCTTTTTCAAGCCCTGCATTTGTTGGAACCCTATGGAGTGGGGAATCCGGAGCCGGTCTTCGCCGCCCGCTCCGTGCAACTGAACGCGCCTCCGCGGATTCTGAAAGACAAGCATCTGAAGCTGAAGCTGCGCGCCGGCGAATCCATGGCTACGACTTTCGGCGCAAGCGCCCCAGAACTCAGCGCCGCAGCCATTCTCGCCGCGCCGCGTTGCCATCCAGACTCGTCCGCGATCCGGCGCAGTGAAAGAGAAGCTGCGGTTTCCACCGACCCCCCGGTTGCCCCACCCTTCCCGCGCTTTTCGCGGGAGGGTGGGGAACCAACGCATTCGAACGGTTCCAATGATGCTTCACTGAGAACTGAGAACCCAGAGCTGAGAACTGTCGGAGAACCGAGAACGAAACTCAAAATCACCTTCGACGCGCTGGGCTGGCACATGGCCGAACGTGTGCAACAAAAACCGCTCCTGGCGGGCGACACCATCGACATCGCCTACACCGTTGGCCACAACGATCATCCCGAATATGGCGGCCTGGAACTCTCTCTGCGCGATTTCAAGCCGGCTCACCAAACCTGAGACCCTCGTCAGAACGACGGGTGACGGGTGGCCCACACAACGCGTTTTTCGTTGTGTGGGAACCAATGCTGCTTTTGCGAAACATGCGGAGTCAATGTCGTGTGTTTCACCTCACCAGACATAGTAGTGTCCATCCCGTCTCGTCATCTCCAAGCCCACCCCGAACAGATCGGACAGCCGCTCCACCCGCAGAATCTCCTCCTTCGCCCCATCCGCCATCACCCGCCCGCCGCTCATCAGCACCACTCGTTGAATCTCCGGCACGATGTCCGCGAGCTCATGCGTCACAAGAATAACCGCGGTCCCCGCCTGGGCAAGACTGCTCATCGTCTGCCGCAGACTGTGCTGCGCCGCGAGATCCAGCGAGTTGCATGGCTCATCAAACAGTAGCGCCCGTGGCCGATGCGCGAGTGCCCGGGCAATCAGCACCCGCCGCGCCTCGCCCGAGGACATTTCGCTGACCGGCCGCTCCGCCAGATGCGAAATCTTCAGCTCAGCCAGGACCGCATCCGCCAAACGCCGCTTTTCGTCATCCACATTGTGATTCGGCCAGATCGCCGTGCTGCTGAAAAATCCAGATAAAACAACGTCTCTGCCGCAGGCCTCGCCAGTGCATGAAAGCATCAGATCGTTCGACACGATTCCCAGCCGGCTGCGCAGTTTAAAGACATCCCACGATTCTTCGCCCAAAATCGAGATCGCCGAATCCTCCCGAAATACGGGATAGCATTCCCGCGTGATGGTCTTGATCAACGTCGATTTCCCGCACCCATTCGGGCCCAGAATCGCCACATGCTCATCGCACCCGATCCGCAAGCTGAAGTCGTCGAGCGCGATTTTCCGCCCGCGCATGACGGTCACGTTACGCATCTCAATCAGTGGAGTTGGCTTCGTCGGTTTCATCGCATCCAACCATACAGGCGTATCTCAGCTTATCAGGCAGGGAAGGGCAGGATTCGCTTGTACAACTGAGAACTGGGAACTGCCAACTGGCAACTGTTTTACACTGATTCCAGATGCCGCTCCCGATTTATCGTTTGCGACGCCTGCTGATCGCGACCGCCTTTGTGCTCACCGCCGCGGTCGCCGGCATGTATTTCTACGCCCGCATGCGCGTGCGCGACGTTCGCAAGGAAGTGCCCAATAAGCTCGGCATCGAAATCAGCAAAACCGCCAATGGATTTCGAATCTCCAAGTCCGACGGCCAGCGCACTTTGTTTTCCGTCGAAGCGGCCGATGTCAAAGAGTTCAAGCTCAACGGGCGTGCCGAGCTGCACAAAGTCAGCATCATCCTCTACGGCCGCGACTCGTCCCGCTACGATCAAGTCTACGGTGACGACTTTAGCTACGATCCGAAAACTGGCGAGGTTACCGCCAAAGGCGAAGTTCAGATCGACCTCGTTGCCAATCCTGAAGGCAGCACCAGTCCCGATCAGGCCGCACCCAAGACAATCAAGAATGCGATTCACCTGAAAACCCGCGATCTGATCTTCAACAAAAACACCGGCGACGCACTCACCAGTGCGCCTGTCGAGTTCACTACGCCGCAGGCGAGCGGGTCAGCGGTCGGCGTCAAGTATGCCGGCAAGAGCAATGTTCTGACTCTGTCTTCCCAAATCCACATTCAGATTACGGGACCAAACGCCGCGATCGTGGATGCCGTGCATGGCGAGATGACGAACGATCCACGCGAAATTGTTCTCGATTCGCCGCGACTTCAGCGTCCTGGATCGACCTTGCAAGCCGACCGTGCCGTCTTTCATCTCACCCCTGATAACAATGTAGAAAGTATCCTCGCCTCGGGGGATGTGTTCGCGCAAACCAGGCTGCACGCGGATCACGCCCAGGCAGATCCCGCTGAAATTCGGACCCGCGCCGACGAAGCCGACTTGCGGCTCACTGGCAGCCAGAATCTGCTGCGCACCGCGACCCTGACCGGCAAGGTTCATGTCGAGCAGACTGGCCCTCGCATGGTTGAGGGCGACGCCGGGCGCGTGATCCTTCAGTTCGCCGGCCAAAACCAGCTCCAAACCGTCCACGCCACTGACGGAGCCCGGTTGTTCCAAGTCGCCAATCCGCAGCCAACCGGGAGTCCCTCCGGGGCAAAGGCACAGAGCTTCGAACTGACTGCTCCCGCCATTGATTTCCGAATGGACGGAGATCAACACCTCGAGTACGCGGAAACATCAGGACCTCCGAAGATTATCGTGAATGGTGAAGCTGCGGCTTCGGGCAACCTGTCTTCTGGAAAAACGGTGATTACGGCAGACAAGTTCCAGGCCAATTTTGACACCTTGGATGGAAGAACGTACCCCGTGCGCCTGCACGGTGCGCCCAACGCCCGCATCGTCAATTCGACTTCCGGCCACCCCGATCGCGTTAGCACCAGCGAATCGGTTGAGGCGGCTTTTCTGCCGCAAGGCGGAATCCAATCGGTCACACAGAAGGGAAGGGTTTTCTATACCGACAACCAGCCGCCGGAGAAGCGCGTGCAAGCCTGGGCGAGCAACGCAGCCTATACTCCTTCCGACCAGATTCTGATTCTGACCGGCAGTCCGCGAGTGCAGAGCGGATCGATGGTCACCACAGCCAAAACCATCCACATTGACCGCTCGACCGGCATAGCCGGAGCCGACGTCGACGTCAAAAGCACCTACAGCGATCTCAAACAACAGCCCAACGGAGCCCTGCTCGCCTCTTCGTCTCCGATTCATGTCACCGCAAGAAGAATGGTCGCGCAGGCCAATCCGGACGTCACGGTCTACTCCGGCAATGCCCGCCTCTGGCAGGATGCGAACGTCATTCAGGCGCCATCGATTGAGTTTGATCGTGAGAACCGATCCGTCATCGCCCAAGGCACCTCGGAGCAGCCGGTGCAAACTACTCTGGTGCAGGAAACGAGAACATCTCTGCAGAACGAGCCTCAGCTGGCTCTTTCCAAGACTGGATCTCCCGCAACCACCCCGCTCAACCGCACCAGCCCAATTACGATCACCGCAGCCCAACTCACCTACACGGATTCCGAACGCAAGGCCCACTACGAGGGTGGCGTGATCGCCAAGGGCAGTGGCTTCACCGCGACGTGCCAGAGCCTTGACGCCTATCTCCGGTCCCAGGGCGAACATCCAGCGAAGTCGTCTGCCAATAGTCCCAGCCAACTTGACCACATAGTGGCCCAGGGCGATGTTCTTGTCCAGCAGCCGAACCGCCGCGCCGAAGGCCAGAAATTGGTCTACACCACAGCCGACGACAAGTTCGTCCTGACTGGCGGTCCGCCTAGCATTTTTGATGCCGAACAAGGCAAGATTACGGGCGTTTCGTTGACTTTCTTTAGGCGCGATGATAGGGTGCTCGTAGAAGGCGGAGCGAGCAGCCCTGTGGTAACGGAAACGCGAGTGGCCCGATAATTGCTCAAATGCGCACCCTGGCCACAGAAGAGATTGGTAAATCATACCGTGGCCGCCGCGTTGTAAACGGCGTCAGCCTGCGGGTCGATCAAGGCGAAGTTGTTGGATTACTTGGACCTAACGGCGCTGGCAAAACTACAACGTTTTATGCGATCGTTGGCCTGATCCCTCCCGATACCGGCCGCGTGCTGTACGACGGCCAGAACATCACCGACGTTCCCATGTATCTCCGGGCTCGTCAGTATGGCATCAGCTATCTTCCCCAGGAAGCTTCGGTTTTTCGCAAGTTAACAGTCGAAGAGAACATCCTCGCGGTTCTGGAGGCGCAGCCGATCTCTTGGCACGAACGCCGCGAGAAGATGGAAAAATTTATCGATGAACTGGGACTGGAACACATCCGCCAGAACCGCGGATACGCTTTGTCGGGCGGCGAGCGGCGCCGCGTAGAAATCGCCCGCTGCCTGTGCATCAATCCCACGTTCATTTTGCTTGACGAGCCATTCTCGGGGATTGACCCCATTGCCGTGCTGGACCTGCAGAAGATCATCAGCAGCCTGCGGGCAAGTGGCATTGGAGTTCTGATCACCGACCACAACGTGCGCGAAACGCTTTCAGTCACCGATCGGGCTTACATCATCGACGATGGACGCATTTTCCGTCAGGGTCAGCCCGGGCAGTTAGCCACCGATCCGGAAGTGAGAAGGGTGTACTTGGGAGAGAGTTTCTCTCTGGTGTAGGTTTCAAAGTTTCAAGGTTTCAGAGTTTCAAGGGACCCGAAACTTTGACATCTCGAAACGTGAAACCTTGAAACTTGAAATTCTGAAACATGGTCTTACTCCAGCACAAACTCAGCGTGAAGCTCTCCCAGCGCCAGATCCTCACGCCTGGCCTGGTGCAGATGGTCTCCGTCCTCGCGCTCAACAAGCTTGAGCTCAAGGACATGATCAACGCCGAGATGGTCGAGAACCCTGTCCTCGAAGAACTGGAAGATTCCGTCCCCCTCCTCGACGAAGTCGGCAAGAAAGAAGAAGACCTCGATCGCGCCACCAGCGCAGCGACTACGGAAGAAAATCCAATTACCGCAGTTGAAAAGAAAGACCCGTTCGAAGAGATCGACTTCGGTTCGTTTTTCCAGGACTATCTCGATCCCGGCTACCGTACTCACGGCGAGATGGAGGAAATCGAGCGCCCTTCATTCGAGAATTTCCTTTCGAAGCCCTCGAATCTTACCGACCATCTGAGCTGGCAACTGGGCTCTCTCAGTCTCAGTCCGGAAGTTCGCGAAGCCGCCGACCTGATCGTCGGCAATCTGAACGAAGACGGATATCTTATCGCCAGCGATGACGAGTTGCTCGGCGTTGTTCCTCCCGCTTCGCCAGAGGCTGATGCGGAAACAGCAAAGAGTATTGTGCACGAGGCCCAGGCGTTGGGACTCGGCGAAGCCGAATTGGACAGCAACGTAAAGATTGCTGATGCCACGTCAGTCAGCCTGACAGAATCCCCAACCGAACCAGAAATCTCGGGTATCAGTTCTGAATCGTCAGTTTCGGAGCCGGCGACTCCGACGCCATTTCAAACACAATCCGATTCCGCGGCTGCGGCCGCACCGGCTCCCGATCCGGTTTCCGAGCCGGCAGCCACATTCAAGCCCAGGTTTGCTTCCGCTGATCTCAAAGAAGCTTTGGAAGTCGTCCGCCAGCTCGATCCTCCCGGTGTCGCCTGCCGCGATCTCCGCGAATGCCTGCTCTACCAGCTTCGCCATCATCAGTCCCAGCTCGCGCTTCACAAAAACGGAAACGGCACCGCGCAACTTCTCCAGGATGCTATCGCCGTTGTCGACAATCATCTGCGCGATCTGCAGGCGAAGCGTCACAAGGAAATCGCCAAGGGTATCGGACGCCCCATCGACGCCGTCGAGCAAGCTCTTAACTACATCCGCACTCTCGATCCCCGTCCCGGCCTTCGTTACAACAAAGTTCAGGCGCGGTTGATCGAGCCCGATGTCGCGTTCGTCAAGCACGGCGACGAGTGGCTGGTCATCATGAACGACGAAGATCTTCCCCAGCTTCGTCTCAATCCAGCCTACAAAAAGCTCGTCACCCGTGACGGCAACAATGACAAGTCCACGCGCGATTACGTGAAAGAGCGCTACAAGAGCGCCATCCAGCTCATCAAGAACATCGAGCAGCGCAAGCAGACGATCACCAAAGTCTGTTACTCCATCGTCGCCCGCCAGCAGGATTTTCTGGAACGCGGTATCGATCAGCTCAAACCCATGATGATCAAGGAGGTGGCCGAAGAAATCGGCGTGCATCCTTCCACGGTAAGCCGTGCTGTCGCCAACAAGTACGCCCACACACCCCAGGGCGTATTCGAGCTGCGATACTTCTTCAGCGAGAGCGTGCAGGGCCCCGAGGGAAGCAACACGTCGTTGCTCATCCTGAAGCGCCGTGTCAAAAAGCTCATCGATGAGGAAGATTCCAGCCGCCCGTTGACCGACGAGCAGATCACCCGCATCCTGCAGTCGCAAGGCATTCAGGTGACCCGCCGCACGGTCGCCAAATACCGTGAAGATATGCGCATTCCCAGCACGCACCAACGCCGAGTCAAGAAATAGCGTAGCGCCGGCTGTCCCGCCGGCAACTGCTTCGTGGAAGGGCAGGGCTTCAGCCATGCCGAACCAATTTGAACCTAGAAACCGGGGCTTTAGCCCCTGAGGTTCCGCCAGAAAAGGAGGACTCGCCCAGAACATGCGAGCAAAACGGACTCGCACCGCAGGGGGACGCGAAACTCCGATATGCTCCATACCGCACGAGAATTGCCGTCCCATTTTGATCTGATCGAAAACTTCACGGAGGGGCGCTCATGAACGTCGAATATACCGGAAGACACTACGAAGTTACCCCCGCCATTCGCAAAGAAGTGGAAACCGGCCTCACTAAAATCCGCAAAATTCTCGGAGATCGATTCGAAACTAAAGTCATTCTTGCCGTCGAAAAACATCGCCACAAAGCCGAGATCACCATCAGCCCGCGCAACGGCCCTTTGGTCGGCCTTGCTCAAGCCAAAGACATGAGCATCGCGGTCAATGAGGCCATCGACCATCTGGAAAAGCAGGCCGTGAAATATAAAGCGCGCTGGGAACTAAAGAAGCGCAACGCGCGCAAAACCGAAGAGAAAGAGAAGTGGAACGGCCACTCCACGCATGAAGACGTTCAGACGGCGGTCGGCCTGACCGAAAACACAGCCGTGCCGGTCGTTGTTCACAAATATCCGGCAGTCGCCAAAACCACCGAAGTGCACCTGGTTCGATCCGACGACGCCGTCGCCATGCGCCCCATGACTCTCGAAGAAGCCATCAAAGAGGCGCATTTCAAAGATCGCGATGTCTTTGTCTTCCGCGACCCGAAGGGCAAGGTCATGGTCCTGCACCGCGCTCGCGACGGCAAAATGCAGCTGATCGAAGTCCCATAAGAGTCAGCACAGACTATGTAGGGACAGCCGCCCCCGGCTGTCCAGCGGCCCGGAAGTATCGGGCCGCAGTTGCTTGTTCCGTCGGTTCATTCTGGGTGCCCCACTTCTGGCCGATTTTGCCAGAAGTGGGTATTTTCGGAGATTGTCGAAATGACGAGTCTGAGATTGATTTGGAGCTTCGTGGTCTCCCTATTGGGATTGACAATTTGTTGAGCAGGCGACACGTGGACCGTCCGCTACAGGGTCGGCATTTACACTGAACTCTAATCAGTGTCCGTATCATCCATCCCTAACCTTCTCCTCGCGTATTCCATACTCGCCTGCGCCCGCTCCAACGCATTCCTCGGAAACCTCGGGGGCCCACTCTTCGTGGTGTTCGAAGAGTCGGAACTATCGGCTACCGGTTGCCCCACCCTGCTCGCGTCCTTTGCGGGAGGGTGGGGATTTTCTCAGTCTCCCGCGCACAGCCCATCCTTTGTCATCCTGAGTCATCCCGAAGCCTCGTGCTTTCACGAGCGAGGCGAGGGATCTCGCGTGCGGCAACCCCTGTCCCCATTGGAATTTTTCCGTAATCCAGAGGCAAGCAAATGTGAAGAAAACTTGCACGGGTTGCCCCACCCTTCCCGCG
>Ga0335074_10007712_pt1 | contig 14934 bp, 14 predicted proteins | sample Lox_Sample_23_FD_206715 | JGI IMG/M metagenome (GOLD analysis project Ga0335074, IMG submission 206715) | Soil microbial communities from Loxahatchee National Wildlife Refuge, Florida, United States - Lox_Sample_2.3 | ecosystem: Environmental > Terrestrial > Soil > Wetlands | place: USA...
CCAGGCCAAACAGGCCCACGGCTGGCACCTCGCCCAGCCCGAACCCGGCATCCTGGTCTGGACCACACCCAGCGCCCGCCAGTACACCGTCACCGCCGAGCCCTACCCCGGGTAAGCAGGCGGCGCGCCAATCGGCACCAGCTTTTAGAACCCCGTTCTAGTAGGCTCGACGATGTCGGCGGCACGTCGGCAAGCACGCGAGCCAGGCCCCGGGAGGACGCTGTGGCGTGGGATTTCTCGACCGAGCCGGAGTTTCAGGAGCAACTCGACTGGGTCGAGGAGTTCTGCCGCACCGAGATCGAACCGCTCGACCTCGTCTTCCCGGGCGCGGCCTACTCGCGTGACCCGAAGGCCAAGGCCCTGGCCGACCCGCTCAAGCAGCAGGTCAAGGACCGGGGGCTGTGGGCGTTGTTCCTCGACAAGGAACTCGGCGGCCCCGGGTTCGGCCAGCTCAAGCTGGCCCTGCTGAACGAGATCCTGGGCCGTTACCGGTCCGCGCCGGTGATCTTCGGCACCGCGGCGCCGGACACCGGGAACATGGAGATGCTGGCCGCGTACGGCACCGACGAGCAGAAACGCCGATGGCTCTACCCGCTGATGAACCAGGAGATCTTCTCGGCCTACTCGATGACCGAGCCGCAGGGCGGGTCCGACCCGAGCCTGTTCCAGACCCATGCCGTGCGCGAACAAGACGACTGGGTCATCAACGGCGAGAAGTGGTTCACCAGCGCCGGAGGCCGGGCCGACATCATCTTCGTGATGAGCACCAACGGCATGTTCGTGGTGCCGCGGGAGACGCCCGGCGTCGAGGTCATGGAGTACCCGCAGTTGCACAACCACATCCGCTACACCGACGTGCGGATACCGTTCGACCACCTGCTCGGCCCGGAGGACGGGGCCAAGGTGCTGGCCCAGCGGCGCCTGGGCGGCGGCCGGATCCACCACGCGATGCGCACGGTCGCGCAGGTCAAGCTGGCCTTCGACATGATGTGCGAGCGGGCGCTCAGCCGCCAGTCGCACGGCAAGGTCATCGGGGACCACCAGATGGTCCAGGAGGCGATCGCCGAGTCCTACGCCGACATCAACCAGCTCAGGCTGCTGGTGCTATGGACCGCGTGGACGATCGACAACTCCAGCACCCGCGAGGCCCGGACCCAGATCGCGGCGTGCAAGTACACGTGCGCCAAGGTGCTGCGCGAGGTGTCGTACCGGGCCCTGCACATCATGGGCTCGCTCGGGACCACGAACCTGACGCCGCTGCAGGCCATGTGGGCCAGCGCCCCGACCATGGCCATCCTCGACGGGGTCGACGAGGTGCATAAGGTGACGGTGGCCCGCAACGTGCTCAAGGGCTACGAGCCGCACCCCGGACTGTGGCCGACCGAGTACATACCGGCCAAGCGGGAGCAGGCGCGCAAGAAATACGAGGATCTGATCGCGGCCGATCCGGACCTCGCGGCGTGGGCCGACCACGCCGCGCGGGCCATGGCGCGCGGGCACTGAGCACGGGTACTGAGCACGGGTACTGAGCACGGGTACTGAGCACGGAGGCACCGAGCATGGACATTAACGGACGGGTCGCGGTCGTCACCGGCGGCGCGAGCGGCATCGGCCGGTCGCTCTGCCTGGCCCTGGCCGAGCACGGCACCGCGGGCGTCGTGGTCGCCGACGTTGACGCCGGCGGAGCGGCGAAGGTCGCGGCCGAGATCGAGGCGGCCGGCCATAAAGCCCTGGCGGTGGCGGCGGACATGTCCAAGGAGGACGACGTCCGGGCCCTGGTCGCGCGGGCCGAGGAGACGTTCGGGCCGGTCGACCTGTTCTGCTCCAACGCCGGCATCATCGTCGACGGCGGCGTCGAGGTGCCCGACGAGGCGTGGGAGCGCATCTGGGCGATCAACGTGCAGAGTCATGTCTACGTGGCGCGCGCCCTGCTGCCCGGCATGCTGGCCCGGGGCGAGGGCTACCTCGTGATCACCGCGTCGGCGGCCGGGCTGCTGACCGAACTCGGATCCGCTCCCTACTCGGTGACCAAGCACGCGGCGGTCGCGCTCGGCGAGTGGCTGTCCATCACCCACGGCGACCAGGGCCTGCGCGTGTCGTGCCTCTGCCCGCAGGCGACGGCGACCAACCTGATCGCGACCAGTCATCGCCAGGTCAGCGAGATGCCGCCGGAGCGCACCGGCCTCGGCACGCCGCAGGCCTCGGTCGACGGCGTGCTGACGCCCGACGACGTCGCCGCGTGCGTGCTCGATGCCGTCGCCGACGAGCGGTTCCTGATCCTGCCGCATCCGGAGGTGGCCATGTACGAGCAGCGCCGCGCCGGGGACCGCGACCGGTGGCTGCGCGGCATGCGCCGCCTGCAGGCCCGCCTCAGCGGCCGGCCCTGAAGCCTCCTGGGGCCTACAGTCCGTCTTTGGCGGTGACCGCCCAGAACGCGTCCGAGGCGTAGAGGTCGGCCGGGTAGGTCCAGACCTCGGCCGCCCGGCCGTCGCGGATGTGGAAGACCTGCACGCTCCGGTCGTCGAGCTGTTCGCCGGGCCGCTCGGCGCGGATGCGGACCAGCGCCACCGCATGCTCGTCGCTGGCCAGGACGTCGTGCAGCTCGAGCCGGATCGTGCCGCCAGACGTCTCGAACGTCCGCCCCAGCCAGTCCATCACCGCGGCGACGCCCTCGAAGTCGCCGCCGAACGGGCTCTTGCCCGGATAGTGCCAGCGGATGTCCGCGGCGAAGAACTGGTTCTGCAGAGCAGCAAGGTCGCCGCGCCCGAAGGCGGCGTAGCCTTCGCGCAGCAGATCCTCGTTTGGATGTGCCATCTGGACCCCCCCAAGGTCGTCGGCCTGAGGCCAATCGTAGGGTTCAGACCATGGCACCCCGGGCATCGGCCACCGCGAGTTCCCTGACCGAGTCGGTGATCCGCGAGATGACCCGGCTTGCTCTGGAGCATGATGCGATCAACCTGGCCCAGGGCTTCCCCGACTTCCCGGCGCCGGATGAGGTCAAGCAGGCGGCGATCGCCGCCATTGAGGCGGATCTCAATCAGTACCCGATCACGTGGGGCCAGCGTTCGATCCGGCGGGCGCTCGCGGAGAAGTACGGTCAGCGCTACGGCATAAACATCGATCCTGAACGCTCCGTCTGTGTTACATGTGGTGCGACCGAGGCGATGATCGCCGCGATGATTGGCTGTGTCGACCCCGGCCAGGAAGTCATCGTCTTCGAGCCGTTCTACGAAAACTACGGCGCGGACGCGGTGATCGCCGGAGCGACGCCCCGGTACGTCACGCTGCGCGAGCCGGACTGGCAGCTCGACGAGGCCGAGCTGGCCGCGGCATTCGGCAACCAGACCCGGGCGATCGTGCTGAACACGCCGGGCAACCCGACCGGCAAGGTGCTGCGCCGCGAGGAGCTGACGCTCATCGCCGGGCTGTGCCAGAAGTACGACGTGCTCGCGATCACCGACGAGATCTACGAGCACATCGTCTACGACGGGGCGCGGCACATCCCGATGGCCACGATTGCGGGAATGGAAGACCGCACCATCACGATCAGCGCCCTGTCGAAGAGCTACTCGGTGACCGGCTGGCGGGTGGGCTGGACCATCGCGCCCCCCGACCTGACCGACGCGATCCGCCGGGTGCACGACTTCGTCACGGTCGGCGCGCCGACCCCGCTGCAGGAGGCCGGCGCGGTGGCGCTCCGGCTGCCCGACGCCTACTACAAGCAGCTCGCGGCCGACTACACCGAGCGTCGCGACCTCATGCTGCAGATCCTGTCGGCGGCGGGCCTGCGGCCGGTGACGCCGGCCGGCGCCTACTACATCCTGACCGATTCGTCCGCGCTGGGGCTGGGCGACGACACCGCCGCGGCACGGGCCCTGGTGCAGCGCGCTGGGATCGCCACCGTGCCCGGCTCATCGTTCTACTCCCGTCCCGAGCTCGGCCGGTCCAAGCTCCGGTTCTCCTACAGCAAGAGGCTGGAGACGCTGCGCGAGGCCGGGCGGCGGCTGGAGGCATTCCGAGGTGGTGGCTGACGCGGCCGCTCTCAGTGGTGGTGGCTGACGCGGCCGCTCTCAGTGGTGGTGGCTGACCCGCGGATGGCCCAGCAGTTCGTCGCTCTGGCTGGTGCTGCTCTTGAGGCCGGCCACCAGCGGCGAGTGGGCCAGCACGACCGCCCCGGCCACCATGACGAGCAGTGAAACCGCCTCGAGGGGGCCCCAGGCTCCGGTGGTCCGCAGGTCGTCGCCGAACAGGCCGACGCCGACCAGGATTGATGCGACTGGGTCGACGAGAACGATCGTTGACTGGGACGCGACGATCGGGCCGGCGTGGATCGCGTTCTGGGCCAGGAACACCGCCAGCCCGCCGAAGAAGGCCAGCGCGTAGGTCTGCCAGTGCCGGTACAGCGTGGTCCAGTCCGACGCCGCGAACCCGGACACCACCTTGGTGCAGGCGGCGGTGAACGCGAAGGCGATCGACGCGGCGGTCCCGAACATGGCCGCGCGCCACCAGCGCGGGCCGCGCTGAGCGAGCGCGACCGCGATCACGATGCCGGCCCCGCACGCCACGCCCGCCACCACCCACTCCCACAGGGGCGGGTAGAGCGTGCCGTCGACCGGGTCGGCGAAGTAAAGGAAGCCGGCCAGCCCGAAACACAGGGCCAGGACCCCGATCCACTCGCGCCGGCCCATCGTGAACCCGAACCAGGAGACCAGCACGATGACCAGGAACACCAGCTCGGTGGTCAGGATCGGCTGGACCTCGGACAACCGGCCGAAGTGCAGCGCGACGGCCTGCAAGATGAATGAGACGATCATCAGCGCGAAGCCGGCCAGCCAGATCCCGCGGCGCAGCGCGTAGGTGATCAGGCTAAGCCTCAGCGTGGCATCGGCCGGGGCGCACTCGATGCCTTTGCGCTGGAAGACACTGGTCAGGGCGTTGGCAAGCGCAGCACCCAGAGCCAAGACGAAGACCATCAAGCTCCCGCTCTGCCGCATCGGTCTGCCCGGTTTGCGTGACCCGCGGAAATGCAGACCCATGTATGATACAGCTACCTAGACGAGCATACCAGCAGGACGGAACCAGGATCGGCGCGTGGGCAACGAGCAGTGCGAGGCGGACCCGATCGGCACCATCGAACTGGAGCTGATCAAACTCGTCCGCCATCTGGAGACCTTCGGACGGCGTAGCTCGCTCTACGTGCAGGTGGACCGGGCGGGCTACCTGGCCATGAGGGTGCTTGAGGACCTGGGGTCGGCCAGCACGAACGCGCTGGCCAACGCCCTGCGTCTGGACGCGTCGACGGTCACCCGCCAGGTCGCCGCGCTCGAGCGGGCGGGCTTCGTCGCCCGGCGCCCCGATCCGGCCGACGGTCGTTCGTCGACCATCGCCCTGACGGCCGAGGGCCGCCGGTCCATGGCCGAGGTGGAGCAGGAGCGGCGCCGGTGCATCGAGGCGCTGGTCCGCGACTGGGGTGGTGCGGCGCAAACCGATCTCGCCTGCGCGCTGACCAGGCTCAACTCCTCGCTGGTCGAGAGCGTGGCCGACCCGGTCAAACGAGCCCAGTGCCGGGAAGCCAGTTAGCCGGGCCGGGCGCGGCCGGTCCGGCGGTGCTGATCGACGTCGGCGGGGTGCTGCTGACCGATGAGTCAGCGGCGTTCACAACGTGGAGCGACCGCCTCGGCATCGCGCCGCCGTCGCTGCTGACCGCGCGGGTCAGCCCGTCCATCTGGCCGTTCTGGCGACGGGTGGCGAGCTCGACCGTCGAGTTCAGCGGATCGCGGCTGCACAATGCGGCGCCGCACCCCGAGCAGATCTAAGGGCCGACCGAGACCTGGGTGTCCAGAACCCGGCCCGGCCCCGTGATCCGCTCGGGGCCGGTGAGGGTGAACGATCCGCGCAGCGGCAGGCGGTCGGATGATCCGCCGACCGCGACGCGGATCTCGCCCGGCTCGACGATCCGCTCGCCCGCCTGACCGCAGAACGCGGTCCGGTCGGCATGCAGTCGGAAGACGACCCGGCGGGCCTGACCGGGTTCCAGCTCGACCCGGGCGAACCCGGCCAGCCAGCGGACCGGGCGCACGACCTGCGCCACCGGGTCGCTCAGGTAGAGCTGCACCACCTCGGCGCCCGCCAGCGAGCCGGTATTGCGCACGGTGCACGAGATCTCGACCAGGCCGTCGGTCGGCACCTCGGCCGCGGATATCGCCAGGTCCTCGTGCGAGAACGTCGTGTACGACAGGCCGTGTCCGAAGGCGAACAGCGGCGCCGGGTCGACGGAGCTCCCCGGGTGCCCGGCCGCCAGCCGCGACCGCAGGTAGGAGGACGGCTGCCCGGCCACGGAGCCGGGCATCTCGACGGGCAGCTTGCCGCCGGGCACCACCCGTCCGGACAGCACCCCGGCGATCGCGGGCCCGCCCTCCTCGCCCGGGAAGAACGCCTGAACCAGGCCGGCCAGCCGGGCGGCGACGCCGCCGATCGCGTACGGCCGCCCGGTGATCAGCACCGCGATCACCGGCTTCCCGGTGTCCGCCAGCGCGTGCAGCAGGTCCTCCTGGACGCCGGGCAGCCGCAGTTCGGTCGCGTCGCACCCCTCGCCGGAGGTTCCGCGTCCGAACAGCCCGGCCTCGTCGCCGACGACCGCGATGACCACGTCGGCCAACTCGGACAGAGCGACCGCCGGAGCGAACCCGGACCGGTCCGCCGAACGCACGTCGCAGCCGGGCGCGTGCCGGACGTCCGGCAGTTCGCCGCGCAGAGCGGCCAGCAGCGTGGCGACGTTGACGTCGGCCAGCGCCTCCGGGTGACGGCCGCCCACGTGACGGGGCATGGTGTAGCCGCCGAAGAACGCCAGCGGCTCGTCCGCGAGCGGGCCGATGAGCGCGACCTTCGCCGCCCGCGGCAGCGGAAGCGTTTGGGTGGGGTTGGCCAGCAGGATCACCGACTCCTCGGCGAGGCGGCGGGCGAGTGCCCGGCTCGCGGGCGGGTTCAGGTCGGGCGGGGGCGGGTTCAGGCCGGGCTGGGGCGGGTCGAGGCCGGGCTGGGGCGGGTCGAGGCCGGGCTCGGGTGAGCCCGGGACCGGGGACCAGCCGGGATCGAGCATGCCCAGATCGCACTTCTGCCTGAGCACCCGGGCGACGGCCCGGTCCAGGATCTCGGGCGTGACATCACCGGCGGCCAAGGCCGCCCGCAGTGGCTCGCCGTAGCAGCGGACGTTCGGCAGCTCGACGTCCACGCCCGCCGCCAGGGCGAGCGCCGCCGCTTCGGCTGGGCTGCCGGCCACCGCGTGCTGCAACTCCAGGAACGAGACCGCGTAGTAGTCCGAGACGACCAGGCCGGCGAAGCCGAGCTCGCCGCGGAGCGTCCCGCCGAGCAGCCCGGGGTCGGCGGTCGCGGGCACGCCGTCGACGTCAACGTATGCGGGCATCACCGACCGGGCCCCGCCAAGACGAATGGCCATCTCGAACGGGGGCAGGATGACGTCGCAGAACTCCCTCGGGCCCATGTCCACGGGCGCCATGTTGCGCCCGGCTCGCGAGGCCGAGTACCCGGCGAAGTGCTTCAGCGTCGCGTGCACGCCGGCCGACTGCAGCCCGATCACGTAGCCGGTCCCGACGGTTCCCACGAGGTAGGGATCCTCGCCGATCGTTTCCTCGGTCCGGCCCCAGCGCGCGTCCCGGGTCACGTCGAGCACCGGCGCGAGGCCCTGGTGAATGCCCGCCGCGCGCATGGTGGCGCCGATGGCCTCGGCCATCTGCCGGACCAGGGCGGGGTCGAAGGAGGCGCCCCAGGCCAGCGGCGTCGGGAACACCGTGGCCGACCAGGCCGCGAAGCCGGTCAGGCACTCCTCGTGGGCCACCGCGGGGATCGCGAACCGGCTCGCGGCCATGATCCGCCGTTGCAGGCCGGCCAGTGCCTGCACGCCGGCCGCTGGCGGAACCGGACGCGTGCCGAACACGCGGGTCAGCTGCCCGATCCCGTGCCTGATGAGGTCGTCGAGCGGCGCCTGCTCACCGCTGTACTGGTCCTGCATGGGCGCGAAGCCGTTCCCGTCGTCGCCGGGAGCGTCCAGCCACACGCTTCCGAGCTGGGCCACCTTCTCGTCGGGCGTCATCCTGGCCAGCAGGTCGGCGACGCGGTCTTCGGTCGGACGCGACGGGTCACGCCACACATCGGACAGTCCGGTTTCCTCCAGGGTCACCGGGCGGCCTCCGCCGGGGCGGCGGTCGACTCGCGCACGATGAGCGCGGTGGACAGCTCCAGCCGGGTCGACGGCAACGGGATGCCCTCGATCAGGTCGCCGAGCATCTGCGCGGCGGCCTGCCCCATCTCGGCGAGCGGCTGGCGCACCGTGGTCAGCGGGGGCGACACCCAGCGAGCGACCGGCAGGTCGTCGAAGCCCACGACGCTCAGGTCCTGCGGGATGCGCAGGCCCCGCTGGCGCGCGGCCTCGTACAGGCCGAACGCCTGCTGGTCGCTGCCGGCGAAGATGGCCGTCGGCGGCCGGGCCAGTTCGAGCAGCTCGCCGCCGCGCGCGAAGCCGCCCTCGTGATAGAAGTCGCCGTGCCGGACCAGCGCGGGGTCGAACCGGACGCCGGCCCGTTCCAGCGCCGACCGGTACCCGTCGATCCGGGCCCGGCTGCACAGGTAGTCGCCCGGGCCGGCGATCGCGCCGATGCGGCGGTGGCCGAGGGCGAGCAGGTGCTCGCTCGCGGCCAGGCCGCCCGCCCAGTTGGTCGCCCCGACGCTGGGCAGGTCGGCCGGCGGCGGGTTGACCGGGTCGACGACCACCAGCGGGATCCCGGCCGTGCGCAGCTGCTCGAGCTGCCCGCCGGTCAGCTCGGAGGTCACCAGGATCACCCCGTCGGTATCGTGACTGGCCAGCGTGCTGGTCCAGCTGGCCGGGCGCGCGTTCCCGTGCCGGACGGACGATACCGCGACGCCGGTCTCGTGGGCCGCACCCCACTCCTCGACGCCGCGCAGCAACTCCACCGCCCACGGGCTGTCCAGTCCACCGAGGACCAGGTCGATCAGACCCGAGCGGCGGCGCTTGCGCGGCCCGCCCCGGGCGTACTGGTGCTTGTCGAGCAGGCGCTCCACCCGAGCGCGGGTGGCCGGGGCCACGTCGGGCCGCCCGTTCAGCACCTTGGACACCGTCGGCAGGGAGACCCCGGCCTCGGCCGCGATGGCGGTCAGCGTTATCCGGGATCGCAGGGCTGATTTCTCCGCCAACAGCGCCACCCTCCGAAAGCTTTTCGAGCACCGATATCGTAGCCCGGCCGGTCAAGCCCTGTCACCTCGGACACCTTCTCGCTGCTGGCCGGCGAAGAGACGGGGCGTAACATAACGAAATCGATGGTTGACCCCGGTTCGGCGCCTCTCTAATATGGCAGCCACCTTCCGAAATATTTCTAGAAATTTCAGTTCGCCGACCGGGAGGAAAGACCATGGCTGATACCAGAAGACGTTCGGCATGGCACGCCGCGGGCCGTGGCCGGTTAAGGGTCGCGATCGCGGCCGCCGCCGCCGCCGGGGTGCTGCTGGCGCTGGCCGCGTGCGGGTCCGCGGCCGGGAGCGGCAAGGGCTCATCGGGCAGCAGCGGCTCGAAGGGCACCAGCCTCACCATGTGGCTGGTTACCACCGGCCCGAGCCCGGCCAACACCGCCGCGACGAATCTCGTCGCGTCGTTTGAGAAGAGCCATCCGGGCGACCACATCACCGTCGATTTCATCGAGAACCAGTCGTACAAGCAGAAGATCCAGCTCGCGATGGGCGCGGGTAACCCGCCGGCGATCTTCTGGACCTGGGGCGGCGGGCCCCTGCAGCAGTTCATCAAGGCCGGTGACGTCTACCCGCTGGGCAATCCGTCGTGGCTGTCGTCGTTCCTGCCGTCGTCGCTGGGCGCGGTCACCGACCAGGGCAAGGTCTACGGCGTGCCGGTTGAGGGCACTCAGCCCGTGTACTTCTTCTACAACAAGTCGATCTTCGCCAAATACCACCTGACCTTCCCGACCACGTTCAGCGGCCTGCTGTCCACGGTCGCCACGCTGAAGTCGCACGGCGTCGCGCCGATCTCCCTGGCCAACGGCGACCAGTGGCCGGGCCTGATGTATCTGGAATACCTGGTCGACCGCATCGGCGGGCCCAGCGTCGCCCAGGCGCTGCAGTCCAACGCGGCGGGCGGCTGGTCCAACCCGGCGGTGACCCAGGCGCTCGGCGACATCCAGCAGCTGGTGAAGGCCGGCGCGTTCCAGAGCGGTTACGACTCGCTGCACTTCAGCGGCGGCGGGTCCGACGCCCTCGTCTACAGCGGCAAGGCGGCCATGCAGCTCATGGGGGACTGGGACATCTCCAGCATCCTCGGCGCGGACAAGTCCTTCGTGACCGGCGGCGACCTGGGCATGGCCCCGTTCCCTTCGGTGGCCGGGGGCACCGGCAACTCCGCCGACCTGGCCGGCAACACCGCCAGCTACGTGGGCATCGCGAGTCACGCCACCGGCGCGCAGAAGGCGGTCGCCGTGGCGTTCTTCAAGGACGAGCTGACCTCGGCCAGCTACGCGCGGGCCGAGGTCGCGGCGGGCGAGGTGCCGGTCACCAAGGGAGCGTCGCCGCTGTTCGCCGGCCAGTCGCTGGCCAGCTTCGACACGACCATCTACAACTCGGTGCAGGGCGCCCCGAGCTTCCAGTACTCCTGGGACCAGGCGATGACGCCGTCGGTGGCGACCGTCATGCTCACCAACCTGGCCCAGGTCTTCGAGCTCTCGCAGACCCCGCAGAAGTTCGAGTCACTGCTCAACACCCAGGCCGCGTCCGGCTCATGACCCGGCGACCCGACGCGTCGGCCAGGCGCGGCATGCGCCTGGCCGACCTGGCCGGGGTGGCTCCGCCGATGGTGCTGTTCTGCCTGTTCATCATCGTCCCGATGGCGGCCGCGATCGTGCTCAGCTTCGTCCGGTGGAACGGTCTGGGCCCGCCGGTGTGGGCGGGCGGTTCGAACTGGGCCGAGTTCTTCCGCGATCCGGTGGCCCGGACGTCGGTGGTCGTGACCGCGAAGGTGGTGGCGGCGAGCTACGTGGTGCAGACGCCGATCTCGATGGCGCTCGGCCTGTTCACGGCCGGCCGGGGGGGCTACCGGTCGGTGTACGCGACGATCTACGTGCTCCCGCTGCTGCTGTCCACCGCCGGGATCGCGCTGATGTGGGAATCGCTGCTCGACCCCAACTTCGGCGCGCTCTCCGCGCTGTCCCGGTCCTGGCACCTGGCCGCGCTCCAGCAGAACTGGCTGGGCAGTCCCGGCCTGACGCTCTACGTGATCGTCGCGATCATCGCCTGGCAGTTCATCCCGTTCCACACGCTGCTGTACGCGGTCGGCCGCCGGGAGATTCCGGCGGTCTTGTACGAGGCGGCCCGGCTGGACGGCGCCAGCCCGGCGCGGATCTTCTGGCGGGTGACGCTGCCGCAGCTGCGCTACACGATCGTCACCTCGGGCATCCTCATGATCGTGGGGTCGCTGACCTACTTCGACATCATCTACATCCTGACCGACGGCGGTCCCGGCTACACCACCCGCGTGCTCTCGCTCGACATGTACAACGTCGCATTCGTGCAGGACCAGTACGGCTACGCCAGCGTGCTCGCGGTCATCCTGGGGGCGATCGGCATCGCCGTGGCGGTCGGGCTGGTGCGCTTCAGCGGTTTCGCGTCCATGGCCAGCCAGCAAGAGGGTGCCGCGTGAGGAAGGTCGGCCCCGGGCGGGTCATCGCGTTCGTACTGGCCACGGTGTGGCTGGTGATCGTCATCGCGCCGCTGTACTACATGATCCTGGCCAGCTTCCGGACCCAGGGCACGTACCTGACGGCCAACCCGTGGCTGCCGTCCGGCGGCCTGTCGGTGAGCTCGTACGGCACCGTGTTCGGCGCCGGGCTCGACCGGTACCTGCTCAACAGCGTGCTGCTGACCGTGGCCTGCATCGCGGCGACCGTCACGCTGTCCCTGGGCGCGGCGTTCCGGATCGTCCGGCGGACGTCCCGCGCGGTGAGCGTCTCGTTCGTAGTGATGCTGTTCGGCCTGGCCATCCCGGTCCAGGCGATCATCGTGCCGCTCTACGTGCTGATCTACAAGATGCACCTGTACGACACGCTGTTCGCGCTGATCCTGACGCTCAGCGCGGCGGCGATACCGGTCTCGGTGCTGATCATGGTGAGCTTCGTCCGGGACATCCCGCGCGAGATGATCGGCGCCATGCTGGTCGACGGCGCCAGCGAATGGACGGTCTTCCGGCGGCTCATCTGGCCGCTGTCGCGGCCGGTGCTCGCCACGCTGAGCATCTACAACGGGCTGAACGTGTGGAACAACTTCCTGCTCCCGCTGGTGCTGACGCAGAGCAGCGGCGTGGCCGTGCTGCCGCTCGGGCTGACCAAGCTGGAGGGCCTCTACTCGGTCAACGTCCCGGCGGTGATGGCCGGGGTGTTGCTCTCGGTGCTGCCGTTGCTGGTCTTGTTCGTGCTGATGCGCCGGCAGGTCATGAACAGCCTGGGCAAGGCCATCGCGCGATGAGGGTCAGCGCGGCAGCGTCAGGCCGGCCGACGCGAGGATGTCGCCGGTGGGCCTCGGACTGGTCCGCACCCCGGCGGCGACGCCCCTGACCAGCGACGACCCGAGCACGCGCCGGTCGCGGGACCTGGCGAACGTCACCGCCCAGCGGCGCAGGGTCGAGCCGCCGTACAGGATCCGTTCGGCGGGGGCGAGCGCTGAGCGGGCCCGCAGCGTCCAGATCTTGTTCCGGACCTCATAGAAGAACCGGGGCCCGGGGTCGACGTCGGTCGAGCCGAACGTCTTGGTCTTGTGCACGACCACGCTGGCCGGGCAGAGCAGGCCGGCCGTGCCGCGCAGCAGCCGGGTGGTGAACTCGAAGTCGTCGTTCCAGAGGAAGTAGTCCGCCTGAGGCAGGCCGCGCTCGCGGCAGAGCGCCGCGTCGACCAGGATCGAGACGAACGACGCGGAGCGGATGGGAACGCAGCCCGCCGCGGCGGCGGCGTCCCGCTCGGCCCGGGTGGCGAACGGCTTGGGCCGCGGGGTGTTCATCGGGTGCGCGCGCCCGTCGGTCCAGATCACGCGGCTGGCCATCACGGCGGGCGGCCCGCCCGGGTGCCGGTCGCGGGCCTCCAGCAAGGCCCGCAGCGCGCCGGGCTCGGGCACCGTGTCGTCATCCATGAGCCAGACCAGGTTTGCGGCGTCGGCCAGGGCCAGGGCCAGGCCGGAGGCGAACCCGCCCGCGCCGCCGGTGTTGCGAGCCAGCTCGGCCAGGGTAATCGCCGGGAAGCGGTCGCGCACGGCGGCCGCGGTGCCGTCGGTGGACGCGTTGTCGACCACGATCACCGCATCGGGCGGCCGGGTCTGCGCGTGCACCGCGGCCAGCGACTCGAGCAGCAGTTCCCGCCGGTTGTACGTGACCACCACGGCCACGACCCGGGGTCTAGTGGTGTCCGGCATGGTGGCGGGGGGCCTGGTGCTGCGGGGCCCGGCGCCGCTCCATCGTCCGCCAGGCCAGGATGCGCAGGCGGCGCACGGCGGGGAACTTGCTGCTGAGATCGCGCACGGTCCGCTTGAGCACGGGCGACGACGCCACCGTGGACTCGACCCGGCCGACCAGGCCGCGCGGGCCCTCACGGCTCGGCTGCGGCCTGGCCGCCGGGTAGGCCTTGCGGTACTGGTTGACGACCAGCGCCGACGCGGCGGCCACGGCGGCGTCGAGCACCTGCTCGGCCGGCTGATCCGCGGGACCGGGGGATGGCTCCTCCGGTTGGGGCCAGAGCTCGTCCACGGAGCCGACCAGGTCGTAGTCCGAGTCCTTCAGGCCCGCGATGAGGATCTGGGCCTGCTCCCTGGCCCAGTCCTCGCGGGCGGCGGGCAGCACCAGGCGCGCGCCGCGCGGCCGGGCGGCCAGCGCCTGGTGCGCCAGCGCCTCCTTGACGTTCCACATGTAGAACCAGTCGGGGACCTCGTCGGGGAGCACCTCGTTCAGCCGCCGCAGGAACTCGACCTCGGACAGGCCGAGCGAGGCGTTGGCCCGGGCCCGGCCGAGATCGACGCTCGCCGGGTCCACCTCGAGCAGCGACGCGAACCGCTCCCACAGCAGCCCGTTGTCCGACCCGCGCACCGGGGTGGTGATCACGTGCACCCGCTCCGGCGGCACCAGCTGGGACCAGATGTCGAGGACCGCCAGCGTGTCGTGCACCCGCCAGAACCACCACTGACGCCGGTCGGCGGACACCGACTCCCGGTCGATGACGTCGCCGAGCCAGTCCTCCCAGCCGCGGGCGTTGCGGTGCTTCACGGTCTCCTGCCACTCCGCGGGCAGCAGCGAGCCCATGTCACGCACGGTGAGCACGATGTGCACCTCGGCCGGCTCCAGCGACCGCACGGCGCGGTTGGCCTGCTCCGCGTCGGCCGCCGAGAACAGCTCGTGCGAGATGACGGCCGCCCGCGCCGCCTGCTGGGCCTGGCGGGCCAGGATCTCCCACTCGCCGGTCCAGGACCCGGCCGGGTCCGAGGGCAGCTTGGGTATGTCGCGCAGGTCCTGGCTGGCCCGGTAGTGGTCCTGCGGGTGATGCCCGGGCAGCACCACGCCCTGGGCGGCCAGCTCGCTGCGGTTGCGCCACATGACCTGCTGCAGGAACGTGGTGCCCGTTTTCGGCTCGCCGATATGCAGCAAGACCCGGGGCCCGCGGCGGGGGCCGGGCATGGTGCTGGGCTCAGGATCGGCGTGCCGTGCCATGCCACCTCGCGAGTCATGGGTGCGTGCGCCTGGCGGCCGTGGCCTACGGGCGCCGCGCGGGGGGATTGCTACTGAGAGTAACCCGGGACGATCATACGCAGAACCATCGTAAAGTACGGTGCCCCAAGTGGTGCGTAGTCATATAAGTTATGGACTACCCT
>Ga0335074_10007713_pt1 | contig 14934 bp, 15 predicted proteins | sample Lox_Sample_23_FD_206715 | JGI IMG/M metagenome (GOLD analysis project Ga0335074, IMG submission 206715) | Soil microbial communities from Loxahatchee National Wildlife Refuge, Florida, United States - Lox_Sample_2.3 | ecosystem: Environmental > Terrestrial > Soil > Wetlands | place: USA...
GGTGTCGTCTTCCTGACCGGGCAACGCGCCGGCGGGCGCCGTATTGGCCTGCTCCGGCGCCGCGGGATTGCCCGGTGGCGCTCCAGCCGGACCGGCCGGCGCCGGCGTTGGCGCCGGGCTGCCGCGATTTGCCGTTGCCGGCGCAACCGTGGCGCCGGGAGGCGGCGGCAGCGGTTGCGTCTGAATACCGGAAGGCGCGCGCGCCACTGGCGCTGGACTTGGTGCCGGATTTGACGCCGGTGCCCGCTGCTGGCGCGCGGCAGGCTGTTGCGGCGGCGGATAAGACTGGGCCGGATATTGCTGCTGCGCCGGATATTGCTGCTGCGCCGGATATTGCCCGGGATAGGCCACAGGTGGCGGCTGCGGCGGAAATCCTGTGTTCGGGATGTCGGCCGGCGGTCGCGGCGGCGAATCATAGGTATTGCCGAACTGAGCCTGGACCGGCCCAGCGGCAAACATCGCGCCGATCAGAACGATGCGTGCGGCAATTCGGAGCATAAACCCTGTGCGGCCTCTTCGGAGGCGGCTTCCCGCGTGCGCTCCGTTAACATGGCGAATGAGGCAAAACCAGGGATCGGCGGGGTTCGAGGCCCTTCCGCCTCGATGCCGAAGGGCTGCTTGCGGGTTGCTACGGAACCCAGGCCTTGTAGTCGCCCGTCGCTTTCGGCCGCCGGCCTTGGGCAAGCGTCGATCCGCTTGGCCGGTATGCGGCGGGCGTGCCGGTCAGATTTGGCCGATGCGGCTTCTCCCAGGGGTGTGCCTTTGCGTCGTCTTGCGGCGGCGGAATATCAACGGTGTGATGCAGCCAGCCATGCCAGGTCGGCGGCACTTTGGAAGCCTCGGCCACGCCGCGGTAAATCACCCAGCGGCGCTCGAAGCCGAGCGCCGGGTCGAGCTTGCCGCCCTTGGTCCGGTAATAGCGATTGCCGAATTCATCGTCGCCGACGAATTCGCCATATAGCCACGTCCACCACTGCGTACCGAAGGTCTGGCCGTTCCACCAAGTGAATAACCGCAGCAGAAAGGTCTTCATCGCCGCCTGCTCGCCGATAATCGGATTGCAGCCTAATGCCAGTTGGAAACGTGCATGTCCAGGAGGAACGCCGCCGCTTTCGCGCCGTAGAAGGATGAAACCGCCTGAATTCCCGGGCGTTTTCATCGATATCCCAAGGCCGGTCGGGGCCATGTCATGGGGCAGGAGTTTTTGCAAAATATTCAATCCAAATTGACTGAATTCGGCAGCGCATTGTCGTTCGTGCCGGCCTGGGCCGTCTCTCTGATCGTCTTGGCGACCGCGCTGGCGATCGCCTGGCTGATCCACGCCGCAATTCTCGCCTCGCTCGACCGGCTCTTCCACCAGCGGCGGCCTTATCTTCAGAAGATCCTCAGAGCGACCAAGAATCCGACCCGGCTGGCGCTTCTCCTCATCGCCGTGGCGGTCGCGCTGCCAACCGCGCCGCTCGATCCGGGTACCAAGCTGTTGATGGTTCGCGGCCTGGCTCTGGCGACGATTTGCATGTTCGGCTGGATCACGCTGATCGGCGTCCATATCAGCACCGATCTATATTTGCGCAAATTCCGGTTCGACGTCGAAGACAACCTGCTTGCGCGCAAGCATGTTACGCAGGTCCGCGTGCTGACGCGCGCGCTCGATACCGTCATCGTTCTGGTCACGCTCGGCTTCGCGCTGATGACCTTCGCGGCGGTCCGCCAATACGGCCTGAGCCTGTTTGCCTCCGCCGGCGCCGCCGGCGTTGTCTTCGGGCTGGCCGCCCAGCCGGTGCTGAGCAACATGATCGCCGGCATCCAGATCGCGGTCACCCAGCCGATCCGGCTGGAAGATGCCGTGACCGTGCAGAACGAGTACGGCTGGATCGAGGAAATCAACGCCACTTACGTGGTGATCCGGCTGTGGGATCTGCGGCGACTGATCGTGCCGCTCAATTTCTTCATCCAGCAGCCGTTTTACAATTGGACGCGGCAGGCAGCGGCCAATATGGGCTATGTGCTGCTTTACCTCGACTACAGCGCACCGGTCGGCCGCATTCGCGAAAAGGCCGGCGCCATCGTTGCCGCGTCCGCGCAGTGGACCGGCAAAGTGATCAACGTGCAGGTCACCAATGCCAGCGCGCAGGCCATCGAAGTGCGGGTGCTGTTGAGCGCCGACAATGCCGCCAACACCTCGAACCTTTGCGCCGAGGTCCGCGAGAAGCTGATCGATTTTTTGCAGCGCGAGCATCCGGACGCCTTGCCGCGCCGGCGCAACGAAATTCTGGAGACGCCGGCGCGCAAGGATGGCAAGGAGACGCCGCCGTTCGGCGGTCCGCCGGCACAGGGTGCGTAAAGGCACGGCAATTCAGCGCGTCAGCAACGCCGCGGCGATCTCCGCCCATTCCGCTTCCAGCGTTCCCGTCGCAGCCGCGCGGCGCGCGCGCCGATACCAGTAGCCGGCATTGTCGAGGTCGCCCTCGGCGCGGTGGAGATAGCCGTGCACCCAGGCGCAATCGGCGCCGGCTTCGTCCATCACGATTTTATGCGCTTTCTCCCAATCGCCCGCGCCAGCCCACCACATCGCCGTCAACGCCGCCGATAGACCGGACGGCGCTTCGTGATCGGCAAGGCTATCCCGGAACTCCGCCGGACTCATGATCGCCGCTCCGAGGGACCTTGTTCAGCCCCACCAAGGCTCCGGGTTGAAGCTGCCGGCCGCCTGCTCGATCACGGCCCCCAGCGCGCACAGCGTTTCTTCCTCGAACGGCCGGCCGATCAATTGCAGGCCGAGCGGCAGGCCGTCGGCATCGAGCCCGCTTGGCACCGACAGGCCCGGCAGCCCGGCCATGTTTACCGTCACCGTGAAGATGTCGTTGAGATACATTTCGATCGGATCGGCGCGGCCTTTTTCACCGATGGCAAAGGCCGCCGAAGGTGTCGTCGGCGTCAGAATGGCGTCGATGCCGTCGGCGAAGCAGGTTTCGAAATCGCGCTTGATCAGCGTGCGCACCTTCTGCGCCTGCAGGTAATAGGCATCGTAATAGCCGGCGGACAGGACATAGGTGCCGATCATGATGCGGCGGCGCACCTCCTTGCCGAAGCCCGCGGCACGGGTTTTCTCATACATGTCGATGACATCGCGCCCGCCCTCGCGCAGGCCGTAGCGCACGCCGTCATAGCGGGCGAGATTCGACGAGGCCTCCGCCGGCGCGACGATGTAATAGGCCGGCAACGCGTATTTGGTCATCGGCAGCGTGATATCGACCAGTTCGGCGCCGGCGTCTCGAAGCCACTGCGCGCCCTTTTCCCACAGCCCCTCGATCTCGGCCGCCATTCCCGGCATCCGGTATTCCTTCGGAATGCCGATACGCATGCCTTTGACGGAGGAGCCGACAGCCTTCTCGTAGTCCGGCACCGGACGATCGACGCAAGTCGCATCCTTGGGATCGTTGCCGGCCATCGCGCGCAGCAAAATGGCGCAGTCGCGCACCGTGCGGGCAAACGGACCGGCCTGATCGAGCGACGACGCGAAGGCGACGATGCCCCAACGGGAGCAGCGGCCGTAAGTCGGCTTCAATCCGACAATGCCGCAAAACGCGGCCGGCTGGCGGATCGAGCCGCCGGTATCGGTGCCGGTGGCGCCGACGCACAGCCTGGCCGCAACCGCCGCCGCGGATCCGCCGGACGAACCGCCCGGCACGAGTTTGGCGTCCGAGCCGCGACGACGCCACGGCGAAACGACAGGCCCGAAATGCGACGTCTCGTTCGACGAACCCATGGCGAATTCGTCATTGTTGAGTTTGCCGAGAAGCACCGCGCCGTCGCGCCACAGATTGGCGGTGACGCTCGATTCGTAAGTGGGCGTGAACCCGTCAAGAACATGCGAGCAGGCCGTCGACCTGATGCCCGCCGTGCAGAACAGATCCTTGATGCCGAGCGGCAGACCTTCGAGAGGCCCGCCCTCGCCTTTCGCCAATCGGGCATCGCTGGCCCGCGCCATCTCCCGGGCACGCTCCGGCGTTTCGGTGACAAAGGCATTGAGCGCGTGCGCATTGGCGATCGCCGCAAGATGCGCGTCGGCGAGCTCGAGCGCGGAAAATTCCTTCTTGCGCAGCGCCTCGCGCGCCTGCGCCAAAGTGAGCGCCGTGAGACCGATCATTTAGCGGTAGGATCGTCGCAGGAAAACGAGTTCTTTGCCGCCGGTTTCGCTTTGGGCTTGGCTGCACCCTGCGCGGGTGTCACGGCAGGCGCTTCGGGCGTCGGCGCGTCCCACTCGGCCTGCGCCGGCAGCGGCTGCACCGGAAACGCCGAAAACAGCGCGTCGACCGCGGCCGGGTCGTCCGGCTTCAACAGCCCCTGGCTTTCCAGATAAGCGAGCCAGATCGCGTCTTGTTCGCAAGCAAGGCACATGGCTATTCCACCACCTTCGGCACCAAAAAGAAGTGGTGCTCCTGAGCCGGCGCGTTGGCCACGATGGCATCGGCAATACCACCGTCGGTGACCTTGTCTTCACGCATCTTCATGGCCATCGGCGTGACCGACGTCATCGGCTCGACCCCCGCCACGTCGACCTCGCCGAGTTGCTCGACAAAGGCGAGAATGGCGTTGAGCTCGCCGCGCAGATTCTCAACCTCGTCTTCGGCGACGGCAATGCGCGCCAGATGCGCCACACGGCGGACGGTCGCGGCGTCAACGGACATCAGGAACTCGCTTCAATTGCGGCGCAATCAGGCCCCCGCCTATAGCAGATGGCCGTTTTAGCGCCAACTCCGCTCGCATTGGCCGCATTGCCGGCCGGACTCGATACGCCTAATTAGGTGGCCTGATGCGCACTTTCCAGCCGGTCCATGTCATTGGCGGCGGCCTTGCGGGCTCGGAAGCGGCCTGGCAGCTCGCGCGCCGCGGCGTGCCCGTGGTGCTGCATGAGATGCGGCCGTCCAGCGGCACTGCCGCGCACAAAACCGGCCAATGCGCGGAGCTGGTCTGTTCCAACTCGTTCCGCTCCGACGATGCCGAAGCAAGCGCGATCGGCCTTTTGCACGCCGAAATGCGCCGCCTCGGCTCGCTCATAATGGCCGCCGCGGACCGCCACAAACTGCCGGCCGGCAGTGCGCTCGCCGTCGACCGCGACGGCTTTGCCGCGGCCGTGACTGCCGCGCTCGAGGCCGAACCGCTGATCGCCATCGCGCGGAGCGAGATCGCCGAACCGCTGGCCGAATGGGACAGCGTCATCGTCGCCACCGGCCCGCTTACCGCGCCGGCCCTCGCCGAAACGATCCGCGCTGTGACCGGCGAAACGGCGTTGTCGTTCTTCGACGCCATCGCACCGATCGTCCACCGCGACTCGATCGATTTCACGATCGCCTGGTTTCAGTCGCGCTACGACAAGGCCGGACCGGGCGGTTCGGGCGCCGATTACATCAATTGTCCGTTGACGCGCGAGCAGTACGACAGCTTCGTCGATGCGCTCGTCGCCGGCGACAAGGCGGATTTCCGCGATTTCGAAAAATCGACGCCCTATTTCGACGGCTGCCTGCCGATCGAGGTGATGGCCGAGCGCGGCCGCGAGACGCTGCGCCACGGGCCGATGAAGCCGTTCGGGCTTTCCGATCCGCACAGGCCGCAGATCAAACCTTATGCAGTGGTGCAATTGCGCCAGGACAACAGGCTCGGCAGCCTGTTCAACATGGTCGGCTTTCAGACCAAGTTGAAGCACGGCGAGCAAGTGCGCATCTTCCGCACCATTCCCGGCCTCGCCCAAGCGGAATTCGCAAGACTTGGCGGGCTGCATCGCAACACGTTTCTCAATTCGCCAAAGCTCCTCGATGCGACATTGCGGCTGAAGGCGAGGCCGCGCTGGCGTTTCGCCGGACAGATTACCGGCTGCGAGGGCTATGTTGAATCGGCCGCGATCGGCCTTCTGGCCGGATGCTTTGCCGCGGCCGAGCGAACGGGCGAGCCGGTGCTGTTGCCGCCGCCGACAACGGCGCATGGCGCTCTGCTCAATCACATCACCGGCGGGCACATCGAAACCATCGATCAAGGGCCCGGTTCGTTCCAGCCGATGAACGTCAATTTCGGCCTCTTCCCGCCGCCGGGGCCGTTGCCGGCGAAAGACGCGGAGGGCAAGCGGCTACACGGCCCGGCCAAGGCGGTCGCCAGGAAACGTGCATTGTGCACGCGCGCGCTCGCCGATCTCGAACAATGGATTCGGGCCGAGCTGCCGCGCGCGGCGGAGTAACCGCTTCCGGTTCCTCGCGCGCAAATTGCCAGCGCCGGTAGAACAAGGGCGAAGCATCGACAATGTGTATCATGAGGTCCGCACCGGCAATCCCCGGCCGGTATGGCCCTTTGCCGCGACCGCCCGCGGTCATGCTAGAAGGCCGCCATGAGTGAAGGCGAGATCCCAATGGAGATTGCGGGGCGTTGGCGCCCCGGCGTGGTGCTCAAGCGCGACGTATTCTCCACCATCGAGCGCGGGCGCTTTCGCACCCAGGATGGCGGCGAAGTGGACGCCGTGCTGCGCCGGCTCGACGAGGTGCCGTGGTGGAGCCGCGTCGTCGCTTACGAATTGTTCCGCCGCGAGCGCCGCGCGCTCGCCGCCGCCGGCGGTCTCGGCGTCGCGCCGCCGCTGTTGTTTGCCGGAAAGCGCGTCCTGGTGCGCGGCTGGATCGACGGCGTACCGCTGCACATTGCCAAGCCGCATGGCGACACCGCCTATTTCCGTTCCGCCAAGCAGGCTTTGTACAAGCTGCACCGGGCCGGCATCGCCCATAACGATCTCGCCAAGGAGCAGAACTGGCTCTACGCCCGAGACAACGGGCATGGGCGCGCCTGCCTCACCGATTTCCAGCTTGCCGCCGGTTTTCGCCGCCGCAATGCGCTGTTCCGTCTCGCCCGCTATGAAGACTTGCGGCATCTGCTCAAGCACAAGCGCCGTTACGTGCCCGCGGCGCTCACGGCCGCCGAGCGGCGCGTGCTGGCGCGCAAAAGCATCGTCACCCGGGTGTGGATGGCAACCGGCAAGAAGCTCTATTACGCGATCACCCGAGGATTGAATTTCACCGACCGCGAGGGCCGCGGCGTGCGTTTCGTCCAGGAGGCGCCGGCGATCGCCGCGCGGCTGCGAAGCCATCCGCAGGTTCACGACGTCGCCATCGTCCCCTATCCCGACCGCCGCGCCGGCACCGGGCTTTATGCCTTTGTCGAGGGAAGCGCCGGCGAGCGGGATTTGCTCGACTACCTCGGCGCCACGCGGCCCGAGCATCTGCAGGTGGTCGATGCCTTGCCGCGCACCGCACAGGGCGACGTGCGCAACGAGATTCTCGAGCTCGTGGCGCTCAACCAGCTCGACCTGATCGAGGCCCTGCTCAAGACCGACGCCGAGCGCGCCATTGTCGGTCGCATCGTATCGGAACGGCGAAATCTACGCGACCGCTTTGCGTTTTGAGCGGCGAAGACATGCGTGGCCCGCCTATGCGCCGCCGCAGATAATGATAATCTGGAAACGATCCGCTTGGGCGCGATCGCGTGTCGCGGCCACGTCCGGAGCAAGAAAACGCGGGGGAACGTCATGAGGCGCGGCTGGATCGTCGGCATTTTCATCCTGCTCTGCCCGCCGGCATTCGCGCAGCAGCAGACGCCGCCGGCGATCGCCTTCGACTCGATCCCCGATCCGCTCAAGCTGCCGGACAACATCTATTTCGGCGAGGTCAGCGGCATCGCGGTCAACTCCAAGGGCCACATCTTCGTGCTGTCGCGCGGCAACAGCACGGGCCCGGCCTATGCGGCGGCCGCGGCGCAGCTTCTGGAATTCGGCCCCGACGGCAAATACCTGCGCGAGATCGGTCACAACCTCTATGCCTGGTCGTTCGCCCACATGGTCAAGATCGACCGGCATGACAATATCTGGGTCACCGACAAAGGCTCGGACATGGTGATCAAGTTCACCCCCGAGGGCCGCGTGGCGATGGTGTTTGGGCGCAAGCAGGAAGCCTCCGATGAAGGCACCGGGCCACTGAAACATCCCAATCCGCCGCTTCCCGCCGAGCCGGGCCGCTTTCGGCAGGTGACCGACGTCGCCTTCGATTCCGCCGACAACGCCTATATCAGCGACGGCTACATCAATTCGCGCATCGCCAAAGTCGACAAGAACGGCAACTGGCTCAAATCCTGGGGCCAGCGCGGCACCGGTCCCGGCCAATTCAATACGCCGCATTCCATCGCGGTCGATGCGAAGAACAATGTCTACGTCGCCGACCGCGGCAATCACCGCATTCAGGTGTTCGACAGCGACGGCAATTTCGAGCGCCAGATTGTGATCGATGTGCCGGTGCCGCCGGGCGCCCGGCCGGCGATCGGCACCATTCCGAACGAGGCAACGGGCGCGAACGGCACCATGGCGCCCGGTGCGCCATGGACCATCTGCATCACGCCCGGCCCGAGCCAGGTGCTCTACAGCGCCGATGCCTGGCCGGGCCGCATCTATAAGCTCACGCTCGACGGCAAAGTGCTCGGCATGCTGGGCGAGAGCGGCAAGCAGATCAAGCAATTCGGCTGGGTTCACGAACTCGCCTGCCCCTCGGAAAACGTCGTGTGGGCGGCGGAGCTTTTGAACTGGCGGGCGCAAAAGCTCCTGCTGCATCCGTAGAGCTTGTTGCTGCGCCCTGCGTTAGGACGCGGCAATGCGCGCCGGATTGCGCGCCGCGCGCCAGATCAGCCATTGCCGGCGCCATGGCGGAAGTTCGGCCGGCGCAAACGGATCGCTGCGCTGCCATCGCTTGAGCTGTGGTCCTACCGGCGCCAGCGGCAGCAATGCCGCGAGCGCCGGCGGCGGCAGCCCGGGAAGCTCCCGGCGCACCACGTCGAGATTCCGCCGCGCGACGTCGTGCAATGCGGCCAGTGCGGTCCGCAAGCCGCCGCCCGACTGGCGCGCGAATACCGCCTGCGGCGACACGCCGTGCCTGTGCAAGACGTCGAGCGGCACGTAGAGCTGGCGCCGGGCCGCGTGCAGCGGCAGGGCGCGAAATAGCCCGGCGATGGCCAGAGCGATGCCGGCAGGCACAGCAACGGCCGGCGCCGGCGCGCCGAGAATTTGCGCGGCGAGCGCGATGACCGCGGACGCCGTCCGGCGTGCATAGGTCTCGAGATCGGACACGGTCGCCATCGGCTCGTCATAGAGATCGAAGCGATGCGCTTCGACCAGATCGGCGAGCGCGGCCGCCGGCAAGCGATAGCGGACGATTGCCGCGCGCAATGCCGCCGCAACCGGATTGGCGCCCGCCTCCCCGTCCCGCTCGCCGCCGATGACCTCGCACCACCATTGCAGGCGGATTTCGCCCGGCATCGGCTCGTGCGCCGCTTCGCGCACGCGGCCGATTTCGGCATTGAACGCATAAAGCGCAAACAGCGCCTCGCGATGCCCGGCCGGCGCGAACAGCGTGGCGAGATAGCGATCGCGGTCGGCGGTGCGGACCAGTTCCGCGCAATAGGCCGTCTCGTCCTGCATGAAGCCAGCCTAGCACTATCGGACGGCGATCAGCCCGGCGCCAAGCCGCCGGCCCTCCATCAGCATCACATTGTAGGTCCGCACCGCCGGCCCGGTGGCCATGGCGTCGAGCGAAATGTGGGCGTCGCGGAAGTGCCGCCGCAGCGGCTCCGGCACGATCCAGGGCGCGGCACCGGTGCCGAGGATGAAAAAATCCAGATCGCCAGCGCAGGCAAAAACCGATGCAAAAAGATCGTCGGTCAGGTCGGCCGGGCCGACGACCGGCCACGCCCAGATGCCGTCTGGCAAACAAAGTAACGAGCCGCGATGGGACAGGCCGGCGAAGCGAAAGCCGCCGCCGCCATGCGCGTCGATCGGCGCCTGGCGTGGCAGATGGCGGTCGTCCACGGCAACCCTAGCGGCGCGAGCGGCTGCGCCGCGCCGGCGGCGCCGGTCGCGCCGGCGCTGGCACCGTTGCCGGTGCCGCGGCGACCGCCGGCGGCGGCTCCGGCTCCTCCACCTCGCCCATGCGGCCGGCGCCGACGCCGAGATAGATCAGGATCGGCGAGGCGATGAACACCGAGGTGTAGGTGCCGACCAGCACCACGCCGAACATCATCGTCGCGGTAAAGCTGTGAATGGCCTGCCCGCCGAACAAAAGCAGCGCGAGAAGCGACATCGCCACGGTGAGGTGGGTCACGATCGAGCGCGACAGGGTCGCATTGACCGACGCGTTGAGCAGATCGGGCATCGACATGCGCTTATAGCGGCGCAGCATTTCGCGGATGCGGTCGTAGATGACCACGGTGTCGTTGAGCGAATAGCCGAGAATCGTCAACAGCGCCGCGATGCTGGTGAGATCGAAATCGACATGAGTCAACGACATGAAGCCGACGGTGAGCACAAGATCGTGCACGTTGGCGATCATGGCGCCGAGCGCGAACTGCCATTCGAAGCGGAACCACAGATAGATCAGGATGGCCACGATCGCCATGACCAGGCCGATGGTGCCGTAGGACAGGAGCTCGGTGGAGACGCTCGGACCGACCACCTCGACGCGGCGGTAGGTGACGGTGTCGCCGAGCGCGTCGCGGACCTTCTGGATCGCGGCCTGCTGCGCCTGGTCGCCGCCGGGCTGTTCGGAGATGCGGATCAGCACGTCATTCGGCGCGCCGAACTCCTGGAGCTGAAAGTCGCCGACCTTGAGCCCGGAGATGGTAGTCCGCATTTTCGCCAGATCGGCCGGATTGGCCTTGGTCTGCACCTCGACCAGCGTGCCGCCGACGAAATCGATGCCGAAATTCAGGCCATGAAAGAAATACAGGAGTATGGCGACGATCGACAGCATCGCCGAAATGGGAAAGCTGATGCGCCGGAAGCGCATGAAATCGAACTTGGTGTTGTCGGGAACGATACGAAGGAGGCGCACTGGGCTTCTTTCAAACGGGGTTTCGCGGTTCGGCCATGGCGGTCCGGGCGATGAGCGTTAGATCGGCACGACGCGCGGCCGCCACCAGCGCACCCAATAGGCGACGATCAGCCTGGTCAGCGTGAACGCGGTAAACAGCGTGGTGAGAATGCCGACGCCCAGCGTCACCGCAAAGCCGCGCACCGGGCCGGTGCCGATATAGAACAGCACCGCCGCGGCGATGAAGGTGGTTATGTTGGAGTCGAGAATGGTCGCAAGCGCGCGGGAGAACCCGGCATCGATGGCGTTGATGGCGCTGCGTCCGGCGCGCACCTCCTCGCGGATGCGCTCGTAGATCAGCACGTTCGAATCCACCGCGATGCCGACCGTCAGCACGATGCCGGCGATGCCCGGAAGTGTCAGCGTCGCGTTGAGGAACGATAGCACGCCGAAGATCATGGCGACGTTGATGGCGACCGCGATATTCGCGAACAATCCGAACAGCCCGTAGGTCACCAGCATGAAGATGATGACCAGCGCCGCGCCGGCATAGGCCGCGTGCTCGCCGGCATTGATCGAATCCTGGCCGAGCCCCGGCCCGACGGTGCGCTCTTCGACAATCGTCAGCGGCGCCGGCAGCGCGCCGGCGCGCAGCAGAATGGCAAGGTCGTTCGCCGACTGGACGGTGAAATTGCCGGATATCTCGCCGGCGCCGCCGAGGATCGGCGTGCGGATGACCGGCGCGGAAATCACCTTGTTGTCGAGCACGATGGCGAACGGTTTGCCGACATTGGCCTGGGTCGCGGCGGCAAATCGCTGCGCGCCGGACGAATTGAAACGGAAGTTGACCACCGGCTGGTTGGTCTGTGAATCGAATCCGGCCTGGGCGTCGACGAGATCGGCGCCGGAGACGAGGATGCGCTTCTGCACCAGATATTTTTCGCCCTGCTGCTGGCCGTCGAGAAGCTCGGAATCTTCGGGCGGATGGCTTGCCTCGGCCTGCTGCGGCGTCATCGACAGATCAACCATGCGGAAGTCGAGCTTTGCCGTCTTGCCGAGGATGTCCTTGAGGCGGGTCGGGTCCTGCAGGCCCGGCACCTGCACCAGGATGCGGTCGAGGCCTTCGCGCTGGATGCTTGGCTCGACGAGGCCGAGCTCGTTGACGCGGCGCTGGATGATCTCGATCGATTGATCGACCGCCTGGCGGATCCGCTCGGTGATCGCTGGATCGGTCGGCGTGAGCGTGATCAAGCCGTCCTTCTCGCTGACATCGAGATCGCGCTGCCCGGTCGAGCCGAGATAACCGGACATCGGCTGCGCCAAAGCCTGCAATTTGCTCAGCGCGGTGCTGACGTCGTTCGGCCGGGTGATATGCACTTCGACGGCGCCGTTGTGGACCGCGCGGCCGGTGAACGGGATGCGCGCCTCGCGCAGGACCCGCAGCACGTCCTCGTCGACGGCCTGCAGCCGCTCCTTGCGCACCGAATTGGTATCGACTTGCAAAAGGAGGCTCGAGCCGCCCTGCAGGTCGAGGCCGAGCACGATGTGACGCTGCGCCCAGGCCGGCCAGCGCCCGACCGTGCTCTCGGGGAAGAAATTGGGCACCATGAACAGGCACACGATCAGCGCCGTGAGCAGGATGGCCGCCGCCTTCCACCGCGTGAAAAACAACATGGTGCTCGAGGTTCCTTACGTTCGCCGGCGCAGGCGCGGTCAGCTCGCGCTGTCGTCTTTGACCGGTTCGCTCTTGGCCCGGACCTCGCTGACGCTGGAGCGCAAGTGCCGCACCTTCACGCCGTCCGAGATTTCGATCTCGATATGGTTGTCGTCCACCACTTTGGTGACCTTGCCGACCAGGCCGCCATTGGTGACCACCGTATCGCCGCGCCGCAGCGCTTTGACCATTTCCTGATGCAGCTTCACCTTGCGCTGCTGCGGCCGCAGGATGAGGAAATACATGATCACGATGATCAGGATCAGCGGCATGAACGAGGTGATCATGCTGGCGGAGTCGCCGCCGGCGCCGCCAAACAGGCTACTCAACGGATTGCTTTGCGCGAACGCGGGCGTGATGAACATCGTTCCTCCAGAGGGGCGGGCCATAAAAGCGCGCCGCCCGGAATGAAGGGCCGCTTTTGCGCGCAAAATCGGCGCGGACTATAGCCGCCGTTGGCCTAATTGCAATGACGCGCTCGGCGCGACCCAAGCTTGCGAGCGCGCAACGGCCCGGCTAAGGGGATGGCTGCAACCCGGTGTAATTATGGCCAAATCTGTTGCGCGCCCGCGCAAGAAATCGACCTCGAAACCGCGCCGCGGCGGGCCGCAAAGCAAGCCTTCCGCGGACGGCCAGACGGCGCTTCTGACGCGGATCGCCGGCGCCCTGGAGCGGCTCGCGCCGCAGCCGCCGGCGGCGCTCGATTTTTCCTCCGCCGACGCCTTCGTCTGGCATCCGGAAGGCCGCAAGCTCGCGGCGGTTCGCCGCGTCAACCGTGTCGACATGTCGCTCTTGAAGGGCATCGACCGGGTGCGCGACCTCTTGGTCGAAAACACCGAGCGCTTTGCCCGCGGGCTGCCGGCCAACAATGCGCTGTTGTGGGGCGCGCGCGGGATGGGAAAATCCTCGCTGGTCAAGGCGGCGCATGCCGGCATCGGCGCCGCCCACCCCGCCGCGGGCCTGAAGCTGATCGAAATCCACCGCGAGGACATCGAGTCGCTGCCCGAGCTGATGGCGCTTCTGCGCAATGCGCGCGAGCGCTTCATCGTGTTCTGCGACGATCTTTCCTTCGACGCGGAGGACACCTCCTACAAGTCGCTCAAGACCATGCTCGAAGGCGGCATCGAGGGGCGACCGGAGAACGTCATTTTCTACGCCACCTCGAACCGACGCCATCTGATGGCGCGCGAGATGATGGAGAACGAGCGCGCGACCGCGATCAATCCGGGCGAGGCGGTGGAGGAGAAAGTCTCGCTGTCGGACCGTTTCGGGCTTTGGCTCGGGTTCCACCGCTGCAGCCAGGACGAATATCTGGCCATGGTGGAAAGCTACATCGCCCATTATCGCGTGCCGTTCTCGGGAGAGCCGCTGCGCCGCGAGGCGCTCGAATGGGCGACCACCCGCGGCGCCCGTTCCGGCCGCGTCGCCTGGCAATATGTGCAGGATCTCGCCGGCCGGCTCGGCGTGAAGACGACGGGCTAGACTAGTGCCGCCAGCCGGTCGTTTTAGCCGGCCGCGCGGCGGCATCCGAACGCCAAAACCACAATGGGTGCAGCCGGCGCAGCATGGATTGCGGGCTTCGCGCCGCAAGCTGCGCAATAACCTCAGGCGCCGGAAAGATACTGCGTGGGATCGACAGGGGTCGCGCCCTTGCGGATCTCGAAGTGCAATTGCGGCGAGGTGACATTGCCGGTCTCGCCGGACTTGGCGATCACCTGGCCGCGTTTGACGCTGTCGCCGCGCTTGACCAGAAGCTCACTGGCATTGGCGTAAGCCGTGACGAAGCCGTTGGCATGGCGGATCAGGACGAGATTGCCGTAGCCTTTGAGCTCGTTGCCGGCATAGGCGACGACGCCGTCTTCGGCCGCTTTGACCGGCGTGCCCTCAGGCACCGCGAGATTGATGCCGTCGTTCTGCAGGCCGTTCGGCTTCGGTCCGAAGGCGGCGATGATGCGGCCGCGCACCGGCCAGCGGAACCCCGGCATCGCGCTCGCCGTCTGTTGTTCGGCCTTGACCGGATGCTCGGCCGCCGCCGGCGCGACCGGCTCGACGAGGCGGGCGCTATGCGGCGATTCGACGGTCGCCACCGTGGTCGGCGCCGGCGGCGGCGCTTCCGCGCGCCGCGGCATCGGCTCGGCCGCCGGTGCCGGCCGCTGGCCCATTTCCGGGATGGTCACGTGCTGACCGACCCGCACCATGGTGTCGGGCGAAATGCCGTTGGCGCGGGCGATCACGGCGACCGGCTTGCCATAAAGCCGGGCGATGCTGTTGAGCGTTTCACCCGGCGCGACCACGTGTACACCGGACGGCGCCACCAATCCGCCGCGCGGAGGC
>Ga0335074_10007714_pt1 | contig 14933 bp, 13 predicted proteins | sample Lox_Sample_23_FD_206715 | JGI IMG/M metagenome (GOLD analysis project Ga0335074, IMG submission 206715) | Soil microbial communities from Loxahatchee National Wildlife Refuge, Florida, United States - Lox_Sample_2.3 | ecosystem: Environmental > Terrestrial > Soil > Wetlands | place: USA...
TGGCCTCGTCGCGCGGGGTTTCGTCGAGCGCGATCACCAGCCTTCGGATGAGCGCCGATTCCTCAATCGAATGGATGTTGGCGTGCGCCATCGAGACATAGGCGGGGTAGTAGTTCCCGCCGAGGATCCGCAGCTGGTCGTCGACCGTGCGGGTCATGCGCAGGCTCAAAAGCGCCGCCGCTCCCATCAGGATCAGCAGACCGAAGGCGATAGCGAATATCTTGAGCCCGATCCGGACGCGCATGTCTCTCTCCCGACATGCGAGCACCTACCGGAAAATGGTTAGAAAAGAATCAAGGCGGCGGGATCACAGCCGGTCCTCGACCGTGCTGCGCCGCATGTCGCGAGGTTGCGCGAGGTCGTAGCGGCGGCCGCGATGCAGCACCGCGCGGTTGTCCCATATTACCAGATCGCCCGGACGCCATTCGTGGCAATACACAAACTGACGCTGTGTCGCATGCTCCAGAAGATCGGCGAGCAGCACCCGCCCCTCGGGCAGCGACAACCCGACGACATGCGTCGCGTGCGAGCCGAGATAGAGGAGCTTGCGGCCCGAACCGGCATGCGTGCGGATGAGCGGCCAGGTCACGGGCGGAATCGCGCCGGCGATTTCCTCCTCGCGCGGCGCGAAACCGAGTGTCGCGCGCGAATGGTGCACGTAATGCTCGGCCTCGCGGCCTTCGGTTTCGGCGCGCAGGCGATCGGGCAGCGCGTCATAGGCGGCGCGCATATCGGCGAACTCGGTCTCGCCGCCCCAATCGGGGGTGGCGCTGCAGTAGAGCAGCGAGAATTTTGCCGCCGGCTTTTTGTAGGAGCTGTCGGTGTGCCAGAGGCGCGTCGCCATGTTGGAGAGGATGCGGCGATGGTTGCGGCCGGCGACGTTGCCCGCCTCGTCGAGGTTGGAGACATCGGCGAATTCCGGCCGCACCCGGCGATGCTGGCGTACCGCCAGATGCCGGCCCGGGTCCATCGGGCCAAAGCGCGCGGTGAAGGCGAGCTGCTCGTCCTCGCTCAGGGTCTGTTCGCGGAAGGCGAGCACCGCATGGCGGTCCATCGCCGCCTCGATCTCGCTTATGCGCGCGGCGGGAAGGTCGTCGCGCAGATCGATGCCGTCGGCCCGCGCGGCGAACAGCTTATGCAGCGGCGAGAAGGTCAGGGCCATCGCCTCACCTTATGCCGACACCAGCCGGCGTGGTAGCCTCAGGGGCGGAAGGAGAGCGCGCGATGCTGCAAACTTATGAGGGCGGGTGTCATTGCGGCCGGGTGCGGTTTCGCATCCGGGTCGATCTCGCCGGGACATCGATCGGCGAGTGCAACTGCTCGATCTGCACCAAAAAGGCGATCCTGCATCTGCCGGTGGCAAACGAGCGGTTGGAGCTGCTGAGCGGCGCCGACGACCTCGCAACCTATACCTTCAACACCGGCACCGCGCAGCACACCTTCTGCCGCCATTGCGGCATCCACGCTTTCTATCGGCCGCGCTCCGACCCGGAAAACTACAGCGTCAACGCGCGCTGCCTCGACGATTACGATCCCGAAACCATGCCGTCGCGGCGCCTCTTCGACGGCCGCGAATGGGAAAGCCATTTCGCCCAAGCTGGCGACGATTGGGCGGCAAGGCGCTAGGGAGGAAGCGATGCTGGAAACGCGCGAAGGTGGATGTCATTGCGGCCGGGTACGGTTTCGCGCCAAGGTCGATCTCGACCGGCTGTCGCAATGCGACTGCTCAATCTGCACCAAAAAGGGCATCCTGCATCTGCCCATCGATCCGGCCGATTTCGAGCTCTTGAAAGGCAAGCACGCACTGACCGCCTACACGTTTGGAACGGGACTCGCGCAGCACACCTTCTGCTCGCATTGCGGGATGCATCCGTTCTACATCCCGCGCTCGCAGCCGCACCGGATCAGCGTCAACGCGCGCTGCCTCGATGGGGTCGACGGACCGAGCCTCAAGCCGACCCGCTTCTTTGGCGGGCGCAATTGGGAACAGGCTCAGGCAACGCGGCTCGCGGAAGAAGGGCTGGCGGCGCCCGATGCGAAAGGCGGCCGCGCCGGCGCGCTCACTCTCCAGGCGATCCTCGACCGCGCGCCTGAATAGCGGGCATGCTTGGCGGCGCGGGCCGCAGCACGTCCCGCCCGATATCCGCGATCCGCCGGCGGCCCAACAGCGCCATATCGGTGTCGAGCTCCTTGGCGAGCAGCGCGATGGCGTGACTCACGCCTTCCTCGGCCGCGAGCGCGGCGGCGAACAGAAACGGCCGGCCGACGAACACGGCCCTGGCGCCAAGCGCCAGCGCCTTGACGATGTCGGTGCCGCGACGGAAGCCGCTGTCGATCATCACGGTCATGTCGCCCGCGGCGGCCACCGCGGCCTCGAGGATGGTGAGCGGGGAGATCGCGTAATCGAGCTGCCGGCCGCCGTGATTGGACAGGATCACGCCGTCCGCACCGATCTCGCGGGCTTGCACGACGTCCTCCACCGACAGCACGCCTTTGACGACGAACCGCCCTTTCCACAGGTCGCGCATCACGCGGACGTGCTCCCAGTCGAGGCTTTCATGTGCGGCGATGGTTTTGACTTTTCGCGAGAAGAGGTTGGGGCCCCCGCCGGGTTCGAGATTGACGATCTCGGGAATGCCGCGTTTCAGCAACGTGCGCGCCAGGGTGCCGGCAAGCCAACGCGGATGGGTCGCGACATCCCACATCAGGCGCGGACCGGGGCGGATCGGAAAGCTGAACCCGGCGCGTGCATCGTATTCCCGGTTGGAGCCGATCGGCACGTCCGCGGTCACCGCCAGCACCTCGATCCCGGCCCGCGCGACGCGGGCGACCATCCCCTCGATGGCTTCACGGTTGGGCGACTGGTAGGCGGCAAACCAGGCGGCGGGATTGGCCGCGGCAACCTCCTCCAGCGGGACGATAGAGTTGGCGCTGAGGATGAAGGGAATCCCGGCCTTTGCCGCGGCGCGGGCCATGACCAAGTGGCCGTCGAAGGCGACCAGCGCGCCGCCCCCCATCGGGGCGATGCCAAAGGGCGCGGCGTAGTCGCGGCCGAAGAGGCTGATCCGGCTATTGCGCTCTTCGACACCGACAAGAATGCGGGTGACGAGCTGCCATTCATCAAAGACCGCGCGATTGCCGCGCATCGTCGCCTCGGTTTCCGCGCCGTGCGCGACATAGCCGTAGACCGCGCGCGGCAAACGCCGCCGCACCGCGCGCTGGAAGTCGTCGAGGTCAAGGACCCGGGAGAGGCGCGACGAACGATGACCGGGCAGCTCTGGCTGCTGCCGCTCGCTGGGCGATGGGTGCTGGATGGTGAGGGGAGTCGTCGCGCTCATCGCGGCCTTGTCATTGCTGCTGAGGCAACAACAAAAGGAGGCGCCGCGTTCCCGGGCGACCTTAGATGCGGCGCACCTCGATTGTCTGCAATGGGTGACGGCGGCTCGTCTTCATATCACCAGCTCCTTGCCGACGCCGCGTACATCGACCTCGTAATCCAGTCCCTGGACGGGCGGGCGGGCGTAATGCCACGTAAGCCCGCCCGGCGCGGCGCCGCGGCGAATGAATTCATCGGCGAAATGCGGGTGGATATCGAAGATCGTGTAAAGCTGGGTCTCGGTCGCGTCGGTCCAGCCTTTGTCGAGTGCGGCCATGCGCTGCTCCATCGCGCCCAGCACAAAGCGCGCCTTCTCACGCATGCCGTCGGGCGACTGGTCGCCGAGGCGGATGATGCGCGGGCCGTAAGGTCCCTCCGCCCCACCCGCCTCGCCGCTGCCGGCCACGACGAAGCCCTGTGCGCCCGGCACCGTGTAGGAGAAAGCATAAAAGCTCGGCTCCTTTGGTGGGTCGATTTCGGGGCAGACATTGGAGCGCGCGACCGGATTGACCTCGTCGTGGAAGATGCCCCAGGCCGCCAGCTGCTGCACGTAGTGGCGGTTGAAGTCGACAAAGCCCTGGTCGGTGAACTGGCCAGGCGAGCGCAGCTCGCAGGCACAGAACGAGGTCGGCGGTCGGCCGATGCGCGCCATGTGCGCCTCCGCCGCAGCAAACCCTTCGGCGAGCGGGAGCAGCTTCGCAAAGCGCACCCGTTCGATCGCATAGCCGGTCAGCGCCTCAACTCCCCCCGAATACTGGAAGGCGTGGCTGATGAAACGGTAATTGCCGGGCTGGAAGACCTGGGTTTCGAGCATCGCCCCCTCCCTATCTAACAAGTGCGCTCACGCCTCCGCGGGAGCTGACGACTCCGGCCGAACTTGATCGAACCTACATGATCGGTGCGGTCGCCTGTTCCAGCCACCGCGCGGTCTCGGCGTCGACGATCGGACCGATCGTCTCGCGTACCCGCGCGTGATAGGCGTTGAACCAGAGTTTCTCGTAATAATCGAGCCGCTCGGCGACGACGAGATAACGATCGATCGGCGCCAAGGTGATTGTCTCGAAGCTCAGCATTTCGCGGCCCGAATCCTTCGAGAGCTCCTCTTCCGGCTGCACGACGATGAGGTTCTCGATGCGGATGCCGTAGGCGCCGGTTTTGTAATAGCCGGGTTCGTTGGAGACGATCATGCCGGGCAGCAGCGGTTGGCTGTTGGCCGCCTTGGAGATACGCTGCGGACCTTCGTGCACCGAGAGGTAGCTGCCGACTCCGTGCCCGGTGCCGTGGTCGTAGTCGAGCCCGACTTCCCATAGCGCGCGCCGAGCAAAGCCGTCGAGCTGCGAGCCTGTCGTGCCTTTGGGAAAGCGCGCGCGCGCCAGCGCGATATGGCCTTTGAGGACGCGCGTGAAGTTTTCGCGCATCTCATCCGATGGCTTGCCGATGGCGATGGTGCGGGTGATGTCCGTGGTGCCGTCGAGGTACTGCGCGCCGGAATCGAGAAGGTAGAGCGTCCCCGGTTCGAGCACCTTCTCGGTCTCCGGGCTGGCGCGATAGTGCACGATGGCGCCGTTCGACCCGGCGCCCGAAATTGTCGGAAAGCTGAGGTCGCGGAAATATTTACCCTCCTTGCGGAAGGCTTCGAGCCGGTCGCTGGCGGCGATCTCCTTGAGGTCGCCTAACGGTGCGCTACGCGCCAGCCAGGCGAGAAACCGCGTCACCGCCGCGCCGTCGCGGCGATGCGCCTCGCGCGTGCCGTGGAGTTCGACGGCGTTCTTGCACGCCTTGGGCACCATGCACGGATCGGCGGCGCGGACGATCTGCGCACCAGCCCCGGCGAGCCGGTCGAAAACCCATGACGCCGCGCTCGCCGGGTCGACCTGCACCCGGCCTTCCTTGGCAAGGCCTTCAAGCACAGCGCCGAGCCGGTCCGGCGCCTCGATGGTTACGCTGTTGCCGAGATGGCGATCGAGGCCGGGCGTGAGCTTGCGGCGGTCGATGAACAGCGTGACCGCGCCATCCGCCTTGAGGATCGCGAAGCTGAGCGGCAACGGCGTGTGCGGCACATCGCCGCCGCGGATGTTGAGGAGCCAGGCAATCGATTCCGGCATGGTCAGCACGGTCGCGGCCGCGCCATTCGCGGCGAGCGCCTTGCCGACGCGGCGGCGCTTCTCGGCAGCGCTTTCGCCGGCGAACGCGTCGGGCTGAGCGAATACCGGCGCCAGCGGCGCCGCCGGGCGCCCACGCCACACCGCGTCGAGCGGGTTGCGCTCGACCGCGCGCAGGGTCGCGCCGGCGCGCTCGACCCCGGCCTTGAGCCGCTCGATCTCTTGCGGCGTGTGCAGCCACGGGTCATAGCCAATCGCGTCACCCTTCCCGGCCATGTCAGCAAGCCAGCTTGCGGCCGGCTCCTCGATCAGATGGCGGATTTCATAGGCCTTGGCATCGACCTGGGCGCCGGCCTGCAGGGTGTAGCGGCCATCGACAAAGACAGCGGCGCGGTTTTTCAGCACCACCGCCATCCCGGCCGAGCCGGTAAACCCGGTAAGCCAAGCGAGGCGTTGCCCGCAGAGCGGCACGTATTCGCCCTGATGCTCGTCCGCGCGCGGGATGATGAAGCCGGTGAGCCCGTCGGCGGCGAGCTTGTCGCGCAGCAGCTTGAGACGCGCGGCGCGCGACAGGCAGGCGAAATCCTCGACGCTGATGCCATCATGGTGCGATGCGGCAAGCGCCGTTTTGCGGGCGTCGAGCGCCGCCGCGAGCTCGGGCGGGGTCGGCTCGGCGACGAGGGCGTGCCAGCTCGCGCCGATTTCCGGCGGCGCCGCCAGCACACCGGCGATCAGCGCATCAACCGCGTCGGGGTCGAGCGGCGAACGCGCCTCCCTCAATAAGGTCGCCAGCCGGCTCCGTTCAGGGGTCGCCCCATCCATCGCTCGCTCCCACTCCTTCGCTACCGCAGTGTAGGAGCAATTTCGCTCGGCCGCACGTCCATGAAATTCCGCCGGCCGCGCGCTGCGTTGCAGAATTCGATTCAGAAATAAGACAGTCTAGCTGACTTATGCATGGCTGCGTTGCGCTGATGCGGTTGACCTTTTTCGGACAAAACCCCATTTGTGCACTGCACCATGCAGGTGAGAGGTATGTACCATGTTCTTCGTCAGTCTCTTCGCGGCTGCGCGTAACGCCTATGCCGAATGGCGGCGTCGGCAGCAGGCCTATGGCGAGCTGATGGCGCTCGACGACCGTTCGCTTGCCGATATAGGCATTCATCGCTCCGAGATCCCGGCGATCGTCGAAGGTTACCGCACGCCGCGCGAAAAGCGCGAGCGCGAGCTCCTGCCCGCGTTTACGCAGCACAAGCTCGCCGGCGGCCAGACCTGGTTTCCCTGGTTCCCGCCGCTGTAAGCCGCCTCAACGGCAAGACGTGAAGAGGCCCGTTCCCGAGAGAGAGCGGGCTTTTTCATTTCCGCAACACCAGGGTCGACCAACCGTCGATGACGATGCGGCGCGCCAGCGGCAAATGCTGCATGCGGTAGCCGGCGAGCACCGCGGCCTCCTGGCGCCGCAGCAGCCCCGACAAGATCACCGCACCGCCCGGCGCGACGCTGCGCGCCAGGTCGCGCGCCATCTGCATCAGGGGACGGGCGAGGATATTGGCAAAGACAAGGTCGTGACCGCGGCTGCGCCCCGCACCGCCGGCGCAGACCACACGCACCAGCGCGCTAACGCCATTGCGCCGCGCGTGATGCCGCGCCACACGGGCCGATTCCGGGTCGAGATCGCTCGCCTGCACGGCACGGTGTAGCGCCTTGGCGGCGGCGATGGCGAGAATGCCGCTGCCGGTGCCGATATCGCGCGGGCAGCGGAAGCGGCGCGCCTTTGCCAGCCGGTCGAACGCCAAAAGACAGCCGCGCGTCGTCGGGTGCTCCCCGGTGCCGAACGCCGTCGCGGCATCGATCTCGACCGCGATCGCACCGGACGAGGGCTGTTCGCGCCAATGCGAGCCGTGGATAAAAAACCGCCCGATGCGCTGCGGCGGAAAGGCGCGACGGTTCTCGGCGAGCCAATCGCGGTCGGCGACGGGCATCTCGATGAGGTCGAGGATTTTCCCGCCCGCCGCATTCGCCGCGAGCCGCAAACGGATATCGAGCACAGCATCGATGAGCGGGGCGGGGGCGTAGGTCTCGACGGCCCACTCCGCGGGCTTCCCGCGAGTCGGCTCGCGCACCTCGAATGCGGAGACGGCGCCAGTCAGCTCATCGAAGATGTCGGCGACCGCGCCCGCCGCCTCGGCGCCCTCGACGCGGATCGCGGTGTGATAGAGCGGCATCAGTTTTTCTTCATGTCATTCCGGGGCGCGACAACGCCGCGCATGAACACGGGCCCACGCAAAATCGGCTCTATCCGTGCTCACGGGTCCCGGATAGCAAGGTTCGCAAGCCAAGCCTCGCCGGGGCTCGCCTAGCTTCCGGGATGAGAAAAAGAGGGTTCACGCACGCTCGACAAAGGCGTCCATCACCTTCTTGTCGCCGGCGTGCTCGAAATCGATCTCGAGCTTGTTGTCCTCGACGACGCGGATCACGCCGTAGCCGAATTTCTGGTGGAACACGCGGTCGCCGACCGCAAACCCGCCGATCTTTTTGACCTCCTGGCCGCGCGATGGCGGGCGAACGCCTTCGATGACCAGTGGCGGTCGCGGCAGGCTCTTGCGGTAGGTGTCGCGGACGCCCTCGGCCCAGCCGGTGCCCCAGGCCGCATTGGCGGCCGGAGAGGCGGCCCAGCCGGCGCCCGGCCCCATGCCCATCTCGGTCTCGACCTCGACCTGGTCTTTCGGCAGCTCGTCGACAAAGCGCGAGCGCGCCGAGGTCTGCCATTGGCCGTGGATGCGGCGGTTGGCGGCGAACGAGACAAGCGCGCGGTTGCGTGCGCGGGTCAGCCCGACATAGGCGAGCCGCCGCTCCTCTTCGAGCGCCGGCAAGCCGCCTTCCTCGATGGCGCGCTGTGATGGGAACATCCCTTCCTCCCAGCCGGGAAGGAATACCGTATCGAATTCCAGCCCCTTGGCGCTGTGCAGGGTCATCAGGTTGACCATGTCGCCCGCGTTGTCGGCGGCGTTGTCCATGACCAGGCTGACATGCTCCAAGAACCCGCCGAGGTTCTCGAATTCGGCCATCGCGACAACGAGCTCTTTCAGATTTTCAAGCCGGCCCGGCGCCTCGGGCGAATTATCGGCCTGCCACATGCCGGTGTAGCCCGACTCGTCGAGCACCCGCTGCACCAGCTCGACATGGCTGTCGCGGAACGCTTCGTCGCGCCAGCGGTCGAGCATGGCGAGGAAATTGGCCAGCGCGCCCCGCGCTCCGCGCGGCAGCGCGTCGCTGGCGATCAACCGTCGCGTCGCCTCGACCAACGATGATTGCTCGGCGCGCGCCTCGGCGTGCAAGAGCTGCAAGGTCGCGGTGCCAATGCCGCGGCGCGGCGTGTTGACGATGCGCTCGAAGGCGAGATCGTCGGCCGGCTGATTGACGAGGCGCAGATAGGCGAGCGCGTCGCGGATTTCCTGCCGCTCGTAAAACCGCGGGCCGCCGATCACGCGATAGGGCAGCGCGAGCGCGATAAAGCGCTCTTCGAACTCGCGGGTCTGAAACCCGGCGCGCACCAGAATGGCGATCTCGGAGAGCTTGTGCCCCTTGCGCTGCAGCGCCTCGATCTCGTCGCCGGCCCAGCGCGCCTCCTGCTCGGCGTCCCACAGGCCGCGCACGGTCACCTTGTCGCCCCCTTCGGCGCGGGTCCACAGCGTCTTGCCGAGCCGGCCGCGATTGTGGCCGATCACCCCCGCCGCGGCCGACAGGATCTCTGGCGTCGAACGGTAGTTTTCCTCCAGCCGGACGATCAGCGCGCCGGGAAAATCGCTCTCGAACTTGAGGATGTTCTCGATCTGCGCGCCGCGCCACGAGTAGATCGACTGGTCGTCGTCGCCGACGCAGCAAATGTTCTTGTGCCGCTGTGCCAAGAGCCGCAGCCAAAGGTACTGGGCGACATTGGTGTCCTGGTACTCGTCGACCAGCACATGGCGAAAACGGTGCTGATAGGTTTCGAGGATTTCCGCGTTGTTCTGGAACAGCGTCAAATTGTGCAGCAGCAGGTCACCGAAATCGCAGGCGTTCACGGTCGCGAGCCGCTCCTGATAGAGCCGGTAAAGGTCGATCGCGCGGCCGTCGGCGAAATCGCCGATCTCGGCCGACGACACCTTGTCGGGGGTAAGACCGCGGTCCTTCCAGCGCTCGATGACGATGTGCAGCACCCGCGCCGGCCAGCGCCGCTCGTCGATATTGGCGGCGGCGAGGATCTGCTTGACGAGGCGCAGCTGGTCGTCCTGGTCGAGGATCGTGAAGCTTGATCTGAGCCCGACCGCCTCGGCGTGGCGGCGCAGGATGCGCGCGGCGAGCGCGTGGAACGTGCCAAGCCATACCCCCTCGGCGGCCTGGCCGATCATCGCCTGCAGCCGCTCGCGCATCTCGCGCGCCGCCTTGTTGGTGAAGGTGACCGCGAGCATCTCGCCGGGAAAGGCACGGCGGGTCGCGAGGATGTGGGCGAGCCGCGTCGTCAGCACGCGCGTCTTGCCGGTACCGGCGCCGGCCAGCACCAGCACCGGCCCGTCGACCGCCGCGACGGCCCGCGCCTGCGCCTCGTTGAGCGCGGCGAAATACGGGCCTGTGGCAGTAGCCGGAGCGACCGGCTCGGCGTGAAGCTCGGACATCGCTCCATCATATAGCAACACCGGCGTCGCGGCGCAGCCGACCCGCGGAACGGATTGCGGCGCGGCCGCCACGCTTTTCGCAAAAATAGTGCAAATCAAATAGCTTCTGGCGGTTTGCCCGGCCTCTCGGCCATGATGCGCGGCGTATATTCTCCAAGGCGCCCGATGCACGCCGCGATCGTTCTGCTGGTTTTGATTCTCACCTATGCCGGAATGGCCGCCGGGCGCATCCCGCGGCTGCAGGTCGACCGAACGGGAATCGCGCTGCTCGCGGTCATCGCGCTCCTCGTGAGCGGTCAGATGACGCTGGACGATTTCGGCAGCAGCGTCGACATGCCGACCTTGGCGCTGCTGTTCGCGATGATGATCATTTCGGCGCAGTTCGCCGAATCCGGCTTTATCGACCTTTGCGCGCGCGAATTCACCAGCCGCGGCCACGGCAACACCGTGCTGCTGGCGCTGACCGTCGCGATCGCCGGCGGCCTTGCCGCGGTGCTGGCCAACGACATCCTCATCATCACCATCGCACCGCTGCTGCTGGTGGGCGCGCGGGGGCGCGGCTTCGACCCGCGCCCGTTTGCGATCGCACTCGCCGCGGCGACCAATGCCGGCTCGGCCGCGACGCTGATCGGCAATCCGCAGAACATGCTTTTGGGTGCGATCGGGCGGCTCGATTTCTGGACGTTCCTCTGGGTCAGCGGCGTACCCGCGCTGTTTAGCCTCGGTACCGTGTTCGCGGTCGTCTGGCTGCAATGGCGGCGACGCATGATCGCCGCAGAGCCGGCCGAGACGGCTGAGCTGCCGCCGGTCGACGTGCATCCGTTCGACCGCAACCAAGCGATCAAGGGCGGCGTGGCGCTTCTTGCGCTGCTCCTGCTTTTCCTGACATCGCTGCCGCGCGAACTGGGCGCGCTGATGATCGCCGCGCTGCTGCTCGCCAACCGCAAGATCACCAGCCGGCGCATGATCGGCACGGTCGATTGGCCGCTGCTGCTCTTGGTCGGCTGTCTTTTCGCGATCACCGGCACGCTGAACCAGACCGGTATCGCCTCGAAGCTGCTCGTGTTTTTCGACCACCACGACTTGCTGCCCAACGGGCTCGTGCCGCTGACCATCTTCAGCGTCGTCACCAGCAACGCGATCGGCAGCCTGCCGGCGGCGATGCTGCTTTTGCAGATTTGGCCGACGCCGCCGCCTGGCGTGCTCTACGCGCTGGCGCTGCTGTCGAGCCTCGCAGGGAACCTGCTGCTGTCGGGCAGCCTCACCAACGTGCTGATCTCCGAGCACGCCGACCGCATGGGGACGCGGCTGAGCTTTGCCGATCACGCCAGGGCCGGCGTGCCGATCGCGGTGATTTCGCTCGCCTTCGCGATGTTGTGGCTGTCGCTGACCCACACGCTGTCGCTGCTGCCGACCCCGGTGCCAGTGGATCAGTAGCGGCCCGGCGTTCTCCCTGTTAAAACCCCGCCGCTCTCGCCTTTGAAGGATCGTACGTGGCGCTTCGCCCTTTGCGTATCGGCACTCGCGGCAGCGCGATGGCGCTCCACCAGGCCAACCTGGTGCGCGAGCGGCTATTCGCGGCGCATCCGGGTCTCACCGGGCCGGGAATGATGGCGCTCGAGGTGATTCGCACCACGGGCGACCGAGTGCAAAACCGGCTGCTTGCCGAGATCGGCGGCAAGGGTCTTTTCACCAAGGAAATCGAGCAGGCGCTGATCGACCGGCGCATCGACCTCGCGGTGCATTCGCTGAAGGACATGGAGACGTTTCTGCCGCCGGGGCTCGTTATTGCCTGCGTGCTGCCGCGGGACGATCCGCGCGATGCGCTGGTCACGCGCGACGGTGGGCCCTTGGCGGCACTGCCGCAGGGCGCCCGGATCGGCACCGCCTCGCTGCGACGCAAGGCGCAGCTCTTGCGCCACCGCCCCGACCTCGCGGTGGCGCCGATCCGCGGCAACGTCGATACGCGGCTCGCCAAGCTGGCGGCGGACGAGGCCAACGGGTTGTTGCTCGCGCTGAGCGGGCTCGCGCGGCTCGGCAAGACCGATATGGCGAGCGAAATTCTTTCGCCCGAGATCATGCTGCCCGCGGTCGGCCAAGGTGCCCTGGCGATCGAGACCCGCGCCGACGATCCCGAATTGCACGAGATGCTGCTGCCGCTGCACGATGCGGCGAGCGCCGCCTGCGTCACCGCCGAACGCGCGATGCTCGCGGCGCTGGATGGATCATGTCGCACGCCGATCGCCGGGCTTGCCACCCTCGCCGATGGCCGACTGTATCTGCGCGCTCGGCTGCTCGCCGAAGACGGCAGCGCCGAGCGCCGCGCCGAAGGCGCTTCCGCCGATGCGGAAGCGCTGGGCCGCGAGATCGGCGAGCGGCTGCGCCGCGATGCCGGGCCGGAATTCGGCTTGAGCTGATCCCTTCCGCTAGTGCTGCACCGGCACGGGCGCCGTCTGCTCGCTGTTGCCGGTTCCTTGGCTGTCGCCGTGCTGGCCGAACCCGCCCTCGCAGGCTTGCTTGTGCAGCCATTCGTCGGGCGACAGCGAGCCCTTGATCACGTAACCGTACAGCTCGACAGGCCAGGTCAGCACGAACACCACGTCGTTGACGACATCGGTGTTCTTATTGGGGCACGGCCCGGTGGCGAAATAGCCGAAGCCCAAAAGCAACAGCCCAATGACGAGATAAAGCGAAACAAGTGACCGCATCGGGCTTCTTCCCTGTTGTTGAGGCCGGGGTTTCCGTGCGCTGGGTTCAATCACTCTACGGCAGCGCAGCGAAGCAGGTTCCTGCGCGTAAAATCAACTCGCTCTTGCGGCATCTACGCCTGGCCGCGCGGGCGGGGCGGGATCGGCCCGCCCGGCCGCGCGCTGGCAAAAGCCGGCACCCCGGCTTTCACGAGCAGAACAATAATTCGCCGAAAACGTTCCGGCGAAGGCCGCGAACGCAGCTAAAGCACGCCTTCGCCCTTGAGCGCCGCAAGCCCGCCGGCATCGATCCCGAGCCAGCTTCGCAGCACCTCCGAGGTGTCGGCGCCGAGCGCCGGCGACCCCTTGATTTTGACCGACTTGCCGTCGACCCGCACCGGCCACGACGCCATCTTGTAGCTGCCATTGTGGTGCTGAACGGTCTGCATAAAGCCGCGCGCCTCGAAGCTCGGCTCATTCTGCAATTCCATCGTATCGAACACCGCCCCGGCGGGGACACCGACCGCGATCAGCTTTTCCATCACCTCGCGCTTGTCGTGCTGGCTCGTCCATTCGCCGATGATGGCTTCGAGCTCCTCGGAATTTTGGACACGGGCGTCGCCGGTCGCGAAACGCGGGTCCTCGATCAGATCCTCGCGGCCGACCAGCTTCATGAGGCGCGCGTAATGCTCGGGATTGGCGCGGCTCGTCGTGATGTAGAGGTAGTCGTTGGGCCCGCCCCCCTTGCACGGGAAGAGGCCGGCCGGGGCGTTGTTGCCGGCGCTCGGCTTGGCGCCGCGGCGCTGTGCCGGTTTGCCGGTGCGGGCCATCGTCGCAAAGCAGGTGCGCATGTAATGCACCATCGCGTCCTGCATCGCGACTTCGAGCCGCCGCCCGACGCCGGTGCGGTTGCGTTCGTGCAGCGCGCCGAGGATCGTCGCCGCCATCAGCATGCCGGTGCCGGTGTCGCCAAAGCTCAAGCCCGGCTTGACCGGCGGCCGGTCGGGCCAGCCGGTGACGCTGATCGGGCCACCGGCCGCCTGCGCGATCATGTCGAAGGCCAGGCCGCGCTCGTGCGGGCTGCCGCTGGCGAAGCCCTTGACCTGGCAATAGATGATGCGCGGGTTGATCTTCTTGACCTCGTCATAGGAGAGGCCGAGCCGGTCGATCGTGCCGGGCGCCATGTTCTCGGCAACGATGTCGGCCTGACGGATCATGTCCTTGACGATCCCCAGTCCCTTCGGGGATTTGAGATTGATCGCGATCGACTTCTTGTTGACGTTGAACTGGTAGAAATACCACGGGTCGTCATCCGGCTTGCCGGGGCGCAGCCGGCGGCCGGGATCGCCACGGCCGGGGTTCTCGATCTTGACCACCTCGGCGCCGAACCACGCCAAGACCTCGGTGCAGGTCGTGCCAGCCTCGAACTGGGTGAAATCGACGACCTTGACGCCTTGCAGGAAATTCAGCTCCTGGGTGTTGTCGCTCATCGCGCCGTTCCTCCCATCGATCGCTTGGGGACTAGCGTGCGCCTTATCGCGCGAGGCCGCAACGCCTTCCCCTCTCCCGCAATGGGGGAGAGGCGCCTGAGGGCACAGCCCGAAGGCGGGTAAGGGTAACGTTCCGGATAAGCCTCATCCGATCCGCGGCTTCTCTATTCCGCCGCGTCCCTCACTGGGGTCAACTCAAGGCGCTGCATCCCGAGGCCGATCGCCTCGTCCCAGCCCTTCTGCCGCACGTCGAACTGCACCTCGTCGGGGCCGAGATATTTGAGGTTGAGCGCACCGCCGCTGGCCGACCGCATCGGCGTCGCTTCGCGTTCCTCATGGCCGTGCATTTCCATCGGTACCTTCTTGACGCCGGCGGTCTGCAGTTCCTTCGCGGTCGTGTCGAGGTTGTCGACCTGGAAGCCGATATGGTGGATGCCACGCAGATCGGAGGTCTGACCCACCCCAAGCTTCGGCGCATCGGCATCGCCGTATTTGAGGATGGCGAAATAGATATAGCCGTCGCTGAGCCAGACGCCGTTCTCGCCGGTCGCGCTCGGCCGGCGGTAAAGCTCGGTGAGGCCGAAATGCTGTTTGTAAAACTCCGCGGTCGCGACGGGGTCGTCGGT
>Ga0335074_10007716_pt1 | contig 14929 bp, 13 predicted proteins | sample Lox_Sample_23_FD_206715 | JGI IMG/M metagenome (GOLD analysis project Ga0335074, IMG submission 206715) | Soil microbial communities from Loxahatchee National Wildlife Refuge, Florida, United States - Lox_Sample_2.3 | ecosystem: Environmental > Terrestrial > Soil > Wetlands | place: USA...
ACTCGCAGCTACCGGGATAGAGGTGGAATGTGCCACGGTCAAGGTTTGGAACCCCAAGATTGGCCACGAAGTCAACACCTTCGGCGGTCGTGTATAGATAGCTACCATCGCCACCGCCATTCATCTCCAAGTGTGTCCAGATGGTCTGAGTCTAAACTCTTGATATATACACTGGTTGTAGTCGCCCAATTCGTGATGACTGAGGTTGCACAGCCATTGCAGCGGGCTCGTTCGCCAGTTCCCATGCAAAATCTACTGTAGAGGTCTTGTATTTGCTTACGATAGCATTGATGTAGGTTTTGTACTGAACTTGCACGGCTGCTGTTGTGTAGTAGTCCCATAGTAGGTATTTACAAAGACGTTCCACCATAATCGTTCCAATTGTTCACAATGTTGATGACCAACTTGATATCGTGAGCTTCAGCTCTTGAACGGCGTAGTCGAGGGCTGGAGGCCATTGGCTCCGGTGTTGGTCTGAGGTGCTTGGCCGGAGACGAAAGACTGGTACCAAACATCGCTGCTCGTGCTACTGACATTGTTGAAACCCCAAACTCTGAGTACTTTAATGCCAGACATTTGGAGGTGGGTCATCACAAGGTCCACATCAGCGTTTTTGGTAAGAAATAGTGCCAGCAAAATAATTCATTGTGCCATCGATATCGAAAAACAAGCATGACTTCGTGACATAAGAGGCCTCACAGGCTGCCAGGGTAAGCACGGCAGCCTTCAAAGAAACCATTGTAATTGTAATTGAATGACAAGAAGTGGGTCAAGTTAGACACACAAAGCTGAAGAGAATTCATCTTGCAGTAACATAGAAGGAGAAGATGAGATGAATGAGATGTGATACTACCCATTTCACGGGCAGCTTGTACTATAGATAAAAAGTTTTGGGAAATATATCACTATTGGAGTCGGCTTACCCCAACGGCGGCAAGAGTACTGCTATTCGTTTTTGGAAGAGAGGCTGCTGCGGATGGATTACTGGATAATAAAACAATATAAAATGCCGGATCCTTAGAGATGTGGCAGTGTAAAGTCTTACAATCTCCTGCTAAAGATTGGGCAGGAACCGTCAGGGTTGGCTTCCCGAACATGCCTGAGTAACAGGTACAATCGTCATCTTTTGGCATAGGTCAACGTCAGGCTGAGTGCCGTGGGGGATGCGAGTTATAAGTGAAACTCAGCCAGGGCCACCCGAACAGTCCCACCTCGCCGTCCTCTCTCCGGTGCCAAGGCAAATCTTTTCGTGGGAAGGGTAGTCAGGTCAATGGCTATCCAGCAGGATTTATATCAGGCTCAATTGAGGTCACGAGGGCGAATGTCGGGAATCCCTTCTCACATGTGTCGTCGTCCGAAAATTGGCAAAGTGTGTTCTGCCGGATTATCATACTTCCTCCTCTTCCACGAGACCCAGACGTGCCAGGATACTCCTTTAGTACACAGGACGTTTTCAATATACATATCTTCTGATGAATTTGAAACTTGCATACTCATCCTTCTTAGAACTGCTCCTCTATTTTCTTATTGTCATAAACAATACGACAACAAATCACGTGTAGCTCCGCAAAACGGCCGCTAGGCCTAACGAGGAAGCTGGTGGATGTAGGTGTATATTGGGCTCCAAAGGGTATTATAACGTATTCTACGTCTACTTTATATATCGTACATTACTGTGGTTTTATTTAAATAGAAGACAATAAGACATCATGACTACTGAATTCGACATTACTACCGTGAGGGAACACTTCCCTTCTTTAAAGCAGCCACAGGTCTACTTCGACAATGCTGGAGGGAGCCAAATCCTTGGGGACGTGGTGACATCGTAAGAGACGAACTTATAAATTTACAATATTTATAACTGATCAATGCCAGGATCTGTGACTATCTAACAAGCACCAATGTCCAACTTGGTGCTTCCTATGCTGTTGGGCAGCAATCCAATACCAAGTACAAGGAAGGTTATGCCGCGGCGGCGAAGTATATTAACGCTTCTCCTGAGGAAGTTGGCAAGAAAAGACTTTTAATCCCGAGAAATATCCATTCTAACCATGACTAGTCATCGGCCCATCAACAACCCAGCTCTTCCGCAACCTCTCGTACGCCTTAAAAGTCCAACCCGGCGACGAGCTTATCGTCTCCGGAATCGACCACGAAGCCAATGTCGCCTCCTGGGTAAGCCTCGCCGAACGCAACAACTTGACCCTAAAATGGTGGATCCCTAAGAATCGCCAAAATCCAAAACTGTATCCAGAGGATCTGAAAGAGTTGCTCTCCGAACGGACTCGTCTCGTGACCTGCACGCACGCCAGCAACATCCTAGGCACAATCCACGACATCAAAGGCATCGCCAAAATGGTCCACACCATCCCTGGAGCCATGCTCTGCATTGACGCAGTAGCGTATGCTCCACACCGGCCAATAGACGTCAAAGACCTGGGCGTCGACTTCTACGCCTTCTCGTGGTACAAGGCAAGTCCCCCCTATCACTCACAACACATCATCTCAATTCCCTCATTTGCCACAACTTCTTGAATCTGATTGACCAACACACACACCCCCAGGTCTATGGCCCCCACATCTCCATGCTCTACGCCCGCATGGCCACCCAGGAATCCTCCATGACCTCTCTAGGCCACTACTTCAACCCCTCCTCCACCCTCGAAGGCAAGCTCAGCCTCGCCGCCTCCAACTACGAGTTGACAGCCGCAATCCCCCGCGTCTGCGCCTACTTCGGCGCCTCTGTCGCCGAGAGCGCGAAGACGTGGGCCGCGATAAAGGCCCACGAGGCCGCGCTGCAGGAAATCCTCCTCGCGTATCTGCGCGCCCGGAAAGACGTCATGATCTTCGGCGAGCCGTCGTCGAACCCGGACCTGCGCGTTCCGACGGTCAGTTTCGTCATCGCCGGGCAGGGGAGCAGGAGCGTGGTCGAGAGGGTGGAGAAGGTGAGCGCCTTTGGGTTTCGCTGGGGCGCGTTCTACTCGAATAGGCTGGTGGAGGATGTGTTGGGGCTGGGGAAGGAGGGCGTTGTGAGGGTTAGCATGGTGCATTATAATACTGGTATGTTCGCGTTATGTCGAGAGTCCCAGCTGCAGTAGCAGCAGTCGTGATATGGATGTTCACCTCTAGGGAATTATGGTACTGACTTTTAGTAGTGGATGAGATCAAGACGTTTGTAAAGAAGTTAGATGAGATCGTGCCGCCACCGCCTTGAATGCCATATTTTTAAGTTGGAATTATACAGAGGCATTATGTTCCCATAGACGAAATGCATCAACTCTTATTCATTACTCGTTCTATCCGTACATCCGTAGTCTAATGCTTTTGCCTGCGCTAACCCATGCATGACCGTGCAGAAACATTAATTCACAAATATTAAGTACAGCTTTGACTAGAGCACAACTCTATGCAATTCTCATAAATTGGAACGATTAAAATGCCGCTGGCTGGCTAGTCAACCTCTCCTTCTCTGGCTCGACAGATTTTACTGGCGATGGAAGATTTGGTTGCTGCAGGCTCGGGGATAGAGGTGCTACTGGAGGCAAAACTAATGGCATTGCTGAATCAGGGCTTGCAGTGCCCTTTACAATTGCTGGCTGTGAGGATGTGCCAGGTGGCCTGTCCTCCTCGGGCGCCGCGACTTTGACTGGTGCTACCAAATTTGGCTGCTGGGAACTGAGAGATAGGGGCAGAACTGGTGGCAGGACTGCCGGTGTTGTTGAGTTAAGAGCTGCGATTGCTTTTGCGGTTGCTGGCTGTGATGGTGAGCCAGGCAACCTATTCTTTCCTGATTTTACTGGCGGTGTAAGATTTGGTAGCTGAGGGCTTGGGGGAAGAGGTGCCACCGGAGGCAGAACTGATGGAGTTGCTAAGGCGAAAGCTGTAAGGCCATTTGCCGTCTCTGGTCGTGGGGGAGAGTGCTTTATAGGAGAGATCCCGGTAGTATTGTGTGGAAGAGCTGACGCTTGACTTGGATCAGAAGTGAGAGCTGATTCGTCTGGATGTTTGCTTGGGAGGGGGCTAAGAAAGCGGAGCGGAGCCGGCGGTGATTTTGATGGTAGCTGGCTATTCGTTGAGGACTCCTGTGGTAATGAGGAATTTGCCGATCCGTGTCCTCTAGTGTGCGGTGATTGAGAGAGCATAGCAACAGTTGTGATCGGAGTAGGGAGCGCCCTGAACGTCCGTTGTTGGGACTGGTCTACATACGATGTTTGTTGCACACTTTGTGATTGTCCAAGCTCTGCCAATGTCGGCTGTGGTGATTCACTACTGGGTAGTCCATTCGATTCGGCTTGGACTAACGGTAATAGATGTCCACCATGCCCAGCTTCTGGTGCAGTATGCGGGATAGGCGTGGGGCGTTGATATGATTGCGTGGAAGGATCTAGACTATGCGGTAATGGAAGTGGTGATGCATATGTTCCAGACAAACCAGATGACAGTCGTCCATTGACGGAGGTGTAATCTCTGTATTGGGATGGTGGTGGCAGACTAGTCGGGCTGTATAGTTGAGGCGGAGAAAAAGCGTGTCCACCATTTGTATATGGGCTAGCTTGTAAATTTGGGCGAGGGCTCAGCCCGTTCATATTGGACGACCATTGTGTTGAGTTGTGAAGGACTTGGCTTCCTGGTCTCTCTTCCACCTTTGATACTGGAGGAGAGGTAGGGTTTATTCCGTTGGAACTTGGCGAATGAGGTTTTAAGGATAGCTTCCATGATTGCGAATAAGGCGATGCGTACTCTGCTCTAGGAGGTGAAATGTGATAAGCCGAATTCGCTTTCTTTGATGAGAATCCCGGATTTTGAGCGCCGTTGGTAGTATGTTGAGAAGTGTTTGCTGGCAAGCCGTTTAGTTGAGGTGACGATACAAGAGAGGATGACCCGGGCCGATTGAACTTGAGTTTGATTGTTGGTCGATGCTTGGCTTTTTCCGCCTCCTCGGCGCGACGCCGGCAAGTTTTGCAGATGAAATGAAAATCATCTCTATTAGCAGCTGCCTCACTGATACCAACACATTTTGTGTGTTGCCAGATATTGCACTTCTCACAAGAGATACTGTGTGAACCATCATCGACTTGGCCGTAAGCACCACATATGCAGTCGAAAACCCAGTCATCCTCTTCAGCAAGCTCTTCCAGGGCTTGTTTCTTCTTTTCAATCTCTGCTTTGAGGTGACGTTCAGATAGGCGGGATTCTCCTGCTTCAAGCTTCTTGCTGTCTTCGGAAAGACCAGCAAGCTCTTCTTCATGTAGAATCCGTCGTGCTTCGCGCTCTTTGAGCCGCTGCTCTCGGGTCATCATGCGTGATTCCCGCTCCTTCTCAAGTTTCATCCATTTCTCCTGCTCCTTCTTTGCCATAGCTAGCTCGGCTTGTCTCTTGCGCTCGGCCTCTCGGGCCTCTTCTTCTTGACGTTGAAGCTCAAGCTTGCCCGCAATCCTGCTAGATCTCTTGGCTGTAGCCAACTTCTCCAGGTTCAGCAGCTCTCTCTCCTTCTGTGCCGCCTTGCGTTTCCGAGCCTCTTCCTGTTTCTCTAATAGAGGTAATAAGTCTTCTGTAATTCGGGTTCGTAGGACCTTCTCATTAGGATCTCGACTCTTCTCGATAGAAGCAACAAAGCGATTGAGATCGTCTAGAGTGATGGCAAGACACTCCCATTTCACCCCACCAAGTCCGTCATCCTCCCCAGGCACTTCTTCCTTGTGTTCTACGATCGGCTCATTAATAACTTCTTCATCGCTTACTTCCGGCTCTGACACTTTTCGCCGCTTACTCGCTCGCAGCGCTGCTTTTGCTTTCTTTGAGTTCTTCTTGGGTGCAGCAGGAGGAGGTGGGGGAGGAGGTGGTGCGGTTTGTCTGTAAAGCCGGTTGTCGTCTAAAACAATATACGTGCGATCCTCCGAGTCCCAGCCAAATGGTTCAATACGCTATACGATATAAGTCAATACATTTCCATCGAAAAGAGGACAATTTTGCTATACCCAGTAAGTCTGATCACTGTCCTTTTGTTCTTCCATCCTCTCTCTAATACGGTCAGGGTTGATCATCGTCCATTGTGTGAGTTGCTGTAACACCCGTATCTATCTCACAAGATTAGCTGATGTCATCAACATGACCATTGGAGCTAAGATGAAGCACTCGCCTTTGTGAACGAATCGAAGTCCATGAATTTTGCTGGCTCCTCCTCAGTGCCGAATGGATTTCGCTGGGGCGCTTTAGCCATATATTGTCGACGAGTATACTCATCGAAGATCTCTAGGCTGTCACCGGTCAGGTCAGTATGGAAGAGTAAAAGGGATGGTGACACAAACGTTAGGCCTCTATGTGAGGAAACAAATTTGAGGAGCGCAAGGCCAATGTCGGCGAGAACTGTCGAATTATTCTTCATACACTCCATTTCAAGCTCCTGAAAGCGGTCCAGTTAGCGGTGCGTTTTCAAGCATGCGACATGATTACAAGATTAAAGACACTCCCTACCTCGATGTCCAGGTTCTCATCAATCTTCACAGCCTTTCCAAAGATGTATATCCATTGTGCGAGATTCGCAAATTCCCACATGTTTCGAATGCGCTCGATCATAGGGCGTTCCTCCTGAGGTTGGACACTCTCCATCTCCTGTCGTCCTCTCTTTTTGGACGATACCATGTCGGCGGAAGTCGCGCCGGTGGAAAAGCGAAAGCGACGGCTTCGCAGGGTGTCCAGAGCTGAGCCAGGTTGTCGAAGAAGTAATGACAAGCCCAACAAAGTGGCGTTTGCTGTGGTAAAAGTTGGATGAGCGGAGAAAGGAGCTAAAAGCAATATGGACCTGACTGTAAGAACATTCGATGATGGAAGTTCACAACGGTAGACGCGAATTATCCTGGGAAAAGAACGCGCTAAAGACTGTGAGGCTTGGAGCCTTAGGCATTAATCACGTGGAAGTCTCTACTCCCTGCCAAAATGGTGGCCAACATGCAGTCTCAGCAAGCCTACGTACGTACTTTAGTTTGAGTACCTTAATATGGAGAGTACGGCTGAGGTATTGTGAGATGCATGGAGGATGGAGGCTTTGGACAGTGCGTTGAGATGCTGGCGACTACTGAGGAGATAAAATAGCTGAAATTCCGATTTAAGATGAGATACCTGTACGTTCTTGGTGTTAGGGAGGAACACTCCTGCGCCATAGGGATGAGTTTGCATAATATCCATTTTTCATATCCAATGACATGAAGCTTACCTAACTTGTCCAAAGGTGCGACTATTTTTGCAACGGCGTTTCGGCCTTAGTACCTGTGGGATATAATCCCTGTTACAGCGATTATCTGCGGCAGTATAGCGGCTGAGGGACAGGGCCGAAAGTTACAGATCACCATCAACTCCCTTTACAACTAACAATCATCACGAATATCATGAAATAAATCTTCTGAATCTTTTAACGCATGCAACGCGATTCAACCCGTAGTGTACTGCGCTCGTCATGATCCTAGGCTCGTAAGAAATCACACTAGACGCGCGTTTCAGTACTGTTTGCCTGTAACGGCTTACGAAGACGATATCTCCTGGGAAAACAACCCAGTCGGAGAGTCGTTTAAGAGCAACAGTGGTGCAGCTTCGAAATTATGGCCTCCAATGGCCAACAAGATTCACGAAATCCCTCAACTCCGCCGCAATCGATACCATTACGAGACCTAACACGACCCCCAGACATTTCTGACGTCGAGCACGGAGGACAAGGGAATACTCGCGGGCGAAGTCTTTTGAGTGGAGGATCTAGGCCAAGTAGTAGTACCAGTTATGGGACGAGATATGAAAGACTCGAAGATGTTTCGCCAAGCCCTACAGAGAGAGAATATCTTCATACGATCATGGCCCCTCCGAGGATTCAAGAACCTATCGAGGAAGAGCACGAGTCTCCCATAGAAAACCCAGCTGCTTTTCAGGCTGCGATGGGGTTTGAGGGCTTTGCTGGAATAGAAGTTGGGGGCAGTAGCATCCCAAGGTCTACAACACCAGGAACAATAGAGCCCGAGATCGGTGATCCAGATCTTATATCACCATATGCACATCCGTTTTCGGATTCAAATGATGCTTACTTCCAGCACATCGACTCGGATCGAGTACCTCTGACCGATCCAAACTATCTGCAACCAATAAGTGGTGCTCAAGACGATTCATCATCCGGCCAACCACATGATAGATCTAGCTTTCAAAGCGTGAGATTCAGTGCGCCTGATACAAAGTCTCGAGTCTCCAGGTTAGGAGACGATCTGCCCGGGATGGAAGCCCAATATGGGAACTGGCACTCAAGAGGAAATAGCTATGGGAATACTCTCAGCCCAATTGATCGACGAACGTCCCATTCGCAGTCTTCAGCTGAGTCACCTTTATCTAGGGCCGGATCTATCATGAGAGCCATGTCTCAACGCGTGGTGAATCTTAGCAATGAGCCGGAGCCGCCTGAGATGGTATTTCGGCGGAAGGCGTCTGTTAGTGACGAGGTGACATCTGGAGGACCACATGTAACGAGTATACCGAATGTCGATACCTCTTACCAGTCAGAAAGGTTTCCTGTACCTGCTGAGAAAGAGCCTCCAAAGATATTTGAACAGCCAGCTCCTACGCAAAAGCTGTGGCCCGCAACTAATCCTTTCAGAGGAAAGAGTCTAGGATTATTCTCACCAGACAATCGCCTTAGGATATGGCTGTGTGACTTTCTTGTCAATCCTGTCACAGAGATCGTCATTCTGGCTCTCATAATGGCTCAGACAGTGCTGCTGGCAATTGATTCAAGCACTGATGGACATACGGACCCCCATTATCAACCATGGGGCGCGAACAACATAGACTATGTCATAATTGCCTTATTCGCTATATTTACGCTAGAGATAATAATCCGAATCGTCGTCTCCGGCTTTTTCTTCAACCCTGCAGAGTATAGCACGATGTATGAACATAAAGGTGTCCGAGCTAAATTGGCTACTACGTACCAGAGATACTTGGGACCTCAACGCCAGGCATCGGTAAGAAAACCACGAGGGGCCGACCCAAACCCCTTTTCGACCTCGTTTGCTCGAACTTTTACTGCAATCCAGTCCAATAATCCGGAGCCTACCTCTGTTGAAGAGCAACAAAGGCAACAGTTGGCAAGGAGAGCTTTCCTCCGCCACTCTTGGAACAGGATAGACTTTATCGCTATAGTTTCATTCTGGATATCATTAATCCTGAGTGTTACAGGCGTCGAGGGAGAGAGGCATTTGTATGTATTTAGGATGCTAAGCTGTTTACGGATCCTGCGCCTTTTATACTTAACTCCTGGCACCACTGTAAGTAAAAGACTACTTCATACAGGTGTGGCTCTAACGTACGATCTAGATTATTCTGAAGAGTTTAAAGAAGGCTGCTCCGCTACTTGTCCAAGTATTCTTTCTGATCAGCTTCTTCTGGCTCCTTTTCGCAATTATTGGGGTCCAGGCGTTCAAGTCAAGCTTAAGTCGCCAGTGCGTTTGGATCGATCCCCAGAATATCTCCAATTATACCAATAATTTCACGCTTTGTGGTGGCTACCAAGACAATATAACTGGCGAAAGTCTGCCCTGGGTGTTTCCTAATGGTACCAGTGGAGAAGCCTCCCCCAAGGGTCTTATATGTCCAAGGGGATCTCAGTGTATTGAGCAGACATCTCTTTACAACGGCACAGTCAACTTCGATAATATCATGAATTCCCTGGAATTAGTCTTTGTCACGTTGAGTGGGAACACATTTTCCGACATCATGTACTATACGACAGACTCTGATTATCTTCCCGCTGCCCTATTCTTTATTGCAGCAATAGTCATCATGATGCTGTGGCTTACAAACTTACTGATCGCCGTCATTACATCGTCATTTGCGATTATTCGAGAAGAAAGCAGGAGCAGTCCATTCAAAGCAGCCCATCAGCCTGCAGTGCCTTTGGAGCAAAATGCGGCTATCCGAAAACGCTTGAGTGTTCTAAAATACTGGTATGATAGAACAGCCTGGGTTTGGATCATTGTTATAACATATGGACTCTTGTGTCAATCACTGCGTACTGCAGACATGTCGCCATTGCGAGAGAATTTCATCTCGTACTCCGAAATTATTGTTACAATGGCGTTATTTATTGAGATAATACTTCGGTTCGCTGCCGATTGGCGTAACTTCCATCGAAGAAGGAGGAATTTGGTAGATGCGGCGCTTGCCTTCATTACGATGGTCATCCTTCTCCCTCCAATTCAAAATTCTGGCCAGCCGTACGCCTGGTTGACTATTTTCCAAATACTCAGAATATACCGCGTTATCTGGGCTGTCCCCATGACTCGGGACTTGATAGAGAAAGTGCTAGGAGATGCCACCAGTATCGGCAATCTAGTACTCTTCGTTTTCTTGATAACCTTCCTAGTTTCAATATTGGCCGTACAGTTGTTCCGTGGCGAAATATACCCAGTCGACGCTTTTGGGAATACCGTTCATATTACTTTCTTCTCCCTCTATAACTCCTTCCTGGGAATGTATCAGATCCTTTCCACCGAAAATTGGACGATACCCCTTTATAGCGTCACGGGCAATGAAGATTACCTCAACACTGGATGGATAGGGGCTATCTTCTTGATCGGATGGTTCATTCTCTCTTACTTTATTCTGATAAACATGTTCATAGCAGTCATTCAGGAGAACTTCGATGTTTCAGAGGATGAAAAGCGTCTGCAGCAAATAAAGGCGTTTCTCCAAAACAGGGATATGGGTAGTTCATCGAGCAATCTTGCCCTTTCCGCGATATTCCGCTTGGGTCGTTCTAAAAAGACAAAAGATCCCCTGGATTATGGACCGGCGGCTGCGGAGATGTTATTGAAAGATGCTGTCGTGCAAGACTTCTTGAATGAGCAGATGGATTCGGATCAGCAAAATCCGTTTGAGGACTCATTGGCCATGGGCAACGCCTCGGCTGCACAGCAATCTGGGAGTAGCTTGTCTGCACTCTGGAATAAGTTCTTGACTCGTGTGTGGAACAGAGAGCCAAACCCATTCTACTCCAGCTTACGTTTTACGGGGGCTAAAGAAACCCTCGATCCGCGTGTCATGGCTAAAGAGGCTCTATCTGCATCCATACAGCGGAAAAAGGCTCAACGCGAATTTTTAGCCCGTCATCCAATGTACAATACTGCTTTATTCATATTCAAGCCCACAAACCCCATACGTCGATTCTGTCAAAGGATAGTTGGACCCGGTCGCGGTTCGGAACGCTTTGATGGTGTAGAGCCAAATAAGTTTGTGTGGTATACATTCTCCGCATTCATATACGCTACCGTCGTAACTATGGTCATACTCGCTTGCATCACCACACCACTCTATCAAAAGGAATACTTCGAAATACATGTATACAGTGTTAAGAATTGGTTCGTATGGACGGATTTAGCCTTTGCCGCTGTTTTCTTGGTCGAGGCTCTGATCAAAGTGATTGCGGATGGTTGCTTTTGGACGCCAAATGCTTATTTTCGTAGTCTTTGGGGCTTCATTGATGGTTTGGTGCTCATCACACTTATAATCAACGTCGTTGCGTCTTTTTTGAACGCTGGCATAGTTTCCCGGGTAATTGGAGCGTTCAAGGCACTGCGAGCTCTCAGGCTGTTAAATGTTAGTGACAGTGCTCGGGACACCTTCAGCAAACTCATCCTTGTCGGTGGGTGGCGGGTTCTCTCGGCAGCCGTTGTGTCGATGTCCTTATTAATACCCTTTGCCATCTATGGCCTCAATTTATTCAACGGCCAGTTTGCCATCTGCAACGACAATACATCTGGGATAGCCAATCTATCGGATTGCGCGGGCGAGTGGGGCGGCACCCCTTTCAACAATAATTGGACTATGGTAACTCCAAGGGTCGTAGCTAATCCATACTATAACTTCGACTCTTTTGGAGGTGCGCTCTTTATACTATATCAGATTGCCTCCGAGGAGGGGTGGGTTGATGTCATGTGGAGTGCAGAATCCATAGTGGGTCGTGGACTACAGCGGCAAGACTACGCTTCCCAAGGAAATGCCGTATTTTTTGTCATTTTCAACCTCATGGCAACGGTCTTCGTGATTACGTTATTCATCTCCGTTTTCATGCGAACTTATACTGAGCAGACTGGAGTTGCATTCCTAACTACGGAGCAACGGTCCTGGATGGAAATGAGGAAACTTCTCAGGCAAGTGGCCCCCTCAAAAAGGCCATCGAACAAAGCTAGTCCAAAATGGAAGGTCTGGTGCTACAAGCGAGCCGTTCACAAACATGGAATATGGCATCGAGGTGTCACCGTAATATTGGTGTTACATCTCCTCCTCTTGATGCTGGAGTACTATCCTGAACCTTACTGGTGGACTCGTCTCAGAGACTATATCTTCCTCTTCTTCACGGTGTTGTACATAGCCAATATTTTCGTCCGAATTATTGGCCTAAGCTGGGCACGATTTCGCCGCAGCTCTTGGGACGTATACTCACTATTAGCGGTATCAGGGACATTCGCCACAACTCTTCTATTCTTCAGCAACGTCAATTCGCCGACTTACATTCAGTTTCATAAATTGTTTCTTGTTTCCATAACATTGCTTCTCATTCCTCGCAACAGTGCACTGGACCAGTTATTCAAAACAGCCGCAGCTAGTCTGACAAATATCGTCAACCTTTTAGCCACATGGCTCGTTCTGTTCCTCGTTTATGCTATAGCCATGACCCAGTTATTCGGTCTTACGGCGTTTGGATCACAGGGCACAAACAATCTCAACCTGCGGACTGTGCCCAAAGCATTAATCGTGCTATTCCGCATGAGTTGCGGTGAAGGCTGGAATCAGATCATGTCAGATTATATAATGATGGTACCGCCATTTTGTGTTGAAACAGATAACTTCTTCAATAGCGACTGTGGTAGTCCAGCAGGCGCAGGATTTCTGTTCATTTCATGGAACATCATCAGCAAGTACATCTTCGTCAGCTTGTTCGTCTCCCTCATCTTTGAGAGCTTCAGTTACGTCTATCAGCGATCGAGCGGGCTGTCTATAATAAACCGTGAGGAAACTCGACGATTCAAACAAGCTTGGGCAACATTTGATCCCGAAGGTACCGGATACATTTCCAAAGAGAACTTTCCCAGGCTACTTGGAGAGCTTTCAGGCGTTTTTGCAATGCGCATCTATGATGAAGACGACTCGGTCCGACGGATATTGGAAGATGTACAGGTCCAGACATCTAGCGTGAGAGCTAACTCTGTTGCATCCGCTAGTCAAGCTACAGGGATAGATCTCAAGGCACTGAATCAAAGAATTGCTCGAATCGATGCGAAGAAGGTCAGAGAAAGAAGGCGTATCTATAATATCTTCTATCAAGAAGTCATGGTTTCTGCTGATCTAAATCATGGCCTTGCATTCTCGACCGTACTCATGACTTTAGCTCACTACAAGGTCATTAATGACAAGAAGAGCTTGAAGTAAGTGCTACCACTGGTTGAGGAGTGCACAGGCTAACACTAGTCGAATAGACTCGATGAATTCTTGCGGCGCCGAGCGCGCCTTCAAAGAGTGGAAGAAGAGGTCAACCGTCGTGTTGTCGTCGGATTCTTTGACACTGTGTAAGATTCATCCCAGTTTGATTTACCATTCCAGGCTAACTTAGAGCAGGTTCTGGAGTCGGCGGTTCCGAAAGTACATGGACAGACATAAGTCAGCACGTATGACCGCGGTACCTCAATTCGAGGTACCCGAAATCGTGGTAGACGACGGCGACGGTCCACCATCAAAGCAGCAGCAATTCGATCCTGATGGTTCACCTCAATTTTCTGCCACTCATATGCCCGACCGCTTTAACCCCTTCCGTGACACATTTGCTCTTGATGGGAACTTCCCCTACCTAGAATCAGCATCTGGAACTAGCAGCCCATCGAGATCACCTCGATTGACGCCGCATCGACCAACCCACTCAGCTAACAGCTTTGACCTTCAGGAGCCTAGTTCGCCACTTCACAGTAGGCATGGTAGCGGAGTGAGTGCGGAGAATGTGCTCGAGGTATTCAGTGAGTCAGCATGGGGCGAGAGTCTGCGGCGGAGTTTCACAATGAGACGAGCAAGAGATGGTTCATCCTGATTATGGGCACGTTTGAAGCATCCGATATGTTGCAGCTTGCAGATATCAGAGATTTGCATTCGAGCATAGTGGGGTAACAGTCTCGATGAGAACTGGGGCCGTGCGTGCCGCGTCAACGGGATATAATGGGACACCTAGGGTTTTAGAGGTGCTGTTGCATTAGCGAAGGAGTTTTGGTGTGGCGGAATGGAATATTCGGACTTTTGTTTCGGTTAGGATGATTGGTGGAGGTTGATAATGCAGTCTGACGGCATAGAATTGAGGACGAGTCTTTGTTTAATAAGGGGTGAAGATCCTTAGAAGGGCGGAGTCATCAGCATAGCTTCGGAGTTACGACAACTTGCTAGAAAGCGTTTATGACCTGTATGTAGCAGTTACGATTCAGTGGAATTGACATAATAATTTTTGCGATATTCCAACTGCTTCCGTAACACCCATAATAGAAGCGGTGATAGTTTACCTCGCCGCCTCGGCAGCGTCGTGTATCGTGTGTATCAGGCCTTGAAGCTGCGGCCTACCGATTTAGCCGTGCGTTGGTTGCTTGTGTCAGATTCCCTGTCGAGCTTGTTTTGGGCGCCATTCGAAATGCATGGTACCTGACGCTAAACTGGGAAAAGACAAGCGGAGGGGCTTCTTGATGAACATTGCAAAAAAAAAGCGAAATTTCATCCCGAGCTGCTGACGGCATGATGCAACGAAAGCTCTGAATCTCATCGTAAGCCCCGAGAATCACCGTCTCTTCTCCGTACTCAGGAATGCGACATTGCATCTTAGGTTACAGACAAAGCGGGTCCTTCTCTTGCCTCTGAAAGGGATTCT
>Ga0335074_10007718_pt1 | contig 14925 bp, 12 predicted proteins | sample Lox_Sample_23_FD_206715 | JGI IMG/M metagenome (GOLD analysis project Ga0335074, IMG submission 206715) | Soil microbial communities from Loxahatchee National Wildlife Refuge, Florida, United States - Lox_Sample_2.3 | ecosystem: Environmental > Terrestrial > Soil > Wetlands | place: USA...
CTCGAGATCTCGGTGCCGGGGCGGCACAACGCCCTCAACGCCGCCGCCGCCTTCGGCCTGTGCGTGCAGCTTGGCGTGCCGGTGCCCGATGTAGTCGCGGGGCTGGCCGCCTACCGCGGTGCGCGGCGCCGGATGGAACTGACCGGCGAGGCGGACGGCGTGCAGGTCATCGACAGCTATGCCCACCACCCCACGGAACTGGCCGCGGACCTCGCCGCCGCCAGGGACGTCGCCCAGGGCGGACGGGTCATCGCGATCTTCCAGCCGCACCTGTTCAGCCGGACCAGGATCTTTGCGGCGCAGTTCGCCGCCGCCCTCGGCGCTGCTGACGAGGCGCTTGTCCTGGACGTGTACGCGGCACGTGAGGACCCTGAGCCCGGCGTCAGTGGCAGGCTGATCAGCGATGCCGTCCCGGGCGGCCGCGCGGCCTTCGTGCCGGACCGGGCAAGCGTGCCGGGCGCGATCGCGGGTCTGGCCAAGCCGGGCGACCTGGTGCTCACGATGGGCGCTGGTGACGTCACGGCGCTCGGGCCGCAGATCGTTGCCGCGCTGCGCGAGCGGGCCGGGTGGCAGCGCGGGGCGGAGCAGCGGTGACGGTGCGCTGGCGAACCGCCCGCGAGACTGGACCCCCGTCAGCAGCGGCCGAGCCGGCCGAGCCAGAGCCAGCAGAGGCCGGGACGGCTGGCCGGGTGCCCGGGTTAGCTGACGAGCCCGCGCGGGGTAACGGCGCCATCTGGCGGCGTCCGGATCCGTGGCGCAACGCGTTCTTCGCAGTGCTGGCCGTGGCCCTGCTGGCCGTCGCGGCCTGGGCAGTGCTCGGCTCGAGCCTGCTGGCGGTGCGGCACGTGCAAGTGACCGGTAATCATCTGGTTCCGGCTGCCGAGGTGCGCGCGGTCGCGCAAATCAGGACGGGGACACCCCTGGCGCGGGTGAACACAGGAGCGGCCGCCCGCCGGGTCGAGCAGATCGGGCCGGTGCTGTCCGCAACCGTGTCGAGGTCCTGGCCGAACACGATCGTGATCAGGATTACCGAGCGGACGCCGGCGCTCGCGGTGGCGCTGGCTGGGGGCGGCTACGCGCTCATTGATCCGCACGGTGTCGTGGTCCGGTCGGCCGCGCACCCCCCGGCGGGGATGCCATTGCTGACGACCCCTCCCACGGTGCTGCGTGGCAGCCCCGGCATCATGGCCGCGGCCACGGTGCTGCGCCACCTGCCGGCTGCCCTGCGCACGCTGGTGCGGTCGGTCTCCGCCGTCTCCGCGAGCACCGCGTCCGCCAGCGCTGTCACGCTGCACCTGGCGCACGGGATCACGGTGGTCTGGGGCGGCCCGGGTCAAGCGGCCCGGAAGACCGAGGTACTGGACTCCTTGCTCCGGACGCACGCTCGCTACTACGACGTCAGCGATCCGGCGGACGCGGTCACCCAGGGCTGAGTCGCGGAGACCAGTCTGGGCGGGGCGTGAGTCACGGCTGACGCCGTAACGCGGGCACCAATCGGCGGGAGCCCCTGGGCGCGGAGTTTGACTGCGGATGTACGGGTACGCAGCGTCTGGGGTGAGGTCATGCTGCTAGCTCAGAACCGGGCGCGGCCGCGATCCGGCAGATCCGTCTGCGCAAATCGCGCGGCGGGCAATCGCGCGCCTGGCGCACATAACGGGACAGCGCTGCCCGCGCCGTGGACGACACGCCGGGCGGGATCGCCAGCAGTGGTTGACCTGGTGATGCGCGCAACCCTACTGTCCGTATCAGTCAGCAGCTTGACATAACTCTAAATCTCAAGTTGAGGGTGAGAGTTTTGACGAGCCAGGGATGACCGGGACCGGACCGACCACCGTGGCGGCGTAGCGTCCGCAAGAGCTCGGGGGAATCCGGGGGCGGCCCCCCGGGAGTACAAACGAGCGGAAGGGTTTGCTCCTCGTGGCAGCACCGCAGAACTATCTAGCGGTCATCAAGGTCGTCGGTATCGGCGGGGGCGGCGTCAACGCCGTGAACCGGATGATCGAAGAGGGACTCAGGGGCGTTGAGTTCATTGCGATCAACACCGACGCCCAGGCGCTGCTGATGAGCGATGCCGACGTCAAGCTTGACGTCGGACGAGAGCTCACCAGGGGCCTCGGCGCAGGTGCGAATCCGGACATCGGCGCGAAGGCGGCGCAGGACCACCGCGACGAGATCGAGGAAGTCCTCAAGGGCGCGGACATGGTGTTCGTCACCGCCGGCGAGGGCGGCGGCACGGGCACCGGCGGAGCGCCGGTCGTGGCGGAGGTGGCCAGGTCGCTCGGCGCACTGACGATCGGGGTCGTGACCAGGCCGTTCGGATTTGAGGGGAAGCGCCGGGCGGCGCAGGCCGACTCTGGGATCGAACGGCTGCGCAGTGAAGTCGACACGCTGATCGTCATCCCGAACGACCGGCTGCTGTCGATCTCCGACCGGCACGTCAGCGTCCTGGACGCGTTCAAGGCGGCGGACCAGGTGCTGCTCTCGGGTGTTCAGGGCATCACCGACCTGATCACTACGCCCGGTCTCATCAACCTGGACTTCGCCGATGTCAAGTCGGTGATGTCCGGGGCGGGCTCGGCGCTGATGGGCATCGGCACCGCACGGGGCGACGACCGCGCGGTCGCGGCGGCAGAGATGGCGATCTCCAGCCCGCTGCTGGAGGCGAGCATCGACGGGGCGCACGGCGTTCTGCTGTCCATCCAGGGCGGGTCAGACCTCGGGCTGTTCGAGATCAACGAGGCCGCGCAGCTCGTGGCGAACTCGGCCGCCTCCGACGCCAACATCATCTTCGGTGCCGTCATCGATGACGCGCTCGGCGATGAAGTGCGGGTCACGGTCATCGCCGCCGGATTTGACGAGCCGGCCGCTGGCGGCGCACGGCCCCGGTCTGTTACGTACGGGGCCGCGCTGCCGTCCGCCGAGCTGGCGGCGCGCACGGCGGCTGCCGGCGGCGCCGCGTCAGCTGGGTCCGGAGCGGGCACTGCGGCCCGAACCGGGTCGGGGACCCCCGCCACAGCGGAATGGCGGCCGTTCTCGCTGGGCGAGTCAGCCGCAGCGCAAGGCGCGGCTGCTGCGGAGAGCGGGCGGGTCGGACCCGATGAGGTATGGGCCGATGGCCCCGCCGGGAGCACCGACGGCACGGCCGGCGGAGCCGGCTCAGCTGCCGCCCCCAATGGCACTGGTGCCGCGAGAGCTAACAGCACGGATGCCGATCAGGAAGCCGGCGTTCCCGCGCCACGATCCGGCGGTGCGGATGACGACGCCGACACCGCCGCCGACAGCCAGCATGCCGCGGCGCGGCCGCCGGACAACGGCCGACCGGAGCCAGCGAGTACAAGGCGGAGGTCGGTCGTGTTCGAGGAAGACGACGAGCTCGACGTCCCTGACTTCCTGAAGTGAGGATCGGGAACCTGAGCCCGTCAGGTACGACGCCGCTTGTGCTACCCCGGCAGGAGCTCGGCGAGGGAGTGTTCGCGGCGTTTTCAGGCCGGGCCGGGGGAGTGAGCGGACCGCCGTACGAGTCGCTCAACCTCGGCCTTGGCGTCGGCGATGATCCGGCGGCCGTGGCCACTAACCGGGAATCGCTTGCTAGCGCCTGCGGACTCCCGGCGGGCGACCTGGCGTGGATGAACCAGGTCCATGGCACCGACGTCTGCTATCTGGGCGCCAGCACGCCGCAGCCGCCGGGTCCGGTCGACGCGATCTTTACCGATGTGCCGCGTCGGGCGCTGTGCGTGCTGGTAGCGGACTGCCTGCCTGTGCTGGTCGCCGATCCGGTTGCCCGGATTATCGGCGCGGCCCATGCCGGCCGCGAGGGCATGGTCGCGGGAGTAGTCCCGGCACTCATCTCAGCCATGACGCGGGCAGGCGCGAGCCCGGCCAGGATGCGCGCGCTGACCGGCCCGGCTATCTGCGGCGGCTGTTACGAGGTACCGGCCGAACTCCAGGCTCGAGTCGGCCAGGCAGTCCCGGAGGCGCTCTGCGCGACCCTGGACGGAACCGCAGGCGTGGACATCCCCGCTGGTGTGCGAGCGCAGCTAGCCGCGTCCGGAGTCGGGTGGATCAGGTCAGTGCCTTTCTGCACGAAGGAGTCGGCTGACTTGTTCTCCTACCGGCGGGACGGCAAGACCGGGCGGTCTGCCGGGCTGATCTGGCTGGCGGCCTGACGTGCTGGCGGCCTGACGTGCTGGCGGCCTGACGTGCTGGCGGCCTGACAGTGCTGGCAGCGGCACAGTGACCGTACCGGTCAGCGAGGAGCGGCTCGCTGAGCTCGCCGCGAACCTGGCAGACGTGCGAGCCAGAATCACCGACGCGTGCGCCGCGGCCGCCCGTGATCCGGCCGGGGTGCACCTCATCGCCGTCACCAAGACGTTCCCCGTTTCTGATGTCATCGGACTGACCCGGCTTGGTGTCATCGATATCGGCGAGAACAAGGACCAGGAAGCCGCGCCCAAGGTCGCCGACTGCGCCGCCGCCGGGGTCACCGTGCGCTGGCACTTCGTCGGCCAGCTGCAGGTCAACAAGGCAGCAAGCGTTGCCACGTATGCCACCATGATCCACTCAGTGGACCGGACCAGGCTGGTGGCGGCGCTAAGCCGCCGGGCAGTGGCAGCCGGGCGGACGATCAGCTGCCTGGTGCAGGTCAACCTGGACCCGGCCGCGGCGGCGGGCGCCGCCGATGGGAGCGGAGCTGGGGCGAGCCGGGGAGGCGCGCTGCCGGCCGACGTGCCAGCCCTGGCGGCGGCCATCGACGCCGCGGCCGGGCTCGAGCTGGCCGGCGTGATGGCCGTCGCGCCGCTCGGTCAGCCCGCCGGGCCCGCTTATGCGCGGCTGCGGGCTATTTCGGAAATGGTGCAGTCTGCTTATCCGGCGGCCGGGGTGATTTCCGCCGGCATGAGCGGTGACCTGCAGGATGCCGTTGCTGAGGGCGCGACACATGTTCGAATCGGTACGGCGTTGCTCGGAGGCCGGCGGTCCTTCGTCAGGTAATGTCCGACGCGTAGCACCCGGCCAGCGAATTAGCACTGCGCTGGGCGGCCCGGCGTGCACCACGGAGGACGGACGATGGCCAGCGCGATGCGCAGGATGGCGGTCTATCTCGGACTGGTAGAGGACGGCCACCGCTTGGATGATCAGTACCAGGACGACTACGGCGACGACTACGAGGAGTACGACGAGTACGGCGCCGACCTGGTGCAGGAGGACGACAGGCCCGACCCACCGCTGCCGGCTGCACCGGCTGGCGCGAGGCCTGCCGACCGGCGGCCTGCCGCTACCCAGCTGCAGACGACCGATTTGACGAGGATCACGACCCTCCATCCGCGCACGTACAATGAGGCTCGAACAATCGGAGAGCACTTCCGTGAGGGCACTCCGGTGATCATGAACCTGACAGAGATGGTCGACAGCGACGCTAAGCGGCTGGTCGATTTCTCCGCTGGCCTGATCTTCGGATTGCGCGGGAGCATCGAGCGGGTAACGAACAAGGTGTTCCTGCTGTCCCCGGCCAATGTCGAAGTGGCGGCCGAGGACAAGGCCCGGATCGCGGAGCGTGGCTTCTTCAATCAGAGCTGACCCACGACCAGCCAGGCCGCGGGCAGGGCAGGTGCCATACCTGCGGACCGATAGGTAGACGCGTGAACATTTTCTGGCACGTTCTGTTTTATGTGCTATCTGTCTACCTGGTGCTGCTCCTCGCCCGCATGATCTTCGGCTGGGTTCAGGTATTCGCCAGGTCGTGGAGCCCGCACGGCGTCCTTCTTGTGATAGCTGAGGGTGTTTACTCCGCCACAGATCCGCCACTGAGATTTCTAAGGCGCTACATTCCCTCCTTCCGGCTCGGTAGTGTGGCCCTTGACCTCAGCTTCATGCTGCTGTTCCTGGTGGTCTACGTGCTCTGGCAGGTCGCTCAGGTCTACCAGGCAGGGTAGGGTCATCGGGTAGCGTCCATAACGGACAAAGCTCCAGGGAGATAGAGAGATGCCACTGACGCCCGCGGATGTGCGGAACAAGCAGTTCAGCACGACGAGGCTCAGGCCCGGCTACGACGAAGAGGAAGTCGATGCGTTCCTCGACGAAGTAGAAGCAGCGCTTGATGAGCTCATCCAGGAGAACGAGGAGCTCCGCGCGAAGCTCGCCGAGGCGATGCGTGGCCGTCCTCCGGTCTCGCTGACCCCGCAGGCCGACGTCCCGGACTTGATGCAGCCCGAGCCGATCCGGCACGAGCCGGAGCGCCGCCCAGAGCCAGTCACGCTTGCCCCGCCGCGTCCTATCGAGGACAACATGGACACCGCGGCCAGGGTGCTCGCGCTCGCGCAGCAGACCGCCGACCAGGCGATCGCCGACGCCCGGCGCGAGGCCGACGAGACGCTGGGCCGTGCCAGGCGCGAAGCGGACGACATCCTCACCAAGGCGCGCCGCCAGGCCGAGCAGGTTACCAGCGACGCCCGCGCCAGGGCAGAGAGCCTTGAGCGCGACGCGCAAGAGCGGCACCGCCAGGCGATGGGCTCGCTCGTGCAGTCGCGCGAGGAGCTGGAGCGTCGCGTGGACGACCTGCGCGCGTTCGAGCGTGAGTACCGCAGCAGGCTGAAGGCGTACCTGGAGGGCCAGCTCCGCGACCTCGAGGCGGGTGCCGCCGACAGCGGCGTCTTCCCCGCGGTCGGCACCGGCCCCCAGCCGTCGCCAGTCGGCGTCGGCATGGGCCGACTGGACATGCGGAACGGTAGCCAGGGCGGCTACCAGGGCATGCCCGAGGCGGTGGCTCACAACGGCGGCTTCCACCCGTCCGACGCCGGTCAGCACGACCGCCGGTAGCACGCCTGCCGGCCTACCGCTGGCGGCCCGTGGCCGGGCGGCCGTCGTGAGGCGGCCCGTGCCAGGGCGGCCCGTGCTGGGGCGGCCAGCGGTCAGGCGGCCCGTGGCTAGGCGGACAGTGGCTAGGCGGACAGTGCCCGGACGGACTAGCGGAGACTCCCCGTGATCCGGTTCGTTTCCATCGTTTCGGTCGTGGCTGTCTCGGTCGTCCTGCTGATTGCGGGCGCCGTCAGCGGCCACCTGACCCTGGTGTACGTCTCGATCGGGCTGGCGGCGCTGGCCCTGCTCATGCTGATCGCCGGCGTGGCTATCTGGCGAGACGAGGTCTTCAGTTCGGCGGGCGGTCGCGGACCGTCCGGCGCTGAGCCGTCGGCGCCGCTGGCGCGGCCGGGCGGATACGGCGAGGCGGGCGACGCCCCCCGGGCTGGCGAAGGGGCGCCTGGCCGGGATCCTGCGCCTGGCCGGGAGACGCCGTCGGCCTGGGGGCCGGGGTCTGCCCGAGACGCTGGACCTGCCCGAGAGCCCGCGCCCATGGGGCGTGCTGGGTTGGCCGGCGAGTCCGCGCTCGTCCGCGAGCCTGCGTCGGCGCGCCAGGCGGGACCAGCCTGGGAGACCGCGCCTGACGGCGGAACGACGTCCACCCAAGGGCCCTGGCCAGCCCGCGCGGCCGGGTACGTCAGCGAGCCCGCTCGTGAGCAGTCGACGGCCCGTGAGCCGTCGCCCGCGCGCGGGGCCGGTTCAATTCGCGAGGCCGGACCGGGGCGCGAGGCCGGACCGGGGCGCGAGGCCGGACCGGGGCGCGAACCCTGGTCGGCGCGCGAAGCAAGGCCAGGCCGCGAGGCGTTTCCGCAGCATGAGCCCGCACAAGCCGCCCCCGCCCGCGAAGAAGTGCCGCCGGGCCAGGCCGCGAGCGTGCGCCAGCCTCACTCAGGTTCAGGCGATCAGTCATTCGCAGCCGACCGGAACACCACCCGTCAGCCCACGTGGGGCGAGTCGGCTGCGCCCGAGGCGGCTTCTGATCGCCTTTCGCCTGCCGATGACCCGACACGGCTGGCTAGACGGCGCGAGTCGGCGACCGAGGTCTACCACCAGCGCCACGAGGCGTCTCCTGCGGCGCCGTCCGCCTCGGGGTTGCCCACGAGGCGCCCGGGTGCCGCGACTCGGTCCGCCGCGGACCCGCACGGTGCTCTGGCCGGGGACCTGGGTGAAGGCCGGGCAGCGGAGCTGACGCCGCCGGCTGTCGGCGTCCCCGGTCCGGGCGGGCGGCGGCCGCAGCGACAGAAGCCGGACGAGGCAAGCCCAGCCCCGAGCGCCAATGCCGAGACCAGCACAACCGAAACCGGCACGCGGCGACCGCCGAGTCCGGTGCGCGAAGGCGGCGGGGCCCCGTCGGCGGGCCCGGCCGGGGCGGCGATAGCCGAGAACGTAACAAGATCGACGATCGACCGGCCTGGCGGGGCCGACGGCGACGATGCCGCAGCCGGCCAGCGACCTCCGGCCGATCGTGGGACGCTCGCCAGTCCGAGCGCGTCGGCTGGTCCCGGTGCGGCTGGTCCCGGTGCGGCTGGTCCCGGTGCGGCTGGTCCCGGTGCGGCTGGTCCCGGTGCGGCTGGTCCCGGTGCGGCTGGTCCCGGTGCGCCGGCCGGCCTGGGTCCGATAGCCGGCCTGAAGCCATCGGCAGACCGAGCCCCGGCCCCTGGTCAGAGCGAATCGATTGCCGGGAGCGGGTCTGCCGAGCCGAGCAGGTCTGCCGAGCCGAGCAGGTCTGCTGAACCAGGTCCGACCGCCGGTTCGAGCGCGCCGTCGGGCGGCACGACCGGTTCCGCTGCGGCAGGGGCCGGCTCGCACTCGGCTGGCTCCACACAGGTTTCGGTGGTGCCGGGCATCGCCCGGTACCACCGGGCGGACTGCATCCTGATCAGGTTCCTCAGTGATGATGATCTGGAGACCATGAGCCTGGACGCAGCCGAGGCCTCGGGCTGCGCCGCGTGCCGGGCGTGCCGGCCGGACAAAACCGACGCTTAACTCCGCCCAGTCTCGGCTCGCCAGATCCAGAACGTCAGTCCCAGCTCTGCTGCCTCATGCCGGAAGCCGTCTGGCTCACCATCCGGTGCCTGGCCCAGGTCCGGTGCCCGGCCAATCTCGGTTGCCTGGCCCATCTCGGTTGCCTGGCCCATCTCGGTTGCCAGTACCTCGCGGCTGATCAGTGCCGCGTGCTCGATGAGAGCCGCGGCCAGTTCGGCATCGGCGCTGGACCACCGGAGCCGGATGTGGTCCGTCACCTCCAGCCCGTCGGCTTTGCGGGCCTCCTGAACGAGCCGGATGAGCTCGCGCGCCAGACCCTCGCGCCGAAGCTCAGGCGTCACGGTCACGGCCAGCGCCACCGTCTCGCCGCTATCGGTCGCCACCGTCCAGCCGGCCGCCGGGGTTTCAGTCACGACTACATCGTCCGGGGCGATGGTCACGCGCTCACCATCCACTTCTACGTCGGCCGAGCCGGTCGACGAGAGCTGGCCAGCCAGCCAGGCCGGATCGGTAGCGGCGATCGCAGCTGCCACTGCCTGGGTCTCGCTGCCGAACCGCTTGCCGAGCGCACGGAAGTTCGCCTTCACCGAGTGGTGGACCAGGTCGCCCGCCGAGGCGCTCAGCGGTTCGAGCGAGCGGACGTTGAGTTCGTCGGCGACCTGCGTCCGCACATCCTCGCTGAGCTCGGCGAAGCCAGGGGCAGCGATGAGCGCGCGAGCCAGCGGCTGCCTCGTCTTCGCGGACGCGCTGGCGCGTGCCGCGCGGCCGAGTTCGACCAGCCTCCGAGCCAAGTCCATCTGGGCCGCGAGCGCCGGATCGATGCGAGACTCGTCGGCGACCGGCCAGGAGGCCAGATGCACCGACTCAGGCCCAGTGTCGTCGCGCAGCAGGTCCCAGAGGTAGTCGGTGATGAACGGGCAGATGGGCGCCATCAGCCGGGTGAGCGTATCCAGCGCCTCAGACAGCGTGGCGAACGCGGCCGCCCCGTCCGCCGTCGCCGGCCCGTCCCAGAATCTGCGCCGGCTGCGGCGCACGTACCAGTTGGACAGCTCGTCAATGAACGCGGCCAGCCGTCGTCCGGCGGTCGCCGGGTCGAACGCCTCCAGATCCGCAGTGACCTCGCGAACCAGCAGGTTGAGCTGGGACAGGAGCCACCGGTCCAGCGCCGGACGGTCGGAAGCCAGCGGCGCGGCTGCCGGGTCGGCGCCGGCCGTAGCCGCCGCACCCAGATAGAGGAGCAGGAACGACACCGTGTTCCAGTAGGTGAGCAGCACCTTGCGGACGATCTCTGCCAGGACGTCAGGCGTGATCCGCCGCGCTGCCCAGGGAGATCCGGACGCTGCGAAGAACCACCGCACCGCATCGGCGCCACGGGAGTCGAGCAGTTGCATCGGCTCGAGCACATTGCCGAGGTGCTTGCTCATCTTCCGGCCGCGCTCGTCCACCAGGAGGCCCAGGCAGACCACGTTCTGGTAGGGCTGCCGGGAGAACACCAGCGTGCCCACGGCCATCAGCGAGTAGAACCAGCCGCGGGTCTGGTCGATGCCCTCGCAGATGAACTGGGCCGGATACGACGCCTGGAACTGAGCCTCGTTCTGCAGCGGAGCGCCGAACTGGGCGAACGGCATCGACCCGGAGTCGTACCAGGCGTCGATGACCTCCGGCACGCGCTGCGCCGTTCCGCCGCACTCGGGGCAGGTGATCACGACTCCGTCGACGAACGGCCGGTGCGGATCCATTCCGGTCACGTCAGTCCCGGCCAGCCGTGACAGTTCGGCGAGAGAGCCGACACAGACGGTGTGACCTTCGGCACACTCCCAGATAGGCAGCGGCGTCCCCCAGTACCTGGTCCGCGACAGAGCCCAGTCGACGTTGTTGCGCAGCCAGTCGCCGTACCGGCCGTGCTTGATCGTGGGCGGCTGCCAGTTCGTCGCCTCATTGACGGCCAGCAGTCGGTCCTTGATGGCGGTTGTCCGGATAAACCAGGACGGCAGAGCGTAGTAGAGCAGCGGGGTGCCGCATCGGTAGCAGTGCGGGTAGCTGTGCTCGTGCAGGTGTGAGCTGAACAACAGGCCCCGGTCCGACAGGTTCTCGATCAGCCGTTCGTCGGCAGCCTTGAAGAACTGGCCGCCGACGAGCCGGATGTGCTCCTCGAACCGGCCGTCGGGCTGCACCGGATTGATCACCGGCAGGCCGTGCTCCCGCCCGGCGGCCATGTCGTCGGCGCCGAAGGCGGGTGCCAGGTGGACAAGCCCGGTGCCATCCGAGGTCGTCACGAACGCTCCCGTCACGATCCGGTGCAGGTGCCCGGCCGGCACGTCCACCAGCGAGAACGGCGGCTGATATGTCGCCCCGGCCAGCTCGGCACCGGTGAGCCGCTCGGTGACATGCCAGCCCTCGCCGAGGACCCTGCCGAGCAAGGCATCGGCCACCACGACCCGGTCGCCCACTCCGGATTTCCTGGCGATCGCGTAGACCTCGTCCGGATGCACAGCTACCGCCGTGTTAGCGACCAGAGTCCACGGTGTCGTCGTCCACACCAGCAGGTCGGCACCCTCGAGCTGCGGCGGAGCCCCCGGCGGCAGGGTCAGTAGCGGGAACCGGACGACCACAGACGGGTCCGCCACCGTCTTGTAGACATCGGCCTGGCCCATCTCGTGGTCGGACAGCGGCGTCCCGCACCGGGGGCAGTACGGACTGATCCGGAAGTCCCGGACTAGCAGCCCGCTTGCATACACCTGCTTGAGCGACCACCACACCGACTCGATATAGCGGGCGTCCATCGTGCGGTAGGCCCCGGCGAGATCTGCCCAGTAGCCCATCCGCTCGGTGAGCTCGGCGAACGCGTCGACGTGCCGTAGCACGGACTCACGGCACCTGGCATTGAAGGCAGCTATCCCGTATGCCTCGATATCGCGCTTCGAGGACAGCCCGAGTTCCTTCTCCACGGCGACCTCGACAGGCAGCCCATGGCAGTCCCAGCCGGCCCTCCTCGGAACGTGGAAGCCCTGCATGGTCTTGAACCGGGGAAAGGCGTCCTTGAGCACCCGGGCCTCGATGTGGTGCACCCCCGGCATGCCGTTCGCTGTAGGCGGACCTTCGTAGCAGATCCACGCCGGGCCGCCGGCCGTCTGCTCGAGCGATCGCTCGAAGATCTTGTTCTGCTGCCAGCGGCGCAGTACCTCGTGCTCAAGAGCGGGCAGGTCAGGGCTGGTAGGCAGGGCGGAGAAGGGGCGCGGCATGGTGCCTCAGACTATCGGAACGCCTGCTGATCAGCCTGTTGCCGGGCCACCCGCGGAGCGCCATCCGAGTTGGTACGAGGGTTAAGATCGCGCGGTTGCGGGGGTGTCGGCGCCGGGTATGTTTGCGGACTGCGCCACTCACCACTTATCCTCCGGTGACTGTTTGCATCGATGCTCTGCGCCCAGTGGCACAAAGGGAGGCATAAATGACCGCTACTGCGCATTCTGGCGCCGCCGCCCTTCCGGTGCGGCAGGGCGAGAAGCGCTGGACCGAGGCGGAGCTCGCCGAGGTACGCGATCAGCTTTCCGCCGAAGCCGCTTCGTTGCGAGCCGAGATCGACCGTGCGGAGACCGACATCGCGAGCCGCCTCGGCGACGCGGTGGGCGACGCCGGCGAGGACCAGGCTGACGTCGGTGCCAAGACTTTCGAGCGCGAGCACGAACTGGCGCTCACCCACAACGCCCGCGAACTGCTCGCGCAGACCGAGCGTGCCCTCGCCAGGATTGACGCCGGTACCTATGGCACCTGCGAGTCCTGCGGCGACCCGATCGGGAAGGCGCGCTTGCAGGCCTTCCCCCGGGCTACCCTGTGCGTGAAATGCAAGCAGCGCGAGGAGCGTCGCTGACCGGGCCGGCCGCGGCCGGTCAGCAGAATGAGCCACAGAGCGCGGCCGGGTCCGAGGCCGGGCCGCCGCGTCGCCGGATAGGCGCGCTACTCGCGGTCGCGGTGGCCGTGCTGGCGCTGGACATCGTGAGCAAGGTCGTCGTGGTCGCGACGCTGTCCGGCAAGACGCCGATCCGGCTGCTCGGCGGCTTCCTGCATCTGCGGGTAGACCGCAACCCGGGCGCGGCATTCAGCTTCGCGCAGGGATATACCGTTGTCTTCTCCCTGATCGCCATCACCGTGATCGTCGTGATCCTGCGGTGGTCGCGCCGGATCCGCAGCATCCCATGGGCCATCACGCTCGGGCTGCTGCTTGGCGGTGCCACCGGCAACCTGGTCGACCGGATCTTCCGCTACCCCGGAGTGTTCCGCGGCTGGGTGGTCGACTGGATCCAGATCCCGCACTGGCCGGTGTTCAACCTGGCCGACTCGGCCATCGTGTGCGGCGGCATCCTGGCGGTCCTGCTGTCGGTCCGCGGCATCCGACTGGACGGCCAGCGCGAGCCCAGGTGAGCGACGGGGTCCGCCGCGTGCCCGTGCCGGACGGGCTGGACGGCGAGCGCCTTGACTCGGCGCTTGCCAGGATGTTCGGGTTCTCCCGGTCCCAGGCGGCTGACCTGATCGGAACCGGGGCCGTCCTTCTCGGCGGCCATCCGGCGGGCAAGTCCGACCGGGTGCCAGCGGGGGAGTGGCTGGAGGTCACGATGCCCCCGCCGCTCGGTCCGCTTCTGACCACGCCTGAGCCGGTGCCGGGCATGGCGATTGTCTACGAGGATGCCGACATCGTGGTGGTAGACAAACCGGTCGGCGTCGCAGCGCACCCGACACCAGGCTGGACCGGCCCCACCGTGCTGGCTGGCTTGCTCGCAGCCGGGCATACCGTCGCGACCGGCGGCGCAGCCGAACGGCAGGGCATCGTCCACCGCCTGGACGCCGGCACGACCGGGGTCATGGTCGTGGCCAAGAGCGAGCGCGCGTACAGCGCGCTGAAGAGGGCCTTCAGGGAGCGCGAGGTCAGCAAGATCTATCACGCTCTGGTGCAGGGCCATCCCGACCCGCTGCGTGGCACCATCGACGCGCCCATCGGCCGGCACCCGGCCGGGGACGGGCGGTTTGCTGTGGTCGCGGACGGGCGGCCATCAGTCACCCACTACGACACGCTGGAGGCCTTCCGGGCGGCGAGCCTGCTGGAGGTCCGGCTGGAGACGGGCCGCACACACCAGATCCGGGTCCACCTGGCGGCCGTGCGGCACCCCTGTGTCGGCGACCGCCTGTACGGGGCCGACCCGGTCCTGGCCGCCCGGCTCGGCCTGAACCGGCAGTGGCTGCACGCTGTGCGGCTGAGTTTTGCCCACCCGGCCGACGGCCGGCTGGTCGAGTTCGCCAGCCCGTACCCGGCCGACCTCCAGCACGCCCTCGACGTGCTGATAGCCGAGTCATGACCGTCTGGTGCGAGGCTCATCGGCGCGGAACGGCCCCGTTCCCGTCATAGCGCGTGTCAATGACAGCGTCCTGACCGGCCGGCCGGCGATGATGGAAGGTACCCCGAAGACGATGAGCCCGCGCAGTGCTGTTGCAGTGCCGATCAACGCCGTACCGGCCCCTTGAACCTGCACTGTTTGAACCTGCACTGTCAGTGGGTCATGGCAGCATGCCTGAAGGAGGCGGTGCTTCATGGCGGCGAGCCAGACCCGTGCGGACTCGTTCGTGCACCTGCACGTCCACACCGAGTACTCCATGCTCGACGGCGCCGCCCGGCTGACCGATCTGTTCAGCGAGTGCCAGCGGGCCGGTATGCCGGCCCTCGCCATCACCGATCACGGCAACGTCTACGGGGCCTATGACTTCTGGTCGAAGGCCAGGGCCGCCGGGGTCAAGCCGATCATCGGGACGGAGGCGTACATCGCTCCCGAGCACCGCGCGCTCAAGCAGCCGGTGCGCTGGGGTACTCCGGCGCAGAAGGACGATGACGTGTCCGGCGGCGGCGCCTACACGCACATGACGCTGCTCGCCGAGAGTACCGAGGGCATGCACAACCTGTTCAAGCTGTCCTCGCTGGCCTCGCTCGAAGGTTACTTCCGGAAGCCGCGGATGGACCGGGAGCTGCTGTCCAGGTACGCGAAGGGCATCATCGCGACCACCGGCTGCGCGGGCGGCGAGGTGCAGACCAGGCTGCGGCTC
>Ga0335074_10007720_pt1 | contig 14923 bp, 13 predicted proteins | sample Lox_Sample_23_FD_206715 | JGI IMG/M metagenome (GOLD analysis project Ga0335074, IMG submission 206715) | Soil microbial communities from Loxahatchee National Wildlife Refuge, Florida, United States - Lox_Sample_2.3 | ecosystem: Environmental > Terrestrial > Soil > Wetlands | place: USA...
ACAGACCACGTGTCTGCGGCTGATGGGGAAAAAGATGCTGGTGGCGCTGATGATGGAGGGCAAGTTCTCGGGCGAAGGCATTCATTCTCTCGAGAGCGACGACGACATGATGAGCGCCATGGCGCGCGAGTTGGTTGAGCGCGGGCGCGTCGGTGAGTCGGCCGATGCCGTCTGGGCTGATCTCAGGCGCGAACGTGCCCAGCACATGCCATCGATGCCGGAGCCAGGGGAAGAGAGCGATCCGTCGTGGCCTCATCTATCGCAGGGGCCGGTCGCAGCTTCATTATCTGTTCCGCATCTTGCTGAGCCCACTCCGAAGAGGCAACAGAAGCCTTCCCCGCTTTGGCCAACCGGCTATGCGGAAGGAGAGCAGATGCTGCTCTTCGCCTGAACCATTGCATGTGAGTTTGTCGCAAGTTGCCCACAGGCTCACATGCGTGTGGAAGCTTTCAACGACGAAACTGGAGATTTTATGGCGACCAAAGCCACAACTATACCCCTGATTCCGTTTCAATCGACAACTGGGGCGCCGTTGTCGCCCACAGCGGTTGCGACGGATCATTCTCTGCTTGAGTTGGACACCGAACTTGATGCGCTGCTCGACCAGATTCAGGACGAAATCGAAGAACTGGGCGAAGCGAGCGCCGAAGCAATGGAGCGCTTCCAACTTTTCTGTGAGGCGATGGATGTAAAGATCGATCGAATCGGCAGATTTCTCCGCGTCATGGAGACGCGCGCCGAATACTGCAAGAAGGAATCGGCAAGGTACGCTGCTCGTGCCAGGAGGGCGCAGAGCAAGATCGAGCGGACCGAGTCCATGGTTCTCTACTACCTTGCCAGCCACGACCTCAAGAAGATTGAGAGTCACGAATTCACGCTGAAGCGAAACAAGAACTCCCAGGACAGTGTAGAGATCACCCATCCGGAAAACATCCCCGATAACCTTCGGCGCTTTGAAGCAAAGATCGATGGTTCACTCTGGCTGGAAGTGATCGATGCATTGCCCAAGACGCTGGCAGATCCGCTCGCAGCGTGCGTCAAATCTAACGAGCCATCGAATAGCGCCATCAAGCAACATATTGCCACCGGTGGCGTGGTCGAAGGAGTCTCGGTCAAACGCGGATACCATCTGCGGATCGAATAGCATGAGGTCAATCACAGATTCACCTACAGAAGACGGATTGACCTTACCTTCTCAGCTCCGAGGCTAACGACTATTCGGCCAAGTGACAATGGTCGGCAATCCAAAGAAGAAAGATTGAGACTCAAATTTTCGGCCTATGGTCTGCGGGCTGTTCTACGACCTTCCGATGAGGATGCCTGTTATGAACACGAGCGCTCCGCCAAGTCCTACCTGCAGAGCTGCGGAGAACACTGGTGTATCCATGAACCGGTGTCGCACCCAAGTGATGACTCCGAGCTCTACGAGAACGACGCCAATTGCAATCGCCAGGGCGACCCGAAACTCCGGGACTAGGAAAGGGAGGGTGTGACCAATCCCTCCCAGCGTTGTCATGGCGCCGCAAATCAGACCGCGTGCCCACGGGTGGCCGCGTCCGGTAAGACTCCCGTCATCGGACAGTGCCTCGGCAAAGCCCATGCTGATGCCGGCTCCCAGCGATGCAGCCAGCCCGACCAGGAAGGCGTCCCAGCTGTTCTTCGTGGCCAAGGCCGCGGCAAAGACCGGGGCCAAAGTCGACACCGACCCATCCATCAGTCCCGCCAGTCCGGGCTGCACGATTTGCAGCACAAACAGCCGACGGCGCGCCTTGTCCTCATCTTCCTTCACGTCTGGGCGCAGCTTCTCTTCCGTCAGTTCCTGGGCTCGATCTTCGTGGTGGCGTTCCTCTTGTGCTAGGTCATCGAGAAGCTGGCGGATGCTGGCATCCTGGGCACGGGCGGCGGCGCGTTCATAGAACCGGCGAGTTTCGACTTCGATCGCGCTGGCCTGTTTGCGAACCGTGTCCAGGCCCAGTGGACGGATCAGCCACACTGGCGTGCGCTGGACGAATCCTTTCACGTCCTGACGGCGAATGAGCGGTATGTGCTCACCGAACTTCTGGCGGTAGAGTTGCAGCAGACGACGGCGGTGTTCCGACTCTTCCTTCCGCATGCTGTCAAAGACGGCGGCAGATCCGGAATAATTCTCGCGCAGTCCATCGAAAAAATCCGCATACACACGCTCGTCTTCCTCTTCCAGAGAAATGGCCAGAGCGAGTATCTCGCGGTCCGACAACTCATTGAAGTTCTTCATGGAGTGTGATTATCCTCCCGACGCGGTGGTTCGTTTCCAGGATCGAGGACTCAATCCTCTATCAGTTCCATTAGAAAAGGATGCATTTCAAGGGGTAGATTCTGGGCTGCGTAAGGTTAATACAGGACACGTCGCTTCTACGATCACCCGAAATGCAACGCCGGGCAATAAGTGCGTCGCGATGCCTGACGCTGGATGCGCACCAAGTATGATCAGTTCGGCGTTTCTCTTACGGGCAAAGGCAAGAATAGCTTCAGCCGGATCGCCGTGTTCGACTTCGTATTCTGAAATACGCCAATTCCTCAGATTGGCGGGCACCAGACGCTCGAGTCTCCTGCGGAAGGATTCTTCCGAGCGAACTATATTGGCACCGGGCTGCCAGCTTGGTGCAACTACATGACAGAGGCTGATATGGGCATCGTGCTCAGATGCTAGTGAAATCGCAAATAAGGCCCCTATGCGGGCCTCGGGGCTAAAGTCCGTTGCGTACACTATCTGTTTGAAGTCTACTTGCATGTTCGAGAAGGCCGGTACATGTGGTCCAACAGTGAATACCGGACAGCTCACACTACGGAGGATCTGCTCCGCAGTCGATCCCAACGCCAAGCGCTTAACATCCCTTGCGCCCGATGTACTTAGGATGAGCAGATCGGGGCGATGTCGCTCGACATATTTGATGATCTCCGCAGCAACACCGTGCCCGGACAGCAGTTTCACGTTCCAGCGAATCCCGGCTTGTTTAAGCTCATTACGCAAGCCCTGAAGTAGATGTGCAGTGGCATTGCGTTGGGCAATATTTGCGCCGGGATAGTTGTCTTCAGCGAGTGCTGATAGGAGTGACTCATCCAATACGTGTACAGCATTCAGTTCGGCATCATAGTACCTCGCGATGGCTTTGCCATAGCTTAAGGAGATATTCGAGATGGTGCTCAGATCCGTCGCGAAAAGCAATCTTTCCACGACTCGATATTTCCTGTTTTCGAAAGAGGACACACTTCCTCCTGTTACTGAATCGTTCGATTACTCCATTTGTTGCTCCACGATGGACCAGGTCAGAGCTGAGACGTCATCCTCAATCGAGAGGCGCATGACCACTTGTTCTATGGCTTCGTTGTTCCGGCCTGCGGTCGTCAGCTCCGCCCGGATATGATCTTGATTGTGTTCGTCATCCTGCTCCCCATGGATGGAGTGCATGGTGACGGGCAGTCGCGTAATGGTCGAAAGCAATAAACTGCGTATATGGGCGGCAGCGGAGAGCTTGCAGGCAAGCTTTACTTCATAGAGCGTCTCAATAGGAGCAGCCTCAGGTATGGCAGGGTGCAGACGATAGGCGAGCGGACGAAGCCCCATGTTCGCCAGAAGGACGGCGAACGCGAGCACAAGAGCCAGGTTCACGGCGCCGAGTCCACACAGCGCGCCGATCGCGGCAGAGCACCAGATCGTCGCGGCGGTGTTGAGTCCGCGCACGTTGCCGCCTTCCTTGAAGATCACGCCCGCACCTAAGAAGCCTACTCCAGACACAACATAGGAGACGATTCTCCCGCGCGCGGAAGGGTCAATATCGAGGAGAAAACCACACATCACAAAAGCCGCGGCTCCGGCGGCCACCAGAGCATTGGTACGAGTTCCCGCCATGCGTTGCCGCCATTGCCGCTCCAAGCCCACCGCTGCACCCATCAAGATCGCAGCTAACAAGTGCAGGCTGAATGGAACAGTGCCGATTCCGATCATGCGCTTCTCCTCGGTTATCAATTGAAAAGGGGAGATGTGGCAGCTCGCCCCGGATTTCCCACGTCAGCCCTAGAGTTTTGTGTGCGGTTAGCGGATCGCGCGGAGGACGCCGGCCAGATTTAGCACGTGATAGCCGAGCATTATCGTCATTGCGATCAGGTAGGCCCTCAGCACGCCCAGAGAGAGGCGAACAGGCCGCGTCATCGCAATCTGGCCAAGGCCTTCGCTCGAACACTTCTGCTCCGGCACATCGTTCAGGGGGTGGACAACGCTCAAGTGTTGCGGTTCATAAGAGGTCTGCATGGTTGCCATAAATCACCTCGTGCAATCAGTTGAATAGTTTAGGAAGCATTACCTGCGCGGACGGCAGCAGCGACAGGGCAAAGAGGACGACGATGATCGTCCAATTGATGTAGTTGTTCCAGGGACGGTTGACCCAGCGATCACCGAGCAGCGCTCGATCATTGAGCAGAAGTTGGAGAAAGATAATTGCCGAGGGCAGAATCAGCCCGGCAAAGACTTGCACGCTGATGATGACCAACTGCAGCGGCACATGCGGAATCAAGACAAACGCCGCGGCTGCGCCGACGCAGGCGATGTACGTCGCGTAAAAGCCCGGCGCCTCCCACAGCTTTTTATGCAGGGAGTGTTCCCAGCCTTTCACTTCGCCGTAAGCCCAGGCGCTGGCGAGCGAGATGGCCGTTGTTCCCAGCACGGCAGCATTAACCATGAGCAGCAGTACGCCGTTACGGACGAATTTCCCTGCGAGTGGACCGAGTGCAACGGCAAGTTGCGCCGGGTCCTGAAAGGCGACTCGGTGCTCAAAGCCGTAGTTGCCGACCAACATCATGGCGCCTGCAACGAACACGGTGAAGGTCGCGCCGATGAGTGTGTCGAGCCGAGCCCATTTCAAATCCGCAAAGCGCAGCCGTTTTTCTGCCACGCAGCTTTGCTGAAAGAAGAGCTGCCAGGGTGCGATCGTCGTGCCCACAATGGCAATCACCAGAAAGACGAGGCTGCTGGTTATGCCTCCTGCCGGGATCCCGGGGTTCACCGTCGAGCGGCCAACCGCGGCCCAGTCCGGATGCACGACGTAGGCGAGTGCAAACCACGTCAGATCCATCAGGCAAAGTGCTATGACGATACGTTCCCGGCGAAGATAGCTTCCCGTAACGACCATCAGAGTGAGTCCGAGAGCTGCTACCGGTACGGAAAGATAAGGGCTGATTCCCAGCGCGCTGAGCGCCAGGGAGATTGCAGCAAACTCGGTGATTAACGTGAGGAAATTGACTACCAGGAGATCGATGAGTGAGAAGCGCCCCCACCATTTGCCGAAGCGCTCATAGATCATCGCGGCGTGGCCCTTGCCGGTTGCGATCCCCAATCGGGCCACCATCTCTTGCACGAAGTAGCAGACGGGCAAAAGGACAATCAGCGTCCAGAGCAGGTGAAGGCCATACTGGCCGCCGGCCTGCATGTAAGTGGAAACCGCTCCTGCGTCGTTGTCCGCCTCCATCACAATCAACCCCGGACCAAAGACCATCAGGAAGGTGAGCACATGCTTCTGCCAGCTATGGCGGACGACGAGGCCACTGGCTGGTGGCCTCGTAATCACTTCGATTTCAGCTTCTTCTAAGCGCACAGACGCAATCCCCCCGCTTCATCAGTTGGGGAGGATTCCGCTGTCGAAGCCGCTAGCGAAGGCTCTGAATCTTTCCAGACGCAGGCAAGAGGTATTCTTGGATCGCCCGTGGGCACCCAGGCACATGTCATGCGGGGGGTTTGCCGGGTCATCAAAAGGATGTTGTTCATGGTTCCTCCTTGGGCGGTCCGTGCAGGCGCGACCGCGTCCGGCGCCAGCGGCGCGGAACGGGACGGCAGCACGAATCATCGGTTCGGGAGGGGTGAGTCGGGTTCTGGGGACCGCTGGCTCACGCGCTCAAATCACAAGTCGAATGCTGTGACGAGCGGTGAGAGAATCGTCCAAAGCGAGGCTACGGGCGGCTTTCTGAGCGCTCATCGCAACACAAGGAAGAGCTTCCAATACTTGGAGGTTCTTGTGCGGGTTCTTTGCTCATAAAGGTTGTTTTGTTTCTCCGGCGCGGATCGCAATCCCGCCTTTCATTTTGTACCATATCCCCTTAGGGTATAGTCAAGAAGAATCATGTCTCGTCCCCGATAAGGATTAGCCAAAGCGCGTTGCTCGTCGCAGCCGCAATAAATGTCAAGCAGTGAAATTCAGCGCCACGGCTCCATGAGATGGTCTTTGAATTCGCGAGGCAGATCCAGCAGACGACCGGCGTCGACGCAACGTGCCGCCCAATCAATCAGGGAGTGATATTGGTTGAAGTTAGTGATGTTGCCCAGCCATTGAGAACCTGCCTCGGAAGTTACCACTACGACATTGGGAAGATCACAGGGGCCAACACAACCGCTCACCGTGAGCTGGAACCGCTTCAGCAGGCCGCGCCTCCGCCACTCGTCCTTTAGCCAATCCACTGGCACCTCCGGGCGGTCCTTATGGATCGCTCCACAGCAGCAGCCCTGGCAGACGATCATCTGACCGATCACGCGGCGTTTCGTTTCCAGCACGGTTTAGCTCCCTGGTGGATCTTCCAGATTATAGTATAGGGGAGTATATTAGTATGATTGAGGAGAATTATTTGTCTCACACCACGAAAAACAAGGCGAAGTTGCTGTCGCGCGCCCGCCGTATTAAGGGTCAAGTCGAAGCTATTGAAAGGGCGCTCGAGGGAGACAGCGAATGCGAGGACATCCTGCAGTTGGTCGCCTCGTGTCGCGGCGCGCTCAATGGTCTGATGGCGGAGCTAATTGAAGGCCACGTGCGATTCCACGTGCTTGACCCAGGCCAGAAAACGCACCCATCGCAGCTTGAGGCAGCGGACGAGCTAATCGCTGTAGTGAAACGGTATTTCAGCTAGAGATCTGGAGACGCCATGAAGGGCATCGTCGAGAACGAGACACAGGACCATGAACAACACACGACAGCCTCCGTTCATGCACCTCATGAAGGTGGCAATACTGACCAGGGACATGAAGAGGGCCATGAGCATGGCGTCGAACTTGCCGAGGTTCTACGCGTCGTTTTCGTGGCGCTGGCGGCGGCTGCAGTCTGGTTCCACGTGTGGGAGCCGTTTCACAAGGTAAGTGTGATCGGATTGGCGGCAACGCTCATTGGCGGCTACCCCATCTTCAAAGAAGCATTCGAAAACATCGTCGAGCGCCGTATGACGATGGAACTTTCGATGACCATTGCGCTCGTCTCCGCGCTGACGATCGGCGAGTTCTTTACGGCACTGGTGATTACGGCATTTGTGCTGGCCGCGGAAATCCTCGAAGGACTGACCGTTAACCGAGGACGGCGCGCCATTCAAGACATGCTGGATTTTCTGCCGCAGACGGCGAGCGTCTTACGGGACGGCCAGATTGTCGAAGTGCCCACGCAGACGATGCTTCCCGGGGAGATAGTCGTGATTCGCCCCGGCAGCCGAATTCCCGTCGATGGCCAGGTGGTTAGCGGCCACTCTTTTGTGGAGCAGGCAGCGATCACTGGCGAACCGATACCGAGCGAAAAGACAACCGGCAGCGAAGTGTACGCAGGCACCATTAACCAGGCGGGCAGCCTTCAAGTTCGCGCAGACCGTTTAGGAAAAGAAACCACCTTCGGCAAGATCATTGAAGCCGTCGAGAAGGCCGAGCATTCGCGCGCCCCGATTCAGAAGACAGCGGATCGGTTGGCTGGCTACCTTGTTTACTTCGCTCTCGGCGCAGCCGTGCTCACGTTCCTCATCACGCACAACATCCGGTCGACGATCTCCGTCATCATTGTGGCCGGAGCGTGTGGGATTGCGGCTGGCACTCCGTTGGCGATTCTGGGAGCGATTGGGCGCGCGGCGCGTCAAGGCTCGATCATTAAAGGCGGCATTTATCTTGAAGCCCTGGGACGCCTCGATACAGTCTTTCTCGACAAGACCGGAACCATCACCTTTGGGGAACCGACGGTCGCCAAGGTGCGGCCGGAACCAGGCATATCCGAGCATGTGCTGGTCCAGGCAGCGGCAAGCGCCGAGCATGGTTCCGAGCATCCGCTGGGACGTGCCATCGTGCGCTATGCGGAAGAGGCGAAGGTCCCCATCTACGAACCTCGTGATTTCCGCTATCAGGTTGGGCGCGGCATCGTGGCCCAAGTGCAGGGCGAGCGCGTTGCAGTGGGCAATCGCGCGCATCTCCTCTCCCTTGGCGTTGAAGTGCCCGCTCAAATCCCGGCATTTGCTGGAACTCCCGTTCTTGTAGCAAGCGGAGATCGATACTATGGGTCCATCTCCGTCGAGGATCAGGTGCGCCCCGGGGCGGCAACTGCGGTCAAGGCGCTGGAAGCGATGAAGACCCGCGTGATTCTTCTTACCGGCGACACGCAGTCCGCAGCCGAAGCGGTTGCAGACCAGATGGGAATTATTCATTTTCATGCCGATCTTCTGCCACAGCAGAAGGCGGTTGAGGTAGCGGCGCATACCAAGCAGGGGCGAATGGTAGCCATGCTTGGAGACGGTATCAACGACGCTCCCGCGCTCATTGAAGCCACGGTCGGAGTAGCGATGGGCAGCGGAACAGATGTCGCACGTGAAAGCGCAGATGTCGTGCTCATTGGAAACGATCTTGAAAAGTTCGTGGAGACAGTGCGCATCGCGCGGCGCTGTCGTGCGATCATTTTCCAGAATTTCTACGGCACACTGATCGTGGATACGATCGGCATCGGGTTGGCCGCGGCCGGACTACTCAATCCACTGCTTGCGGCATTCATTCATGTTGCGTCGGAGCTGACGTTTATTCTGAATTCGACGCGTCTGCTGGCGCCTCGAGAGGCTGCGGCAACTGCCAGCGCAATGACTACCTCTGCCGCCACTCCTTACTTCAGATAGGCGCGCACCAGGTCGATGAGATCTTCCGCCAACTCCTGAGAGGGCGCCGATCCCTTTTCCGGGGCCATCATGTGCAGGCGGATATGATCTTCGAGAACTTCCGCCATCAGACTATTGATGCCACCGCGCACATTCGCCAGCAGCATGAGCACGTCCGCGCAGTCGTCTCCGTTCGTGAGAGAACGCTCGATCGCGTCCACCTGACCGCGAATGCGTTTTATACGAGCAACCAGTTTTTGTTTTTCCTTGCCGATGTGAGACATTCTGATGTATATCCTATAGGGGTATATTATAAGCATGATCTGGACGGACGCCCGATGAAGGTTTCCGACACCGTATCACCAATCTAATTCAACTAATTATGAGCAGTGTCAGTGAGGAGAGGATCACTCCGCAACTGTAGGGATCATGCGCAATTCAGGGCTCGGGATCGCGTTTGTGAGTTGCTGGCTGAAGTAGCGAAAGTTCCCTTTCCTAGACATGAGTACTGGCAAATGCAGCGGAATTGTAACAGTCCTGTAAACCGATCTGTGTAGTTCTTGTGTTTTTACCGGTAACAACGAAGGGTCAACGATGTTGTCGCTAGTCCCCACCCGACTTGATCGCTCGATGGCTCCGGGTCCGCGCGGGAACACGTGCCGTCTTCGCGCGAATAGGTTGTGAGGTTGTGCGGATGAGCACATAGCAATGATGAGCAGGAGGATTCATGCGGTGGGTTGTTAGAAATGTGTGCTTTGGGTTGCTCATCGCCACGGCGATGGCAAAGAGCGGGTTCGCTCAAAAAGCCATGACCTGGCAGGAGGTTCGAGACAAATTCGAGGCGGCGAATCTGACCCTTCAAGCGGGACAAATCGGCATCGACGAGTTTCGCGCCCAGGAGGTCACAGCTTATCTGCGACCGAATCCGACTGCCACTCTTTTGACCGACCAGCTTTATCCGTTCTACACGAACGCTTTTTCAGGAACGAAGGGAACTGCCACCAACATAGGTTATCGCCCCTTTGAAAACGCGCTGGTGGAGGGAACTCTCGCCTACCTGCATGAACGTCAACACAAACGAGAATTGCGGTTGGAGAGTGCGCAGGGCGCGACCAAGATCGCCGTGTCGAGTCAGGCGGATCTAGATCGAACTCTCATTTTCAACCTCCGGTCGGCTTTCGTTCAGATACTTCAGGAAAAAGCCATCCTCGACCTTGCGAAGGAAAATCTTGCTTATTACGACCATGTGCTGGACGTCAATCGTGACCGCTACAACACGGGCGCGATTGCTAAGGTGGATTTGGCACGTTTGGAACTGCAGCGCGTTCAGTACGAATCCGATTTACAGACCGCAGAAGTGAATCTGCGGATTGCGAAGATCCTACTTCTTGCCCTCTTGAACGATCCGACACCGGTTGAGCAATTTGATGTTACGGGGCCGTTCGACTTTTCGTCGCAACTTGCTCCTCTTGGCGACATTCGCCAGATAGCTCTGGACACACGGCCTGACTTGAAGGCTGCGCTGCAAGCCGTGGACAAGGCCAAGACCGATCATCGGCTTGCCGAAGCCAATGGATCGACCGATCCAACTTTTTCTGTAGATGCTGGCAACAACCCGCCGCTCGATCCATACGTTGGATTCGGAATCAGCATTCCGTTGCGCATCTTCGATCGGAACCAGGGGGAGAAGCAGCGGACACAACTGGACATCGGTCGCAACGAAAGACTAATGGAAGCCACACGGACCCAGGTCTTCAGTGACGTGGACTCAGCTTATGCCACCGTCAAGAGCACGGTGGTTCTTCTTCAACCGTATAAAGATAAATATTTGCAGCAAGCATCTGACGTCCGGGACACGATTGCGTTTTCTTATCAACATGGGGCGGCCTCGCTTCTGGATTTTTTGAATGCGCAAGCCGATTACCGAAGCGTGCAGGTTAACTACCTGAATTTGGTTGCTTCCTATCTCAACGCGGCAAGCCAATTGAATCTTGCTGTGGGACGCGAGGTCATTCCATGAATCGCAGAGACTTTGCAGCATTGGCCTTATCTCTGGCATTGGGCATGCTTGGCGTCGGGTGTAGCGGCGGCAAGAGCGATCCGCAGGCGGAAGCGCCTCCTCCACTGAAAGTTCAAAGCGTGGAGGACCGGAATGTCTTTCACGTGGATCGGCCCGAACGTTTTCAGCTAACACATGCAATGGAGCATATCGCCGCGCCAGAACTAAAGGTTACCGGCACGGTGAATCCCGACATTTCGAGGACTGTTCCAGTGATCTCTTTGGCTACCGGTCGCATAGTGGAAATTAAGGCACGTCTGGGAGATACCGTTAAAAAGGGTCAACTGTTGCTGCGGGTGCAAAGTGCAGATATTTCCGGAGCCTTTTCCGACTACCGGAAAGCTGTGGCCGACGAAAAGCTGGCCAACGTCCAGTTGGAGCGGTCGAAGCTGCTTTATGACAGAGGGGCAATCGCACTCAACGATCTACAGATCGCTCAAGACACAGAGGACAAGGCCAAGGTTGACGTAGAGACGACCGCGGAAAAACTTCGCGTGCTCGGCAATACCAGCTTGGATCAGCCGTCCGGCATTGTCGACATTCATGCTCCAATATCAGGCGTGATCACCGACCAGCAAGTTACGAATGCAGCCGGCGTCCAAGGTCTGTCTTCACCGAATCCTTTCACTATTTCGGATCTGACCTACGTCTGGGTCCTATGCGACGTATACGAGAACGATCTCGGAAATGTGCACGTTGGGGAAAATGCCGATATTCGCCTGAACGCCTATCCCAATCAGGTATTCAGCGGCACAATCAGCAACGTTGGACCTGTCCTCGATCCCAATATTCGCACCGCGAAGGTACGCATCGAAGTCCGCAATCCAGGCCTGATGCGTCCAGGCATGTTCGTGACAGCGACGTTTCATGGCCGGCAAAAGGAGACCCGCGCCGCCGTTCCGGCTACCGCAATCCTGCATCTGCACGATCGCGATTGGGTCTACTTGCCTGAGAGTGGCAGCCAATTTCGACGAGTGCAGGTAGTTGGCGGTGACATGCTCCCTAGCAACATGCAGGAAATCGTTTCCGGAATATCGCCCGGGCAGCAAATTGTCGCAAACGCGCTTGAATTCCAGAACACGGTGGAACAGTAAATGATCCGCGCGCTCGTCGACTTCGCTTTAAACAACCGCTTCGTTGTTTTGAGTATGGCGGTTCTTCTTTTCATCTGGGGCATCATCTCGTTTCACAAGCTGCCTGTGGAAGCCTATCCCGACGTTGCCAATGTGTGGGTCCAGGTGATTACGCAATGGCCCGGGCGAGCTGCCGAGGAGGTCGAGCAGCAGGTCACCATCCCCATCGAAATCCAGATGAACGGCATCCCCCATCTTCAACATGTGCGGTCAGCTTCGCTGGCTGGGCTGTCAGTGGTCAATCTGATCTTCGACGATGATTCCAATAACGACTGGGACCGCCAGAAGGTGTTGGAGCGGATTTCGATGGTCACGCTCCCACCTAATGTTGCCGCGCAGATTGGTCCCGATTTCAGCCCAATTGGATCCGTCTATTGGTACACCCTGAAGAGCACCAATCCGGCATATGACGTCATGGAGCTCAAATCCATCCAGGATTGGGTCATCAGCAAGTACGTAAAGTCCGTGCCGGATGTGGTGGACGATTCATCCTTCGGCGGGATTACGCGTGAATACCAGGTTCGCCTCGACCCGGACAAGTTGGTCTCATACGGTTTGAGTCTCGCGCAGGTTGAGCAACAACTCACCAATGCCAATGCGAACGCAGGCGGGAGTTTTATCGAGGAAGGCTCGCAGCAGATCAACGTTCGGGCCGTAGGTTTGGTCAAGAGCACAGACGACATCGAAAAAACGGTGATCAAAACGCAAAGCGGCACCGCGCTGCACGTGAAGGATATCGCGGTGGTCACGCAGGGGCCGAAGATTCGCCTCGGACAGATCGGAAAAGCTATCCATCGATCGGACGGCGTGGTCCTTGACGATAACGATGTTGTGGAAGGTATTGTGTTTCTCCGCAAGGGGGCTGATACGGAAACCATGCTCAAGGCCCTTCATGTCATGGTCCAACGCCTCAACGATCATATTCTTCCCCCGGGAGTGAAGATCGTTCCTTATCTGGATCGGGATGATCTGGTGCATTACACCACACACACCGTGCTGCACAATCTTGCAGAAGGAATGATTCTGGTTGTCATCATCCTCTTTATCTTCCTGGGCAATATCCGTGGGGCGATTATTGTTTCGTTGACCATTCCCTTTGCGCTGCTCTTCGCCTCCATTTGCCTGGATCTGCGGCACATTTCTGCGAACCTCCTCTCCTTGGGCGCATTGGATTTCGGCATGGTCGTGGATGGCGCGGTTGTGATGGTCGAAAACATCGTGCGGCATCTGAATCGCCAGGAGGAAGCGCACCGCACCATCTTTGAAAGAATTCGAACTGCGGCACATGAGGTCCAAAGGCCAGTCTTCTATGCGATTGGGATCATCATCACCGCCTACTTGCCGATTTTCACGCTGCAACGGGTCGAAGGAAAATTGTTCAAGCCGATGGCGTGGACCGTCGCATTCGCATTGCTTGGGGCGTTGATCTTCTCGATGCTGATTGCACCGGCGTTAGCCAGCCTGATGTTCCGCAAAGACGCGAAGCAATGGCAGAACCCAGTCATGACATTTTTGCTTCGCCACTACAGGAGTAGCGTTCGCTGGGCAGTGCGCCATCGCCTTGTGACTGTTGGCGGATCCGTTGTTGTTCTACTGATTTCAACGTTCCTGGCGTTCGGCGGAATGATTGGATCGGAATTTCTGCCACATCTGGATGAAGGCGCGATTTGGGTACGCGGAACCATGGCTTCCAGTACGGGCCCGACCGAGAGCAGACGCGTTGCCGACAGGGCGCGTCAGATCCTTTGCTCGTTTCCCGAGGTGCCGCAGGTGGTCGATCAAATAGGGCGGCCGGACGACGGCACCGACACGACAGGCTACTTTAATGCCGAGTTTTTTGTCGACCTCTTGCCAAAGGAAAAGTGGCGCCCCGTGTTCCACCAGGACAAAGAACGGCTGATCGAAGCTATGGACCGCGAACTGGAGAAAATTCCCGGAGTGTTTTGGGGATTCTCACAACCGATCTCCGATAACCTGGAAGAGGCTGTGAGCGGCGTCAAGGGCGCGCTCGCAGTAAAAATCTACGGCGACGACCTTAAGACTCTAGAAGCAACGGCAGATCAAATTACTGCCGTCATGCGTCCTATTCGAGGCGTTGAGGACCTCGGCGTATTCCGGGTCCTCGGCCAACCTAACCTCAACTTGACAGTCAACCGCGACCAGGCTGCGCGTTATGGAATCAATGTCTCCGATGTTCAGGACGCCATACAAACAGCTGTCGGCGGGAACGCGCTCACTCAAGTGCTGATTGGAGAGCAGCGCTACGACCTTGTTTTGCGTTATTTACCGCAATATCGCGACACGAAGGAGGCCATCGATAAGATTCGACTTCTGGCGCCATCAGGCGAGCGCGTCTCCCTGGCGCAGTTAACAAACGTAAGTGTAGACGACGGCGGATCGGAGATCTACCGCGAAGAAAATTCTCGATACGTTGCGGTTAAGTTCAGCGTCCGTGGCAGGGATCTTGGCAGCACCGTGGGTGAAGCGATAAGAAAGGTCAATGCAGCGGTTAAATTACCTCCTGGATACACGATCGACTGGGCCGGCGAATATGAGAGTCAGCAGCGTTCACAGCGACGCCTGCTGATTGTATTGCCGCTGACGATCATGCTCATCTACATCATCCTGTACACGATGTTCAAATCCATAAAATGGGCGCTCTTGATCCTCACAAACATAGCCATGGCTCCCATCGGAGGATTGCTCGCACTCCTCCTGACACATACCAACTTCAGCGTGTCGTCCGGTGTCGGCTTCCTTGCGCTCTTCGGAGTGTCGGTTCAAATCGGCGTCATCATGGTGGAATACATCAACCAGCTTCGAGCCA
>Ga0335074_10007721_pt1 | contig 14922 bp, 8 predicted proteins | sample Lox_Sample_23_FD_206715 | JGI IMG/M metagenome (GOLD analysis project Ga0335074, IMG submission 206715) | Soil microbial communities from Loxahatchee National Wildlife Refuge, Florida, United States - Lox_Sample_2.3 | ecosystem: Environmental > Terrestrial > Soil > Wetlands | place: USA: Florida...
CCGCAACACTGCGGCTTGCGGCGACAGTTTACATGCCGGATGCGGCTCGTTGCCATCCGGCAAAGGTCTGAGCGGCGGGCGGCGCGCGACCAAGGTTAGCCGGGCAGCTTGCATGCAGTGTGGACTATTCCACGCAAAATCAGGCGCTTGAAACGCCCGGCAACATCCTGCCCGGCGCTGCTGCCAGGTATGCGGCGCCGGTCACAGCTTCAGCCGCGAATCCTTTATTACACTCCGGAAATTCCAATCTGATCCGACTTTTGGCGGATACATGGGCTTATCTTGAGGGCGTACAGTTCGTCACGGCTCAAAAACCATCTCTTCGAACCGTTCGAAAACGATGGCAAAGCCTGAATTCAAAACAAGTACCGGCAAAAGCAGTAAGTTTGTACCGTGAAATGTAAGCGATTTCATGATGTTTCAGACAGCTGAAGAGTGAAGCCTGAATGCCACTCTGCCGGAACTGTTGAGGACGCTTCGGAGGTAGTTATGCAATCGAGTAGCGCAAAGACTCTGCGCGCATTGGTATTGTTGATCGCTACAGTTCTCGTCGGCTCCGGTGTGCTTGCCTTTAGCCAGGGCACCAGCGGCAGCCTTACCGGCCAGGTTTCCGATCCGAGCGGAGCTGCGGTGGTGGGCGCGAAAGTCACCTTGACGAACCTCGGCACGAATTTTGTTGAGACCGGCATCTCGGACGCCACGGGAGTGTACATCATTCGTCCCGTGGAACCCGGAAACTACTCGCTGGCCATCTCCGCGCCCGGATTCGATAAATATGCGCAGACGGGGATCGCGATTCACCCCGATGAGTCCGCTACACAGAATGTTCAGTTGCGGCTGGGAAGCACCGCAACCACGGTGAGCGTGACCTCTGATGCCGAGCAGATCAATACCACGACGGCGGAGCTTGGACTCACAGTGAACGCGCAGTCGGTGAGCGAGATGCCGCTGCTCAACCGCGATCCGTCGACCCTGGTGTTCCTGGCTCCCGGAGTCTTCAACGCCAACTACGGCAATAGCTACACCCAATCCGGCTTCTCGTTTCCCGAGGAGACTGACGCGGCGGCAAGCGGCGGGCGCCAGGGCAGTACCTATTACCTCCTTGACGGCGTGCCCAACATGGACACCTACCTGGGACGCAGCGCGCCCTTCCCGAACTCCGACGCCACGCAGGAATTCGCCGTGATCACCAACAATTTCAGCGCCGTTTATGGCTTCGCGCCCGGCGCTGTGGTCAGCATTCAGGTCAAGTCGGGAACGAATACGATCCACGGGGGCATGTTTGAGTTCCTCCGCGACAAGGACTTCAATGCTTCGGACTACTTCAGCAAAGCCGTGAATCCGCTCCATCAGAATCAATTCGGCGCCTTTGCTGGTGGGCCGATCCTCAGGAACAAGGTATTTGTGTTCGGCAACTATCAGGGAACGCGCTCAGCCACGGCCTCGGCCACAAACCAGGCCGACACGCCCACTGCCGCGATGATTACGGGCGACTTCAGCAGCCTGGCGGCCGCCGGTACAACCCTGTGCAGTCCCTCGGCGGGATTGTATTCGTCAGGTGACTGCCCGTTTGGAACGGTGAACGGCAAGTCGAATCAGCTTCTCCCGGGCTACTCGCTCGACTCCAATGCCGTGGCCATTGCGCAAAAGGCGCTGCCCATTGGCGGAGTCACTTCGAAACTGGCGACAATCACCGGACTGAGCCAGTCGCAGATCGACTACGGCGGCATCTACTACCTCAGCTCCGCCACCATCAACAACTACAACGAATTCACCGGCCGGCTGGATTGGGATGCAACGCCGAAGCAGACCGTGTCACTGACCAGCTACCTCAACGACCTGGTGCAGCCCTCGGGCGACACCCCGGGTGACATCATGTCGATGTTGCCGCTCTCGACCTGGCAGTACACCTTTGCTGAGAAGATGCAGTACTACAACGAGGTGCTCAATCACACCTGGACGATCAGCCCAACCATGGTCAACGTGGCGTCGGTCTTCTGGACGCAAATGGCCGCGCACAATGGATCGGCAGCGCTGCAGAGCGACAACACACCGTTCTGCTGGCACAGCTATATCAAGGTAACGGAACTCTCGGGCACCTGCTTTATGGAAGGCTTTGAAGTCGGCGGTAACGGATTCAGCACCGGCTGGTATGAGCCGTCGCAGGAAGAGCGCACCACCTACGGTTTGTACGACAACTTCACCAAGTCCGTGGGACATCACTCGATTCAACTGGGCGTCAATCTGCAGCATCAGTATGCAGCCGAAATCACGCAATACCCCACCGAGCCTGAACTGGGATGGAACGGCGAATATACCGGCAACGGCCTCGCCGACTTTCTGATGGGCTATCTCGAGTCGTTCACCCAGGGAGCAGGCGAGGTTGCGCCCGTTGCGGGCTGGCAGCCCGGCTACTACGGACAGGATCTGTGGCGGGCGAAACCAAACCTCAGCCTCACCCTGGGGTTGCGCTGGGATCCGAACCTGCCGCCACAGATCTCCGGCGGACGCGCAGCAGCATGGGTACCCGGACAGCAAAGCACCGTCTATCCCAATGCCCCCAAGAACCTCGTCTTCCCCGGCGACTCCGGAATCGGCAGCGGCATCATGGCGACCACTTACGGCTACTGGGAGCCGCGCGTGGGAGTTGCCTGGCAACCCAAAGGCCTGCCCAAGACCGCCATCCACGCCGGCTTCGGCATGTTTACCCAGCCGATGATCTATTCCACGTACAACCACACCGTGGACAATGCGCCGTTTGCTCCCACCTTCAACCTCTATGGATCCGGGTCGGTCCCAATTCCGTTTGAAGACCCGTGGTCTACCTTCTCGGGAACCAACGATACCAGTCCCTTCCCGCCCTTCGCTTCGCCCACCTACCGTCCGCCGTCAAGCACCACCTTCGCCTCAGGCCTCTCGGTTCCGGCCACCTTCTCGCCCAACTTCAAGCTGGGCATGACCCAAGCCTGGAACGTGTCCGTCGAGCAAGGGTTCAAGTCAAACATCATGGCGCGCATTGCCTATGTCGGCACCGAAACCTATCACCAGTCGGTGATCATCGATGGCAACCCGGGAATCTACGCCAACGCCGCGGCGCGCGAATACACCAACTTCGGCGAGGTGCTCGATGAGTTCAGCACCGGCACCGCCAGCTATAACAGCCTGCAGGTGACAGGCGAGTGGAAACAGTCGCATGGCCTGCAGTTCCAGTCGAACCTCACCTATTCGAAGGCGATCGACGATGCTTCGTCGTCGAATATCAGCTTCGGCACCAACCAGCTGGGCGATCCGTTCACCTCGGGTGGCTTCAACCGCGGCATCTCCTCGCAGAATTTCCCGTGGATCTGGGTGAGCAACGCCCTCTACACCACTCCAGCCTTGAAGGGGCAGAATCAGCTCGTGCAGCAGATTCTCGGCCAGTGGGAAGTGAGCGGCATCTTCAACGACATGTCGGGCTACGGCTTCAGTGTCGGTTCCGGGTTCGGCAGTGCCGGGTTTGGAAACAACAACAATTCAGGTGCGGATCAATACGAGGATCGGGCTGATCGCGTATCGGCGCAGAGCCTCAAAGTCCATCAGGGCAGCCGCGCGGAGTGGCTCAAGAATTACTTCAACCCCGCGGCCTTCATCGAGAATGCTCCGGGAACCTTCGGATCCAGCGGTAAGAACATCATGCGGGCGCCCTCCGCCCAGTGGCTCGACGCCGGCATCGACAAGAACTGGACCATCGCGGAACGGTACCGCCTGCAATTCCGGTGGGAGGCGTTCAACGCTCTGAACCACCCATCTTTCGGCACTCCTAACAGCACGAATGGGTACTCGATTGCCCAACCGGGAGTCAATCAGAATGGCAACGAGGGACTGATTTCGGGCTCAGGACTTGAAGGGCCTCGCCTCATGCAAGGCGCGTTGAAATTCACCTTCTGACCTGACGCATCGCTCTTCTTTGGCAGTCCGGGTCAGTTCGCCCGGACTGCTTTCTATTCCCCATCAATGGCCGTCCGCATCCTCTCACCCCCGTCGCGGCACACGCGCCTCGACGCGCGCTCCCGCACCGGCGCTGCTCGTCAGCCGGAACCTTCCTCCCCATCGCTCCACGCGCTCGCGCATTCCCTGAATGCCGAAATGGTGTCCGTTCGCATGGTTCGATTGATCCGGATTGAAGCCTCGGCCGTTGTCGGCCACCGTCAGCTGCAACTCGCGTTTGCTGTAAGTCAACCCGGCTTCGACTTTTGACGGGCCGCCGTGAATGGCCGCATTGCAGACCGCCTCGCGGGCCACCATCAGCAGATCGTGCTCCAGCGGGTGGTCCACTGAGAACGGAGTTCCCCTTACGACGCAAGCGATGGGTATCCCGAACTCCGCGCCTACCTGCTTCGTCATGCTTTCCAGCTTCTCAGGCAGACTGCCGGCATCCTCCGGGCGGTTGCGCATGTTCCACACCGCATCTCTCGCCTCGTTAATGGTGCCGCGCAGTTGAGTGCGCGCAAAATCCACCAATCCCGGGTCCGCTCCCTGCTCGCCCATCGACGCTGCCTCAAGTATCGCGGAGACGCCCGTGCACCCCTGGATGATGGTGTCGTGAATCTCCCGCGCCAGGCGGCTGCGTTCCTCGAGCACCGCTTCAAATTTGCCGGCTACCTGGTGCACTCGGTATTGATACGCCGCGAAAATCAGCAGCCCGGTTAGCGCCAGGCTGGCAGAAATAAACCACCAGGTGCGATAAAACTGCGGCTGTTGTTGGATGTCGATGGCGATTTGATTGATCGCTCCCGGTGACCCGACTTCGAACGTGCGCACCAGGAAACGGTAATGACCCGGTGAAAGATTCGTGTAGTCGGCGGTGCGCGATCGCGTCACCGGACCCCAATCGGTATCGAATCCCTCGAGCATGTAGCGGAACCGAAGCCCATCCTGCGAACTCAGCCGGATCGGCGTGTAGGCAATCTCCAGCCGGCTGTTGCCCGGCGGCAGGATGATCTTTCGGTCTGCTCGCACCGGTACTCCGTCAGCGAGCACTGACTCGATATGCAGCGGCGGAGGTGGCAGTTGAGCCGCGGGAAGACGGTGAATCCGGATCGGGCCGCGGTTGCTGGGAAACCACACATCTCCATCCGGCGCCACGCATCCCGACGATTCCGTCCCGCCGTACATTTCGGTATTCGCGCCCATTTCCGCAATCGAGTAAAAGGTCAGCGCGATATGCCGCACCCGTGCGTCGGCCTGTTCATCCAGCTCGCGCCGGTTTAATACCGAAACCCCGTTGGGGCCATTGATCCAAAGGTGCCCCGTCTCATCGCCGAGTATCGAATAGACGGCATTGCTCGCCAACCCGTCCACGGTGGTGAAATGCGCCATCCGTCCGTCACGGAATCGAAAGATGCCGTTGTTGCGCGTCCCGAACCAGAGGCCCCCGTCGGCATCCTGGTGGATAGCCCACACCTTCATCTGCGCCATCGCTTTGGTCGCGGCGTCCTGCACAAACGCGCCTTGATGCATGTGGCTCAGTCCCCGCTCGGTCCCGATCCACAGATCGCCATCCCTGTCGTCGAGCAGCGAGCGAATGCTGAAGAAAGCCAGGCCGTCTTCCATCCGGTAGCGCACGATGCGCGGGTGCGAGATGTCTCCGAAAAGGTGGTTCAGGCCATCGTCCGTCGCAATCCACATGCTCTTGTCGCGATCCTGCGCTATCGAACGAATGAATGGATTCGACAATCCGTCCTTCGTCGCCCAGCGCGTGACTCGTCCATCGGCGATGCGAAACACCCCTTCGCCATCGGTTCCCGCCCAAAGAGCGCCCGACTGATCGCGAAACACATTGCGTACGTGCGTGTGCGCCATCCCCTCAAGAACTTCCTGGTTGAGCGCTCCGTTGCGCATGTGAAACAGCAGCGTTGACCCGATCCAGAAGCTGCCGTCCCGGTCTCGGTAAATCGTCTCAAAGTCCGAATCGTTGGCGTGAGGCAGCGGAACCACTTCAATATCGAGTTTCGTCAGCCGGATCATTCCCGTCTGCGTGCCGATCCAGAGGTTCTTTTCTGCGTCTTCAAACAGATTCAGCACCGTGTTGCTGGGCAGTGACTCCGGCGCCGTGATCTGCTTAAGCCTCTTCCCGTCGAATGTGAAGACACCCTGCCCGATCGTGCCCATCCAGAACCGGCCGTCTGACGTCTGCCGCAGTACGCGCACTGTGCTGCGGATGCCGTCGACGTGCTCGAATCCCGTCTCTCCGCGCCGCATCCGGTTGAGACCGGTGACTGTGCCCACCCACAGCGTCCCGTCGCTGGTTTCCAGGATCGATTTCACCTGATTCTGGCTCGACTCCGAGCCCAGCGAGTAGGTGGTCGCCGATTTTCCATTCACCTGGACCAGGCGCGATCCGCCCGCCCACAAACGCCCGCTCCTGTCGCGATAAATCGAGTGGATCGAAATCGCCTCAAAAGCCGGCGTCCCATCCACTCGCGTGAAATGGCCGCCTTCCAGATGCAGCAGGCCGCCGTCGGTTCCTGCCCAGATGCTCCCGTCGTTGTCTTCAAACAGCACGCGGACAAAGTCGTAGGTCTGTCCGTTCAGCCCGGGCCAGGGATGAAACTCACCGCCCGAATAACTCAGGATGCCGCCCCCATCCGTGCCGATCCATAGCGTTCCATCGTGCGCCACTTTCAGGCAAAAGACGCTGTTCTCGTGCAGCTCCGGCGTGTCCTGCCGGTCGAAAAGAACAAAGTGCGCCCCATCGAAGCGCAGCAGTCCCCCGGTCGTCCCTACCCACAGGTAGCCGTCCGGCGTCTGCGCGAAGGCCTGAACGGTTTGCTCGGGCAGCCCATCCGGCGCCTGCCACAGGCGCAGTGTGTACCCTGCAAAGTTTCCCGGCTCCTGCGCAGAAGCGGCAGCCACACCGGTCAGGACTGCCGCGGCCGTCGCCACCAGGGCAAGAAGCGCTTCCTTGATGCGCCCGGTGACAACCAGCCGCTGCCAACACTTCTTGCGCGTCACTCGCGTGCCGGTCATAGCGAGTTCCGTCTCACCCCTCAATAAAAGCCGGCCTCGGCAACATCGACCGCCCCTGGCTCGGGCGGCGCGGCAGGCTTCGCCCGGTGCGGCGAACTTCCGCCTTTGGGCGATCGGTCCATTTTTCGACGTGTCCATCCTCGCACATCCGCGGGGTTCATTGCGATTCGTTCCCACTCCGACTTTCGGCGGATTTCGAAAACGTTTTCACCATGTAATGTTATCTGTTTCGAGTTGTCGCGCCCAAGGCCTGGCCCCGTTTGCGCGTCAACTGCGGCTGGAGCCGATAAGATGCCCGTTTTCCCATCGTCCATGCGAACCCACCACCGATCCCAGCCTGCGTTTCCACTCCTCATTCTGCCTTTGGCGTTGCTGATTGCGATTTTGGCGGGGCGCCAGGCCTTCGCGCAGGCCACCACCGTCATTCGCATCGATGCCGGCGCGCCGTTCTCAGAGCCCGGGCCCGCGCCCTTCGACGGTGGTACCGCAATTTCTCCCTCCGGCCGCCTCCTCGGCCTCAACGATCGCTATCTGACCCTCGACGGAAAGCCCTGGTTGCCCGTCATGGGCGAATTCCACTTCAGCCGCTATCCCCGCGAACAGTGGGAAGAGGAATTGCTGAAGATGAAGGCCTCCGGCGTCAACATCGTCTCCACTTACGTCTTCTGGATCCACCATGAAGAGGTGCAGGGGCAGTTCGATTGGACGGGCCAGCGCGATTTGCGTGCCTTCGCGAAGCTCTGCTCCAGGCACGGCCTCCTGCTCGTCGCGCGAATCGGTCCCTGGGACCACGGTGAAGCGCGCAACGGCGGACTCCCTGACTGGGTTCTGAAGCTCGGGCCCACACGCGTCAACGATCCAAGATATCTTGCCGCGGTGAGCATCTGGTACCAGCAGGTTGCTCTTGAGCTCAAAGGGCTGCTTTGGAAAGACGGAGGCCCGGTCATCGGTATCCAGCTTGAAAATGAGTATTCCCTCCGCGGCCCGGGCGCGGGCAAAGAGCACATCCTCAAGCTCAAAGATTTGGCCCTCGCCAGCGGCTTTGACGTTCCCTACTACTTCATCACGGGATGGGATGCTGCGGCTGTTCCCGCGCGTGCCGTGCTGCCTGTCTTCGGCGGCTATCCCGCCGCTCCCTGGGATGGAACCATCAGAAAACTCCCTCCCGGCGAAGTCTATGCATTCCGATTCCAAAGCCGGGTCGCTTCGAACCTTGGCGACCCCGGCACCGCGCAGCCCTCTGCCGGCGCGGACGCTCCTGCCGGCCAGAATCTCCCCGACTTGACCATCGAAATGGGCGGCGGCAACCAGGTGACCTATCATCGCCGGCCCATCGTTCAGCCTGAAGATATCGCTGCCATGGCTCCCGTCATGATCGGCTCGGGCGTCAATCTCTACGGAACCTATATGTTCCAGGGCGGCGAAAACCCCGACGGCAAGCTCACCCCGCTCCAGGAGTCGCAGGCCACCGATTATCCCAATGATGTGCCCATCAAGTCATATGATTTCCAGGCGCCGCTGGGCCAGTTCGGCCAGGAGCGCGAGAGCCTGCGCAAGCTCAAAGTCGTTCAGTACTTCCTCAATGATTTTGGCTCCGAACTGGCCCCCATGATGGTCAGGAAGCCGGAAATTGTGCCCAGAGACCCGACGGACTTCAGCGTTCCGCGCGCCTCCGTGCGATCTCGCGGCGCGTCCGGATTTATCTTCTTCAACAATTACGTGCGTGGCTACTCCATGCCCGCCTGGCCGTCCGCACAATTTCAGATCCGGCTGCCCGGCTCTACCCTGATGGTTCCGCGAAACCCCGTCGATCTTCCTGCGGGCGCCTCATTCATCTGGCCGTTCAATTTGCACGTCGGCGGAGTCAACATCCGCTACAGCACCGCGCAGCTCTTCACCCGGCTTGACGATCCCGAAGGTACGGTGCTCTTCTTCGAAGCGATTCGCGGCGTCGATCCCGAATTGGCCTTCGATCAACAAACCGTGCGATCGCTCCAGGCCCCAACCGGCACAACATCGACCAGCGCCGGCGTTCTTTATCTTTCCGGAATTCGCGCCGGAAAGGACTTCGCGATCGATCTCGTCTCTGCGGCCGGACCGAAGCTGCGAATCATCGTCTTGACCCCAGCCGAGGCTGAGAACGCCTGGAAAGTCCGCGTCGCAGGGCAGCAGCGCCTGTTGATCACCCATCAGGATTTCTATGCCGACGCGAATCACATCTCAATGCAATCCGCCGGCGCGCCGGAGTTCTCGTTTTCCCTCACGCCGCCGCTTTCTTTCCCACCTCAAGCCAGTCTCTCTCTGCAATCCGAAAAGACCGGCGGTTTCTGGCAATCGTTCAGCGCGTCCGCAACGCCACGCCAGCCCAGCTTCGACGTTCATCTCATGCAGGCCCCGGGCGATGCGCCACCGGTACCGATCGGGCCCCATTTCTCCTGGCGCAAATGCGGAGTTGCGCAGGCCCCGTCCGAAGCTCCGTTGCCCGGCGCGGGCCGCTGGTCGATCGACATCCCCGGCGACGCCATGGACGGCCTTGCCGGCCTTTACCTCGAAGTGCAATACCAGGGTGACGTCGCGCGGCTTTCCCGCGCCGGCCGGTTGCTCGACGATGACTTCTACAACGGAACCCCCTGGACCATCGGCTTGAAACGCTTTCTCACCCCGGGAAAACTGAACTCCTTCGAGCTCAGCATCCTGCCTCTGCGCAAAGACGCGCCGTTCTATCTTCAGCTCGGAAGCCCAACCCAATTTGGCAAAAACGATCAGATCTGCGCCGTCGACAACCTGCGCCTGATTCCCCAGTATCAGCTTCTGGTTGATACCGAAGGGCAATAATCTCCGATAGTTAGCCGCGGTCCTGCCCGCGCGGCTTTGGAGAGCCCCGGCTCTCCGTCGCCCAACTTTCAGCGCCGCCCAAGGCTGTTACCCGGGTTTGCCGGCTCGCTCCCTCCGAATTGACCCCGTAGCGCAGGTTTTCTATAATGAATCCATGCGTTTGGCGCACTCATGTTGTTGTTGCTGTTGTTCCTCGCGGGCTTGTCCTGACGAGTTGAGCACTGCGGCGCAAATGCACTTCCGCCTTTAATTCTTCGCCCATCTCGATCAAATTTCGACAAGCTCGCAGGCTCCTATAAGCTCTTCCGGGCTGCGTCAGGCTTTTTGATGGCCGGCAAAACACCACGCGGATCGCAACCACACGAGGACTTCAAAAATGGCGAATTTTCCAATGCGACTGGAATACGGGGAACTCGAGCTGGGTTCTTCGCTCGAGAACCGCATCGGGAATACGCCGCTCATTCGCCTTGATCGCGCCGTCCGTGATCTGCCGGGCATCACCCTGCTGGCCAAGGCCGAGTGGCACAATCCCGGCGGCAGCGTGAAAGACCGCGCAGTCGCCAACATGGTGCGCGAAGCCCGTGAACTGGGAAGGCTCGGCCCCGGCAAGACGCTGCTCGACGCGACCAGCGGGAATACCGGCATCGCGCTGGCCATGTTGGGCGCGGCGCAGGGAATTCCGGTGCGGCTCGCCATGCCGTCGAATGTATCGCCGGAACGCAAACGGATTTTGCAGGCATTTGGAGCGCAGGTCGAATGGACCAGCCCTCACGAAAGTTCCGATGGCGCTATCCGCAGGGCGCGCGAATTGGCCTTCAACGACCCGAATCGCTTCTGCTACCTCGACCAATATTCCAACAAGGCCAACTGGCGCGCGCATTACCTCACCACCGGTCCTGAGATCTGGCGGCAGACTGACGGCCGCGTTACCCACTTTCTCGCCGGGCTCGGCACCGGCGGCACCTTCATGGGCACAACCCGCAAGCTCAAGGAGCTGAACCCCGACGTTGTCGCCGTGAGCATGCAGCCCGACTCGCCCTTCCACGGCCTTGAGGGGCTCAAGCACATGGAATCGTCGATCGTGCCGGCGATCTATGATCCTTTTCTCGCTGATCGCGCCTTGACCGTTGAGACTGAAGCTGCCTATGCCATGGCCAGGCAGCTGGCCCGCGACGAAGGACTGCTGATCGGCATCTCGGCGGCAGCGGCAGTGGTGGCCGCTTCGCAGATTGCCCGCGAGGAGTGCCATGCCGGACGCAGCGCAGTCATCGTCACCGTGCTGCCCGATTCGGCCGACAAGTACCTCAGCGAGCGCTTCTGGGAGGAGGAATGAGCGTCCTCCGCCTGACGCGGGCCGTGTATGGGGCGATTCGCGCAGATGGTGAAGAGACCTATCCCCATGAGTGTTGCGGCGCGCTGCTGGGGCGCCCCGCGTCCGGGGGCTGGCAGGTTGAAGCGTCGGTAAAGGCCGGCAACACCCGAACCGACTCGGCGCACAATCGCTATCAGATCGCTCCCGCTGAACTGGTGAAGATCGAACGCCGGGCGCGCAGCCAGGGCTTGAGCATTGCCGGCTTTTATCATTCCCATCCCGATCATCCCGCACAATGGTCCCAGACCGATTTTGCTGAAGCGCATTGGCTGGGCTGTTCCTACGTGATCACGGCTGTGGCGCAAGGCAAAGCCACTGTCACCAACTCGTTTTTGCTGGCCGGCGCCACCGAGGAAGACAAGCACTTTCAGCAGGAAAACATCGATGTCGTCGAGACATTTGAGCCCCTGACGGCTCAAGCTGAATCCAAGAAAGCGTCTGAGAGGAAGACGGCTGAATGACGATCTTTATTCCCACGCCGCTCCGGCAGTTCGCCGGCGGCAAAGACTCTGTGGACGTGGTTGCGGGCACCGTAAATGCAGCGCTCGATGAGCTCACGCGCAATTTTCCCGACCTGCGCAGGCACCTCTTCACGGGTGAAGGCAAGCTTCGCGCCTTTGTCAACGTCTACCTCAACGATGAGGATGTCCGCTACCTGCCGCAGAAAGAGGCCACGGCGGTGTCCACGTCTGACACGCTGTCGATCGTGCCGTCGATTGCCGGAGGACGCTGAAAGTGCTCGTTCCGGCAACGCCGCCTCGCTCGAAATGATTTCTGCTCGCGAATCGAAAGGTAAAAACCATGGCAACTGCAGCCGTTCCGCTTGAACTTCCCCAACTCACGCAAGACGAGCTATCGCGCTATTCGCGCCACCTCATCCTGCCCGAAGTCGGCGAAGAAGGCCAGCGCAAGTTGAAGGCTGCGCGCGTGCTCTGCGTGGGCACGGGCGGGCTGGGTTCTCCGTTGGCGTTTTATCTCGCCGCGGCCGGCGTGGGCACGCTCGGCCTCGTCGATTTCGATGTCGTCGACGCCAGCAACCTGCAGCGCCAGATCATTCACACCACCGCCGATATCGGCCGCAAGAAACTCGACTCGGCTGAAGAAAAGCTCAAGGCGCTCAACCCCAATCTCCATGTCGTCAAGCATGACACCATGTTGTCCAGCGCCAATGCGCTCGACATCCTCAAAGACTACGACGTGATCGCCGACGGCACCGATAATTTTCCCACGCGCTATCTGGTCAACGACGCCTGCGTGCTGCTGGGCAAGCCCAATGCCTACGGCTCCATCTTTCGTTTTGAGGGTCAGGCCAGCGTCTTCGCCGCTGAGAATGGCCCCTGCTACCGCTGCCTTTATCCTGAGCCGCCGCCGCCGGGCCTGGTTCCCAGTTGCGCCGAGGGCGGCGTTCTGGGCATACTTCCCGGCCTCGTCGGCGTCATCCAGGCCACTGAGACCATCAAGCTCATCCTCGGCATAGGCTCGCCGCTGGTCGGCCGCCTGCTCCTCGTCGATGCCCTCAATATGCGCTTCCGCGAGCTCAAGCTCCGCAAAAATCCCGAGTGCCCGGTGTGCGGAGATCATCCCACCGTGACCAGCCTCATCGATTACGATCAGTTCTGCGGCATTGCCCCCGCAGCAAAACAGGAGCCGGCTTTGAAAAACGGAATTCCGCAGATGAGCGTCACCGAGCTCAAGCGCCGCAGGGATGCTGGCGAAGACCTCTTTATCCTTGACGTGCGCGAGCCGTTCGAATACCAGATCGCCAACATCGGTGGCACCCTCATCCCGCAGGGCCAGGTTCCGCAGCGCCTTAATGAGATCGACCGTAACCGCGAGATCGTCGTGCAATGCAAGTCCGGCGGACGCAGCCAGCGCATTGCGGAGTTCCTCCGCCAGTCGGGATACACCAAGGTTGTCAATCTGGCGGGCGGTATCCTCGCCTGGGCCGACGAGATCGATCCCACAGTCAAAAAGTACTGAACCCATGCCGGCCGGCATGCGCGCCCGCCCGCAACGCCAGGTCCGCTTGCCTTCCACCCAACCTCACTTGGAGCACCGGACGGGATTTGAACCCGTGAATACTGGTTTTGCAGACCAGCGCGTTTGCCACTTCGCCACCGGTGCCCGTTGGCAAAACCTCGGCGGGAACCCAGGTCTTGCCTTCCGCCGCGATGCATCCGCGGCAGCTCCTCTTCAAACTCATTCCTGGCCGGCTTCCGCTTATCGCGGCTGCGCGGTGGTGCGCAGGTATGGCTTCACTGTCTTGAATCCCGGGTACCTGGTTTCCGCCTGCTCGTTGCTCACCGAACCGGCGATGATCACATCCTCTCCCTGCTTCCAGTTTGCCGGCGTTGAAACCGGGTGCTTCGCCGTCAGCTGTATCGAATCAAGGACGCGGATGATCTCGTCGAAGTTCCGCCCCGTCGTCATCGGATACGTCAGCGTCAGCTTGATGCGCTTGTCGGGCCCGATCACAAACACCGTGCGCGCGGTCGCATTCTGCGCGGGCGTCCGCCCATCCGACGTTTCGCCCGCCTCAGCCGGCAACATATCGTAGAGCTTCGCGATCTTCAGCTCCGGATCGCCGATCAGCGGGTAGTTCACCTCGTGGCCCGTCACGTCCCGGATATCCGACCGCCATTTCCCGTGGCTCGAAACTGGATCCACGCTGAGCCCGATCACCTTGGCCCCGCGCTTGGCAAACTGCTTCTCCAGCCCCGCCACTGCCCCCAGTTCGGTGGTGCACACCGGCGTAAAGTCCTTGGGGTGCGAGAACAGCACTGCCCATCCGTCACCCACCCACTCGTGAAAGTTGATCTTGCCCTGCGTGGTTTCAGCCGTAAAGTCCGGCGCAACATCGTTTAATCGGAGTGACATTTGATATTTCCTCCTGGGAAGTTCGTTGGGTTCACTGCGAAACCGGCCAAAAATGAAAAACCCACCCGGCCAAAATGGCGGCGAGTGGGTTGTTTTTGAGGATTCTCGAAGCTGAATTCGATTCTCTAAACACACACCCGCGCTCGGCTGCACTCACAGCAGCAACAGGCGCGGATTAGAGAAAATCTTGCCATCTTCTTCAGAATGCGGAATCGCATCTCTCTACAAAAACCAGCCTAAAACCTGCACGGCCGGGGTGTCAACTTCCCGTGTTCTCCCGGCGTTCCTGCCCGGGGTCGAATTCCCGGCCGAGAATGGTCGGGGCGGAGGGATTCGAACCCCCGACCCTCTGCTCCCAAAGCAGATGCGCTACCAGACTGCGCTACGCCCCGATACCTCCCTCGATTGTACCCCGCTTTCGAATCGGCCCGCCTCGGCCCCAGCGGCGCTGGTTGGGTGCGCATGCGCCTTGTTACGGCCGCAGCAGCCATGCGACGAACCACAGCACCAGCACCACCGGCGCCGCGAAAACAACGGCAATCGCCAGGCCCAGCAGCAAAAGGAACACCCAGTCCCGCCACGTGTGCCGCCTCGGCTCGCCCAGGTGCCGGCTGAGCAGCCGGTAGTTGCGCCGATTCGCCTTCCATATCACGTCGAAAATGTCGCCAAAGAGCGGAATCGTTCCCACCAGCACGCCGATAGCAAGATTCGCCGCCATGCGCGCCAGAGTAATGTATGGTACGCCGCGAATCCACGCCGCCAGCGGCAGAATGAGCGACAGCAATCCGGCCAGCACATCGCCCAGTCCCGGAACCAATCCGATAATTCCG
>Ga0335074_10007722_pt1 | contig 14921 bp, 15 predicted proteins | sample Lox_Sample_23_FD_206715 | JGI IMG/M metagenome (GOLD analysis project Ga0335074, IMG submission 206715) | Soil microbial communities from Loxahatchee National Wildlife Refuge, Florida, United States - Lox_Sample_2.3 | ecosystem: Environmental > Terrestrial > Soil > Wetlands | place: USA...
TTACTTTGAAATATACTGAAACCTCCTAAACTACTACATTATCTTTAGAAATCGATCAGAAATAGATTTACAGTATAGTTATTGTTACATGTAATGTCAGCAGGCCCCGTAGACACAGTTGGGGTCAGCAGTCACTATGTAGAACATTATGGATGCAGATATCAACCAGAGGGCGATACTACGGCACTTCGCTGGGTAATGGCAGGAGACTATTCTCTGCCCTCTGATTACCAGGCTACTCTGCTGGCTAAGAACGGGTGGTAGGCCGGCGCCCAGCCGGCTAACACTTTAACTTACTCATAACTACTTGGTGATTACTCTCGTCACATCCATAACCACCTGATAGATATTTCTGTGACGCCCACGTGAACTCGCATCTCTTGTGTGCTGGCATGTACTCTTTCACACTGCGAAAGCATCGTGTACTGAGGGTACAGCTAGGCCAGAGGCAATGAAAGCCGCTGTATGCAGCCAGGTGCCTGATCCGTGCCACCCAGTCTCCAGCCTTAGTAATTAATACAACAACAACACGTGTGCTACTACGTTATAAAACTCCATTTGAGGTGTAGTTTAGCTGGAAACCTTGCTGGATTACTATAGACCTAATAAACGACGTTGACGACAAAGATTAAGATCTCTAAGATGACAACGACGACAACGACTACTTAAGCGACAACGAGGATCCCGTCCTAACTGAGATTGAGGCTCGAGCTGTAGCTTACAACGCTAAGCTCTATGCTTAGATGATTAAAGCAAATAGTGGTTGAAGTGCAATCTTTACAGATGGGACAATTGCAACCCTATAGATCCTACTTAAACTACAGCTTGCTACTAAACCGTCTAGGCTATTAGTATAGGTCTTTGAGTACTGTACAAAAATGGATAGTAAAAACTCCAATCCCAGCATGGAAGGCTAGCTGGCCGATTTCAAGGTGGAGAACTCAACTCTATTAACCCTTCAATTAGTGATTTACTAGGGAATAGCATCCGGACTGAGTTAGAGAAAAAAGCAGGAAAAGAGGTAACAATTAAGTTTCTAGCTGCAGTAGCTAAAGAGAACAACTGTAGCTCTATTAATAGTGCTTAAAAATCTGGTAGGACCGCAAAATCGGCCCTAAAACCATATAGGAAGGGAAATAGGAAAGGGAAGGGCAAGCAGGTAGAGGTTATTGCCATTGAGGACGACGGCGAAGCTAGTGACGGTGATGCTAGTGAGCCAGTCCTAGTCCCGAAACCACGTGGGAAACCAGGCCTAAAACCACGTGGAAAGTTAGGTCTAAAGCCCAGCACAAAGCGCAAGCGGACGGAGACTGAGGTTGAGACTCTAAGCCTATAGAAGTTGAGAAAAAGAGCTTAGATTTGTGCTGTATTTTCTACTGTATGTGCTGGTACTATAGGGTTTCCATTTCATAGTTTAGGACTCAATTTTTACTTGTATTTGCGTATAAAAGTGACTAAGCCACCTAGAAGTTGACTAAAACACCAAGGCAATTATCACTAGTGTGGAGGGAATGAATGGGTGTGCCGTCGAAGTGCACGATCGTTAGGGCAACAGGTAGGGCAGCGTACGAGCTCGAAGCAAAAAACCTACAAAAGAAACAACTGTGTTCCGTGTCCGTAAAGAAAGCGCTGTCCAAAGACTCGTATGTCGTCCGTAAATTCAATCTGTGTCCGTAGAACCTCTAATCTCGTCCGTAACTAATTCCTATAACAATCACTTGTTCTGTGCACATCTATAAAACCGTCTATTCCAAATCTCTGATCTCGTGGATGCTTCCTTAAAAGGAGAGTCTACAAGCTAACTAAATACACTAATATCCCTAAAACAACTATCGCCTAAGTCATGTGATTTTTATAGAGGACCACGGAACCCCACCACACTAATTTCATGAAAAATCGTCGAATTGGCCAATTTGGCACCTAATTGGCCATTTCGGTGAAATTGGCTGTTTGGTGTGTAATGTACCAACGAAATGGCGATTTCGGTGAAATGGCTATTTCGGTCTTGCAGCTCGCCTTCCGCCGCTCAGGCCCCTATTGGGCCCGTGCCCCCGTACGGTGACTACCGCCTTTTCAGCGGAGGAGCGGGCACGTACTGGGCGGTTTACAGACAGTTTACGGATGCTTTACGGATGTGCCCTGTGCTTTATACGAAGGCGGGCGGCATTGAAGTCCGGTCACTTTTAGAACGCCCAAAAACTCTCCTACTTGCACAATATGTAACAACTCGAATATTGGTTTTCGACTAAACTTTTTGATTATAAAGCTTTAGAGAAGAAGCTAATTAATTAGTGCGCAATTTTTAGTGCAAATTTAATTAATGTTGCGGTTGTTATATGTACGTTTTCTAAATTATAGTTTTATCGTTCTCTAAGAGTGACCGGATTTCAATGCCGTCCGCCTTCGTAGACTAGGACTACAGACTAACCTGCACGTGATCCGTAAACACCTTATAACCAGCTTCCCAAGCCTGTCCGTTCTTTTCTCTTTAGCTCTAGACTCTTGTATTTAGAACTACTAATTATACAAGTTCGCGCCCGCTCTCGTGCGTACATGACTTACATTGATTGAGTTCGTGACAGATGAGGAGGACCTAGAGGAGGAGGGAGGGAGGGAGGGAGGACGGGGAGGATGGAGAGGCAAAGGAACAGTCACTAAAAGAACAGGTTATACAGACACAAAGCGGAAGGATTTCAGTTAAAAGAGTGGTACCTAAAGGTAGACGTAACTAAGATTGAAGCTATTTGTATATATTAAATACAGACTTGAAAACTTAGATCTAATCCACTTAGATGAGATCTGTCCACTTAGATAAGATTGAAAAGCTAGGATTTAAGCTCAAGTCTCTCCAAAGCGCAATAAAAACCAAAAAGAGTGCTGATTTACTAATTCGGCTTAGCTGACCGGGTTCCCATCTGACTGGTTGGCCCTTCAACTTTTCTAGCTTAGCCTATGGAGAAACATGACGAAACGGAAATTTTTGTTGTCGGAGGAGAATTCGTGCAATTCTGTGATTCATAGCGCTTCGGCTGTCTTCACCGCTAGTAGCTTCACTATAGCATCGTGCCCTTCAGCAGCAGCCCAGTCCAGCGCGGTCCTACCATCCCAGGTCACAGCATCCACATCAGCTCCCTTCTCCACTAGCAGCTTCACCACAGCCTCGTGTCCGTACTCGGCTGCCCAGAGCAGCGGCGTGTGTTTCCGCCATTCTGCATCTCCCCTATTTTCCGTTATAGCATTTATATTAGCTCCTTTCTCCACTAGCAGCTTTGCGACAGCCTCATGTCCATATCTAGCAGCGAAGTGCAATGCCGTTCTGCCATGATCATCTGCAGAGTTCACATCGGCTCCCATCTCTATTAGCAGCCTTATGATATTTGTTCGTCCCGCAGCAGCCGCCCAGTCTAGTGCGGTCCGACCATCCCAAGTCCTAGCATTCACGTCTGCTCCTTTCTCAGCTAACAACTTCACAACAGCTTCATGTCCATTTTCAGCTGCCCATTGTAATGCTGTATGTTCCCGGCCATTCCTTGTTGTAGCATTTACATCGTAACCCTTCTCTAATAATAGCCTAACTTCATTTTCGTCTCCACTCGAGGCTGCATCGTGCAGAGCTGACCACCCACTAGGACTCCAAGTCATTTCGACGGCCCCTTTCTCTACCAGCAGCTTCGCCATAGCATCTTGCCCTTTAGCAGTAGCCCAGTGTAGCGCGGTCTTACCATCCGAGGCTACAGCATTCACATCAGCTCCCTTCTCTACTAGCAGCTTCACCACGGCCTCGTGTCCGTACTCGGCTGCCCAGAGCAGTGGCGTGTGAGTCTGCCCTTCTGCAACATTCCCGTCTCCTGTTACAACATTCACATCAGCTCCGTTCTCCACTAGCAGCTTCACCATAGCCTCATAACCCTCTCTAGCGGCGAAGTGCAATGCCGTTCTGCCATGATCATCTGCAGAGTTCACATCGGCTCCCATCTCTATTAGCAGCCTTATGATATTTGTTCGTCCCGCAGCAGCCGCCCAGTCGAGTGCGGTCCGACCATCCCAAGTCCTAGCATTCACATCCGCCCCTTTCTCAACTAGAAACTTCACCACATCTTCATATCCATTTTCAGCTGCCCATTGCAGTGCTGTATGTTCCCCATAATTCTGTGTTACAGCATTCACGTCTACTCCCTTCTCCAATAACAGCCTCACTATGGTTTTGTGTCCCCTTGAAGCCGCCAGGTGTAAGCCCGTCCATCCAGATTCATTTGGTTGGCTCCAATCGATATTCTCAGAAGTGCTCAACTCATGTATGATGCAAGCCAATCCAAAACAGCACGCTAGAAACAACGGCGTTGGAGGCGAACTAGACGCCTCTCCCAACATCACTAGAATCTCGTCTGGGTAAAGCGATGCAAAATTGCTTGCATCCGATACCCATTCCGAAAATGAAGGAGCCACCACTCCATCTTTAAACAAAAAGGTCCTTAGTTTCTCTCCAGTTCGTCCTGTAAACTGATCGGTCTTGACGTTCTGCCAATGAAGCGGCCAGTATAGGGCTGCGTACGATTTAAATGCGTCATTACACTCAGCAATCAGTTCTGATTGTGGTTTCACCGGCGGTTCGGTGTACAGAAAGAGACAAGTATCGACACAGGTCTCTAAAGCATACATGTGTGTCTTGAGGCCACTATAGTCTTCAAGGCCTTGCAAATATTCCCGCACGGATTGATGGGCAAATCGGAAAACTTGCTGGACCGAATCAAAAGCCACCATGTTGCAACAGATATCTATCAAATCTTCCTGTTCTAGAGTATCATCTACCTCTGAGTTGATCGACACAGCGGCAATGAATTCTTCGGCTTTGAGAGGTCGTTGTGCACATAGTAGCCATTTCATGGCACTAATAGCTATCGCTGAGTTCGAATCGCTTGGATCCAATATTTCCTCGAAGATGGCCCTATATGACTCGTCTAACCCAGGTGGCAGCCGGCTGAGCGCATCTTTGACGTTGGCAGATCTCTTTATCTTCTTTTCACAAAGAGCCTGAATGTGAAGACTGACTAACTGAAACCTGGAACATGTTAGCATCGAGGAGAAATTGACAGCAGGTGCCGAAGACATACATTCCCTCAGCTTTTTGAATCAACGTTTTAATAATGTGATCTTTTAGAGTGTCAGGAACACGACCATTAAGGACTCTCTTCTGTTCGATGGCTGCAACCACCTGGGAATTTACAAAGCGCTCGATGTCCTTGCTGTTATCTTCTGGAGAGACGTACAACCTCGGCGAGTTAGCTGCCCAATCTTCGCTTCTTTTGTTTATCCTACTGCTCACGAAGACTTTGACAACGTTCTCCGAGTCCTGAATGATCTTTTGTAAAGCCACCACTAAGTTGGCCTCATTTGGATCACACTCGTCTAGAGCATCAATAATGATCATAGCAGGGTTGGCCTTTAAAAGATCAAGGATTAGCACTACACATTCGTCCAAGTTTAACGTCGTTAGCGTGCTTGCATCCCTTTCAGCCTCCTTTTTCTTCTTCTTATACGCCTTTGCTACTGGTTCTTTGATGCGCAGGTCTGGCCCTGACGAAGACAGCTGCTTCAAGATACTTCGCATGACCTCGTTTGGGTCGGCGCGCTGAGGCTCGGCTGTATGTCGTGAACAGTAGAAGTATGCAACAGGCACAGAGGTGGTTGAGGAATTTTTGCCGCAGAGGTGTTCAATGACTGAATATCTAGAGGAACTTTAGCTTCTACTACTAAAAGTTCTAGTGAGGAACATACGCAAGCCTACTCTTGCCTGAGCCAGCTGTGTAGGTTATTAGTTTCATTTTCCATTCTCCGAGTCGAGAAAACATACGGATTCCAAGTAACCAAAACACAGAGGACGACCTGGCATTTCTCCATTCAATAAAGGTTTCCTTCTGCAGTAGCCACTGTCCTGATTTAGGAAGGAAATCTTTTCCAATGAGTTGGTGGTGGTCTTTATATGGTACCTCCGAGATCCATCGAAAAAGTTCTCTACGTTCCGTCTCTAAATTATTATCAATATCATTTTCTAAAGTCATACTGTCGAATGCCACAGCCATTATCTGTGTAAATGTATCACCTTGTGACAAAGAAAATATTGTGCTTACCTTTGAGGTTATCATGGAGGTCCTTTAGTTGTGCTGCCGACCTGTTGATGGGCTCTCCCAACTGCAATAGGATAGTTTGAAGTTCATCCACCCTCTTAAGCATTTGCTGATTATCTACAAAGGTATCCGTTAGCTTCTTCAAAACGTTTTGCTAGGTAACAGAGAGTATTAATTGATAAGGTATAGAATAGATAGTTCAAACGAACGTTGCCTATCCAGTATATCTTTCCACTCATAAACTTTGGCCTCCTCCTTTGAGATTTTGTTGATGTATAAATCCACCATTGACCCTGCAGTTTGTCCGCTGCTCATTAACAAGCGTGCTAAACTTAGTATTAGCATGTCTACTGAAATGCAGAAACAGATGAGATTGAGTGGATATACCAGCAGTGCGATGACCATAGTACCTTTGGGCTCTGCAAAGAAATTCCAACACGACCGTGTAGAGGCTGACAAGAGAGTCTCCAAGTTTATTAACTTCAGTTGTTGGCGTTTCCTGCATGTAGATCTTCTCAAATATGGTGTAACGTGTTATTAAATTGGATACACGTTCAACTCCCTCAGCCATAGCACCGTATATCGCATTATCGTTGGTCACAATCTGAAGACAGTTAGTTTTTACAATTCCAAGAAGAGTACAACAATGCTAACCCCAATCAGGAGTTTAACACCTGCCCATGGGAGGGCAGCATGTCCGCTGACATCATACTGAGCTGCGGTGTCTCCAATCTTTTCGAATTTTTTCACCCACGTTATGACCTTATCGAATAGCTCACGAATTTTGATGGTCTTTCCATTTCGCTCGAATTTCCACTGATTATCTTTGCAATGCTGTATCTTCTCATCAACGGCATTGAGCACGTCGCCTGGTTTGGTTTGCTTATCAAGACGGATCAATTTTATTTCTTCCTTGTCCCCACCGCTCAATTTTTCGGCAGCTCTGTCCCAGAGACTGTCTTTCAATCTGCATTTAGAGAAGATTTTAGCTATCAATAAAATCACAAGAGTGCCGATAGCGTGAGAAAGAGATTATGCTCCAGCGAACGAAGATGACACAGGGAGATTGACTAGAAGTCCAATAACGAGGTAGAATATTGATAATGACAATGACACGTAGAAGGATGGTAGAAACATGAAAGGCGCTTTAACTCATTGTTCATAGTTTGATCGACAGAACTCTTTTGTGTTGCGCTCGCTGCCTTGCCAGCTGTCACGACGCCGGTTGTTGTTGTCATCTTGTCCCATAGAACCTAGGATATAGGTGATAAGTTCTAGTTTTAGTTAATCGATTGAAGACACAACCACAAGGACATTTATCAGAGAAATTGTCAGCAGCGAAGGCGAGGGTGATGTGGCATGACTACATAAGTAGTGCTGGCACAGTGGGCGTTTGATTCATCGCAAGGTTGTTCGTTGCCACGTCCATGTTGAAATTTCAGCTGACTGTTAGCTGCAGACGGGCGGAAGCGGTCTTATCATTGAAGCCGCTAAATCGACGCCCATCCGCCAGCTTATTGGCTTAATGCTCAGGGGATGGGGTCTGCTGGCACAACATTGCCTGCCTGCTGCCAGACGTGGACCAATTGTATGTACTGTACTTCTATCACCTCGCACATAACTGTATATTGCTTGAAGATGTGGTCGATTTGGTCGCATCTTTACAATAACTATCAGCGCAGGAGCGGGTATTGGGCCTTAGGAATCCACGCGCATTTTCAGGCATCCATGAGGTCGCCAAAACTCTCCGTCAGGAACCTACAGCAGAATGCTCCCTTGCAAAATCGGCTTCCGCTTTCTTGCAAACCTCGATTTTCTCCGCACGGACCTCGTCGTAGCTCTTGGCACGCGATTTACCCGACCTGACTCTTGTAGCCTTGCGAGCCCGCCGCACTAGGCCGCGAATATGAAATCAGCCGATCCGTAGACAATCTTAAGTAGATGTAGCCTCTTTCCCTAACTACCACTACAGTACAATCATCTAGATATCTCCAACCACAACCAAAATGGCCACCCAGCAACCCGAAGCCTCGCTCTTTACCATCCGCGCCTACGAGCTCATCTTCACAGCAACCATGCTCCTCACCACCATCTACGTCTACCGCACCCGATCCCCGCTAAACCTCGGCGCCTACATTGCGGCCGCTTTCGGCGGCGGCGCGTGCTTCGAATGGGTCTTTGACAGCCGCTTCTACTTCCGCGTCTCTGCCGACGACCGCTTCATCCCCTTCTGGACTGTGCAAGGAGATAGGCACCCGTTGGTCATGTTGCCTATTTGGGCCGCTATTTTCGGTGGGCCATTCGTGATGTTGGTAGAAAATCATGATTGGCTTGTTAGGCGCTTTGGGGAGAGGGGACTGTACGTGTTTCTGGCGGCGGTGGTGGGCGCATTAGGGACGACGGCGTTTGAGACGTTTAATACGAGTGTAGCGGGGATTTATCGTTACCATCAGAGAGAGGGGTTTTTGTTTTATGGGATGCCCTATTCGAATATGTGGCTTGTGGCAATGATTGTTATAGGGCCGTATTGGAGTATGCGGAAGGTGCAGGTTTTGGTGAAGCTTTTGGGAAGGACGAGTGAGAGTGAAAGGAGTCAGTGGTGGATTGCGTTCTTGCTTGGATTGGCGTGTGTTATAACGCCGTGGGTTCTGGCTGGGTCGTTAAATTTTATTTGGTATATTTGGACACAGCCGTGGACGGAGACTTTGCGTACGTTTTGATGGAGTGCCTCACGCGTGGAATTCTTCAAGGACTTTCAGCATATCTGTTCACTATTATCATTTCAAACCGTTGCTTTTGTTTCAAATCTGGGGTGTAACTTGTCCTGTTGAATTCGTTACTGGACTAGATGTAGTACTACCAAAAACCACTCGTGATCGCCTACCTTAGTGGACTTACTCCCTGACCCCGCAAAACCGCCTGAAACCCCTTATTTCTTATGGTCACCCCGCTAAGGGCCTCCCCAATATCACCCTAAAGACCCTCACAGTGCTAGCCACCTACTAGGTGACCCCTAAAACCGCCCCGGAGACCCTCCCACAAGCTGATTACTAAGCCGAGAGTCCTTGATTAATCTCTAGACGTGTCATAGTCGTGTTCTACTTATCCTCAAAAGGATAATGTTGGAATTACAGCGTTAGTTGCCTAATTACTGAATATCGACGATTACAGAGTCACATATGAAACAGTATAATAGTAGCAGTGATACCAAACACGTCCGGCTACACCGAGTGTATTATAGGTTGTTTATTGTATATATAGGGACTCCCGCTCTATTGAGTTGGGCATCAAAAAAATTTTATCAATATGCTGCGCACCGAATCACCAGTATATTCCCGTGATTCCAACAGATAGCTTACGGTCTATACCCAAATTCGAGGTGCTCTTTCTTATCGATATGTTCATTTCACGTAGTTTGCAAGCTCTTACGTTGCTGTCGCCTTATTAGAAGCTCCTTTGAAACCTTACCTCATCGCTGCTGTCTCAAAAACACTATGTTCAAAGACTTCTTCTTTCTTTTAGTCCTCCGCTGCCCAAATAGGCTATTTACGTAGAGTACTTGATGCACACCCATTGTTGGTAGTAACAGCTGCCTTTTACGGTATCCTTAAGGATCCACGAGTCTAGGCGTAAAGCAGACACCGAATATGTTCAAAAGCTTCTCGAATTCCAGTCCGACTTACATAGTATTATTAACACTTGACGATTCGTCCCTAACGCCTTGCCCAACCATGTGCCTCCTTTTGCTAGCATTGAGACCGACACCTTCTATATATGCTTGGTCTACCCCAGAGACCATCCTTTTCGATACTAGAACGAGCACAATCTACAAAGTCACTTATATGCCAATCATTGCTCTAAAGTTCACCCGGAAATGCACCACCAACCTATCCTAGTGCAAACGTAGCTCCCAAATTTAGGAAGTGGAGCGAGGTAACATTAGCGAGTAGATATTGGTGCAGACGACCACCCACTTCAATTCCCTATATTTGACTTCTAGAACTTGAGCCACAATGCTCAATACTGTTGTAAAATGCACTAATTCCTCTTATTTCGGAGCCTCCCACGAAATACACCTATAATGGCAAAGCAGGAGAAGAAGCGAAAGGAGACACGGAAGCTAGGGCTAAAGCAGAAGCAAAAGCGTAAAGCAGTTGATGAATCAAGTAATGACGATAAAGAACCCTTAATTCTACAAAATTCTCTTATGGACGCGAAGAAGAAGAAGAAAGACTTGCTCGCAAAAGCTGAGTTGAGGAGAACAGACGAGGAGGTCCTGTCTGATTTTGCTACCCTTGCTGATCGGTTAGGGGTCGAGTCAAGCTAGATCCATAATTTGATGCAATGGTCGCCGATAGGGAGCAACGCCCCGCTAAAGGCTCGGAAACCTGACCGTTACTAGTACGAAGATGCTCTCTTTGAAGCTAATGTGGCGCAGATCGTGAGGTTGTTTACGACAGCTGTCCCGATCCCTTCGGAGTATTCGAGCCAAGCTCTCATTTCTGAAAATCCTGATGCGTCAGGAAATCGGTGTGGGTTTCCAAACGCGGATGCTTAGAACAGAACAGCAAGTTTCTCTTCATAACACATCAACACAATGAGAGTGAGGGGCAGGGCGGGAAGATCATGTCATTCTTGTCAAGATTTACAGGCGGAGCACATGAACATGAGGGTAATTGATTGTATTGATTATGATTGTCTCAAGGAAGGAGGACCAGCCCATAGACTTATAATAGTGCTCCACCCTCTTGGTGCAGATCAAGGGTAAGCCAGCTATCAAACAGCTCCTTAGCAGGGTTATATCGTGACAATTCGTTTTTGCAGCGATCAGTATACTGGGCTTTTTTGGTAAATCGGCGGATCTCGGCATGGATAGCGGTCCTAATCAACGCCCGTCCCCGCAATACCATATTCAACGAATCGGGCTATCAACATCTCAAAGATTGGAAATGGATGGAATAGAGCGGTCTGGGCAGCAAAGGCTGGAGCGTGAAGGATTGGAGCGATGTGAACGGGAGAGACGGGAGCAGGAGAGACGGGAGCAGGAGAGACGGGAGCAGGAGAGGCGGCAGCAGGACAAGTTGGACCAAGAGAGGCGAGAGCAGGATGGACTTGAGCAAGAGAGACTTGAGCAAGAGAGATGCGAGCAGGAGAGACTGAAGCAAGAGAGGCTAGAGCTGAGGAGAAAAGAGGAGAGATTGGAGTGGGAGCACGTGCAGGAAAGGTTAGCACAAGCTTTACAGGCGCAAGAAATTTAGAGCAAGAGAAGCAACGTCAGCAGGAACAAGAGAAGCGAGCAAGAAGGGCAGGAAGGGGGGAGGCGGCGGCATGAGAGTCGGGAACAAGGGAGATGGGAACAAGAGAAAACAGTCAAGAATTCCAATCGAACTAGAAAACGTCACACGCAAATTGATATGGAGCGTTGTCTCTGCTGCGCGCCAAGCACAAGAGCGCTCAACAATCAATTAACATCCACATTATCTGTGTTGACTGAGGCTCTTAGACTCGAGCAGAAGAGATGCAAGAAGAGTTGCAAGTTAAATCTACTTGGCAAGGACGATCAATGGCCTTCAGTTTTGGAGTCGAACTCAAGTACAAGCTGCTCGTATGGTTCAAGCACAAAAAGATACAGATAAACAAGCTAATCAGCAACGCATTGCTGATAAGAAAGCTAAGGCTATTGCTAATAAAGCACAGAAAGAAGTCTCAAAAGCTGAACGTGCATTACAAGCTGCAAATTGCTGACAACATGTTCTTGAAGAGAAGGCTCGCAAGGCAGAAGAGAAGGCGCAAAAGCAAACAGCAAAGCAAGCAGAGAAGGCTGCTAAAAAGGCTGCAAAACTAGCATTTACGTCTTTCCCAAAGCCTAAGCTCCCAGCAAAGGACAAAGGAACCGGTTATGGCCGAGAAAAGTGGTGATGGTAAAAAGGGTGATGGTCGGTCGGTAAAATCGGTGCTATTGCAAACTCACCGTACTCAGGCGGTTCGTATGCCGCAACGCTCTAATAAAAACACGTAAAATTTCAAATTATTTCTATTCTACATCTATTATAGCATAATCCTTAGTTTTAGAATTAATTGTAATGTATTTGTTGAGCAGTGTTTAAGTTAAAATGTAGTGTTCTGGACGGTTGAACTTAAGCGAAAGTAGTCGAATGATGGGGTCGCTTAAGTTTGGATTACACTACGGGTAGACGATTGGACAACTATCAAATACGCCATGTCATGCATGGTGACAAATTCTAAAGTAGCCTTTTTTTGGAATCACGGGAATAAACTGATAATTTCATACGCAGCTTAATGTGATTCTATTGCTTGATACCCCCAACAATTAGGACGGGCACACAGCTCCTATATATATACATTCATGTTTCTCTGCCTCATCAATAGCTGAAGCTATTTTTCAGCTGTTGGTGTTAGTCGGTGTTACTAAGCGAGCACCATGAGCCTACTTCAGGCAACTACTCTAGAGTGCCAACAGAAGAGTCACTGAGCGTTGACTCATTTAGGGTGTTGCCTGCTGGGAATAGGCAACGGTCAGGGGACTTTTAGTGTATAAATACTGGGCCATAAGCCCAGTATAGTGATCTAATTCACCAGTCTTTTAGGGAGCTTTCAATGGTCGTTACAGCTTACGTGATCCGCCTAACTTGCTAACAGTAGGATCCAAAGGATTAGGACCCTTTAGGATCAGGATTCAAGATTTCCAACTGCCACGAAGCTGTAATTCTAACACCTTAACGTAAGCCGTCTCAAAAATAGCCAATCGGATATAGCAGTCATGTAATCCAATCCTTACAGCTGTCATGTTTGCTTTTGCGCACATGACCACAACTAATATTGAGTTGTTTATATTTATTCCGTCAGCCAATACAGAAGGAGCCCGGCGTTTTCCTGTGGCAACAAGACACGGCTCTCGTTTAGGGGAGAGCAAAGTGCGATACGGGCGTTTACTTTTTATTTTTTTACCAAAATCCTGTTTCTCTAATGCAAGACGGTACAGAGAACAGCTTGCTGCTATTAATATGATGAACCTTGAGAACTCCTCTCTGTTGAAATCATAGAAAATAGTAGTGATTAGGTGCGTAGCTTAATGATTCCATTGCTTAATCGATATCCTAACATAACGGGTAGTTGCCCATACATATATATACATGTAGTAGTCCTAATTCATCGTCGCCGAGTAAGTGACCCGAATAGCAACGCCGAGTAGATAGATCGAGTAGTCCACCGAGTATTGCATCCAGCGGCACAGTGGCAAGTAGACGACTACAGCTATTACTCCAACACTCTCATCGCAATCCATGCCCTAGCCCGGCTTCGTAGCCTGCTAGACTATCCCTTGTCTAACTGGAGAAGTTGATGAAAGCTCTATTTCGTTATCGTTATCGGCTTTCGCAGGCGCCGAAACCAACCTTTGTCGGCCTCTATTATCCTTGTCCAAAGTAATGTCTTTGCTAATAAAACCCGTCAAGAGACCAGCCCCTGAGAGCGCAGCACAGAAGATAAATACCGTACTCAAACTCTCGGCTGTAATTTGTCTGTACAAGTCTCTATACTGAGCTGGAAAGCTAGCTGCAATCTTGAACGCCGTTTCGACATTTGTTTCTGGGATGAAGTACTGTTGTGGGATTTGACCAGCAGATTCAGCTGTAGCGACTAGTGTTCCCCATCGATTTTGCCAGATCGTGGCAGCAAGGCCTACACCGAATGCTTGTCCAAGACTTAAGAGAAGTGCAACCACTGTGGTAGCCATGCCTACATCTTTGTCTTTCTGCACAGCTTGTACCGTCAACAGCCGGCCGTTGAGAATGAATCCACCACCAAGAGACGGGATGATTTGATAAATGTATTGTTGCGCAGAATTTGAATCAACTCCTAGTGTAGAGAGTAGGACTGTTCCCAGAATCGATAATGCCCATGCTGCCCACATGAGCTTTTGAAACTTCTTTAGTTTTGAGAAGAGGAAACCTGAACAGGCGGATGAGGCGACAAGTGCAAAAAGTCCAGGCAGGCAAGAGACTGCTGACATAAACAGGCTCTGGCCAATAACTCCGAGGAACTAAACTGTATTAGTAACTCGAATATGATTTGAGGTAAGCTATTTCACTAACGTATTGTATGAAGTAATATGATGATGCCCAATAGATCACTCCGTAAAGGAAAGATGCAACAAACCCAGCTGCGGCGGTGCGTTCGCAAAAGAGCCGCAATGGTATGAGGGGATTCTCTGTATAGCCTTCGAAGACTGCAAATCCAACAAAACCAAGCGCTCCAGCGACTATAGGCAATATTGTGCTTACCGACGACCAAGGGGCCAGGTTTCCACCAGTTGTGATACCGTACAGAAATGATACAATAGACGCGCTAAGGATAACCATACCAATCCAGTCAAGCTTTCTCACTGCTATCATGAAATCAAACTCTGGAGGCTCTAGTTTGAGGAATAGGAGGAGGCCGACGATGGCTATTGCACAAAGAGGAATAGAGATGATAAATATCCTGAAGAAATTAGCGGAGTTGATTTAATAAGGCGCTACAACATGCCATCTCCAGGACGTGTACTGCGGTAAAACGCCTCCGAGTAGCAGACCGCCTGGCAATCCTAAGAATTGACTTATTGCAAAAAGGCCCTGAATTTTGCCCCTCTCACGAAGAGGAATAATGTCAGTCAGGATGACCCCAACGACAGCGTTGAGTCCGCCAGCGGCGGCGCCTTGTACCTAGTGTTACAAAGTTAGTGATCAAGCACTGTAAAGCGGGGAAATTTTGCATACAACACGAGCACCGAGTAGC